>Ga0157369_10011358_pt1 | contig 10115 bp, 9 predicted proteins | sample C25metaG_FD_113461 | JGI IMG/M metagenome (GOLD analysis project Ga0157369, IMG submission 113461) | Corn rhizosphere microbial communities from Kellogg Biological Station, Michigan, USA - C2-5 metaG | ecosystem: Host-associated > Plants > Roots > Rhizosphere > Soil | place: USA: Michigan...
CTCCACCGCGGTTGGAGCACTGGACTTCACCGGTGGTAACGGGAAGAGCCAGGGTGTTCTCGACGCTGGAGCTGTCGGAGTAGTGGGTACGGCGACCGGGAAAACAAGTGATAGTACGGTCGCCATCAATCAGGACCTCGCTCAATTCACCGACCCGCTGCAATCTCTGACGCCGCCCGACCCATCAACGATGACGTGTACGACACCCACAGGAGGCGTTCTTTCGGGCGCGATATCCGCGGGTTGCTACAACGGGAATGTCACCCTGGGAGCTAAGGGAACCACTACAACTATGGGAGCCGGTACTTACGTTTTTAAGGGAAATCTGACTCTCGCAGGAGATATAAACGGCACGGCGGGTGTCACGTTGGATTTGAACAGTGGATCGCTTACCGAAAATACAGGAACGACACTTAACCTTAGCCCCTCCGCGAGCGGCACCTATCACGATGTGGTGATCATGGCTCCTCTGAGCAACACCAGCAATCTCAATTTTTCAATCGGTGATGCGACCGGGACGATCAAGGGAATTATCCATACGCCTGGTATGAATATGACGATGCAGGACGCTGGCGGCAATAACAAAGGCGCGCTGAACTTCACAATTGACTTGATCGTGGGTACCTACGATCAGACCGCCGCAACGGTTAACATGTCCAGTTACAGCCAGGCAAACCCGACTACCTCGCCGCTAAAAGTCCCCACACTGGTGGAATGATATGAACAACAAACAGAATTCCGCAATCAAGTTCCGGCTGACCTCTGCAGGTTGTTTCACCTTTGAAGAAGGAGGAGCGCTGATTGAGCTGGCGCTTACGCTGCCTCTCCTCTTCATCATGCTTCTGGGCGCGGCTGAATTCGCTCGGGTAGCATACGGAGCCATCGAGGTAACAAATGCCGCTCGGGCGGGAGTGGCCTACGGAAGCCAGAGTCCCGAGGCGGCGGCGGATAGCCCCAGCATCACCAACTCGTCACAATCGGACAGCGCCAACATCAACTCTCTTTCAGTACCTACAGCAACGCAGGTTTGTTATTGTTCTGACGGAGCGCTTATCAGCGATTGCTCGGCGGCGGCGGCGAGCTGCACCAGTCCGAAGCGAATCAAGCACTATGTACAGGTTAACACCCAGTACACGATGGATCCCTTAATCCATGTTCCTGGGCTCCCAACGAGCTACACGTTGCATGGCCAGGCACTGATGCGGGTGGCAGAGCCATGAAAAACACGATTAACAGACGGAACCTTCTCCGCGTACGTGCTCAAAGTGACCGCGGTTCGGCCTTGGTGGAGATCGCGCTTAGCATGGCTCTTTTGCTGACTGCGTTGTTTGGTGTGTTCGCTTTTGGCTTGGGCGGCTACTCGTATTTCTATATTTCCAATGCCGCTCGTGAGGCAACCCGGTACGCGATCGTCCGAGGCAGCAGTCATACAAAGGATTGCACGACGCCGGGGATTGCAGATTGCGTTGCGCAGACTGGAGATATCCAGACTTATGTCCGAGGCCTATCGCTTCCGGGTATCCAGTCGAGCAATGTGAATGTCGCAACGACGTATCTGACTAACACGGGAGGTGCTTGCGGAACCTCGAACCTTTGCAAGGTTCCCGGCGGCCTTGTGCAGTCTACGGTTAGCTACTCGCTGCCACTCTTCATCCCCTTCGTACCTCAGAAAACCATGAATATCACCAGTACATCGCAAATGGTCGTTTCTTATTAGTTTCCTGCATTGCTGAGGGCGGTCTTCTCGCGGACCCGGTTATCGTCGGAGTCTTCCTCAGGGAGGATGGGGATAGTCCACAATCGCTCACATGGAGCGACATGGTCGCTCCGGTCCGCCGGGTACAGTAACTACGGTCGTCACTCAACGACCGCAAAGGGCTCTGGTACGGCAGCGAGCAGTCCACCTCTTGACACCCCCGATACAATTAAAGAAGGAGCAAAAGAGCTGTCGTGCGCTTGGTTTGCCGCATCTTCCATTTGAGATTCGGACGAGCGTAGGACCTTCGCCGCTCCAAGGGGCTCCTTCAGCAGGACCGTCCGGGCTTTAGATCTTTGTCAGCAGCGCGCAAGAGCTTATCCCCAGTCTGTAATACACGGCAGTCACAGGGAGGATATCGAGGTAGTAACTCCCCTCAATCAACTCTCCTGGAATCAGCAAAAAAGAGGGGTATCAACCTGGGGGGGTTACTCGCCCTCTTCCGGAATGATGAGGAGGACTTCCACCTGAGCGAGCTGGCCATTCTGCCGCGCCGGACGGAACTGCCACTGCTGCAGCGCGCTCAGGACGAACTTGGTCGGCCCAAACTGCGTGGGGAAAACCACGTTCAAGCGCTCAAAGCGGCCGGAGAGATTCACGAAGCCGTGCACCATCACCGCATCCGCGGTGTAATCGCCAGGATCCAGGTGCGGCTGAACGACGTCGAACGGCCAGGGCGCCTCCGGCCGGATGGCGTTTGAAACGGATGCCACGGTGTTCGCGGGCAGCGAGTACTGCAGGATCCAGGCCTTGCCTCGTCCGAGGTGAAGATACACGGTGTAGACCAGACGGCCAGCCCACATCGTCACGGTCTCGGGATACTGCTCCGCGATCGCAGAACCGACCACCACCACTCCGAACTGGCCGTCCTTAGGCAGATGTACAGTGGTGAGGGTTCGAGCGATTCCGTCCGTACTGCCAGAATCTGAGCCCGAGCTGGAAGGGCCGACTGCAGAGGCAGTCTGTGGGCCTGGGTTAGTGCCGGTCCCCTTATCGATGGCTCCGGTGTTGCCCTGCGCCGTACCCGACCCCGCCTGCTGGCCGGTGCCATGGCCGACGGGACTGTTGCTCGAATTCACGGCGATCCCGGTTCCCAGCGAGCTGGATGCAATCGGCCGTGCTGGCGCGTTTGCCAAAGGCACGGGAGTAGCGCCTTCTTTCGCTCGCAAATCGGATAGCGAGAGTATCTGCGCCGAGTTCTGCGGCTGGGCCTTCGCGGATGAAGTCTCCGGGATGTGTGCGGTGGCCTCAGGACCTCGGACTGCGATCGGCGACGTCGTGCTGGCCCGAAGGGCAGAGAGCATCGTGGCCGCGTTGCTGGAACTCATCCGAACATCTGCCGGCCGGAGTTCGCGGTTCGGCGGCTCGATCGTGGGACGCAGTTTGGCCACGATGGATGGCTTCAGCTTCGCGGGGGCGATCACTTTCACCGGCTCAGGCGGAGGTGTCCAGCGGAACGCGAGCGGCACTGGAGACGGCTGCTGAAGGAGTAGCTCCTTGGGCGCGTCCGGTTGAATGAGTATCTGACTCTTGGGCGAGAGCTGGTCTAGCCGCTCGGCCACGGAGGGCATGGCTGCGGCAAGCTGGTCGGAGGAGGGGGAGGCAGGTGCTGTCGCATTGAGCGAGGGCTGGGAAGCCTTCGCCAGCGCAGGCCGCACGGGCGGTGGAGGCTCCAATGGCGGAGCCTGCAGAATTCGGACGGTATAGCGATGGGGTTTGTAAACAGCTAACCGCGGAGAATTGCGCAATCCGAGATAAAGCCATGTGCAAATAGCAACGTGGACAACGATAGATCCGACTGCGGAGGCGGAGCCCTGGCGCTGTGGCGCGGGGGAGCTGAACAAGCCGAGGATGGGGCCAGAACTCATACGCAAGCCTGCGCTGGGAAGGGATTCCGCGTGTCGGACAGGCTTTCAGATGCAATTCAGAAGCCATTGCGGATTCGGGGCAAGTATCTGTAAAAGCGGGTGTAAGCAGCTAAATCGTATCTCCAAGATTACACAGCTTCGCATGGGGGTAAACAGCCGTTCACACCTAGTTGCCTGAAAGGGTTCTAACTGGCTGATTCTTAGCGACAGGAGAGTGCAAAATTTGGCAGAGTAATTGCGACGTCACCCACAGAGGCAGAACTGGCTGGACAGTCAGCTCGACAGGTTCCCTGATGAACAAGAGAGTTCAGTTAATACTTTTCAGCGCATTCGTGATTGCTGCGTTGTGCAGCTATGTCGTGTATCGGGTGGTGGGTACTCGGATCGCAGCAACCCACAGGCAAACGACGCGCGTAGTAGTGGCAGCAAAGGATATAAAGCTCGGCAGTGTTCTGAAGGACACGGACTTAGGGACGGCGGAGCTTGCCGGTCCGGCACCAAAAGGCTCGATTCTAAACACTCAGGACGCAGTCGGCCGTGGTGTTATTTCCGATATCTATGAGGGTGAGCCGGTGCTCCAGAACCGTCTTGCGGCTGTAGGCGCAGGTGGAGGTCTTGCCGCCACGATTCGGCCCGGCATGCGGGCTTGCGCCATCAAGGTGGACGAAGTGGTGGGTGTTGCTGGATTCGTAACAGCGGGTATGCACGTCGATGTGCTGATTTCGGGCAATCCACCTGCTGCGGCTGCTGCGCCTGTAGAAGGGCCGAAGGTCCGCACCCTGCTCCAAAACATCGAGGTGCTCTCGGCAGGGACGGATATCCAACGCGACACCGATGGCAAGCCGCAGCAGGTTCAAGTGGTGAACCTGCTGGTTACGCCAGAGCAAGCCGAGTCGTTGAGCCTTGCCAGCAATCAGACGAAAATCCAGCTGGTGCTGCGCAACCCGCTGGATACGGCGATTGCAGAGCCGCCCGGAACAGCCGTTGCAGCTCTATTCCAAGGTAAAAGCGCGCCTGCCCCCGCAAGCAGGCCGGTACGTACGGGGCCGGTGACGCCAAAGGCCGCACCTGCGCAAAAGATGTTCCTGGTTCAGGTCTTCAATGGCTCCAAGCGGAGCGACCAGAAGTTTGTGGACGGTGAGGAGAAACAGTGAACGGAAAGATCGGTTGTCTGGCTGTTTTTTGCTGCATTTCTTTTGGGGCATTCTCAACCCATTCGGTCCGGGCTCAGGCAGCTCCCGCGGCGTCACAGCCGGCGGCGAGCGCTGGGCAGGATTCTGCCAATGATCTAGTTGTAGGCCAGGGGAAATCAGTGCTGGTGGATTGCGCATTGCCGATTGATCGGATTGCGATCGGGTCCGCAGATGTTGCCGAAGCCACTGCGGTAAGCCCCACGGAAGTGATGCTGAACGGCAAGACCCCTGGGGAGACCAGTCTCATCATCTGGCAACGTGGTGGGACAAGACAGTTCTTCAACGTACATGTGCGTGCGATCAACGCAGCAACAAACGACAAGTTGGATTCAGTGCGCCGCGAGTTGCGTACCGAGTTCCCCGGGCAGACATTCCGATTGAGCTCCGAGAACGGACAGGTATTTCTGCGGGGCACCGTGAAAGATCTCGGCTCCTCGGAGAGGGCGGTCCAAATTGCAGCGACCGCAGGCAAAGTGGTCAACCTGCTATACGTCGACGTGCCGACGGCAGATCCCCAGATCATGCTCAAGGTCCGGTTCGCGAGTCTCGATCGAACGCGATCCAACCAGCTTGGGCTAAATGTGTTTAGCCTCGGCGCAGCAAACAGTATAGGCTCCGTGACCACCCAGCAGTTTTCGCCGCCGATCATTTCGGGCGGGGGTATCGGTTCTTCGAACGGCAGCGGTAGCAGTGGAACTGCGGGCGCGACGGCTACCTTGTCCAACCTTCTAAATTTGTTTATTTTCCGTCCTGACATCAATTTGGGAGCAACGCTGCAGGCCCTCGAAGCGAGAGGCATTCTGGAGGTCCTCGCGGAACCGAACATTCTTACGGCGAACGGCAAGCAAGGATCGCTCCTCGCAGGTGGACAGTATCCATATCCAGTCGTTCAGGGTATCGGTTCCGGCAGCGGAGGAGCGGTCACGATTCAGTTCAAGGAATTTGGCGTTCGTCTGAACTTCATTCCCACGATCACGCCGAGAAATACGATTCGTCTGCAGGTCGCGCCGGAGGTTAGTTCGCTGGACTTCGCAAACGGCATCAGTTTGTCAGGGTTTACGGTACCTGGCTTGAGCGTTCGACGTGTAAAGACAGAGGTGGAGCTTTCGGAAGGACAGAGTTTCGCAATAGGTGGTTTGCTCGACAACCGGGAGAATGAAACTTTCCAGAAGATTCCATTCATCGGAGACGTACCGATTCTCGGCAAGCTATTCCAATCGATCAATCGGACAAAGTCGAACACGGAACTGGTGGTGATTGTCACGCCGGAGATTGTCGCGCCCGTGCCCGCGGGAGGTGCCCTGCCTGAGATCAAGTATCCGAAGAGTTTCCTTCCGTCAGCTTCGGGAATCCCCATGAGCAATCCGGAGACGCAATCCCAGGCTAAGCCTTCGCCGGCGACGATTCCGGTGGAGAAGCTGATTCAAAGCATGCAGCCGGAGACGCCGCTTGTGATTGAACCCGCTGCCATCGGTTCAGCGACAGGAGCCGGAGTCTCCTCCGGATCAACACAGGGCACCCAGTAATCCGCTGATCGCAGGAAGGAAGCGTTTTGCCTCGAAGTGCGCATGTCCGGTTCAGCGGACCTCTCCTGGTGGAAGTGTTTTGCGTAATCACCTGCACGCTCCTGTTCCTGGTCACCGCCTTCAGCGTGGCGACAGTGCTATTTGGATGGCAGCCTGTCGGTACGCGCGACTATATCGAATATTGGGCATCCGGCCAGCAACTCGTCCAGCACCGCAATCCCTACGATGCCGCGGTGCTGCTCGGGCTGGAGCGTGCGCAAGGGCTGCCGGTGAACATCCCTGTCGTGGTGATGGGAAATGCGCCTCCGGCACTCCTGCTCACGTACCCTCTAGGGTTTCTGAGCGTGAGGGCGGGAGAAATCTTATGGATGCTCCTGCTCCTTGCGTCATTTATCGGAGCCGTGTGGCTCATCGCGGAGACCGTTGCGCCAAAGAGTCATGTCGTCAAAGCTATCGGTTACTCTTTCGCACCGGCGATCTTGTGTGTTCCGGCTGGCCAGATGGCATTGTTTGTCCTTCTCGGATTAGCCATTTTCCTGCGGTGCTATAAGACACGTCCAGTAATTGCAGGAGCTGCGCTATGGTTATGCCTGCTCAAACCGCAACTCTTTGTGCCGTTTGGGTTGGTCATGTGCGTGTGGATTGTAACAACGCGGCAGCTCAAAGTTCTCTTGGGCGCAGGTATCGCATTAGGAGCAAGTGTCGTGCTTATCTCAGTGATAGATCCTCATTGCTGGGTGGAGTATCGCGCGATGATGCAGCTGATGCGATATGACAAGGTGATAATCCCCTGCTGGAGCGTCATTTTGCGCGACAGCCTGCCAAGGATACCGTTCCTGCAGTATCTTCCAGCGTCTGTTGGCAGCGTCTGGGCGATAACCTATTTCTGGAAGAACAAGCGGGATTGGGATTGGATCGAGCACGGAGCGGTCCTGATGCTGGTATCACTCCTTGTCGCCCCGTACACGTGGTTTATAGATCAATGCGTTGCGCTACCAGCTTTATTGCGCGGAGTCGCGGTGACACGTAGGCGCTTGATGATAGCCGCATTGGCCATGGCTACCGCCGTGATCGAATTTGGTCTATTGACGAAGCACGATCTGCTGCACTCGAATTTTTACCTCTGGACGACCCCGTTTTACCTCGTCTGGTATCTACTGACTGTTCGCGGCGGGGCGGATTCCACGAAGCTGGGAGAGACTTCGGCAGAAACCTCCCGTGCCCAGGCTCACGTCGGAGCGTAAAGTATGCCTGAATCGCCTCCGGCGAACTTGCATCCCGTTACTGCAGTCGATCGCGCGTCTAAGTTTACGGACTTCGTGGTCGTGACGGTTTGTACGCTCGCTTTTGCTCTGAATGCGGGAGGGATTCTGACGTCACTGTTGACGGATGGATTCGCAGGGCAACGAGACTTCCTGACGTACTGGTGCTCGGGTGTGCAACTGGTGCATCACCAGAATCCGTATGGCGAGGCAGCCATCGGCACGTTGGAGCGTTCCGTAGGTTTCCCTCCATCACTGCAGCCTCTCATCATGAGAAATGCCCCATACGCGTTGGTGGTGGTCTACCCGCTCGGGTTCTTCACACTCAAAGTTGCCTCGCTGATCTGGTCGGTCTGCATGATTCTGGCGGCATGGTGGTCGGTACGGCTGATTGCCGACACTTCTGGCGGAAGGGGGAAGAAGGCTAACCTGCTTGCAATTGCATTTGCCCCGCTTCTTTCCTGCCTCATTTCTGGACAGATCTCGCTCTTCGCGCTGCTCGGCCTCTCCCTCTTTGTTCGACTTGTTGTCACTCGTCCGTGGCTCGCAGGTGCATCGTTATGGCTCTGTGCGTTGAAGCCGCAAGATTTCGTTCACTTTGGCATCGTGCTCTTTGCGTGGTGCGTGTCGAGAAGGGCGTGGCCGATTCTACTGGGCACGGCTGTGCCGCTCGCGGCAAGTGTGGCGATTGTGCATCTCATGGACCCGCACGCGTGGCGTGAATATTTTGGGATGATGTCAGCAGCGGCCATTCCAGATAAGTTCATTCCGAGTCTCAGCACGATGGTCCGGGTAGCCATCAATCCAAATGCCGTATGGCTCCAGTGGTTACCCATGACGGGAGGCTCGCTTTGGGCGTTGTTCTATCTCCGCAGGCACGGTCGAGCATGGGACTGGCGTGAACGAACTCCGTTGCTGATTCTCATTTCGATCTGGACTGCTCCGTATTCCTGGTTCATGGACCAGTCCATTCTGCTGGTGGCTTTACTTCCCCTTCTATATCGACGGATATCTCGTCCGGTGATCTGGTCGTTTGTACTGATCAGCGGGTTAGTTGAATGGGCAAACGTTTTCGGCGTGCCGCTCGGTAGCCGGCACCTCTATCCATGGACCGCGACGATCTGGTTAGGCTGGTACCTGTGGGCGAGTAGAACTACGCCGCCCCTCGATGGTTCGGAAGCCTTCCGCGATCCGTCGCAGCAGATTACGGCCGTTTTGCAGGCTTCGGGAACGACGGTAACCCGCTGAACTGTGGGCCATTGAGCACGGCCTGATGGCGTCACGGAAAGCTGTATACGGCTCTTCACGAGCAAGAAGGGGGCTGTATACAGGCGGTGACACAATCGGGTCGTGCCCCGATCACTAAGGCTCCTGATTTCAGCATTTAGCGAATAACACGAAAGTGGCATTCCGGTTGCAATCTACAGATGCATCAGCCTTGGCTGTGAATAAGAAAATAGGAGAACAACAATGAAGAACAACCTTCTGCTTCTGTCTGTCAAGCTTCAGAACTTCCTTACCCGCGAAGAGGGCCAGGACCTGGTCGAGTACGCACTGGTAGTTGCGCTCATCGCTTTTGCTGCGATGGCAGGCATGCGTAGCCTCGCAGGCGGCATCAACAATGCGTTCAGCAATATTGCGACCACCCTTCAGAGCAATATCTAATGTCCGAATTCGTCACGGGAAGCTGTTTGCACGGAGCTGCTTCCCGTGGCGAAGCCGACGCAATTAAGCGTGATTGCATATTGTGTTTTGAGTTGTGCTCAGGTGGTTGATGACGACTGGTCTTTGTCATCGATCAGCACTCTTCAGAGCGGTTTGCGACAAAGACGTGCGTGGACCGTATCAGAGACTGAGCAGCGATCAACCAACCGTGCGGCTCTGGGCGCTTCGGTGCTCCTCCTGTTACACTCGTGATAGTTCATCTGCATGACCTAGAGTGGCACCTCAGGTGTCTGGCTCGAGGTCACGTCCGGAACGAAAGTGCTCGTCGACTAAGCCGGGGCGCGATGCAGAGGGTGGGGGGCTGTAGCTCAGCTGGGAGAGCGCCTCGTTCGCAACGAGGAGGTCAGCGGTTCGATCCCGCTCAGCTCCACCAAAGAATTCAGTAGTTTAGATCAAAAATCCGGGTCCAATAACAGGCTCGGTAAACAAATGGGTCAGATAAGGGTCAGCTAAGCGGCTGGCCTTTTTGGTGTCAGTAGTTCAGCGATTCGGCTGCTGGCCTCCCGATTGTCGCCGCTGATGCTCTGGGCGTAGGTGCCCAGCGTCATCTGTGGGCTGGCGTGGCGCATCATCTCCATTACCGTCCTTAGGCTCGCGCCAACCAACGGTGACAGCGCTAATGAAGCGTGGCTACGGCGCAGTGTATGCCACCCGAGCTTAGGCTTTTTCACCTCAGCTCGGTCGATTGCCGGCCTGACGTTGCGCAGCCAAAGAGTTCCCGGCCACAAGGGATTGCCGAAGGAAACTTCAGAGGCAAACACCCAGTCATCCGGATCTTTGTACGA
>Ga0157369_10011364_pt1 | contig 10112 bp, 7 predicted proteins | sample C25metaG_FD_113461 | JGI IMG/M metagenome (GOLD analysis project Ga0157369, IMG submission 113461) | Corn rhizosphere microbial communities from Kellogg Biological Station, Michigan, USA - C2-5 metaG | ecosystem: Host-associated > Plants > Roots > Rhizosphere > Soil | place: USA: Michigan...
GAGATCGAGCGTTATCTGCGCGTGTTCGGCGATGCCGGAAGGGTGCGTGCCCCGGTTCTGGTCTAAAGCGCGATGATTTGAAGTTGAATCGTCATTGCGAGCGAAGCGAAGCAATCCATCGTGCGGCGTGGACAGAATGGATTGCTTCGTCGCTGTCGCTCCTCGCAATGACGGAGAATTCGGGGATCGAACTTAAAATCATGATGGTCTAGGGCGGTACGAAAACTCATGGACCTGCGCCAAGCGCCCTCAGCTCAGCATTGGCCGCATCCCACTCGTTGAAGCTGTGCGGGCAATCGCTGGCCGCCAGACGGAAAAGGTGGATTGCTTCGCTTCGCTCGCAATGACGATTCAACTTCAAATCATCGCGCTTTAGACCAGAACCGGGGCACGCACCCTTCCGGCATCGCCGAACACGCGCAGATAACGCTCGATCTCGGCCGGGTTGCCCGTGCTCTTCTCCGGATTGTCGGAGAGCTTCACCGCTGGGCGGCCGTCGACGGACGTCACTTTGCAGACCAGCGAGATCGGATCGAGATCGACCGAGCCGTCCGGCGTGCAGCCGACGAAATCATTGGTAAGGTTGGTGCCCCAGCCGAAGGAAAGCCGCACGCGGCCCGCGAAGTGGTGATAGGTGTCCTCGATCGAGCCGACATCCATGGCGTCGGAGAACACCAACAGCTTCTCCTTGGGATTGCGGCCCTTCTGCTTCCACCACTTGATGATTTCCTCGCCGGCCTCGATCGGCGGCGCGCTGTCGGGACGGAAGCCGGTCCAGTCCGCGACCCATTCCGGCGCGTCGCGCAAAAAGGCGCTGGTGCCGAAGGCGTCGGGCAGGGCGATCAGCAGGTTGCCGCCATAGGTGTGGCTCCACTGATCGAGAATGCGATAGGGCGCCCAGCGCAATTCCCCGTCATCATTGGCGAGCGCGGCGGCGACCATCGGCAGCTCATGCGCATTGGTGCCGATCGCTTCGAGATCATTGTCCATCGCGAGCAGGACGTTCGATGTGCCCGTGAAAGACGGCCCGAGGCCTTCCTTCACCGCTTCCACGCACCAGCGCTGCCACAGAAAACCGTGGCGCCGCCGCGTGCCGAAATCGGACAGGCGCAGGCCCTCCAGCTTGCGCAGCCGCTCGACCTTGCTCCAGAGTTTTGCCTTGGCGCGCGCATAGAGCACGTCGAGCGCAAAGCGTCCCTGTCCCTTCATCGCCGCGCGCGAGCGCAGCTCATTGAGGATCGCGAGCGCCGGAATCTCCCACATCGTGGTGTGGGTCCAGGGCCCGTGGAAATGCAGCTCGTATTGGCCCTCGACCTTGCGCAATTCGTATTCGGGCAGGCGGAACGCGGTGAGCCAGTTGATGAACTCCGGCGAGAACATGTGGGTCTTGCCGTAGAAAGTGTTGCCGGCGAGCCAGATCAGCTCCTTCTTGGTGAAACGGATGGTGCGGGCATGGTCGAGCTGGGCGCGCAATTCGCTCTCGTCGATGATCTCGGCAAGGCGGACATGGCGCGAACGATTGATGACCGAAAAGGTGACGTGCTGGTTCGGGTAGAACTCCCGAATCATCTGTACCATCAATAGCTTATAGAAATCGGTATCGAGCAGGCTGCGCACGATCGGGTCGAGCCGCCAGCTGTGGTTATAGGTCCTGCTCGCAATGTCCGTGACTGTCATGGCAAAGGTCTAATCCGTACCCGTCATGGCAAAAAGTCTAACCTGTCAGGGGCGGGGCAACCAGTGGGTTTGGCAGGGGGCTAATGGTCCATTTCCCGGCTTGCGGTCCAGGGACTTCAAATCGGCGGCACTAGCGTGCATCTTCGAGGATCATTCCGGCCCCTTTTTCCGCGATCATGGCGGTTGGGGTGTTGGTATTGCCGGAGGTGATGGTCGGCATGATGGAGGCGTCGACGACCCGAAGGCCGCCGATGCCATGGAAGCGCAGCCGCTCGTCGACCACGGCATTGGCGTCATTGGCGGTGCCCATTTTCGCGGTGCCGACGGGATGGAAGATGGTGGTGCCGATGTCGCCGGCGGCTTTTGCCAGCGAGGCATCATCGTCGCCGACCGAGGGACCCGGCAGGAATTCGACCGGATGGTATTTCTCCAGCGCCTTCTGCTTCATCAGGCGGCGCGTGGTGCGGATCGCGTCGGCCGCGACCTCGCGGTCGTCATCGGTGGCCAGATAGTTCGGCGCGATCATCGGCTTCTCGTCCAGCTTTGCCGAGCGCAGCCGCACGCTGCCGCGCGAGGTCGGCTGCAGATTGCAGGCCGAGACGGTGATCGCCGGGAAGCGGTGCAGCGGATCGCCGAACTTGTCGAGCGATAGCGGCTGCACGTGGAACTGGATATTGGCGCGCGCGCGGCGCGGATCGGAGCGGGTGAAGATGCCGAGCTGCGAGGGCGCCATGGTGAGCGGCCCGCGGCGGCGGAAGGCATAATCGAGCCCCATCAGCGCGCGGCGCGGCAACGAATAATAAATCTCGTTCAGCGTACGCACGCCGTTGACCTTGTAGATCGCGCGCTGCTGCAGATGGTCCTGCAGATTGCGCCCGACGCCCGGCCGGTCGAGCACGACGTCGATGCCAAGGGGCGAGAGCCATTCGCCGGGCCCGATGCCGGAGCGGTGCAGCACCTGCACCGAGCCGATCGCGCCGGCGCTCAGGATCACTTCGCCCTTCGCTCGCGCCTCGATCTCCTCGCCATTCTGGATGAAGCGCACGCCGACCGCGCGGCCATTCTCGATGATGAGGCGGTCAACCAGCACATGGGTTTCCAGCCGCAGATTAGGCCGGTTCAGCGCGGGCTTCAGGAAGCCGCGCGCGGACGACCAGCGGCGGCCGCGCTTCTGGTTGACATGGAAATAGCTGACGCCCTCGTTGTCGCCGGTGTTGAAGTCCGGGATCTTCCTGATCCCCATTTCCTGCGCGGCTTCGCCGACGGCATCGAGGACGGTCCAGGACAGCCGCGGCGCCTCGATGCGCCAGCCGCCACCGACGCCGTGATGCTCGCTTTCGCCAAGGAAGTGATCTTCCAGCCGCCGGAAGGCCGGCAGCACGTCGCCATAGCCCCAGCCGGCGAGGCCAAGCTGGCGCCAGTGATCGTAATCGGCGGCCTGGCCGCGCATCGAGATCATGGCGTTGATCGCCGAGCAGCCGCCGATCACCTTGCCTCTGGGATAGGACAGCGCGCGGCCGTTGAGGCCGGGCTCGGCCTCGGTCTTGAACATCCAGTCCGAGCGCGGATTGCCGATCGCAAAAAGATAGCCGACCGGAATATGGAACCAGATCCAGTTGTCCCGGCCGCCGGCTTCCAGGATCAGGACGCGCTTGGCGGGATCGGCCGACAGGCGGTTGGCCAGGATGCAGCCGGCCGTGCCGGCACCGACGACGATATAGTCGAAATCACCTTCAAGTTTCCGCGGCATTTTCTTAAGTGCTTCCTCGCCTTCGTCGTGCTTTTGCAACTGTTTTAGTCAGACGCGGAGGGCCACCACAAGCCCGGCCTTTGATGGCTCTTTCGGCCTGTTGGGTGGAACGCATTTTGCGTGCTAGACAGGAAGAAGTCCAAAAAATGAACAACCGAGATTTCCCATGCCCATCGTGAACCGCGTCGCCGATCTGCAGCCCGATATTCAGGCCTGGCGGAGGGATATCCATGAGAATCCGGAACTGCTTTATGATGTACACCGCACTGCAGCATTCGTCGCCGACCGCTTGCGGGAATTCGGCTGTGACGAGGTGGCGACCGGGCTCGGCAAGACCGGCGTGGTCGGCGTCATCAAGGGTCGGAAAGAGGGCGGCGGCGACGTCAAGGTGATCGGGCTGCGCGCCGACATGGATGCGCTGCCAATCGAGGAGGCGACCAATCTGCCCTATGCCTCCAAGACGCCGGGCAAGATGCACGCCTGCGGCCATGACGGCCATACCGCGATGCTGCTCGGGGCGGCGCGCTACCTCGCCGAGACGCGCAATTTCGCCGGCAATGCGGTGGTGATCTTCCAGCCGGCGGAAGAGGGCGGCGCCGGCGCCAAAGCCATGATCAAGGACGGGCTGATGGACCGTTTCGGCATCGAGCAGGTTTTTGGCATGCACAACGGCCCGGGCATTCCGGTCGGCTCGTTCGCGATCCGGCAGGGGCCGATCATGGCGGCGACGGCTTCGATCGACATCAGGATCGAAGGCCATGGCGGGCATGCCGCGCGGCCGCATAAATGCCTGGACTCCGTGCTGGTCGGCACGCAGCTGATCACGGCGCTACAGCAGATCGTGTCGCGCAACGTCGATCCGCTCGATGCGGCGGTGGTGTCGATCTGCGAATTCCATGCCGGCAATGCCCGCAACGTGATCCCGCAGACCGCCGAGCTGCGCGGCACGGTGCGAACCCTGACACGGGAAGTGAAGGACCTGATCGAGAAGCGCGTGCACGAGGTGTGTGCGGGCGTGGCGCAGGTCACCAACGCCAGGATCGATCTGACTTACGAGCACGGCTATCCCGTCACCGTCAATCATGCCGCGCAGACCGATTTTGCGACCAGGATCGCGAGGGAAGTCGCGGGCGATGCCAATGTACACGAGATGCCGCCGATGATGGGGGCGGAAGATTTCGCCTTCATGCTCGAGGCGCGTCCCGGCGCCTTCATCTTCTGCGGCAATGGCGACAGCGCGGGCCTGCACCACCCCGCCTATAATTTCAACGACGAGGCGATCGTCCACGGCACCTCGTACTGGATCAAGCTGGTGGAGAACACGCTCGCGGCTTGAGCGATCCAAAATAAAAAATATGAGCGCGGAAATTCGAAACGCAGTCGACTTCTACGAGCGGCATCCGATTTCATGCGAGATCATCCTGGCAAAGCTGAAGGCGAGCCGGGGTCATCTTGACGGGTTGACCCCGGACGAGTTGTTTCCGCACGACCAGGATCACTACGGCGGCCTCGCCGCCAACGACGTGCTGGCAGCGCGAGGTGGCATCGGCAAGGACACGCGTGTCGTCGACTTCTGTGCCGGTCTCGGTGGTCCATCGCGTTACTTCGCGCACCGCTATGGCGCCGACGTCACGGGCGTCGAGCTGACGCCGGCCAGGGTGAAGGGCGCGGAGGAACTGACGCGTCGCGTCGGCCTTCAGCACAGGGTGCGCGTCCTTGAAGGCAATGTGATGCAGGTTCCGCTGGCTGCGGAGTGCGTCGATGTCGTCGTGAGCCAGGAAGCGCTGCTTCACGTGCCGGACAAGCCACGCGCCCTGGCGGAAGCCTATCGGATACTGAAGCCGGGCGGCCGCATCGTCTTTACCGATTGGGTGGCCCACCGTCCCCTGGCCGATACCGATCGGGAGTTGATGTGGCAGGGCATGGCGGTCACCGATTTATACGATCTACCGACCTATGCCGGCCTCGTGCGCGGAGCCGGTTTTGCCGTGAAGACGGCTGAGGATCTGACGACCGAATGGAGCGAGATCCTGGTGCTTCGGCTCGCGATGTACCGCAAGCTCCGGGAGGAGACGCTAGCCGCAGGCACATCTGCCGGTCATGACGCCTTCTATGAAAGCTATGTCCGTCTCGTCGATCTGGTGAACGAGGCCGTCCTCGGCGGCGGGCGCTTCTCGGGTCAAAAGCCGGCTTGAAACGGTGCCGCCGGCGGCCGGGGAGGTAGCTGTTGAGCAAACAAAAGAAAAAGGCCCTCGCAGGTGGCGCGGGCCTTCGTGTTTGAGCCGATGCTTGCGCCTAGAACACGTTGGCGAAGCAGAAGTACAGGAAGCCCGAGAGCATCATCGCGGCCGGCAGGGTCAGCACCCAGGCCATCGCGATGTTGCGGATCGTCGACCATTGCAAGCCCGAGCCGTTGGCCGCCATGGTGCCGGCGATGCCCGACGACAGCACATGCGTAGTCGAGACCGGCAGGCCGTAGCCGTCCGCCGCTGCGATCGTCGCCGCCGCCGTGATCTCGGCACAGGCACCCTGCGCATAGGTCAGGTGGGTCTTGCCGATCTTTTCGCCGACGGTGACGACGATGCGCTTCCAGCCCACCATCGTGCCGAGGCCGAGCGCGATGGCGACCGCGATCTTCACCCAACCGGGGATGAACTTGGTCGCGCTGTCGAGCGAGCCCTTGTAGGCGGTGAGGGTAGCAACCTCATCGGGCTTGAGTTCGGCTTCCTTGTCCTTCGACAGGAAGCGGAAGGCTTCAGAGACGAGATACATGTCATTGCGGGTGTTGCCGACGAGCTCGGACGGTACCTTGGCCAGCGAACCATATTCGCTGACCTGCTTGGCGATGTCTCGCACCAGCACCGCCAGCGACGGGAAGGTGCCTTCGTTGATCTGGTGTTGCGCAACATAGTTGGTCACGGCCGGACGCGGGTTGCCGAGGACCTGATAGCCCGACGCCTTGGCGTCGATGATCTTGCCGGCGGCATCCGAGTTCTTGATGAAAGCCTCGATCTGGCTGGCCGGCATCGTGCGGTTCAGCGCGTAGGCGGTGGGCACCGTGCCGATCAGGATCAGCATGATCAGGCCCATGCCCTTCTGGCCGTCGTTCGAGCCGTGGAAGAAGCTGACGAGCGTGCAGGTGAGGATCAGGATGCCCCGAATCCACCACGGCGGCGCTTCGTTGTTCTTCGGCTCGCCGAACAAAGCGGGCGTCAGCTTCAGCAGCACGGTCTTCAGGATCACGAGCAGGATCGCCGCGAGCACGAAGCCGAACAGCGGGGAGAGCAACAGCGCTTTGGCAATGTTGCCGGCCTGCGACCAGTCCACGCCCGAGGTGCCGTCACGGCCGCGCATCAGCGCATTGACGATGCCGACGCCCATGATCGAGCCGATCAGGGTGTGCGAGGACGACGCCGGCAGGCCCAGCCACCAGGTGCCGAGGTTCCAGATGATCGCCGCGATCAGAAGCGCGAACACCATGGCGAAGCCGGCGCTGGAGCCGACCTGGAGGATCAGCTCCACCGGCAGCAGCGAGACGATGCCGAAGGCGACCGCGCCGGTCGAGAGCAGAACGCCGAACAGGTTGAACATGCCCGACCAGACCACCGCGATGTGGGCCGGCAGCGAGCGGGTGTAGATCACGGTGGCGACCGCATTGTCGGTGTCGTGGAAGCCGTTGACGAATTCGAAGCCGAGTGCAATCAGCAGCGCGACGAACAGCAACAGGTAAGGCAGATACGAAGTGACCTTGGTGCCCGTCGCATCGACATCGACGTAAATGCTGTAGGCGACGAACAGCAGCGCCGCCGCGACGACGCCCAAATAGATGATGCCGGTCAGCGGATGGAAACCCTTGTCGAGATCTGGTCCCTTGGTCAGGGCAGGTTCGATTGAACCAGGTAGCGCAACGTCGCTCATGGAATTTTCTCCTAGTCCCCAATGCGCCCAATTTTGCTCGATGCATGTGACAGGCGGGTGAAATGGGACGAGGCGAAACGCGCATTCCTCACATCGTGAGAAAGCGCGCGACCTTGCGGCGACGCATGGAGAAATTCATGCGGCGCGTGCGGCTTTTTCCAGGAGTTTTTCCAAGTGTTTCTCCAAGAGTTTCTCGGCGATTTTCAGGTCGTCGACGAAGCGCGCGAATTCGTGGCGTTTGGCCGCTTCGTCGGGCAGCCGCAGCAGGTAGGACGGATGCACCGTCACCAGTGCTTTCATGCCTCCATCGAGGTCGATCAGCCGGCCGCGGTTCTTGTTGATCGGAGTAGTCTTGCCGAACACGCATTGTGCAGCGGTGGCGCCCATCGCCACCACCAGTTGGGGTTTGACCGCGGCCAATTCCTGCTCGTACCACGGTCTGCATGCTCTGATCTCGGGCGAGGTCGGCTTCTGGTGCAGGCGGAATTTTCCGCGCGGGAAAAATTTGAAATGCTTGACCGCGTTGGTGACGTAGATGTGCCGGCGGTCGAGACCAGCTTGCTCCAGCGCGCGGTCGAGCACCTGTCCGGCCGGTCCCACGAACGGTCGGCCGGCGAGGTCTTCCTTGTCGCCGGGCTGCTCGCCGACCAGCATGATGCGCGCGGCTTTCGGACCTTCGCCGAACACGGTTTGGGTCGCGTCCTTCCAGAGCGGGCAGGCGCGGCAGTGACTCGCTTGCTCGCGCAGACGGTCGAGATCGGGGCGTGCGGTCATGGTGTTCTCCTCTGTTGCTCTTTGCCAAGTAGGGCGGGGTGCTGAGGTTCCTCCGAAGTCATTGGGATTGCTGATGAAAAAACAGAAGTGCGATCCCGATTGACTCTCTTCGCGATGTTAGCTTTATATTAGAACATATCATGAACAAATGAGCCAGTCCCTGCTTTTCAAAAAACAGGATGGCTCCATCGGATGTGAGGGAAGCGGCGCATGACGAGCGCACGCATGAGCACGCTTGCGAGTTTGCGAGGGCGGATCGAACGGATCGAGACGCCCGAAGGAACTGGTCATGACGCCGGCGCGCTGAACCGCGTCGCGCTCGGTCATGCGGAAGCGGATGCGGTTTTGCGCGGCGGCCTGGCGACAGCCGCGGTCCACGAAGTGTTTTCCGAAGGACGTCAGAGCACAACCGCGACCGGATTCATCGCAGGCCTCGCCGGCCGCGTCTCGGCGCGGCGGCCGCTGGTGTGGGTGCGACAGGATTTTTGCGATCTCGAAGCAGGCAGCCTGTCGATGCAGGGGCTGGTCGAGCTCGGTCTCGACCCGCGTTGTCTCGTTACGGTGCGTGTCAGCGATGTCGAGAGCGCGCTGCGCACGACAGCGGACGCGCTCGCCTGCGATGCGCTGGGTGCGGTGGTGTTGGAAGTCTGGGGGCAGGCCAAGCAGCTCGACCTCGTCGCGAGCCGCAAGCTGACTCTGACTGCGCAAGCCTCCGGCGTCACCGGATTGTTGCTGCGGATTGCGGCCGAGCCTTTGCCCTCGACCGCGGAAACACGATGGATCGTGCGCGCGGCGCATTCGCCGCCCGAGACGTCATGGGGCGTTTGGGGCTCGCCATGCTTCGACGCCGAGCTCACCCGCAACCGTCACGGCCCGACCGGGCGATGGATCATGGAATGGAAATGTGATGAGTGCCTTTTCAGCGAAGCGGCGGATCCTCAGCCTCTGGCTGCCGCGCCTGCCCATCGACCGCATCAGGCGCGCGCTTCAACAGAGCGACGACTCGCGAGCTAAAGACGACACCCCCAGCGTCGTCGTCGCCAAGGAGAACAACGCGCTCCTGATCTATTCCCTCGACGACGCAGCCGCTCGCTATGGTCTCACGATCGGCCAGCCGCTCGCCAATGCCCGCGCCATCTGCCCGCATCTGGAGGTATTCGATGCGGATCCGGCGGCGGACGCCAAAATGCTCGAGAACATCGCCGACTGGTGCGACCGCTTCACGCCGCTGGTCGCGCTCGATTCCCCGCATGGGCTCTATCTCGATATCACCGGCTGCGCCCATCTGTTCGGCGGCGAGGCCGCGATCCTGCGGCTCCTATGCGACGCGCTGACCGCGCAGGGCTTTAACGTTAGCGCGGCGATCGCCTCGACGCCGATCTGCGCGCGGACCATGAACCGCCATGTGCACGGCATGATCATTGCCGATGGCGAGGAAGCGGACGCCGTCGGCCCGCTGCCGGTGTTCACGCTCGGCGCGGATGATGCGACCGCCAGTGGGCTGCGCCGCGCCGGGCTGAAAACCATCGGCGACGTCGCCTCGCGCGCGCGGCACGAGATCACCGCGCGGTTCGGCGCCGCCTTCACCGCGCGGCTGGAGCAGGCGCTGGGGCAGGGCGAGGCGCCGATCAGTCCCCGAAAGCCGCTGCCGGATTATATTGTCGAGCAGCGTTTTGCCGAGCCAGTCGCCACCGAAGGCGTGATCTCGGCGACGCTGTCGCGACTTGCGGTGACGCTGATCGCCTCGATGGAGAAGCAGGGCAAGGGCGCTCGGCGGCTGGAAGCGAGCTTCTTCCGCACCGACGGCGTGGTGCGTACGCTGGTCGTCGATACCGGTCAGGCGGTGACGCGGGGAAGCGTGATCGATCGCCTGTTCTGCGAGCGGCTGGACAGCCTGAGCGATCCTCTCGATCCCGGTTTCGGCTTCGATCTCATTCGTCTGTCCGCCAGCCGCACCGAGATCGTGGTGCAGCAGCAGCGCGATCTCGACAGC
>Ga0157369_10011365_pt1 | contig 10112 bp, 10 predicted proteins | sample C25metaG_FD_113461 | JGI IMG/M metagenome (GOLD analysis project Ga0157369, IMG submission 113461) | Corn rhizosphere microbial communities from Kellogg Biological Station, Michigan, USA - C2-5 metaG | ecosystem: Host-associated > Plants > Roots > Rhizosphere > Soil | place: USA: Michigan...
CTAAGTGCGTCATTCTTTTTTATCTTTATAAAGCCGTGCGTAATTTTTATCAGTAATCTGTTGGTATATTTTAAATATTTTTTATTTATCATTTCCTTTTCTTTAATCATTGTTTTATTTTTTCATTTTTATAATTATCCTGGTACTCCGGATTTGATTTGTTCAGCAATTCTTAATTTTTTTTACAAACCGGTTCCGTCGTTGCAATGATCAATAAATAATTCAATTTTATGTTCCTGAAAATAGATGGCTGTGCAGGGGCGGGTTTCTCTGCTGTAGAACATGGGAATATATTATAAAAAAAGCCACTTAACCGTTTTAGGGAAGTGGCTCATCTATGTGACCCCGCCAGGATTCAAACCTGGAACCTTCTGATCCGTAGTCAGATACTCTATTCAGTTAAGCTACGGGGCCAGAGAGCCGCAAAAATAATAATAATTCCGGCAGGAAGCGCTTGCTTTCAAATTTTGTTGAACTAAATATTAAAAATTCTGTGTACGGTTTGGATTATTGAGAATATTATCTACTTTTATAATCAGCAAAAAAAAATTATAAAGAAAATATTATTTTTGCTTTTGCTTTTTTCTCTTTTAACCTCTGTTAACTTAAATCAAAGACATACCTATAACCTCAATCGTCCCAACCAATCATGTGGCAAAATTTTTGCGAATACACATAAATCGTTAAAGCTATTAAAAAAAACACCTTTGAATTATGCAAAACAAAATTTACTTACCTCTTATTGGATTATTAGTTGTCATTTCATCCTGCCGGAAAGATCCTGTAACCAAACCGGTAGAATTTAAATCTACGGCTTACAATACATTATCATCTTACGATCTCAATGGCAAGCCAGACAACCTGTTAAACGAAACTATTTCTGCTGATTTAATGCAGTTTATAGACACGCTGCTGCCGGATGGCAAGAATCTTTCCATTACTCATCCTGAATTGTTTAATAACCCTGAAATCGGCGATATAACTATTACACAGCCTTCCACTGTGTATATCACTTTTGTCAAGCAAAGCGGCGCGAACAATAACTCAATAGCTTTTTATACTTACCCGACCAGTAAGCCGCCAACAAAACCGGAAGATATCAAACAGATCACTTATTTCTTCCCAAGTGCTGGTAGCCTGTCGCCGCTGGTAGCAGGTGATAAAGTGAACCTGGGAAATTTTGAACCCGGAACTTCCATTGGTTTTGTGCTAATGCAAGACGCATGGAGTCCTAAAAAACATGATCTGAATAATGATGCAGTGCATTTCTGTACAAATGATGCTTTAAATCCTGAAGTAGATCCCAAATTAAAAAAGCATGGCGTTTTGATTTATTATCCTCCCACTAAAAAAGTTTTAATCGGGTTCGAGGATTATGACAGAACATCTTCAGGATGCGACAATGATTTTAATGACGTCGTAGTCTACGCCACGGTCACCAACTGATGTTACTTATATTGATATCAAACTGCAATCAAATTGAAATATTTGTTTGCAGTTTTTTTTTGCCCTGATGAGAGAAGATTCTCCAAAGTTGTTATGAAAGCGTTCATGACCCATCGAATTGCTTAGGAAAATACAATTCGTTAATTTTACAAATCAATTATTAAGAAAATTATGGATATAGGAACAGAACACGTTCAATGTTTGATTATCGGATCAGGGCCTGCAGGATATACGGCGGCAATTTATGCTGCAAGGGCTAACCTTAACCCCGTTTTATACCAGGGCATCCAACCAGGCGGCCAGCTTACTATTACGACTGAAGTTGAAAACTACCCGGGATATCCAAATGGAGTACAAGGGCCGGATATGATGATAGATTTTGAGAACCAGGCAAAAAGAATGGGCGCTGATATCCGCTACGGGTTGGCTACCAAAGTAGATTTCGGATCATGCCCATGCAGGGTATTAATTGATGATGAAAAATGGATAAGCGCAGATGCTATCATTTTGGCCACGGGGGCCAGCGCGAAATGGCTGGGACTGGAGAGTGAAACAAGATTAAACGGTTATGGCGTAAGCGCATGCGCAGTTTGCGACGGCTTTTTCTTTAAAGGTAAAGAAGTGTGTATTGTGGGTGGTGGGGATACCGCAGCAGAAGAAGCATTGTATCTCAGTAAAATCTGCAGCAAAGTACACATGTTTGTCAGGAAGGATCAGATGCGGGCCAGCAAGATTATGCAAATGCGTGTTTTGGAAACAAAAAATATCCAGGTATATTGGAACACTGAAGTGGAAGAAATATTAGGAGAAGGGAAAACAGAAGCGGTCAGAATAAAAAATAGCCTTACCGGGGAAATAAGCGAAATACCGGTTAGCGCCTACTTTGTAGCCATTGGCCATCAGCCCAATTCTGAGATTTTCAAAGGATGGCTGGAAATGGATGAATCGGGTTATATCAAAACGGTGCCAGGAAGCACAAAGACGAATATCGACGGAATCTTTGCCGCAGGTGATCTCCAGGATAAGATTTTCCGCCAGGCCATTACCGCCGCAGGATCCGGATGTATGGCGGCAATTGAAGCCGAAAGATACTTAAGTGTCCTTGAGCATCCTGTTCCATCTGACCATTTTCAGGCTGCCGCAAATAACGGGGAAAGATGAATTCCTTAATTAAATTTCTGGCTATTTATGATAAGGGTTCAACTTCATAATCTTATATTCAGGGCATTTCATGGAATTCATGAAGAAGAAAGAATTTTAGGTAATGACTACATTGTTGAAGTGTCGCTCGATTTTCATGAAAAGGTGGAAATCATAGAAAATATCAACGACACGATAGATTATTCAATTGTATATAGCATCATTCAGAAACGAATGCAAGTGCCCACGCCTTTGTTGGAAACAGTGGTAATGCTGGCGGGAAATGATATCCATCTTCAATTTCCCGAGGTAAAAAGCATTTCGCTTTCCCTCAAAAAGCTAAGTATTCCCGTAGAAGGAATGCAGGGAAGCTCGGAAGTAAGCTGGCATAAAGAGTTTTAAAGTTCTGTTTGCAGTAAAAGAACAAATAGTGCCGGTTTATAATTTCGGTTGACGAATCTCTTTTCGCAAAAAAATACAAACGTATTGCGCAATTTTTGCTGGCAAGCCTGACAATAAAGGATTTCATTTTGTGATTATGCCCCATTCACAAACATTAAGTTTCTCTAAACAACTCAGAATTGAAACAATGAAGCATTTTGTCAATTAAATCAATACTTTTGCCACCTTTTATGAAAGTCCTGAACGAAATATTTCCGTTGTTGTCTGAGCCAAAAAAAATTGCGATCACTTTTCATCAGAAACCAGATGCTGATGCAATGGGATCCGGCCTGGGATTATACAATTTCCTTATTCAATTCGGGCACACTGTTTCTGTAATTTCTCCTACTAACTGGCCATCTTTTTTAAACTGGATGCCAGGTGCAAAAAAGGTATTGGATTTCGAACTGCAGAAAGAGGAGGCCTTGAACGTGCTTGAAAAAACGGATTGGTTATTTTGCCTTGACTTTAATGTTCTTAGCCGCACAAAAAACATGGAACCTGTAATTGAAGGACTTAATTGCACGAGAATATTAATAGATCATCATCAGCAACCGCAGACAGAATTTTTCGACTATGGCTGGAGTGATGTTAATAAAAGCTCTACCGCAGAAATGGTTTTTGATTTTATCATGGCCAGCGGTAATGAAGAAAAGATAAATTCTGAAGTGGCTGAGTGCCTGTATGCAGGTGTAATGACTGACACGGGTTCTTTCAGGTTTAATTCCGCTTCTTCGGATGTGCATAAAATGGTTGCCAAACTTAAGGAACGTGGTTTAAATCATAGCCAGGTTCATGAAAATTTATTTGATAATTTTCTTGAAACCAGGTACCGTTTTTTTGGCAATACTTTGCTGAACCGCATGGAACTTTTTTATGAATATAATACTGCGCTGATTGCTATTCCGCAAAAAGATTTGATAAGATTTAATGTAAAAACCGGCGATACGGAAGGGCTCGTAAATTTTCCGCTAAGCATAAAAGGAATCAGGCTGGCCGCCGTGATTATAGACAGGGGAGACGAGAGAAAAAGCTCATTCAGGAGTAAGGGTGGTTTTGATGTAAATTCATTTGCGCGAAAATATTTTAACGGAGGCGGGCATTTTAATGCTGCCGGCGGAAAAAATAAGGAACCGCTGGAAGAAGTCATCGCTAAATTTAAAAAGGCAATAAAAGAAAATCAGGAACAATTAACCAATTAATAATTAACAAAAATCAAAATGAACAAAACAATTTGCCTGGCCTCCGCCATATTTTTGCTGGCAGCCGGCTGCGCCAGGCAGGATTTCAAAAAAGGAACGGATGGAACGGAATATAAGATCATCAGCAACTCAGACGGCAAAAAAGCCGCAGAAGGCGATATTATGCAGGTGAACGCCTATGCCACCTATAACGACAGCGTACTTTTCAATAGCGTGGAAAAAAGTGCCCCGAGATTTATTCCTTATGATACTATGCAGCTTCCTCCATATTTCAAAGAAATACATGAAGGCGATAGTCTTGTTCTGAGGCAATCAACTGATACATTAATCAAATTTGGACAGGCAGCGCCTTTTATGAAACCCGGCCATTATTTATTACAATCTTTTAAAATAGTAAAATTATTGCCGTCAAGAGAAGCTGCGGACAGCGTAGCCAAAACATTCCAATCAAAAGCAAAGGCCATTGCAAAGAAAGATGCAATTGAAAAAGTGGAAAAAGAAATTGCTTCCAATGATTCTTTGGTAAAGGCGGATGATCAGATTATTCAGCAATACATGGCAAAGAATAATATGAAAGGGTCAAAAACCAAATGGGGAACTTATGTAGTTATTGATTCGCAGGGCACAGGGCCACTTTTGACTGATACAGATGTAGCCCAGGTGGATTATACCGGCCGTACTATGGCTGACGACAGCGTTTTTGATTCCAATACAATTCCCTCATTTGGCCATACCGAACCTTTATATGTTGATTTAGGCGAATTCCGTGTGATTCCGGGATGGGTAGACGGCTTAAAAATGATGAACAAAGGCGCAAAAGGTAAATTGCTTATACCATCTTATCTTGGTTTTGGCGCGAATGGCGCTCCGCCCAAAATTGCTCCTAATTCAAATCTCATTTTTGATATTAAAGTAACAGACGTATTGAATCAGCAACAATACCAGGTAGAATTGGAGAAAGAACAGCAACAAATGCAACAGCAGCAGCGCATGATGCAACAGCTTCAGCAAATGCAGCGCCAGCAGCAGCAACAAAAACAACAACAGCAACCGCCAAACGGTAGCAAATAAAAAATTGGTAAACTAAGTTATAAGCCAGGTCATAAAAAGCCTGGCTTTTTTGTATTGCGCAGTGAATGAACAAATCTTCATGATTTTTATTTTGGTTACGCGTTCGATATAGCGCCCAATAGGGTAACTACCTCTTTTGCTTCCTTCACATCATGAACACGCAACATAGAAGCACCGTTTTGCAACGCTATTGTATGTAACACCGTGGTGCCGTTTAAAGAGTCTTCTACAGAAATTTTCAGAGTGCGGTAAATCGTTGATTTTCTTGAAACTCCGGTTAGGACAGGCTTATCAAGAATTTTAAAAACACTTAAATCTTTTAATAATTTTAAATTCTGCGCAATATTCTTTCCAAATCCGAACCCCGGGTCGATAATAACATCATTAATTCCTGCTTGTTTGCATTCATCAACTTTTGCTATAAAATAATCGAGCACTTCTTTTGTCACATCATCATACTGCGGTTGGTTTTGCATAGTTTCAGGAACGCCTTTCATGTGCATACATACATACGGAACATTTAATTTCCCGACAGTTTTTATCATTTCGGAATCCATATTGCCACCGCTGATATCATTGATGATGGAGGCACCGGCGGCAACACATTCTCTTGCTACTTTTGAAAAATAGGTGTCGATTGAAATAAGAATGGAGGGAAAATCTTTTACCAGGCAATCAATGGCAGGAAGTAATTTCTCCAGTTCATCTTCCGCGGAAAAACGAGTGCTGCCCGGCCTTGTGCTTTGCGCGCCCAGGTCAATTATATCAGCGCCTTCGCTCAGCATTTGCCCGGTTTTTTCTTTTATCGCTTCTAAGGTGCGGTGGCGGCTGCCGGCATAAAATGAATCTTCGGTGAGATTTAAAATGCCCATTATCAGCGGATTTTCCGCAAAAACGAACTTGCCCCTGCAATTCAATGAAAACATTATCTTTTTAAGTTTAAATTTGGCGATAATTATGGCGCAAGTTAATACGGATCTGCAATTTGATAATGCAGTAAATAAATGCAGGCAAATTTTTTTACAAAAGACAAAAGATTATGGCACCTCCTGGAGAGTATATAGATCCATTTCTATTGCAGACCAGATTTACATAAAAGCGAAACGTATCAGGAATATCCAAGAAAAAGGGATTCAAAAAATTGAAGAAGATATAACTTCAGAATTTACGGGGATAGTGAACTATGCCGTCATCGGTTTGATTCAACTTGATATAAACGATGACGAAGTAGAAGAACTTCCTTTAGAAGAAACATTGAATTTTTATGATGATAAAATAAAAGCCGCCAAATATTTGATGATGAATAAAAATCATGATTATGGTGAAGCGTGGCGCGAAATGAGCCAGGAAAGTTTTGTGGATCTTATATTAGCCAAAGTGTTGCGGATAAAACAAATTATTCAGAATAAAGGTAAAACGCTGGTGAGTGAAGGTATCGACGCTAATTTTTATGATATTTTAAATTATGCAGTGTTTGCACTTATATCTTCCGAAACTATCAATAGTAAAAATTTAGCCACATGAAAATAATAGTGAATATAGTCCGCATAATAGTTGGAATTCTGTTTATTTTTTCCGGGTTGGTAAAAGCGATGGATCCACATGGATTGGCTTATAAAATGCAGGAATTTTTTGACGTGTGGGCAATGAATAAAAGCCTTTCTTCTGCCATGTTCTGGCTCAGCGATTATGCGCTTCCTTTTTCCATCATTATGATAACGCTTGAAATCATTGTGGGGGTTGGAATTTTATTAGGGCTTTGGAGAAAATTTTTTACGTGGCTTATTTTGTTGCTCATCATTTTCTTCTCCTTCCTTACCGGCTACGCAGCGCTTTCTGGCAAAATAGCGAAGTGTGGGTGTTTTGGGGATTGCCTGCCGCTTACTTCCATGCAATCATTTATTAAAGACCTGGTTCTGTTGGTCCTCGTTTTGATATTATTTTTTGGAAGGAAATATATAGTTCCACTTTTCAACCAGGCATTAAACGTTTTGCTGGTAGTTATTTCTACATTCCTGGTTTTATATTATCAGTGGTTTGTAATGCGCCATTTGCCTACCGTGGATTGCCTGCCTTTCAAGAAAGGAGGAAATGTATTACAGCTTCGCAAAATGCCTGCAGATGCTGTTCCTGATAAGGTTGATTATGTTTTTGTGTATGAAAAAGATGGCAAGAAACAAGACTTCACAGTCAAAGACCTGCCTGATTCAAGTTGGCATTTTGTAAGCCGGAAAGATATTTTAATAAGTAAGGGGAAAAATAATGAGCCTCCAATTAAGGATTTTAATCTTGTAACAATTTCAGGGAATGACACCACAAATGCAGTTCTTAGTCTTGATGCATCTTACTATTTATTTTTTGTAAAAGGCTTTGAGAATACGGATTATTGGTTCAATAATTTTGCAAGTATTTATCAGCTTGCAAAAAAAACGAACCGGCTACTCTACATTGTTACTCCTGAAGCGGCAAATGCGGATGAATTTTTTAATAGAAAGAATAATTTTCATCTACCGGTCTTTAGCCTTGATGCAACCGCTTTTAAGACTGCGGCGCGCACCAACCCGGAATTGTATTTAATGAAAGGGCCTTTTATTAAAGATAAATGGGGATGGGCGGATTTGAAAGATGCATTACATGATTAATTTACTAATTCTTTTTAGGTTGAAAACACAGCCAGTCTTAAAAAATTTAGCTTTTTATACAAATGCAGCAGAGTAATTTTGATTTTCTATTTAATGAAAACATAGATAATGTTTAGTAAGATAATTCCCGCTTTTTTCATTTGTTTCTTTTTAGTTTCATGTGGCGACAATTCATCTACGCCTGATTATGATAGCTCGTTGCCGGTAAATAATATTCCTCCTCCGTCGCAAATAATGTATAAGGTAATCTCTGTATATCCGCACGATTCAGGAGCGTTTACCCAGGGATTGGAGTATTATGGCGGTAAGTTGTACGAAGGTACAGGTGAATACAACCGTTCCAGCCTCCGGCTGGTAGACCTTAAAACCGGAAAAGTTGAAAAGAGTTATTTAATTCCGGATAAGTCAATTTTTGGGGAAGGGATTACTATTTTTAAAAATAAAATTTATCAACTAACCTGGCAAAGCAACAAGGTGTATGTGTATCCCCTGGAGAATTTTAATCGCCCAGTTGATTCATTAAAATGGAACCGTGAGGGATGGGGCGCTACTAATGATGGAAAAAATATTATTATCAGCGACGGCTCTTCAAATTTGTTTTTTGTGGAGCCGGATGAAAAAAACAAAAATTTTAAGGTCAATAAAATTTTGACTGTTGCCGATAACAGGGGAGAAGTGGATAGTCTGAATGAATTAGAATTAATCAATGGATCTATATTTGCAAACCGTTGGCTCACCAATGAAATTGTCAAAATTGATACATCCACAGGCTACGTCACCGGCACGATGAATTTGTCCGGCTTATTGCGCCAGTATGATCCTACCGCCAAATTTGAAGATGGGGCAGTTTTAAATGGCATTGCTTACGACACGGCTACCAAAAAACTGTATATCACCGGGAAGGACTGGCCCAGGCTATTTGAAATGCAGTTGCAATAAATCCAATCTTACCAACTCAATTCCTCAAGCTATTTATGAGGATTTGTAGTGACTGCTCCGGCGCCATCGTTATTTTTCTGATAGGTATTGTATGATGCAAAACTTGATCCTAATCTTGTGTCTCTGTAGATTTTAGGCGCATGTTCAGCAGTTGAATCGGGCTGCATCTGGGGAAAAAATGAGATGCCCCCGGCTTTGTGCGGGTTTGTAGTTATTGCGCCCGCGCCATTATCATTTTTTTTGTAAGTATTATAGTTGGCCGAACTCGAGCCTAACCTGGTATCTCTGTATATCTGATGCTGCGATGAATTGTAATTATTCCTTGTTGTGTTAACGGGGTAAGTCTCGTCATTTAAGGCCGGCTTTTGGGTAGTTGTATCCTGGGCTACCACATGTGTTGATAAGATTAATGCAAGAGCAAAAATGAATAATATTTTGTGTTTCATAGTTAAAGAATTTTATATAGGTGACTCATAAAACATGCCATATTAATGACGATTTTTTTATGGAAAGCAAATGCCACATTTGAAGATTAAAGCATTATAATTATTAAAAAATTTAAGTGTTATTTTGATAATTGGATTTAATGATTAGTTTTGTACGGAATATCCTCAGAAAACTACCAAACTTTTCCCTATTTAAATTTTCCAAAGATCCCTTATTTGCAAAAGAGCAAAATGAGTAAAGCCATTTTACCTGGTAATCATTTTTTATCTCTAAAACTTTTTTTATGAAAAGGAATTTTACGTTATTTAAGGTCTTAGCAAGTATTTTTTCTCTTTGCACGATGTTGCTTTTGGCAAATGTGTCCTTCGCGCAGGTCAATTGCAACCCCACTGTTTTGTATTCAGAAGATTTTGGAACCGGAACCACTGCCACCAGCAGCCCTGATGTATTAACCACCGGGTTATCTTATCAGCAGGACGGGGATTTATCTGCTGAAGGCGTTTACAGAGTTATTAACAATACACAGCAAAAGCCCGAATGGCATCTGTCTGCTGACCATACCGGCAACGAAAATGGAAAAATGTTGGTAATTAACGGGCAGGCTGAAAAGTTTTTCCAGCATACTCTTATCAGCCAGAGAGGGTTTGAAGCCGGCAATTATGCTATCAGCACGTATGTAATGAACATTGATGCTTTCGGAGTTTGTTCGCCCGATCCTTTGGTTCCTGTGATGACATTTACGGTGGAATATCTTTCAGAAGGAGGCACATGGGTTGGCTTAAGC
>Ga0157369_10011368_pt1 | contig 10110 bp, 10 predicted proteins | sample C25metaG_FD_113461 | JGI IMG/M metagenome (GOLD analysis project Ga0157369, IMG submission 113461) | Corn rhizosphere microbial communities from Kellogg Biological Station, Michigan, USA - C2-5 metaG | ecosystem: Host-associated > Plants > Roots > Rhizosphere > Soil | place: USA: Michigan...
CGGGCCCGCGGAGCTCTTCCCGCGGTCGCGCGAGCTTCCGGCGGGACCGCCGAGCGACGACGCCGTCCTCGTCACCTGCGCCTACCTCACCGACCCCTCGCGGCCCTGGGTGATGCAGTCGCTCTTCCTCACGGCGATCGGCGACTCGCGAGAGCGGGGAGCCCGCGCGCTCGAGGCGTTCGCCTACCGCTATCCCGAGGGGGAGACGAACTTCGAGCGCTTCCACGTGCACAAGACGATCTTCCCGGCGGACTTCCTCGCCGACTTCGGCTTTCTGCCGGTGCGCTCGAAGGGACGCGTCGAGCTCGCGCGGCTCGAGCTCGGCGGCCTCCAGCCGGTGGAGGAGGGGGCGCGCGAGAAGGTGCTGGCGCGGGTGCAGGAGGCATTCATGCCCGCACCCGCGCCGCAGCGCTTCTAGGACACGGCCGCCTTGAGCAGCGAGAGGGGCTTGAAGACGAGCGTCGCCTTCCCGTAGCTCGTGCCGGATCCGTTGCCGCCGTAGGCCAGGCCCGCACTGTCGATCTGGGCGAGGCCGACCCCGCCGTGGAGCTTGGCGATGACCCGGTCCTTGCCCGTCGACAGGTTGACGGCGTGGAGCTCTCCCCCGTTGCCCGTCGTGTAGATCGCGATCTTGCCCTGGACATCGAGGTTCTTGGGATTGTTGGCCTGACCGCGCGCGGCGAGCGACTTCCGCAGCGACCCGGTGCGGGCGTCGTAGACCAGGAGCTGCTGATTCTTGGTGCTCACCACGAGACGCCCGCCCTGGACACTGCGGCCTGGGCAGAAGGTGCCGTGGCGCATCGCGCTCGCGACCTGGTGCTCCTTCGGCTTGCTCAGGGAAGAGGTGAAGAGGTAGTCGTCGCCCTCCAGGTTGCCGCGCAGGTTCATGAGCCACGCGACGCGCGAGCCGGCGATCGCGAGCTGGAAGACGCCCCCACCGGTGCTGCTGGTGTCGGCTGCAGCCGTCTTCTTACCGCTGACCTTGACGGTCTTGCCGGTGCGGACGTTCCAGACGAGCACCTTGTTCGCCCTGGGCTTCGCGACGATCTTCGAGCTTGCGTCGTAGGCGATGCGGTCTCCGTCCATGGCGAGCGCCGCCACCGCGACCTGGAGGTGCTTCTTCTCGCTGTGCGCCGATGTCGTCCCCGCCGCGCTCGTCACGAGCGCGAGACCCGCCAGCGACCCGGCCGCGAGACCGAGAAGAGCCCGACCAAGCATCACCCGTGTCACCTCCAGTAGGGAGGCTGGAATCTAGACAGGCCGGGTTAACGAAAGATCAATTTTCGATGTTTTTCGCCTGTCCCGCGCCTTGCTGGGCGACGCGAAGGCACTTGACCTCCTGCTCCGGGAACCGCGCGCGCAGCTCCTCCGAGATGTCCCGCTTCGCCCACACGATCACCGTCGGCCCGGAGCCCGACAGCGTCGCGCCGAGCGCACCGTCGGGAAGGTCCGCGCGCAGCTCTGCGAGCAGCGGGGCGGTCGCGGCGCGATACGGCTCGTGCAGGCGGTCGTCGTGGCTGGCGGCGAACAGGCGCGCGTCCCCCCCGGCGATTGCGGCGCCGAGCAGTGCCGCGCGAGCTGCGGTGAACGCCGCGTCGCTGTGCGCCACGGTGTCGGGGAGGGTCCGCCGCGACTCCGCCGTCGAGACCCGGCTCTGCGGGATCACGGCGATCGGCAGCGCCGGGAGGTCGTCCGCGACTCTGGCGACGTGGCCGTCCCAGGTCAGGCAGACGCCGCCGGCGAGCGCCGGCGCCAGATTGTCGGCGTGGCCTTCGAGGGGCAAACCGGCCTCGAGCAGCTCCTCGACGCTCGGCTCGACTCTCGCCGCCCACGCGCCCGCGACGAGCCCGAGCGCGACGATCGCGGCGCTCGAGCCGAGGCCCCGTGCTCGTGGGATGGGGCACGTCCACTCGAACGCCCACCGCGCGGGCGACGCGTGGACGGAGAAGGCCCGCACGCCGAGATGCGACTCGTCGCCGCCGCTGCCGTCCTCGCTCAGCTCCAGCTCGTTCCACAGATCGAGCGCGGCCCCGGCGACGTCGAAGCCGGCGCCGAGGTTGGCCGTGGTCGCAGGCGCGCGGAAACGCGTCATGCCTCGACGGCGGACGGGTCTTTCAGGCCGTGGCCGGTGACGACGCAGACGACCCGCTCGCCCGGCCTGGCGGAGCCATGGGCGAGTCCGGCGATCCCGGCCGCGGACGCGGGCTCCGAGAACACTCCTTCGAGCGTGCGCAGGTCCCTCCAGGCGTCGAGGATCTCCTCGTCGCTCACCGTGACGAGCGAGCCGCCCGAGCGCTCGATCGCCTCGTGCACCCACTGCTCGTGCACGGGCTCCGTGATCCGGATCGCCGAGGCGACCGTGTCGGGCCGCTGTGCCGCTTCGACCGGGTAGAGGCGCGGCAGGCTGCCGACGAGCTCCTCGAAGCCGCGCGCGACCGCCCGCGTGTTGCCGCCGCCGCCGTAGGGCAGCGTGACCACGTCGGGGACGCCGCCGAGCTGCTCGGCGATCTCGGCGGCGGCGCTCATCTGGCCCTCGATGCGGTCCTCGCTCCCGCCGGAGTTCACGAAGGTCGAGCCGGGCTCCGCCGCGAGCTGCTCGGCGTGCGCGAAGGCAGCCGCGAATGAGCCTTCGATCTCCACGATGCGGCCGCCGACCGCCCGCACCTGCACGAGCTTCGACGAGGCGATCGCCCCGGCGGGCACGACGGTCACCGACTCGATGCCGGCGCGGGCCGCATACGCCGCGGCGGAGGCGGCGGTGTTGCCGGTGGACGCGCAGACCAGGCGAGTGACCCCGCGCTCGACCGCCCGCGTGGTCGCGACGGCCATGCCGCGATCCTTGAACGACCCGGTCGGGTTCGCGCCCTCCCACTTGAGCCAGAGCTCGCAGCCGTAGCGCTCGCCGAGCCGCGGCGCCGAGAGCAGCGGCGTGTGCCCCTCGCCCAGCGTGACCGTCACGCAGTGATCACCGGCGCGACGAACGGCCGGCCGAGGACCTCGGGCGATGCGGCGAGCTCGTCGAGCGCGGCTTCCACGGAGCCGATCATCGCATCGTGCAGGACGAGATCCAGGGCGGCGCGGCTCGGCTCGAGATGCTGGACGAGCTGCGCGATCGACACCTGGTGCTCGGCGAAGGTCGTCGCGGCCTGCCCGAGCACGCCGGGCCGGTCGGCGACGTCGAGGTGGACGTAGAACGGCGCGCGCCAGCCCGCGGGATCGAGCTTCGGCAGCTCGCGCCAGCACGCGTCGTTCTGGAGGAAACCGGTGCCGGAGGTGCCGACGACGCTGACGAGGTCTGCGACGACCGCCGACGCCGTCTCGAGGCCCCCGGCGCCCGGCCCGCCGAGGGTGATCTCCCGGATCGCGTCGCCCTGCAGCACGACGGCATTCGCGCTTCCCTCGACCCCGGCGAGCGGATGCGCCCGCTCGACCAGCGCCGGCTGCACGCGGACGTCGACGGCATCGCCGGCGAGCGTTGCGATCCCGATCAGCTTCACCGCCATCCCGAACCCGGCCGCCGCGGCGACGTGCGCCGGCTCGATCGTCTCGATCCCCCGGCACTCGACGTTCTCGAGCAGGACACGTGAGCCGAAGGCGACCGTGGCGAGGATCGCCATCTTCGCCGCCGCGTCGGCCCCGCTGACGTCCTCCGTCGGGTCTGCCTCGGCGAATCCGAGAGCCTGCGCCTCGGCGAGCGCCTCGTCGTACGTGCCGCCCTGCTCCATGCGGGAGAGCACGAAGTTGGTCGTGCCGTTGACGATGCCGAGGATGCGGTGAACGTTCTCCGCGACGAGGGACTCGCGCAGCACCTTCACGACCGGCACGGCCGCGCACACCGACGCCTCGAAGCGAAGCTGGACCCCGGCATTGGACGCGATCGCGAAGAGATCCGCGCCCTCCCGCGCCACGAGCTGCTTGTTGGCCGACACCACCGGCTTGCCCGCGCGCAGGAGCTCGCGCACGTAGCCGCCGGTCGGCTCGACCCCGCCCATCACCTCGGCGACGACGTCGACTCGAGGGTCGTCGCGCAGTGTCGCGAAGTCGTCGGTGAGCACGTCGTCGCCGGCGGCGAACCCGCGCTCCTTCGCAGGATCGCGGACGAGCGCCCGCACGACTGTCAGCCTGTGGCCGGTCGCGCGCTCGATCTCGTCGCCGCTCTCGGCGAGCATCCGGGAGACGGCCGAGCCGACCGTGCCGTAACCGAGGAGACCTACGCCGACGTCAACGGACGCCATGCGGTGTCGAGCACCCTCTCCGCGATCTGAACGGCGTTCAGCGCGGCTCCCTTGTTGAGGTTGTCGCAGGCGAGGAACAGCACGAGCCCGCTCTCGCTCGCAGGATCGCGGCGCACGCGGCCGACGAGCACGTCGTCGGTCTGCGCGGACGCAGCCGGCGTCGGCGTGTCGACCAGGCGCACCGACGGGGCGTTCCCGAGGAGCCGTTCCGCCTGCTCGGGAGTGAGCTCGTCCTCGAGCTCGATCCAGACCGACTCCGCATGGCCGACGAGCACCGGCACGCGCACGGTGGTGGCGCTGATCGGCAGCTCGGGCAGCTCGAGGACCTTCCGGGTCTCGGCGCGGATCTTCGCCTCCTCGTCGGTCTCCGACCCTTCCCAGGTCCAGTCGAAGCCGACGTCGTGCTCCTCGACGGACTCCTGTCGCAGCTGCTCGGCCCGCGCCGCGCCCTTGCCCGAAGCGGCCTGGTACGTCGAGACGCGCACGCTGCGCAGTCCCGCCGCGTCGTGCAGCGGCTTCAGCACGCAGGCCAGTGGGATCGTGCAGCAGTTCGGGTTGGCCAGGATCCCGTCGTGCTCGGCGATCCGATCGCCGTTCACCTCCGGCACGACGAGCGGGATGCCGGGCTCCAGCCGGTACGCCGACGACTTGTCGATCGCGACCGCGCCGCCGCGGACGGCGTGCGGGACGAGCTCGCGTGAGGCCTCGGTTCCGACCGAGAACAAGGCGATGTCGACGTCGCCCGCGGCCAGCGCTTCGGGGGTCGCTTCCTCCACGAGGGTGCCGTCGGCGAGAGCCGACCCGGCCGAGCGGGAGGACGCGAACGCGCGGACGTGCTCGAAGCCGCGCTCGCGCAGGATCCGCATCGTGACGCTGCCGACGGCGCCGGTGGCGCCGATCACGGCGATGCGCGCGTCACGCACGCGCGCGCTCCTCGGCGTAGAGCCGGAACTTGTCGTGGACGGCCTGCACGGCCCGCTCGACGTCGGCCGCGCGCACGACGCAGGAGACGCGGATCGACGACGTCGAGATGATCTCGATGTTGATCCCGGCCTCGGCGAGGGCCTCGAACATGTCCGCGGCGACGCCGGGATGGCTCTTCATGCCTGCGCCGACGAGCGACACCTTTGCGATTTCGTCGTCGACCTCGCTGGCCCTCGCCCCGATGTCGGCGGCGAGCCGGTCGAGGATGGGCTTCGCGGTCGCGAGATCGCTCTTCGGGAGCGTGAACGAGATGTCGGTCGCGCCGTCGGCGGAGACGTTCTGCACGATCATGTCGATGTTCACGCCGGCGTCGGCGAGCACGCGGAAGACACGCGCGGCGACACCCGGCGTATCCGGCACGGCCACGATCGTCGCCTTCGCTTCGGAGACGTCGTGGGTGACGCCGGACACGATCGCCTTCTCGAGCACCAGATCTCCCTCCTCGGCGACCCACGTGCCTTCGCTGTCGCTGGACGAAGCCCGCACGTGGAGTCGCACACCGTACCTGCGGGCAATTTCGACCGACCGCGCCATCATCACGCGGGCACCGGTCGCCGCCATCTCGAGCATCTCCTCGTAGCTGACCGTCTTCAGCTTGAGGGAACCGTCGACGATCCGCGGGTCGGCGGTGAAGACGCCCTCGACGTCGGTGTAGATCTCGCAGACGTCGGCCCCGAGCGCGGCGGCGAGCGCCACGGCGGTCGTGTCCGAGCCGCCGCGGCCGAGCGTCGTCACGTCGTGGGAGTCGGCCGAGACACCCTGGAAGCCGGCGACGAGCACGATCTTCCCCGCGTCCAGCGCCTCGTTGATCCTCGTCGCCCGGATCTCCGCGATCTTGGCCTTGCCGTGGACGGTGTCGGTGACGATGCCGGCCTGCGAGCCCGTGAGCGAGATCGCCTCGTGGCCGAGATCGTGAACCGCCATGGCGCAGAGCGCGTTCGAGATCCGCTCGCCGACCGAGACGAGCATGTCGTACTCGCGCGGGTGGGGCTGGGCCGAGATCTCGTGTGCGAGCCGTTCGAGCTCGTCCGTCGTGTCGCCCATCGCGGACAGGACGCCGACGACGCGCCGGCCCTCCTCGCGGGCCCGCACGAGCCGGCGGGCTACCTCTTTGATCTTCTCCGTGTCGCCGACCGACGTGCCGCCGAACTTCATCACGGCGACGTCGCGTCCGCTCTTGACCGCGTCGCTCGCGACCTCCGGAATCGATTCGTATTCCGCCGTCGCCATGGCTACATCTCCCGGCGGCCGGCGAGCGCCCGGCCAAGCGTGACCTCGTCTGCGTACTCGAGGTCCCCGCCGACCGGCAGCCCGCTCGCGAGACGCGTCACGCGCACGCGGTCGCGAAGGCGGCCGGCGAGATAGGAGGCCGTCGCCTCGCCGGTCGCGTTGGGGTTCGTGGCGAGCACGACCTCGACCACGCCGTCGCTCTGCACGCGGTGCATGAGCTCGTCGATGCGCAGATGCTCGGGCTCGACGCCGTCGAGCGGCGACAGTGCGCCTCCGAGCACGTGGTAGAGGCCGCGGTACTCGGCCGTCCGCTCGAGCGAGACGAGGTCGACCGGCTGCTCGACGACGCAGATCGTGGTGCGGTCGCGCCGCGCGTCGAGGCAGATCGCGCACAGCTCGTCCTCCGTGAGATTGCCGCACTCGCGGCAGAAGCGCACGCGCTCCTTCACCTCCTCGATCGCGCCGGCGAGCGCGAGCGCCTCCTCCTTCTGTGTCTGGAGGAGGTGGAACGCAAGCCGCTGCGCGGTGCGGCTGCCGATGCCGGGCAGGCGCGTCAGCTGCGCGACGAGGTTCTCGACTGAGGGGCTCAGCATGCGCCCTGAGGGTACTCGTCCGCCTCGGACGGGTCAGCGCGAAAAATCGAAGGCCCAGCCCCAGATCACGATGCCGATTAGGGCGAGGACGATGAGCGCCCAGAGCCCGTTGGAGAAGAGGTACCGGCCGCACACGGTTCGCCGCGGCGGCGGCGTTGTCACTCGCCGAGCCCGGGGAGGCCCATCCCGCCGAGGCCCATGTCGCCGAGCATCTGCTGCGCCTTCGCCTCGAGTCCCGCCCGGGCGGAGCGCAGCGCCTCGTTCACGCCCGCGAGCACGAGGTCGGCGAGCGCCTCCGGGTCCTCCTTGTCGATCGCGTCCGGCGAGATCTCGATCGCCGTCACCTCGCCCGCGCCGTTCGCGGTCACCTTGACGAGACCGCCGCCGACCGACGACTGCGCGGTCTCCTGCGCCGCTTCCTCCTGCATGCGCTCCATCTGCTCCTGCATCTGCGCGGCCTGCTGCATCAGCTTGTCCATGTCGAAAGAGGACATGGCCTCTAGCTTTCCCGCTCGCGCGCGTCGAAGGTCTCGGTGAACAGGTCGACGAACTCCTCTTCGCCGGCCGGCTCCTCGTCGGCGGCCGGGGCCTCGCGGGCCTCACCGAGCTCGAAGACGAGCTCGAGGCGGCGGCCGGTCACGTCGTAGAGCGCGTCGGCGAGCAGTCCCGCGTTCTTCGGCTCGCGGGCCATGTCGAGGTGGAACTGGGCGCTCGGCGGGAAGTGGAGCGTGAGGGTCTCGCCGCTCAGATCCGCCGGCTGCGCCTCGCGCAACAGTGACGCAGTGGGGATGCCGCCGCGTTCCTCGACGGCCGGGAGGACGGTTCGCGCCCAGGCCTCCTGGAGCTGCGAGAGCTCGAGTGAGGGCGGCGCACCGACCGGGACGGGAACGGGCTCCGGCTCGGGTTGCGGCTCGACCGCCGGCTCGGTGGGACCTGTCCCGGTGTCTGACACCTGGACCGGTCCGCGAGAGACCTGTCCCTGCTCGAGCCGCTCGAGGCGGAACGCGATCGACTCGCGCGACAGGTCGCTCGCCGGCCGCGTCACCTTGACGAGCGCGAGCTCGAGCGGCAGGCGAGGGTCGCCGCCCTGGCGCATGTCGTCGACCGCGACCGCGAGCAGGTCGACGAGACGCAGGACGGTGGCCTCCTCGAGCTGGTTCGCCTGGGCCTTCAGCCGCTCGCGCGCCTCCTCGCTCGTCGCGGCGGCCTCGGGCACGTCGCCGAGATGCTGCGCGAGCATGATCTGCCGCAGGTGCTCGATCAGGTCGAGCACGAGGCGGCCGAGGTCGTGTCCGCGCTCGGCGAGCTCCTCGAGATACGTGAGCACGCCGGCCGTGTCGCGGTCGATCACGAGGTCGCAGATCCGGAAGAGCGCCTCCTCCTCGACCGTCCCGAGCAGCTCGAGCACCGCCTGCACCGTGACCTTGTTCCCGGTCGCGGACGCGAGCTGGTCGAGCGTCGACTCGGCGTCGCGGTATGCGCCGCGCCCGCCGCGGGCGACGAGCGCGAGGGCCTGGTCTGGAGCATCGATGCCTTCGGCGTCGGCGACCCGGCGCAGCTTCTCGACGAGCTCCTGCAGGCGCGGCCGCTGGAAGACGAACGTCTGGCAGCGGGAGCGCACGGTCGGGAGCACCTTCGAGAGGTCGGTCGTGCAGAAGACGAAGACGAGGTGCGGCGGCGGCTCCTCGATCAGCTTCAGCAGCGCGTTCCAGGCGGCATCCGTGAGCTGGTGTGCCTCGTCGAGGATGTAGATCTTGTAGCGCCCCTCCACCGGCTGGAGGACGACGCGGTCGCGGATCTCGCGGATATCGTCGATCCCGCGCTGCGAGGCAGCGTCCATTTCGATCACGTCGAGCGAGGTGCCCGCAGCGATCGCGCGACAGGCATGGCAGGTGCCGTCGGGCGTCGTCGTCGGCCCCTGCGCGCAGTTGAGGCACTTGGCGAGGATGCGCGCCATTGAGGTCTTACCGGTGCCTCGAGGCCCGGCGAAGAGGTAGGCCTGGCGCACCGCGTCCGTCCCGATCGCGTTGCTCAGCGTCCGGACGACCGCCTTCTGCCCGACGACCTCCTCGAAGCTCTGCGGGCGGTACTTCCGGTAGAGAGCAGCCACGAGTCGATTCAAGCAGAGGGCCAGACACACCGCACACCTGAGAGGGACTACTTAGCGCTGCTTCCTCCCGGATCTGACGCGGTTCGCAGGCTCCCACTGCACGGGGCCTGGCCCGGCGCCAGTGTAGCCTCGGCCCTCATGCCGGACGATGCCCGCCGAGCGCTCCTGACGAGCTTCTTCGACCACGCGCCGACCTTTCCGCCGGCGAGCCTGCCGCCCGCAGAGGCGCTCGCCGAGGACCGTCGTGCGCGCGAGAGCGAGCACGCGTGGATGCTCGGCCGGCTCGTCTGGCCCCTGGCTCGGCTGTCGGAGTTGCCGCAGGACGAAGACCGGGCCCTGGCGGTGGTCGAGCCCGGCAGCGAGCGGCAGGACGAGGCCGTCTACCTCGAGGGCGTCCCGCTCGACGAGGTCGCGGCGCGCGGGCTGCGCGCGAAGATCCGGTGCGGCGGCGAGCGTGTCCCGACCGTCGAGGAGCTCGCCGAGTTCATCCGCGGCTGTCGCTCGCGCGGGCTCGTGTTCAAGGCGACGGCCGGGCTCCACCACGCGCACCCCACGGAGGCGCGGGAGCACGGCTTCCTCAACGTCCTCGCGGCAGCGGTCTTCGGCGACGAGGAGGAGGCCTTGCAGGAGAAACCGCCCGCATTCGCGCTCGACGCCGCCTCGTTTCGCTGGCGCGACCGGGAGGCGTTGCCCTCGCGGCTCGCCGACGTGCGCGGCTCGCTGTTCCACTCGATCGGGACCTGCTCGTTCTTCGAGCCGGTCGAGGAGCTCGAGCAGCTGGGGATGCTGTGAGCTTCGGAGCGGGACCGAACGGCCTCCTCTGGCGCGACGGCGACGAGGCGGTCGACCTCTCGGGCCTCGGCGACGTCTTTGCGCGGCCGACGCTGAACGAGCTGCTCGCGTCCGGACCCGCCGTGTGGCGGGATGTCCTCGCGGCCGCGCGCGCCCACGACGGACC
>Ga0157369_10011373_pt1 | contig 10108 bp, 9 predicted proteins | sample C25metaG_FD_113461 | JGI IMG/M metagenome (GOLD analysis project Ga0157369, IMG submission 113461) | Corn rhizosphere microbial communities from Kellogg Biological Station, Michigan, USA - C2-5 metaG | ecosystem: Host-associated > Plants > Roots > Rhizosphere > Soil | place: USA: Michigan...
CCTCCATTCTGCTGGAACAGGCCGCTGCTATACCGGCCGAAAAATCCGGCGACCGTCTGGTCGAATTAACTTGCTCGCATGGGCACACCGATCAATACACAGCCCGCGAAATAAAGCGCCCCGAAGCAAAGCCCGCCAGCGCCTTCAAAAGCAAAGCCGTCAAAGCCGCCTTCGGCTGAGCTTTCAAATTTCGAATTTCACGCCCTGCGCCAACGGCAATTCACTGGCGTAATTCAGCGTATTGGTTGCCCGCCGCATATAAAACTTCCAAACGTCCGAGCCCGATTCGCGCCCGCCGCCGGTTTCTTTTTCCCCTCCAAACGCTCCGCCGATTTCGGCGCCCGATGGCCCGATATTCACGTTGGCAATGCCGCAATCGGAGCCGCGCGCCGACAAGAAATATTCCGCCTCCCGCAAATCCGTGGTGAAGATCGAAGAGGCGAGTCCCTGGGGAACATCGTTGTGTATACGCACTGCTTCCTCCAGATCTCGATAACGCATCACGTATAGAATCGGCGCGAAAGTCTCGCGGCGCACAATCTCAATTTGTTCGGAAATTTCAACCAACGCCGGGCGCGCGTAGTACGCATCCGGAAACGCGGAGATTTGGACGCGCTCTCCTCCGAAAATGTTCGCTCCCGCGTCGCGCGCTTGCTGCAAGCTGCTTTGCATGAGTTCAAACGCGCGTCCATCGATCAGCGGGCCTACCAGAGTTCCTGCCTGGCGCGGATCGCCAATCGTGACGGATGAATACACTGGCTTCAGCCGATCGACAAGTGAATCGTAAATCGCCTCATGAACCAGCAGCCGCCGCAGCGTGGTACAGCGCTGCCCCGCCGTACCCATCGCCGCAAAAGCGATCGCCCGCAGCGTCAATTCCAAATCGGCGGATGGGCAAACAATGGCGCAGTTGTTACCGCCCAACTCGAGGATCGCCCGCGCGAAACGCGCCGACAGCCGCGGCGCCACTTCGCGGCCCATGCGCGTTGAGCCCGTCGCCGAAATCAGCGGAACCCGAGGATTGTCCACCAGCGCTTCGCCCGCCTCTCTGCCACCATTCAACAGCGCCGACAGTCCCGCTGGAGCTTCCCCGAACTTACTCACCGCGCGCTCGAACAACGCTTCGACCGCCAAAGCGCTTAAAGGCGTCTTCTCCGAAGGTTTCCAGACCACCGGGTTACCGCATACCAGCGCGAGCGCGGCATTCCACGCCCAGACCGCAACCGGAAAATTAAACGCCGAAATAATTCCTACAACACCCAGCGGATGCCAGGTTTCAAACATTCGGTGGTTCTCTCGCTCGGTCGCAATCGTGAGCCCGCAAAGCTGCCGTGAAAGCCCAGCCGCGAACGTGCAGATGTCGATCATCTCCTGCACTTCACCTTCGCCCTCCGAAGCAATCTTCCCTGCTTCGATCGTCACCAGGCGGCCGAGCGCTCTTTTCGCCGCCCGCAGTTCTTCTCCGAACAACCGCACCAGCTCTCCCCGCTTCGGCGCCGGAACCAATCGCCATTGCAGAAAAGCATCGTGCGCCGCACGAATAGCCGTCTCACACTCCTCACGCGTCGAGGCATGTACACGCGCAATCGTCTTCCCGCTGATAGGCGTGCGCACTTCCAGCGCGCCGCCCGCGTATAACTCTGGGGCTACGCCCAGTTCGGACAATACCTCCGCGACCACGTCTCGAACGCTACCATATCTACAAGGCGCCAATGAATCGGATTCGCCTTCTGTGCTTTTTCCTCGCCGCCGTTGCCCTTTTCGCGAAGGACAATTGGACGGAGCTCAACATTGGTCCCTTTTACGTCGACACTGACGGCGATGCCGGCGACGCGCGCGATGCGCTCACGCAGCTCGAGCAATTGCGCTGGGTGCTCGGCGGCCTGCTCGAATCCCAAAATTTGCAATCGGTCTGGCCGTTGCGTGTGATACTCAGTGATCTCGCAAAAACGAACCCAACTACGTCCGGCACGGAATTCGTTTTGCAAAACGGCCAATATGTTCTGCTCACCGCCCCGAAAGCGCATCTGCCTCTCGGCCAGGTTGCCATTATTCTCCTCGAAGCGAACACTCCGCGCATGCCTCCCGATGTCGAGTACGGATTGCAGCAGCTTTTCGACACGCTCGAAGCCCATGGCAGCCGCGTCACCTGGGGCGGCAAGCCCGCGCACGCTGATTTGAATTGGGCGCGCATCCAGCTTTTTGCCACCAAATTCGAGTATGGAACCAGCTTTCACATTTTCCTGAACGCTTTGAAAGGCGGCAGCACCATCCGCACGGCCGAGCACAATGCTTTCGCAAAAGACGCCGCCGAGCTCGAGCGGGAAGCCACGGCCAATCTGGCCAAGGGCGATTGGCAGCCGGTTTCTGTTTCCGGCCGGCCTCTCGATCCTAAACACGATTTCGGCGAGCACTCGCTCGATTCCGTCATAGCCCGCGTCTATATTGCCGACACACAGCTCAGCGCCGATCCCAAAGCGGCGGAGCCGGCGTATCAAGCGGCTGTCGATGCGGGCGGTGCGGCCGCCGCGCTCGGCTATGCCGGTCTCGCTCAAATCGCTAAGCTGAATCGCCAGGACGCCACGTCGTTTCTCGAGAGCGCCATGCGTGCCGGTAGCCGCAGCGCTCCGGTCTACGTCGCTCTGGCCGCTGATGCGGACGCCGCTGAAGCCACGTCGCTTTTAAAAAAGGCGGCGCAACTCAATCCGTTATGGGCTGAGCCCGTGTTCCGTCAGGCGCAATTTGCTTCAGGCGAAGAGAAAGGCGCCTTTCTCAAGCGCGCCACCCAACTCGATCCGCGCATTTCCCAATACTGGGTGGAACTCGCGCAATGGCAGGCCCTCAACGGGCATGCTTCCGCCGCTCCCGGAAGTTGGCTGCGCGCCGAAGATTCCGCCCGCAACGAAGCCGAACGTGCGCGCATCCACCAACTCCGCATGGATTCCGAAGAGCAGCGCCTGGATGCCGCCGACCGCGAACGCCGGCGCGAACGGGAAGAGCTCCATCAGGCCGATCAACGCGCTCAGAACGCCGAAATGCAGCGTATTCACGCCGCTGAACAAAAAGCCAACCAGGGCGTGAATGCCGAGGCCCAATCGGCACCGGCCGGCGAGGTCGTCCCCTGGAGTTCCCTGGTTCCACAAAAAAAATTGCACGGGCTGCTGGTCAAGGTGGATTGCTTACATACGGGCGCGCGGCTTGCCATCAAAAACCGCGCCGGGCAGGTGACTGAGTTGTTCCTTGCGGATACTGCGCCACTGAAATTGGCATGCGGTGTGCAACGTACGCCCCGACCCGTCTCCCTCTCTTATGCGGCGCAGCCGGATCAGGACCGCCGCACTGCCGGCAATATCACCGAAATTGCATGGCGCTAGTCGCAGCCATTCGCCCAGCCGCGGAATCGGATTTGCCGGCTTTGGACGAAATCGAACGAGCTTCTTTCGAAGATCGTTGGGAAGCGAGAAGTTTTCTCCAATATTCGTGTCTGGTTGCAGAATTGGGAGATGAAATTGCCGGTTTTCTTGTCTCGCGAGAAATTTTCGGTGGCGGCCGCGAAACACCACCAGAACGTGAGATCTTGAATCTGGCGGTGGCGCCTCGCTTCCGCCGCCAGGGCGTTGCCAGTCTCTTGCTTCAGCACGAGCTGAATCGCCGGTCTATTTTTTATTTGGAAGTCCGCGAGTCAAACACCGCCGCCAGAGCGCTTTACGGCAAGTTTGGTTTCCGGGAGATCAGCCGCCGTACGGGTTATTACCTTCATCCCCCCGAAACAGCTATTGTCATGAGAATGAATTGATGCTAATTATTGGAGTGCGGATGGCCACTGGTGACCATTCGCGAGTGAACTCATGCACTCACACCCACCGGGCCAGATTCTTACTCAATCCACAATCCAGAAATCCGATCCCGGCGAGGTCACTCGATCAAGGAGAACAACGTTAATGGAGCAACACACGCACGAGGAAGACGTTAGGGCGCACCTGCTCGCCACCAGTGAGCAATTTCGGACGCTTGCCGAGCAGCATGCGCAATTGAAACACCAGATTGAAGAGATCGAGTCCAAACCCCACGTTACGGGGACGGATGAACTTGAGGAGCAACGACTCAAGAAGATGAAACTGCATCTCAAGGACCAGATGAATGAGATGCTTTCTCACTACAAGCACGCAAGCGTCCACTAGTTGCCTTGTGGCAGAGAGCCGGTCGCCCGGATCAGCGGCCAACCGGCTCCTTGCCCAATCTAACGAATCAAACCCAAAGCCCTAAGCTGCGCTTCCAGAGCAGGCGGAGTAAACTGTGCCTGCCCAAACGTCTGTTTCACCCGGCCATTTTCGAGTGCCACGCCGAACGGCGGATCCACAAACGGAAAAGCTTTCTTCAATTTGTCCAATTCGAGGCTGGTGGACGCCTTCAAATGTGTATCATGCAGAAAACTGGCGGCCCATTGGGGATTGATCGTGGGAATCGCCACCAGCCGTGTGCCGGTCCAATCCATCTTCGACATGAATTTCGCCGCCGCGTCGCAATGCATGCAAGAGGGATCGTAGAAGAATAAAAATACTTTTCCTTCCGCGAGATTCTCGGGCTTGCCATCGACGACAACCGGAGTGGGAATTTGCGCATGGCTGCGCGTATTGGCGTGGATGCCGAAGCTGGCGCCTGCAAATACGAGTAGGGCTGCAAAAGCCATACCGGGCGTCCGCAGGCTCCTCGGGCGCGGCGACCAGATCGCTGCCACCAGACCCCAGAGCAAAAAGATCGCGTCGCTTACAAAAAATCCCGGCCCTACCGTGCGTTTGATAATAGGAAAACAACTACACTCCCGGCCGTGGAGTACGGGGTAGTAATAGCCCACCCAGGCGATGAAGAAAATCATCAGCGCCGAGCCGAGCCAACCGCCCCAGCGCCGCAACCGCGGATGAAACAGGAGGAACGCCGCGAGCAATTCCAACGTGCCGAGCGTGGCTGCGCCCAACGGGCCGTATCCGGCCGGCACCTGTGCTTGTTCCAGTAGCTCGCCGGTCTGAAACGGGCTTAGAACTTTCCATCCGCCCGAAACCAAAAACACAATACCGAGGAGAATGGCGCAAATGGACGCCACAGTGCGCTTCATCTGCCTTGATTGTATTCTGTTGACTTGACAACGCAAGCCTTGAGACGAGCCATGCCGGCGCTGCTGCTCGCCTCTACACTCTTCGCCGCAAATAGCGAAAAGATCGACAAACAAGTGGCGGCGATCACCAAATCAGCTATCCTGATCGACACCCATAACGACATTCCCAGCTTTACCGTGGATGGCGCCGATATCGGAGCTTCGCCCACAACACAGACCGATATTGCGCGTCTCAAGCAGGGTGGCGTCGGTGCAGTCTTTTTTTCGGTTTACGTCGCCGCCACGTATGTAAGCGGCAATCACTCGACCCATCGCACGCTCGCGATGATCGATACGGTGCAGCACGACATTCTCGACCGCTACCCGGATACCTTCGTTCCTGCTCTGACCGCTCAGGATATCGAGCAAGCTCACAAGCATCACAAAATCGCAGGACTGATGGGACTCGAAGGCGGCCACGCAATCGAAGACAGCCCGCGCCTGCTGCGCGATTATTATCGGCTCGGCATTCGCTACATGACTCTGACCCACTGGAATACGAACGGATTAGCGGACTCCGCTAGCGACCTCGATGAACCTGGGGTCCAGCATCACAACGGCCTCTCTCCGCTGGGCAAAGAAATAATTCATGAAATGAACCGCCTCGGCATGATTGTCGACATCTCCCATACCGCCGACAAGACGTTCTACGACGCGCTCGAAACCAGCCAGGCGCCAATCATCGCATCGCACTCCTCCTGCCGGGCGCTGACGAACGTACCGCGCAACATGACCGACGATATGATTCGCGCGCTTTCCCACAAAGGCGGCGTGATTCAGATCAACGTGAATTGCGGATTCATCTCCCAGAAATCGGCGGACGCGCCAAAAGGTACGACGATTCGGGCCACGCTGGCCGACGTAGTGGCGCACATCGATCACGCCGTCCAGATCGGCGGCATCGATGCAGTCGGCGTCGGCACGGACTTCGACGGCATCACATGCACGCCCGAAGGCTTCGACGATGTTTCTAAATTTCCGGCGCTCACCCGCGCGCTGTTGGAGAAGGGTTATTCCGCGAAAGACATCAAAAAAATTTACGGCGGAAACACGCTACGGCTTATGCGCCACGTGGAGAAAGTAGGGGCGCAGCTACAGCATTCTCACGGCGCTTAGATTCCTGCCAAAGCTCTTCCAATCTTTCGAGCGAATCGCCTTCGCGCTTCTCGGCTTCAACAAAAGCAAACCGCCGTCGAAAGCGCGCGCTGGTTTTTCGCAGCGCCTGCTCGGGATCGACCTTTAAAAATCGCGCCAAGTTGACAACGGTGAACAACAGATCGCCGAGTTCGTGTTCGATATGTTCCCCATCCTCCGAATCCCGCGCTCTCGCCAATTCCACTGCCTCTTCCTGAAGCTTGTCTAAAACTCCTTCAATGTCCGGCCATTCGAACCCGGTCGCGGCTGCTTTGTGGCCAATTTTCTCCGCTTCCATCAAAGCCGGAAGATTGCGCGGAACGACATCCAGTACGGAACTGTCCGGTACAGATCCCTTCTCCTGTTTCTTGATTTCATCCCAGCGCACTTTCACGTCTTCGGGCGTCTCGGCGTGCGCATTGCCGAACACGTGCGGATGGCGCCGCACTAACTTTTCGTTGATGGCGTCTATCGAATCGGCGATACTAAACAAGCCCTGCTCCCGCGCCATCTCGGCGAAAAAGATCGGCTGCAGCAACAAATCGCCCAGCTCTTCTTCCAGACTCGGCCAGTCGCGTCGGTCGATCGCATCCATCACTTCATAGGCTTCTTCGAGCAGGTAGGATTTGATCGTGTCGAAGGTCTGTTTGCGGTCCCAAGGGCAACCACCAGGTGCCCGCAGCTTTGCCATCACCTCGACGAGTTGGGCGAATTTTTGTCCGGCTTCTATGAATTCCTCTGCCACACGACGATCCTCCCACAATAGGGCAAGATTTCATGCTGGATGGCGGGGCTATCGTTACTTGTCCTTCTCCAACGCTCATTCACCTCTTTAATCCGGCAGTCCAATTCAGCTCGACAGTAATGGGCGCGGGCACCGTATCGCTGCTTTGAGTATTGACGAGAAAGCGTCTTCCATCATGACTCGGAATATAATGCATGCGAAATCCAGTCATACTAGCAACCGCTCGGGTCTGGAAGAGCGGCTTGGGGACATCGAATGACGGACCGGGACCCACCCTGGCAGCCATCAATTTCCGGTCTTCGGACAGGTAGTAAATTTCGTGTCCATCGGCTCTCCAGCGAGGTTCTAATCCGCCATTGGTGGAGACGGTCCATTTTCGATTGGACAGAGGGAATGTTTGAATGTACACTTCCAATCTGCCGGATTCATCAGAGGTGTAGGCTACCAACCGACCATCGGGGGAGAAGCTCGCATTAACCCCGCCGCCCGATGCGACCAACAATCGGAACGGCTTCCGATTAGCCAGCGGCAGCAACCAGAGTTCCTGGCCGGAACTGGGTGTCACCGAGTAAAGAATATATCGACCATCGGAGGACCAGTCCAGAGCATAAAGATTGGATGATTGCATACCCGCCGCGCGTTCTCCGGCGTGAAGAAGTACAGGCCGCTCTTCTCCACCACCCGCGGAACTTTTCTCGTAAAACTCAACATTTCCGCCTCCACGGGTGGTCCGGAACACAATGCGAGTGCCATCAGGCGACCAAATAGGAGCACTGTTCAGCACCCTCCCAAGAGTGAAGCGAGAAAGGCCGTCGTGCGCCAGATCGGTCAGCCAAATGTCAGCCAAATGCTGGGATAACCTGTTGCGTGGTCTACAAGAGAAAACGCTAGCCGCTTCCCGTCTGGAGAAAGCCGGAAATCCGTGTAGTAGCCTTCCGGGCCGATGGAGCCAAGCTGTTTGCCCTCCCGGTCAAACCAGATCAGGCGGTTCGACTGCAGATCGGGCCCCGCATAAGCCAGCTGACCGGCGTGTGCGGCAGAAAAGTAACCGTATCCATTGCTGGCACGGCCCACCCCGTCGGCGATCGCGAATGGCTGACCGCTGAGTTCGAGCCGGTTCGCATCAAACGTCTGGCCCATGAGCATACCCCCCTCCACAAACAGCAGATAACCTGGCGAAACGTATATTGCATTGGAGTCGGCGTGAATCAATAGCCTTCTAGCGTCGCTGTCTAAAGAACAAAGGTAAACGCCACGGTCGTCAGCCACTTCGCTCCGAACGGTGAAAAGGAAATGGTTTCCGTCGGGCAGGAAATGCGGCCAACGATGCGATCCGTCTTTGCGGGCGGCATTCAATCTCGTTACAGGAGCCGCAGTCCCACCACCAGCGGCAACGCGATAGACGGAGCTATCTCCCGTCCCGAACAGGATCGTGTTGTCGGGGCCCCATGCTCCGCCGCGAGGGTCCGGAAAGTCTTCAGCAATCACTTGCACCGGTCCACCGTTCGCGCGCACCTTCTTTAGCTTTCCATCGGAAAAGAAGCCTACCCAGTCGCCGTATGCAGACCAAAATGGATATTCGGCATTCGCGGTCCCGGGCAGCAGGCGAGCCTCGACGTTCCCAAGGGCTCGAACCCACAGCATGGGCCGGGCACCGGCGGCGGTCGCGATGAATGCAATGGCACGGCCATCAGGAGAAAGGGAGAATTGATACCGAGCACAGTTACGTTTTGAGGGCCCGAGAAAAAGCTGTTCTTGGGAGGGTAAACCGGGAATCGCACGAGTTCGGGATTGCCTTCCGGCGCGTGCAAACTCCACACCGAAATAAACAACGCGATCGCCAAACACGCAGCTGCCGCAATCCACGCCGCCCGCTCGCGCCAACGGCGTCGCGTAGGCGCAGCCCCGCCAGCCGGCGCTAACTCCAGCGCACGCCGTACGTCCCGCGCCGACTGCCACCGCTCTTCGGGATCTTTGGCAAGGCAACCTCTGAGCACTCGCTCCAGCGGCGCGGACGCAATCTCGGAAATAGACGGCGCTTCGCGTTCCAATACTGCCGCCATAATGCTCGCTGCGCTCTCGGCCCCAAACGCCCGCTTGCCCGTCAACATTTCGTAAAACACGCAGCCGAAGGCGAAGATATCGGCGCGCGCATCTACGTGTCGGCCCTGCATCTGCTCGGGCGCCATGTACGGCAGCGTGCCCGCGACGGCGCCCTCCTGCGTCAGAGTCTTTTCGATCGTTTCGGCGTCTCCGCTTCCGCCCGCCTGCGGCTGTTCTGCTTTCGCGAGTCCAAAGTCCAGCAGCTTGATACCGGATTTCGTTACCAGAATGTTCCCAGGCTTTAGATCCCGATGAACGATGCCGCGCCGGTGCGCCGCGTCCAGCGCATCGAGTATCTGCTTCGCGTATTCGATCGCTTTTTCGAGCGGCAGCGGACCTCGGAGCGGCCGGCCTTCGATGTACTCCATAACGAGGTAGTCCGGCCCGACATCGTGGAGCGTGCAGATGTGAGGGTGATTCAGGACGGCAATGGCGCGCGCCTCACGCTCGAAACGCTGACTGAATTGCGCCGCCGACATCTTGATCGCCACAATGCGCCCGAGTCTTGTATCGCGCGCCTTCCACACCTCGCCCATTCCCCCTGCGCCTATGGACGACAAGATTTCGTAAGGTCCGAGGCGAGTTCCGGCCGAGCAGGTGATCATCGGCGTTAGTTCCGAACAGTTTACTCTATCTCAGGTGGCGCAGAAAGAATGGGCTCGGAACGAATCGACTACTTGGATTGGTGGAATCAGCAGTTCCGCCGGCTAATGAGCAGGCCTCGCCGTTCCCCGCTTCACACGCCTCATAAATCCACTAAGAACTCAGATATACTATTTCCACTAAATACTGCGGGAGAAGGAGCATTGTGAGCCGACCTGTTTGGATCGCAGTCTCGGGATTCTTCTTAGTGGTCGTTTCTGGACCGGACGACCGTCAGGTTACCGATCCGAAGTCCATTACTTCTTCCTCGAATCCGGGCGCAAGTCCGATTCCAATCGACGACCTGTTCTTCACCCGCAGCGTAATTGATC
>Ga0157369_10011374_pt1 | contig 10107 bp, 6 predicted proteins | sample C25metaG_FD_113461 | JGI IMG/M metagenome (GOLD analysis project Ga0157369, IMG submission 113461) | Corn rhizosphere microbial communities from Kellogg Biological Station, Michigan, USA - C2-5 metaG | ecosystem: Host-associated > Plants > Roots > Rhizosphere > Soil | place: USA: Michigan...
CGCACTGCCGGATATTCAGCGGAAAAGCGCTTTCGATAAGCCTTGGCACTGTCGTGTTTTGCGGAGTGCCATAATCCGGCGCAAACACCACCCGGTCCGGTATAGGTGGCCGAAACTGCGGACCGGACGGAAACATGGCGAAGAAGTTCTCCTGCGTCGTCGGCGTCGTGCCCAGCGGCCCTGAGTTCGTGAACTTGCTCAATGAAATCTGCCCGTAGGATTGAATCGGCGGGTCCGTGCATTTGCCGCCGCCGCTCTCCACCGCAATCGTTACTGCGGGACCGCCCAACCCCTCCGATGCGAGCACCGGCACTGCGCATCCATTTCGCGTCGCCGCTGGAACCTGAAAGTTGATCTGGTCCACGCCCGCCAGCGTCGGCGCGAGTCCCGCGTAAACGATGCTCGCCGTCAGACTTTGGTCCACGGTCACTCCGGGCATTGTCTGGAGCGTCGCCGCGCCCGTCGCTGCCATGCCATCCGGCGGTTGCGTCGCGCTGAATCCGAACCCCGTGCCATATAACGCCACGTAATCTCCCGGAGCCGCGCTATTCGCCGCCGAATTCACTGAAACGCTCCCGTCCGCCCGGATATTCAGCGCCGATGCCTGTCCGCACCCGCTCCCATCCGCCGTAAATAAACCCGGCAGCGACGCCAGCCCAAATGCAACCGGCGCGCTCGATCCCGCTGCCGTCGTCACCACAATCGTTGCGCTGCTTACGTTGAACCACTCCGAGTTCGCAACTGCGGATGGCATCTGGAAATTGATCTGCCCTGGCGAAACAAACAACAGCGGCGCCGCCGTCCCATTGATCGTCACCGTCGTTCCACCCAGCGAGGTTCCGCCCAGCGCAGTCGGATAAGGTGGCGTGGCGGACGCCTGCTTCGCCGCGAGATTACTCCCGAACACGGACGCCAGCGCCCCGGGACTCACCGGCGACGACCACGAAGCGGCATTAAGCACGCCATTCGCGGCAACCTTCGGAACCTGGCCGAAACCCGAGGTGACGAATGTGGAGATAAAGGTGGCAAACAGCGCAATCGGTGTTTTCAATCCGCCATGGTATCGCCACTTGTCCTGCCCGGCGGTCATAAAATCGTTCTATGGCAGTTCAATGGAGTAAGGACATCGATTCCACTCTCAGCCAGGCCAAACAAACCGGCCGGCCCATCCTGCTCGATTTCAGCGCCGCGCCCGCTTGAGGGGCCTGTGCTCGGCTGGAAGCCGAGTCGTACGCGGATGACGGAGTGGCAGGCTTCATCCACGCGAATTTTTTGCCTGTCGAGTCGCACATCAAGGAACACCCCGCATGGTTCCACCGCTTCAGTGCGACGTGGACTCCCACCGTTCTGGTGCTTGATTCAAACGGAGCCGAACAGTTTCGGATAGAAGGATATCTGCCGAAAGATGAGTTTCAGGCTCAGCTTGAAATGGCTTTGGGAAGGCTCGCGTTCAAGCAGATGAAATGGTCGGACGCCGAGCGAATCTATGGTGAGGTTGTTGCGCGGTATCCCCAAACTTCCGTCGTTCCCGAGGCGCGCTACTGGCGCGCGGTAAGCCACTACAAGGGAACCAACGATCATACGGTGCTTGGCCAGGTTGCGCAGGAACTCAGGGACAAATCACCGCAGAGCATCTGGACCGAAAAAGCCTCGCCCTGGCTGTCGCATTAAGCCAGTCACAAACTTCGAGATTTTTCTTCCTCGTGATTTGAACAACTTACGGGCGCTCCCATCTGCACCGCAGCCGCACGATATTAACCTCAGTTCAGCGGTTCCACTCCTGGCCAGGAGACGCATTAATAAAACGCTGGACTTTCCCCGGCTTCAACCGGGGGAAGCTTGAAAATCGATTTTCATCCTATCCAGTCCGGGTGACAGCCGGGTTCGGGTTCCAGTAAGTTGTTTGTTCTTCCAAAATTATGAAGGAAGTTCGGCCGGCAATGCAGTCCACTCGCGGTTAAGAGGTCTTGGGCGGGCCTCGGATCGCGGGCGGAAGCTGCGCGCGTCGGTCGAACTTCCCGAATCTCCTGATTCCTTTCTCTCTTCGCGCAGCCGTAGTGTGTCTGTACCATCATCAGGGCAGATACGGACTTGGCGTAAATCCGAACAACCGAATACGCGCCGTGCTTCGCGCTTCGTTCACAAACGCGGCGCAGTCGTAAACCCATCCGGTTTCCTCCCGGCTGGGCGCGCCGTGCATTTCGTATTGAACCGGAAAACGCGCAAAAATCAGACTCGCGCGGGGCAAATGACTCCGCGAACTCACCACCTCGGCCGATTTCCAGTTGTGCGCCTCCATCATCTCCACCGAATACCAGGCATTCTGAATCGTGTTCCGCGCTTGCTCTTCACGCAAAATCGCTCCGGCCGGCACGCCCTGCGTGATCGCAAAGTCGGCCATCGCATCGGCCTCGATGTGTTGGTTGTGCGCCGCTCCACCGGTCATAATCATCGCTGGCGCCTTTCCCCGCCGATATTCCCGAACCCCTTCCATCACCCGGGCCCGTTCCACCGGCGACGCGCTCCCATCCGGATTGGCCGGATATCCCAGCACGATAATCACGTCGAACGTCGCGCGATTCGTGTTGCCGAGCGGGACCGTCGCGTACACGACGGCGGCGCCCGCCAGCAAAACAAAGCCAATCGCCAGAAGAACCACGAACAGCAGTTTTATCGCCCGCATCAAATCACCGTCACCGCCTCTCGATTCCCCGAATCGGTCCCCGCGTCCTCCAGACCATCCGGAAACCCACCGGCAGCCGGAAGCTCTGGCCAGTAACGAAAAATGAGGCCACGCCGGGCAATTCGTGCAGATTGATGGTTTCTTCCGCGACCTGTATTCTGCCCGCGGGGTGCACGAAAACCCTCTCGGAAAGGGTCGGCTTGATCAGCGGGTTCTTCTCAATGCGAAGAAGGTCTGCATAAAACGGAAGCGATCGCCCGGGCACTTCGATTTCCGTGAATTCAAGCCCCACAATGAAAGCTTTTCCCGTTTCGTGTTGGTCGAGCCGCCGTATCCGCCCTCGCACAACCGAACCGTCCGGGATGACGATCTTGCCCTTGCGTGTCACGTCGCCCGATACCCTGCCCTCGATCAACGTTCCCACGCTCTCGCTTTGTGTAATCGGGGTCGTGAGCCGCACGGTTACGGCCAGCAATGCGGGAATCGTTTCGCTTCCGAGTCCTCGAAACAGCGGCATTGCGGCCGCTTCGGGCATGTTCGCGGCCGCTTCGCCGGGTTCCGTATCGAAACGGATTTCACTCTCCGCCGAATACGCCCGGCAGTGAGTAAACTCGAAGCGGTCGAAATCCTCCAGACCCGCGGATGTCGAAAGGTCTATATCGGCCTGTTGCGCCAGCAGTACAGTATGTTCACCAATCTGCGTACGGGCATAACTTACATCCGTAGTCATCCCCGAGATCGGCAGCGACGGAGGGATTTCGGTCGCCACGGCCGTGATACGGGCCAGGTCGAGCGAACTCCGGACTACCCGGATCGAGCCGTCCTCGCCAACCGTGCCAAAGCCGCCAGGAACGGAAATGACAAGTCCCTTGTACATCCTGGGGATATGAAAGTCATATCGGACTGCTGATTGCCCCGCCACGAGTTCATCGCCTCCATAAGTAAACTGTCCTCCTTCGAGGACGTTATTCAACGTCATCGCAAAGAGCCCGTTTCCGATCATTCCGCTGCCGACGAAGGCTCGAGGATCTTCCACGCCGATCTCCCTGTCTCCGGGCGAGCCAAAATATTCCTGGTTGTTGCTGTACACAATCTCGAGCCTTACCCGGTCGAGCGGCTTCAGTTGCGCATGGGGCGCGCCACGGAATCGCGAAATAGTTTCCAGACACGTGTAATTCGGAATGCGAGAAAGTTCCTCGCGAAGATGCGATTTGATCCGCGCCAGCAGAATCACTTCAGGCGGAAGGCTCTGCGCGCCCGCCGCGCACGCGAACAGGAATAAAAGGACAATTCGCTCCCGGAATGGAATCCCTCGGATCATCGCCGCTCGTATGTAATATTCTGCCCCCCGGCGCGCTCGGCGTCTCCACGTTGGGAATTGCGCCGGAATCGGCCGCGCATCGGGGGCGCCGCCCGCCGTATGCTAAACTCGCAGCACCAATTTCCGGATAAATCGACATGTATTACTGTTCGCAGTGCATGAATTATGTATCCATTTCGCCGGGCAGCTGCAATCATTGCAGGAAAGCGCTGACGCCTTTCAAAGAGAGGCAAAGATCCGGCTCTTCGGCGTCGTCCGGGCAGCCCTCGAAAAGCATGGCAATGGTTCTGGCGCGCACCTCGCCCCAGTCCATGCCTCCCCCGTCCTTTTCCGTGAACCTCGGTTCGCTCCGCAACGATTTAGTCACGCGAAGTTCCGATTTCTCCGCTCAGTGCATCGCCGTAGAGTTCGATTTGTTCGGACTTGGTTCGGAAATCCGTTACGTTGGAAACCCGACCGCAACGCCCATCGGCGATGCCATTCTTCCGCCCCGGGGCGGCAATCCCGAACATAGCCTCGTGCCTCGGTTCGCGCTGCCTCCTGGAAACACCGAAGTGATGTTTGTGGTGACGCGCGAAGGGAAACTGATCCTTGGAACGCGGCCCCATGACGTTCGGCGGCCCCACCCTACGCTCGTCGGCGAGTCCGACCCGTCAATCCTCACCGGTGGAACCATCACCATGAAAGATGGATTGATCTATGAGGTACGGGATGATTCAGGCCACCACATGCCGAGCTTTTCCGGAGTAGATGCGCTCCTGAAGGCGTTCTCCACGCTTCCCCAGTCCCTTTACCACCCCAGATTTCAGGGTTTCAAGCCATTTGGCGCGGCGCCCATCCGGCCCGATTTCACAATCGCCACTCTGCGGAATGAGCGCATCTGTATTCAGCGGGAACTACGCCTCAGAGCGCAAACTACCGTGGCGAAGCTGGCGGAGCGCATTCGAACGAACCAGCAGACTCTGGGCAATCCCCGCGCCACCGGTGGGTACGCCAGGATTCTGGAGCGGCACACCGGCCTGGTGGATGAAGCCCTGGAACTTCTCGGAGACCTGATCTTCTTCGCGGCCCGTTACGTGAGAGAACTCAACCCCGGGCTGGCCGACCGCGGTATATTCGCCGCCAGAAGCGTCATTCGGCAACTCGACTCAACGCGAATGGTGGATGTAACGGACGCCAACACGATGCGCGTAGCGATATTGGCGCACAACACGATCTTCACGGAAGTAAATAATGTGTTGAATGCGTTTATTCAAACGCCGGACATGGCATAGTCCGTAGCCTGCAAACCTACGCCATGAGCTCCTTCACGACTTGCCCATGCACATCGGTAAGCCGGAACGGCCGCCCCTGGAACTTATACGTCAGCTTCGTATGGTCAAACCCGAGCAGGTAAAGCATGGTCGCGTGCAGGTCATGCACATGCACCTTGTCCTTCACCACATTGAAGCCCAGATCGTCCGATTCGCCCAGGGTAATTCCGGGTTTGATTCCGCCGCCCGCCATCCACATCGTGAACGCGTTCGGATGATGATCCCGCCCGTCGTCGCCGCCCTGCATCATCGGGGTGCGCCCGAACTCGCCGCCCCATACCACCAGCGTGTGCTCCAGCAGGCCGCGCTGCTTCAGGTCTTTAATGAGCGCCGTCGCCGCCTTGTCGGTGTCGTGGCAGTTCTGCGTAATGTCCTTGACCAGTTGCGAATGCTGATCCCACGCCTCGTGATAAAGCTGCACGAACCGCACCCCGCGCTCTACTAACCTCCGCGCGAGGAGACAATCGTTCGCAAACGATGGCTTCCCCGGCTCCGCCCCATACATGTCGAGCGTCGCCTTCGATTCCTTCGAAAGATCCATCAGTTCCGGTGCGCTCGATTGCATCCGAAACGCCATCTCGAACGAGTTGATCCGCGTCGCAATCTCCGGATCTCCAGTAGCCCCCAGTTGCAGCTCGTTCAATCGTTTGATCGAATCGAGCGAATCCCGCTGCACCTGTTTATCGATGCCGGCCGGATTCGACAAGTACAGTACCGGATCTCCGGCCGACCGGAACTGCACGCCCTGGTAAACCGTCGGTAGAAATCCGCTGCCCCAGCACGAATCGCCCCCGCTCGGTCCCTTCTTGCCCGAACTGAACACCACGAACGCGGGCAGATCGCGCGATTCGCTCCCGAGCCCGTACGTCACCCACGCGCCCATACTCGGCCGTCCGAACTGCATCGTGCCCGTGTTCATCAGCAGCTGTCCCGGCGCGTGGTTGAACGCGTCCGTGTACATGCCCTTCACGATCGCGATATCGTCCACAATCGTCGCCAGATTCGGCAACAGCTCAGATAACTCCGCGCCCGATTGCCCGTACTTCGCGAACTTGTACTTGGGAGCAAGCAGTGTGGAGTTCGGATTGATGAAAGCCGCGCGATAGCCCTTCAGCAATTCCGGCGGCGGATTCGTGCCGTTATACTTCGCGAGCTGCGGCTTGTAATCGAACAGTTCCAGATGGCTCGGCGCGCCCGCCATGAAGAGGAAGATCACATTCTTCGCCTTCGCCGGAAGCGGCGGCTGCTTCGGCGCGAGCGGATCCGCCGGAGCCATGGCTGCCTTCGCCGTCCCGCCAAACAATTCGCTCAGCGCGATTGCGCCCAGCCCCACTCCACACTGCTCGAAGAACCACCTCCGGCTGATCTGTCGTGGCGTCAATCCTCTGTACATGCGATCCTGGCAGGACACTTCACTTACTCCTTGGTTATCGTTTCATCCAGATTCAGCAACACGCGCGAAACCACTGTCCACGCGGCTGCTTCCGCAGGCTGCACTTTCTTCGGCAAAACAGGCTTGTTGTCGGCAAGCCGCGCCGGATCGGCTGCAAGCAGTTGCCACGGGTCATGCGCCCCATCCGAATAATGCTTCTGCTCCTTCTCGAGCAGCCCGAGCAATTCCGTCTTCTCTTCGGGCGATGGATTCCTCGAAAGCACGCGCCGCATCGCAAACGCAATTCGCTTGTCTTCGGTCGCGCCGCCTTCTTCAATCGTCTTCATCGCCAGCGCCCGCGCCGACTCCACAAATAGCGGCTCATTCAGCGTCGTAAGCGCCTGCAGCGGCGTGTTCGACCGCGCCCTTCTCACGCACGAACTCTCTCCATTCGGCGCGTCGAAGGTCTGCAGCATCGGATACGGAACGCTGCGGAACCGGAATGTATAAAGCCCGCGCCGGTACCGATCCGCGTCGTGCGCTTCGTTCCACACCTTCGGGCCATAGCTCGCCGGCGGCAGGAACAGGAATGCCGGCGCCGGCGGATACACGCTGGGTCCGCCAACTTTCGGGTTCAGCAGCCCGCTGGCCTCGAGCGCAATATCGCGAACAATCTCCGCGTCTACCCGGAACCTCGGGCCGCGCGCCAGCAGCCGGTTGTAGGGATCTTTCGTCAACAGCTCCGGCGTGACGTTTGAAGACTGCCGGTAGGTTGCCGACGTCACAATCAGCCGCTGCATCGCCTTCACATCCCAGCCGCGATCCATAAACTCCACCGCCAGCCAGTCGAGCAGCTCCGGATGCGAAGGCTTCGCGCCCTGCGTCCCGAAGTCCTCGCTCGTCTCCACGATTCCGATCCCGAAATATGCCTGCCACAACCGGTTCACATAAGCGCGCGCGGTCGTCGGCGAATCGCGCGCTACCAGCCACTTCGCAAACGTCAGCCGGTTGAGCGGAGCATCCTTTGGGAGCGGATTCAGAAACGCGGGAACCCCCGGCTTCACCACTTCGGCCGGCTGCAGAAAATCCCCGCGATTCAGCCGGTGCGTCTCGCGCGGCGTCGATTGCTCATCCAGAACCAGTTGCGACGATCCTTCGGGATAGCCCTTCCACAACGCCGCAATCGTCTCGTTCTCGTCTTTCCATTCGGGAACGGTAGTGCGGAAATAGCTGAACTCGGTCGCCTTTTGCAGTTCGGTCCGCTGCTCCCGCGGAATCGCCAGGATCTCCCGCACATTCGCCGGTACAGGGTCCGCCACGGCATTCGGATCGCTTGTAATCGAAAGCCGCATCCGGCCCAAATTGTTGTTCTGGTTATCGTCGCTGTTCCAGCCGCCGTGCTTCTGGCTCAGATAGATATTGAGGATGGTCCCGCCGTCATTCGAAATCGGCTCAGCGGCATCGAACACCGCCTTCCGCGGCTGGTTCCGCAATCCCGGTCCGGCATCGGTCGTCCACGCCGTCTCGTCTTTCCCGTCGATCGCGAACTCGATCGGCCCCGTCACCCGCCGCTTGTTCGTCTTGTCGTAGAACATCGGGGCAAGCGGCGTCTCTGGCATATTCAGATCAGCCGAAGCGCGCGCGAACTTCACTTTCGTGATCTTGTCCGGCGCATTCGCAGGCGCGGCTTCCACTTCAAACTCGGTCAAGGCGCCAGTGCCTTTGATGGAGCGTCCCGGGCCGCCCAGCGGCAGATTCGGATCCGTAAGCAACTCCAGGCGAAAGGCCGAAATGTTCTTCATATCGGTCTTCACCGTCATCTTTACCCGGTGCTTGGTGGGCGCATAACCCAGCGCCAGCAGCGACCCGTCCGGCTGCGGAACGTATTTTTCGCCGCCCGTCGAAATGTCGTCCACCGCGGGCCGTATCACTGTCCAGTCCGTTTTCTCCTGCTTCGCCGAGTCTTCCCACCGCGCCATCTGCGCCTGCCAGTCCGGATGCCGGTGTTTCAGATCGCCCTCGATCTCGCGCGTGCGGCGCAGAATATCCGCCCGCTTCATGTCTTCTTCCGGCGTGTAGACGGCGACGTTCGCCTCATACGAATTGTTCAGGAAGGCGAAAACCTGGTAATACTCAACCTGCTTGAATGGATCGTATTTATGGTTGTGGCACTGGGAACACTGAATCGTCAGGCCCAGCATTCCCTTTCCGATGGCGTCGATCCGGTCGAACATCGCCTCCATCCGGAACTGCTCCGGGTCGACGCCGCCCTCTTCATTGATCATCGAATTCCGCAGGTACCCGGTAGCCACAATGTCGTCCTGTGTCGCGTGCGGCAGCAGATCGCCGGCAAGTTGATCGATGATGAACTGGTTGTAAGGCAGATTGCGATTGAAAGCGTTGATCACCCAATCGCGGTAAAACCATACCGAGCGCGGCTTGTCTTTCTCGTATCCATCCGAATCCGCGTAGCGCGCGCCATCCAGCCACTGCCGCGCCCACTTCTCGCCGTAGTGCGGCGAAGCCAGCAGCCGGTCCACCTGTTTCTCATACGCGTGCGGGCTTTTGTCTTTCAGGAACGCATCCACTTCCGCCGGCGTCGGCGGCAGGCCGATCAGATCCAGCGAAAGTCGGCGCAGCAGCGTGGCTTTGTCCGCCTCGGGCGAAGGCCGCAGTCCCTCAGACTCGAGCTTCGCCAGTACAAACCGGTCAATCGGGTTTCGGACCCATCTCGCGTTCTTCACAGGCGGCAAAGCCGGTCGCACGGGTGGAATGAATGCCCAGTGCTTTTTCGCGGGGTTCGTGCTTGACACTTGTGGTAGACTGCCAGCGGGCCAGTCCGCTCCGGCGTCGATCCAGGCTTTGATCTTCGCGATGTCTGCGGACGCGAGCTTCCCGCCCATCGGCATCCGGGGACCGCTGCTCAACCCCGCGACTCTTTTATAAAGTTCGCTGTTCGCGGAGTCGCCGGGTTTGATCACTTTCCCGATCACGCCGTCGCGCGAATCCAGCCGCAACCCCGCGCTCTGGTTCGCAGCCCCGTGGCAGCTATAGCAGGATTTTTCAAATAACGGCTGGATCTCGTGCGTGAAATCGGGCTTCGGTTCCTGGGCGTGTAAGAGAACAAGAAAGGTAGCGGCGAGCGGAACGCCGGCAACCAGCAGACGACGACGGGGCGGCATGAGGAGGCTGCACCATAGTTTATCGCCATTGAGGTGGCGATTGGATCGGCCAAAAGCCAGGGCCGCTCGAAATTACAAAACAAACCCATTCCCTGCTAACCACTGGATCGTCAGTTATTTACAGGAGCAGCAACGAAATTGCAAATCAAACCCAACGCGCGCCAGGAGGTGCTTGCCAAACGAAGCCACGCCGCCCGGCGATACAAATTCACGCGCCCGGATCTCGAAAACCGGAA
>Ga0157369_10011375_pt1 | contig 10107 bp, 12 predicted proteins | sample C25metaG_FD_113461 | JGI IMG/M metagenome (GOLD analysis project Ga0157369, IMG submission 113461) | Corn rhizosphere microbial communities from Kellogg Biological Station, Michigan, USA - C2-5 metaG | ecosystem: Host-associated > Plants > Roots > Rhizosphere > Soil | place: USA: Michigan...
ATTACGGTCTACGTCGGAATATCTAGGTGCCGGATAACCGGTTGTGTCTAGAACACGTTAGGGCGTTACTCCTACACCTATTGCTGGCCCACCTGGATTCGAACCAAGACTTCAACATTAACAGTGTCGCGCGCTCGCCGTTTACGCCATAGGCCAATAAGGTGCCATTTGCGAGGGCCGCTGCCCGGATCGTAACCGGACGACTGCTCACTTGATCCGCTAATGGCTTAGCGGGGTCCATATTCTTCGAACTCCCAAGGACCAGAGGAATTATCGCCAGTCATCCTCCGCACGAGCCCACCTGTAGGCCTGCTCGAACGTTGGCTTGTACGGCTCGAAGTTCAGGGTCATGAGCTTGCCAGGCTTTCCGTTGACGCCAGGGTAGCGAGCTACACCCAGCGGATCGCTGCCCTTTGCATTGTTGCAGGGCTGGCAAGCTGCGACTGAGTTCTCCCACGATGCGGGGTTACCCTGAGACTTCGGCTTGATGTGGTCCACCGTGGTAGCCTTGCCGCCACAGTAAGCGCACTCGAAACCGTCTCTCCTGAGAACGCCACGCTTGGAGAAGGGCATGACACCCGTCCGAGCATACTTCCACTTCGCGAAGACGTATCGGACTAGCTCGATAGCTGTAGGACGCTCGTAAGGACCGAAGAACTCGCCCTTAACCCATTCCTTGATCGTAGCCTTACCCTTGTGAATCATCGTGATAGCGTGGGTCAGCGAGACTCGACCGAGACGTTCTTGACCACCCTGGTTGTAAACGATCACGTAAGCACTCATGCTGACCTCCTTTCCACATTGTATCACAGTCATTATTCGTGCGTAGATGCAGAGGGAATCGAACCCCCATCTTTGGTGTGTAAAACCAAGGCCCTGACCATTAGACGATGCATCCAGGAGCCAGGCGGGCGGAGTAACTCGCTCCGGAGTTTCCCTGACCTGACATGATTTACTTTAGCAGACACCCGAGTCGATGTCAAGCGTGTTCGAGAGAAGAATCGAACTTCCACCACTGACGAGTCAGGTCAGCGCTCTACCATTAAGCTACACGAACAAGGGAGAACATAGCAGTTGCCCACGCCGATCCATGGCTCTTCACCTACGATTACGCGCCGCTGTGTCTTGGACTCTGGTTACGGTCCGCAAGGTCACTGTGTTCTCGAATTTATATGCCGCCTACTCTTGACCTTTGTTGGGCGGAGTTTCTTACGCTGCGCTACGACTCCCAGGATTGATCACTCCGCGAGCGGGGATATTTCCCATGGTATCGGCCAACAACAGCCCTAGAAAATGTGGTGCTCTACCGAGAGCTTAGACCGTGCCCGCTTCGTGCTTTCTTCGCCACGCGTACACTTTACACGAAGACTTACTTTCGGGTTGACCGAGTTGAACGGCCCCGCCACTGTGCCCCCACGCAGAATCGAACTGCGACCTCACCCGTACCAGGGGTGTATGCTAACCATTATCATCATGGGGGCTCGTGCCCTTACATTTGTCCGGTGATCAACCTTCGAGCTAAAGGGCGCAGCTCCAACGGATTTTGACTTGTGCACAGTCAGGCATTCCAACCTGGTGCCGGATGGGAGAATCGAACTCCCACAGAACGCGTACGAAACGTTCGTACTACCATTATACGAATCCGGCTCGTGGTCCGCGTTGTCCCGGCAGACCATCGGGGGTGAGGGTTTCGCTCACCAGTCTAAGGTGCTTCCTCCGTGGCCTTAGGAGGGCCGTCTTATCCTGCTGTGCCCCCGCAGGGAATCGAACCCCAATATCGACGTTACAAAGGTCGCGTAATGAGCCATTATACGACGAGGGCATGGGGGCTTTTCACTGGCGCACTACGCCACTCGGTCAAGCCGAGACGTATCCGAGGACATCCCCTACGTATTGTGCGGTAACGGAGATTCGAACTCCGACTACAACCTTGGCAAGGTCGCGTGCTAACCGTTGAACACTACTACCACATAGAATAAACCCCACCGGCTCGAACGGTGACGAGATAACCTAACTAGGTTTATTCCGAGGGCTAGACGAGACTCGAACTCGCGACATCCACCTTGGCAAGGTGGTGTTCTACCACTGAACTACTAACCCATGGACCGTCCTAGTTTATCCTCCGGGAACGCCGACAGAGACTGAGAGGTATGCGGGGCTCGAACCCGCTCTATTCCTGTTTGGAAGACAGGTGCCGCACCATATCGGCATATACCCCGTACGGAGAGTTTAGCACACATCTTAGGGCTGCTTCGCGGCTCCAATCGCTAAGCTGCCAGTATTATCGCAAACGACATTGACATTTTTGTGTGCCATAACAGAACCTTGTCTGCTTGTACCCCCGGAGAGAATCGAACTCTCGTCTGCTGGTTAAGAGCCAGCGGCTAAACCACTCAGCTACGGAGGCATAGTGTCAGGCTTTTGTAGGTACCCGACGTGAGAGGCCCGCTGACTAGTATAGGGGCGGTCAACCTCCCTGCTTTCTACTTCGCAGGGCAAATGTTCAGGAAGTGGGACTCGAACCCACACAACCTCTCGATAGTTCATGACGCTATCGGTCCTAGCTCAGGTTTGCAACCCTGAGGTCGGCACAGCCGTGCTCCTCATCTAGCTTTCCCTAGTGGGTCCCCGGGGAGTTGAACCCCGATCTGACCAGTAAGAGTGGCCGGTAATCTTCCGTTATACGAGAGACCCATGCGCGGTTTAGCTGATCCGCAAACAGACCCATTTATTTCGAGTGAAAGCATTCCATGTGTCGCCACGCTCGGCTGAACGCCGCTCGCCACGAAGCCAGGTTGTAGTCATTCGGAGTGTAGCACCCATACTGACACGCCCACAGCCACTTGCCATGAAACTTGAAGACTTCGGCTGGAGTTATCCAGAAAGTCCCGGAACTTTTGACAGTTTCTTCATTGCCTTATCGCCTTTCTACTCGTTGGAAGTGCGTACCCAGCCCCCTCACGATCCTTTACTCTTGGGGCGTCCCGTTTGCGGCGGTCTTCTCTGGTCTGAGGCTACCCAACGCCAGGAATTCGGCAACGTCGGACCAACCAGTTTTCTAAGGTACAGCGCGGTGATAGAGGGATTCGAACCCCCGGTGGCGTTTAATCCACACGACTTTAGCAAAGTCGCACCATAAGCCTCTCGGACATATCACCAGTCCGCACGTTTATCGTAGTGCGTGTTCACGTCGGGCTAACAAGACCGAAGGTCGCCTTTAGGTTTCCCGCTAGCTGAGCACGGGACTTCTCGCTTACCTGCGCGGAAGTGGAGGGATTCGAACCCCCGGAGGACGCAATGCCTCGTCTGTTTTCAAGACAGGTGCCATAAACCACTCGACCACACTTCCAAGAACACTCCATGCTGGGGACTTTAAGCACCGACATGGACGATCATATACCGTCCTCATCTTCCGCGTGAAATCCGTCAGCCAGAGCCCTCACCCAGTGAAGTCTAGCCCATGATTCCTTCGGTGCTCATTGAATAGCTCGCGCTATCTCAGAGTGTTGTTACGGGTTCATCGTCCTTGCCCGCCCTGACCGGATTGCGCCTCTCAGGGGATGCCTCCCCGGGGACCGGTCTGTTGCGCGGTGAGCAGAATATTCGAAATCCATACCTTGCGGTACCAGCAGTTTTCGAGGCTGCGTCACGGCTCCCCCGTGATTTACTCACCAGTGCGGGATTTATGGCCCTCCCGCTAGGCTTTTAGCTAGACCCTATTGCGATCTGTGACGGCCCTGATAATCCACATTACAATCGCAACAGCGATTAGGATAAGGCCAATCCAGAGCAGGAACTTCACGGCTGCGAAAAACAGACCGGGAAGCAGCAGTAGGATGCCCAGAATGACGAGTACTACGGCAAAGATGCCCATGTTCTACCTCCTTCTGGTATCTATTCTACCAGTTTCTATCGGGGAAGAGGTATACGAGGTCCGCAGTTTCCACTGTGTACAGCTCGTAACCTCGTTCTTTAAATGCCTTTATCAGGCGATAACCAGAGTGGTCATCACTCCAAGCGAGGTCTCCGTGCTCATCCCAGAAAAGGTAATCCTCCGGGTGAAGATCATACACAATCTCATTGAACTTGTCAACCGTCATATCAAACGGCGCATGAACTACGACCCAGTGTCTCCACTTTTTCCGAAGGTCCTTCTTTGAAAGTGTGCCTACGATTTCACCTACGAAGAGATTCGCCATGAAGATATCGTAGCACAAGTCTGTACGCTCCGCTTAGAGGACTCGAACCTCATTTTGGAGGGTGGGCATATTTACCATCTTCCCGGCGACATCCATCGGCTAGCATCCGTTGGAGCGTACATTGCGGCGGGCAGCGGAATCGAACCGCACAGCTCATAGGTCTGCGTCTATCTTTCCAGGATAGCTCCGTCACCATCAGGAGTTACCCGCCATTAGGGACGCCATGCGAAGCGCGGCAACACCGTAGCGTTGGCTTATGCATCTTCAAGGGCATCCCTTGATCCACTGTGTAGTTACGAAAGTTCAAGTTGCTCTCCCGCAGGAGGCGTAGACCTAGAATAGCAGAAGGCCCCGGCTGTGTCAACCGGGGCCTTCTAAGAGTCTACAGACTGTTCTTAGGCGTCCCCGAGGAACCCATTGACGGATGATACCGTCTGGGTCCACTGGCCGCGCTTCGAACTTGTCATGCTCCTATGGTAGCACACTCCAGGGAGTGTGTGCAACTACCAATCTACTTCCCACGCCGAAGGGTCTTCCAGAGAGAATCCAGCGGGAAGGTCCAGCACATCAGGACCCCGCTCCCAAAGCTTCTGAGCGGCCTCTTCTTCAGACTTCGCCTCAATCTCCTGGGTGTAGTACACCCGATTGTAGAGACTCACTGTATAGGTCTTTTTCTTACTCATTCAGGTCGAGCTTCCGATTGAGCTTGGCGTGCTCACGAGAGAGCAGAAAGTCCCGCCACTCGGTCCACGCCAGAATCGCCTCATTGGCAAACTCTACGGTTCCGTCAGCATCTTCCGAAAGGTCGAAGGACCAATCTCCGTGGTCAGAATTCCAGTACCCTGGAAGGGACGGGTGCGGTGTAAGTGTCATGGTGCTACTCTTCCGTGTTGGTTGTAGACCTTATAGGCCTGGGGAAACAGTTGTGCGATATGCTTTTCCATCTCGCGGGCCACGTCTTCGATTTCCTTCTGAGGGCGCGAGACGTGCCGCGCCTCCGGCTCGTGCGTGCGCAGCGAGAGGAAGTTGAACGCCGAGCGCAGGTTCAGCGTGACGTACATCTGTGAGTAGAGTGCCACAGGCAGCTTGGCTCGCGCAGCCTCGTTGGCCCAGCCCAGCTCCAGCAGGCGTTCATAGATACGCCAGTCGTTCTCGTAGCCCTCGGTCAGAAGCTGTACGCCCTCCTCCCAGGCCTCGATACTGAGGGGTGCCATGATCGGCTTCGCAGACGTGCCGATGTTCTGAAGTGGACGATCCTTCGACGGAATCCAGAACTCTGGGTTTAGCTTCGCGTAGCGGCCCGACATTTCGTTGTAGGAAAATCCGGCGCGGTGCCGGTGGAATTCACGGAAGACGAAGATAGGTGCCTTGACGTAGAACGTCATCGAATTCTGCTCGAACGGTGATCCGTGCTTTTCACGCATAAGATAGTTAATCAGCCCGTTGTTCTTCTTAATTTCCTCTTCGTCATCTGTATTGACGATGATTTCTCCAGAAGATACGGACACGCGAGCAGCACGAACGATGCTGTGGTCACCACCCATCTTATCGATGAGCTGTACAGTCGGGTAGGAAAAGGTTTCAACCATCAGAAAGTCTTGACTCCACTCTTGGCAGTGTCAGCACGCTGAGCGTTGTACTCGATCTTGCCGACGAGGTTAGCCAGAGTCTCTTCCGGGTCCATATCGTGCTCCTTGATAACCTCATAAATGGTGCCGAAAGATCGGATAATCGCATCGAACTTCTCGATGAGGTAGCCTTCCAGCTTACCCTTGGTGTTGGCCTGGAAGTACGCGGTAGCGTCAGCACCGGAGGGGAACTCGGCGGCGAGGGAGGCGGGCGTGGGAGGCCATGAGAGGTAAATCTCGTCGGCAGCGTGACCGTGACGAAGCTCTTCGAGCGCCTCACAGTTCTCGCCAACTTCGAGGAGGTCCTTCTTGGTCAGGTACTCGACGCCATAGCCGTCAGCTCTGGCTTTAGCGTATCCGTTGTAACCATTCTTCTCGTTGGTTTCGCCCGCGAGGGTAACTAGGCCGACTAGGGCGGCAGTGAAGTCATTTGTCATAGCGAGTATCTTACACGAAAAAGCCGCCCTGTGCAACGTCAGGGCGGCTCTCTCAGGAGAAACAAGCGGGGAATGCGCTAGTACTATTCTACCAGACGTAGGACATCGTACTTCCCGAGCCCACCGCGCTGCACAAGACCATCAGCTACAGCATTCTGTACTACGAATGGCATACGTGATACCGATACGCCACAGATACGGGCAGTCAGGCGCATAACCTCATCCTGCTTCATCGGTCGTCCATAGTGCCGCAGAACTTCCACGAGTGCCCCCACCCACTCGTTGATTGGGTCGATGTCATTAGTCATCAGTACCACCCCGTATCAGTTTCAGTGGTTTCCGCGACAACCTCCCACGGACCGTATGTCACCGTGCGGCGCATTACCTTACCGGGTCGCGTCTTACTCTGGTTGCCCTTAATCTTGACGATGGTTTTAGCGTGATCGATTACCTGATCCTCATCCCGAAAGTCACTAGGTCCGTGAATGTATTGACGTTCACGGCGGTACTTCCAGTTCTCCGGATCGCCGGGTTCGTCTCGCTTGTACTCAGCCTGTCGATCAGAGACGTGGTACTCCACAGCCCACTCTTCTTTGACGGTTTCTTCGGTGAAGCTGCCCACGGCAGGGTCACCGCCATAACTATACATCTTTTTATCGTCTGGACTTTGCTTGACGTATGCGGTGGGCTTGTAGTTCGGGTCTACGTCCCCGCCCATTTCGGACCAGTAGTGTCCCATCAGGGCTCCGAATCTTCAGGCCAGTTTGTACCGGCAGTTAGTGTTCCAGGTTCCAGCTCGGTGTGACCGGCATCATGGATGGAGACGCGCATAGCGTCGATCTTCGTGGGACCAGCATCGAGAACGATCACCTTGACGCCAGGATGGACACCGAACGCCGTCAGCGCGGCATGAACCGCATGGGCAGCACGCTTGTTCGGCGTGATGTCCAGGTTACGGTTGATGTAGATACGCAGCTTCTCCTCCTTGCCATGATCCGGCTTATTGGAGGCTTCGAGAATTGCCTTCAGGAAGGCGTCCACATCTTCCTGATCCTCGGCAATACTCATCATGAGCCGCGCAAGCTTGCGCTGTTCGTCGTTTACTTCCATATCCCCAGACTACACGAAAAACCCCCTGACCGCAAGGCCAGGGGGGTTTTAAGCTTAGACGCTCTTCTGGAAGTGGGCGTCCCCGCCGTCTCGCAGAAGCGAATCTAGGTCTGCTCGGGGAAGCCAGAAGTCCTTGAACGATCCCCACCAGCAACGTCCCAGAACCCAGTCACGGTCTAGATCGTAGCCACGGATAATGTACTGATGCCCACCGGCCTTGCTTCCAGTAGCGTGGATGAGACCACGAGAGTCTTGATTGAACATGTCCTCGTACCACCATGTTCCGACAGAAATCGGGTGGCCCTCTACGACGTTCTGAACAACTTCATCAGCGCCGCCGAAAATCCAGCGGTACTCGCCAGCTAGGCCGAATTCAATAGCCGTCTTGCAGGACGCGAGGCCACTAGACCCAGTGTCTTCAGGCGGGTATGAGCCGTCCCATGGATCAAGCTGTGTGCTACGCGAGTAAATCCGGACAGCATCAGGCATCTTCAGGACACGACCAGCCACACGATTGCCTACCGCGTTTAGCTGGTTGCATTTCGACACACCCGTGCAGCATCCGATTTCTTGGTTAGGATTAGGCGTGGGATCATACAGTCGAATGGACTTACTCTTCCACGTGGAGCGATCAACCGTAGAGGTCATCGGAAACTCCAGCGAGCGGGAATCGTGGACCTTATTACGACCGAGCAGCTCGCTCTTCTGCTCGACAATTTCAACATCTACAGTCATGCTTCCTCCTCAGAAAACGTACTGTATCAGTCTACCAAAAAAGAAAACCCCCGACCAAAGATCGAGGGTTTCTACTATTATACATTCCAACGTGCGCGTGATGGGACTTGAACCCACACGAGTGTTACCTCACTAGCTCCTCGGGCTAGCGCGTCTACCTATTCCGCCACACACGCATAAGGGGAAGCTACACCCACTCGGATTCGAACCAAGACCTCCGGGTTTAACCCCAGCGTGCTGCCATTACACCATAAGCCAGTCGTACCAGTGACCGTACAAAAGGCTTCCCCGCTCGACTCTACCCCCGATCCGCTCACTACCTGAATCGGATGTCGTCTCGCGTGTCCACCAGGGGAGTCGAACCCCCACTCCCTTTCGGGAACAGACTTCTGAGGCCTGCGCGTCTACCAGTTCCGCCAGATGGACATACAGCAATGATTTTACCCCACCCAACAGCGGGACCTGATCAAGCCAGGCGATACATTGTTACGATCCAGATTTTTCTCAGGCACCGTGATCATGCGGTACTGGACACCCTGCGTAGCCTCGGTGGGACTCGAACCCACAGCATTACACGTTCTAAGCGTGCATGGTCTCCCATTGCCTACGAGGCCATAAGTCAGTTTGGTAGATGTGGATTGCTGACGGTCCACGGTTGCGGGAGAGTGAGTGACTTTTCCGGTTACGCAAATACCCGGCTCTCACTACATCCTTCTACGTCCCTCCCACCGGGGTCGAACCGGTGCCCTTCGGGCTTCAACCGAGCGCTCTACCGACTAAGCTAGAGAGGGGTACCACCGCTTACGCGGTGACGATGCGAAGACTCACCTTGCGATGATTCTCCAGTGCACGCTTGCCCTGCTGCGCGAGGGCCTTCGTGCTATAGACGAAGGGCTCACCAGTGCGCTCCATGCGAACCAGCTCGTGATCCTTCGTGACGAGGTTGTACTTTTGTGTGTTGTTATCTGTCATGTACCGGCAGAGAGATTCGAACTCCCGTAGCCCGAAGGCTTCTGATTTACAGTCAGCTCGCTTTGTCCGCTTGCATATACCGGCATATCGGTCCATTATCTCCCCATGAACCAAGGGATTTCGAAGTGTAGCTACTACTTCGAGGCGTGACCCCACGGGGACTCGAACCCCGTACTGGAGAGTGAAAATCTCCGATCTTAACCCATAGACGATGGGGCCATAGCTGCTGGTTGGTTGAGAAAGAGAGCCAGCTTCTTTCGTACCCCCACGGGGAATTGAACCCCGACCTCATGACTGAGAATCACGTATACTAACCATTATACTATGAGGGCAGAACACCCCGAAGGGTGGTGAGCAGTGGGACGGTCCCACACCGAGAGGTAGACATTCTCCAATGCGATTACTCTCAGACCATACGTTTGCCGCTAAGCATTCCACACTCAAAGCCGCTAAGCTTATCGCCTTCCCGTAGTTGCACCGTTGGCCTGGCTACGTTCTGGCATTGTAGAACCGCATGTGCGTTTCGTCTCCGGCATCTACTACCGGATTCCGTTCCGCCATACTCCAGTCGAGTGCCCCCGACTGTTGCGATCACGAGGGGAATTGAACCCCCACTTTCAGCTTGACGGGCTGACGTGCAGAAACCACTACACTACGCGACCAGATGTAGGTTTTGTCTCCACTCCGACCCTGCCCGTAAGGGCCATTAGGGTACCTACCGGAGCCTTTGCGGCCCTAACGGGATTCGAACCCGCGACCTCTTCCGTGACAGGGAAGCGCTCTAGACCACGCTGAGCTATAGGACCAAATGGTAGTTTCTTATAGGATCACCTGGTCGTCTAACTACCAACCCATCCAGGTTACCGTTGCGGAGGCGGGATTTGAACCACTTTAATGCGCTCTCTGGCTTATGAGACCAGCGGGGACAGCCGAACTCCCCTACTCCACATCACATTTACTACTCTAGCACAGCTCCGAAAAGCTGTCAAGTGGGGTGACCGACGAGAATTGAACTCGCGAGTGAAC
>Ga0157369_10011377_pt1 | contig 10106 bp, 9 predicted proteins | sample C25metaG_FD_113461 | JGI IMG/M metagenome (GOLD analysis project Ga0157369, IMG submission 113461) | Corn rhizosphere microbial communities from Kellogg Biological Station, Michigan, USA - C2-5 metaG | ecosystem: Host-associated > Plants > Roots > Rhizosphere > Soil | place: USA: Michigan...
CTCGTTGCGCCGCAGGCCTTTCCTGGGGTTCCTCGTCCTGTTGCATGACGTGGCCCCAGCAGGGCGTTGTTGCTGGTGGTGCGGCGGTTCTCCGTGGGTGTCGTGGTCGTGGCTGGTAGATATGCAGGCGGCCCAGCACGAGATCGGGGGGATCAGGAGATGCGGGCGTTTCCGGTGAGGCTGCCGTCCGGGCAGCGGTACTGGACGGTACTTGACGAGGACCTGCAGGTGGTGGCCGTCGCGGACGGCTTCTTGCGGCACCAGCGGTTCGGGCGCGACGGGGCGGAGTCCACGACGAAGGCGTACGCGCACTCGATCGCGCTGTTCCTGCGCTGGTGCGCCAGGTCGGGCCGGTCCTGGCAGGACGGCATCGGCCAGTTCGCGCTGTTCATGACGTGGCTGGCCCACGCAATGCCGTCGTCTTCGGGTATCGAGGCCAGCGGGACGGCCGGCCCGGGAGTCCTGCTGGCCGGCCCCGGGGTGGGGCCGGCGCGGTCGGCGTCGCGGATCAACGGCGTGCTGACCGCAGTGCGGGGAATGGTGGTCCACGCGGCCGCAGCCGGGCAGGCCCCGGCAGGCCTGGTGCCAATGCTGTATGAGGTCGGTGACGACCGTGACCTGCCCGAGCAGGCCCGGGGCGAGGACGGCCGGATGGCGTGGCGGCTGAGGGCCCGGCACCGGCTGCGCGAGCCGGAGACGGCGGTGGACCGGGCCAGCGACGAGGAGATCGTGGCGCTGCTAGGCGCGTGCCGGTCCGCGCGGGACCGGCTGATCGTGCTGCTGATGGCCAGGGCCGGGCTGCGCCGTGGCGAGGCATGCGGCCTGCGCCGCTCCGACGTCCACCTGCTGGCGGACTCGCGGCGGCTGGGCTGCGAAGTCGCTCGGGCCCACCTGCACGTGATCCGGCGCGAGGACAACCCGAACGGGGCGTGGGCCAAGTCCCGCCGACAGCGGGTCGTGCGGCTGGACTTCCTCGTCGTGCAGGCCTTCGACACCTACGAGTTCGAGCGGATGCGAGTGCCGCAGGCAGCATCCAGCGACTTCGTCCTGGTCAACCTGTTCCGCGGGCAGGTCGGCGCCCCGGTGCGTCCGGACGCGGTCGGCGAGCTGCTGGCGGCAGCCTCGCGGCGAGCCGGGCTGGAGGTCCCGGTAAGCCCGCACCAGCTCAGGCACGCTTTCGGGAGCAACGCCGCCGACGCCGGCGCGGGCATCGACGTGATCGCTGATCTCCTCGGGCATGCGGCGGTCTCCTCCTCGCGGGTCTACGTGCATCCTGACTCCTCCCGGCTGCGGGCCGCGGTGGACGCGGTGCCCAGCCCGCGCGAGCGGGCGGGAGGCCGCCAGTGACCGCCGTGACGCTGGCCAGGCCGCTCCCGGCCCGTGACGCTCCCGCAGGATTCCCGCACGTGCTGGCCGGGGCCGCCCTGGACGGCGACGCGGCCCGGCTGGCCGCGATGCTCGACCGCGGCCTGCTGGCGGAGGCAGGCTGGGACCCGGCGGCGCGGATCTTGTTCCTGCCCGCGCAGCACCGGCTGCTGGGCCGCCAGGTATGCCGGGCGGAAGGATGCGACGGGACCGTCCACAACGACTGCCCCGGCGTGTGCTACCGGTGCTTCACCCGGCTGAGGGAACTCGGGATGGACGCCGCCGGCATCGCCGCGGCCGTGCTGCTTCCGGCCCCGCCCTTGCCCGCCGGTCACTGCGCGGTGCCGGGCTGCGAGTGCAAGCCGACGATCCGCGGCGCGGTGCTGTGCGAGCCGCACGCTGCGCAGTTCCGCGGCCAGCGGGCGCCAGTCCCGCTGCAGCAGTTCATCACCAGCCGGCGGGCACGGCCCCTGCCCCCTCTTCCGGCATGCCTGGTGCTGGCCTGCACCCGCACGGCCGACGGCGCCATCGGCTACTGCAACACGCACTACCAGCGGTGGAACGTCGCCCAGCGCGCGGGTGCCAGGACCGATGAGCAGTGGTGGCGGGCCACCGAGCCCGGCGTCGCCGAGCCGGGGCAGGTGAACCTGAAGGCCCTGCCGCCGCTGGTCGTCGTGGAAGTGCTGGCCGGCCTGCAAGCCCGCCTGCGGGACGGGCTCCGCCTCACCGACGTCGTCCTGCGGGCGGTCGGCGATACCCTCCGCCGACAGCAGTCCGCCTCGGTCCGCGACTGCGACCCCGGCCTGGCACCGGGCAAGCGCGCCCGGTCGGTGCTGCGCGCCTTCGCCCGTGACGCCCGCCGCGCCCTGGCCGACCCCGGAAGCGAGCAGGCCAAGGACACCTGGGACCTGGCGATCTTCGGCCACCCCGGCACCCTGTCGTTCACCGGGCTCGCCCAGCCGTGGCTGGCCGCCGCATCCCGCCGGTGGGCAGCCGAGCAACTGCCCCGCCACCGGGGAAGCGGCGTCAGCCGCATCCGGGCGCAGGTCAACAGCACCGGGCTGCTGTCGCAGCACCTGCACGCCCGACCCGACCACGGCTGCGACCCGGCCGCGCTGGGCCGCGCCGACCTGGAGGGCTTCCTCAGCCGCATCGCCTACCTGGAGGCCACCGGGCAGGTCAGCCGCTACCGCCGCAACATGATCTGCCGGGACGTGCGGGCGGTCCTCGCCGGCATCCGCGCCCTGGGCCTGACCCGCCCAGGCCAGGCGGCGGCCGGGCTGCCCGGCGACTTCACCGTCGAGCGCGCCGACATCCCCGCCGACCCGCTGCGCGGAGAGCCCGGCCGGGACCTGCCGCCGGAGATCATGACGATCCTGTGCGCCCACCTGGACACCCTGCGGCCCGCCGAGGTCCGGGTCGCCACCCAGATCGGGATCGACACCGGCCGCCGGCCCGAGGACATCCTCGGCCTCCCGCTGGACTGCCTGGCCCGTGACAAGGACGGCGGCGCGGTCCTGGTCTACGACAACGTCAAGGCAGACCGGCTCGGCCGCCGGCTGCCGGTCAGCGCCGCGACCGCCGAGGTGATCACCGCCCAGCAGCAGCGGGTCCGCGAGCTCTTCCCGCACGCCCCGGCCGCGAGGCTGAAGCTGCTGCCGACCAGCTACCGCAACCCCGACGGGGCCAGGCCGATCAGCAGGGGCACCCTGGAGGCACGCCACCGCGACTGGGTCGCCACCTTGCCGCCCCTGCTCACCCGCGACGGGAACGAGTTCGACGCCGCGAAGATCGTGCCCTACGCATACCGCCACAGCTACGCCCAAAGGCACGCCGACGCCGGCGTCCCCATCGACGTGCTGGCCGAACTCCTCGACCACCGCAGCTACTCGGTGACCCGCTCCTACTACCGGATCGGCGAGGACCGCCGCCGCGACGCCGTCGACAAGGTCACCGCGCTCAGCTTCGACCGGCACGGCAACCGGATCTGGCGCGACGCCCGCACCCTCCTGGACTCCGAGCGGGCTCGCCACGCGATCGGGGAAGTCGCCGTCCCCTACGGCATATGCACCGAGCCCTCCAACGTCCAGGCCGGAGGCGGGGCCTGCCCGGTCCGGTTCCGATGCGCGGGCTGCGACCACTTCCGCACCGACGTCGCCTTCCTGCCCGACCTGCAGGCCTACCTCGAAGACCTGCTGCGGACCCGGGAGCGTCTGGCCGCCGCCATCGACGGCGTTGATGACTGGGCCCGCGCCGACGCCATCCCCGCCGGGGAGGAGATCTCCCGCATCCGGCGCCTGATCGCCACGATCAAGGGCGACATCGCCGATCTCGGCGCCGCCGAGCGCGCCGAGATCGACCAGGCCGTCGCGGTGGTGCGCCGTCACCGTGCTGCCCACGCCGTCCCCCTCGGCATGCCCACGCTCCGCACCGGCATGCCCGACCTGCCCACCGCGACCCCGGAGGCCACCGCGTGAGCACCGCCAGCACCCAGCCCATGCGCGACGGCCGCCAGGCCGACACCCTCCGCCGCCGCCAGCGCGTCACTGCCGCGCTCGACCGCGCCGCCGCGGACGGCACCGAGATCAGCGCCTCCGGGATCGCCCGCGCCGCCGCGGTCGACAGGACCTTCATCTACCGCCACCGCGACCTCCTGGAGAAGATCCACGCCCTCCAGGCCGAGCCGCCACCGGGAGACGGCACCGGCCCCGCCGTCACCCGGGCCTCGCTGCAAGCCGACCTGCTCGCCGCGCACGAGCGGGCCATCCGGCTCAGCACCCGCATCCAGCACCTGGAAAAGCGCCTGTCCGAGGCCCTCGGCGACCAGGCATGGCGTGAGTCCGGCCTCGGCGCCCCCGCCGACATCGACGCCCTCACCCAGAAGATCACCCACCTGGAACAGCAAGTCCTCGACCTGAAACTCCAGGTCGAGGAACGCGACGAGGACCTCGCCGCAGCCCGCGCCACCAACCGGGAACTCATGACACAGCTCAACTATCCCGCCCTGTCTCGGCGACCGTTAATCGCGCCAGCTGCGAGCATCGGGCCACGAGCACGGGCACCCTGGTTGATACATCCACGCCAGGTTGGGATACCCCCCGTGCCGGGTGCGGCTAGCGCACCCGGCTTCCCGGGCGCAGTCACGGGCAGTGTCGCTGAGGCCGCGCGTGCTGTGGGGCCTGGCTGCTGCCACAAGTATCGGAAACCCCTGCATGCGGCGGTATCACTTCCTTGGGTGGTGGCTTGCGCGCACAGGTCTTGCCACGAGATGTACATGAAATACACATCTCTTCATCACAGGATCATCCTGATGTACGATTCTGGTGTCGAAGAACGACGCAGCGGACGGAGGTGAAGTCGCAGTGAGAGGCCCGTGACCCGGTCACTCAGCCGTCCAACGGGGGTGCGGCATGCGGAGCGACTCCTTCCGCACGCTGCACAGGGCACCGAACCAGGAGACAAGACGAGGAAGTAGGAGATGAGCCAGTGACCGCCAAGGGCCGTACCGAGCATCTCCCGCGGGGGCGGGATGCTCAGGCAGATCAACTAGTGCGGCTCTCAGTGAACCTGAGTCCCGAAGTAGCCGACGAACTGAAGCAGTACGCCAGCCGCAAGGGAATCTCAGTCACCGAAGCCGTGCGACGAGCAATCACCATCCTGACATTCGTTGACCAGGCGCAGAGCCGCGGCGCTTCCCTCCACATCGAGGAAGGCGGAGTCCTGAAGGAGATCCTTCTCCTCGGGTAGCTCTCTCCTCTCGTGTCACCACCGGGCACGGGAAGGAGGAGACGGTTGAGGCATCCTTGCCCTGTCTCCGCCTGACTGGCAGGCGTGTCCCAGAGGCCCGGCGACGCGCTCGCATGATCAGGACTGTTGATTTCCCACTCCCTCACCGGCCACCTAGCCGGTGGGCTGAGTGACTGCCCGTCGCGCGGCAGCACACCAAGGGCTCGGCGGCCAGCCGCTGACGACTGGCACCCGCCGCCAGCAGCCTCAGCCCGTTGAGGAGGATTTCACGTCATGCCCCCGTTCAACCTCACCGGAGGAAGTAATGTCCGGTGACTCACGGCGAGTTCAGCGCCTTGAACTCACCTTCACGTACTCAGACGAGCTGTCAGAGGACGAGGATCCCGAGCCTGGAATGTCGGGAATCACGCTGCTGCCGCAGGATTTCGCCAGGGTCCGGAAGTGGCACGTAAGCCGCGTTTTCTACTTCCTCACCTGCACCTCGGCGCTGTGCCTGGCGACAGTCGCCCTCGTCCCAAAGCCAGCCGTCCAAGTAACCGCCCTGGGAATCTGGGCGACAACGGCCGGGCTGGCCCAGTTCCTGCTGGCCGGCGCTTACCGGAAGCCGGAAGGGAAACAGCCGCCGCCAGGCTAGGCGCGACAGCGGTCCTTGGGGATGCCACGCATGGAATGCCGCCCCAAGGACCGCCCCCACCTCCGCTGAATGACCGCCGACGATGAAGCGCGATCGCCAGCAGAATCCTGTGATCCCAATGATGCGCGATGGTTGATCTAAACACATCGCAAGCACTACGACCAAGTCTCCCACAATTGACGCAGGATGCTCATAGCCAGTATTGAAGAACGCCAGCAACACGTCCCGCAGGGTTCTTGCGCAACACCTGTTGCAGCAGGTAACGTCTCATCACACAGCTTCTGAGCTGCGCAAACACGAGAAGTTAAACGCCTTCCGCACCAAGCGAACCCTGGAGAACAGCCCGTAGGCGTAGGCGGTCTTGAACAGCGCGGCGTCGCGGAACGCTGGCAGCCAGCCCTTGCGGCCCAACGCCCTGATCCGCGCAACCTCGTTGTCGCAGTGCTCGAAGAACGCGTGCAGCTCGGCCTTGGTGAACGCGCGCTTCTTGGCGTCGGACTCGTTGTCCTGGACGTGCACCGCGGTGTTCCACTCGTGGACCACCTGGACCGGGTGCGTGCCGAACCGCTCCTCGCAGGTCTCCGCCCACCCGTAGAGCGGGTCGGTCGCGAAGTGGCAGAACGCCCGCACCGCCTCGGAGTAAGAGCGGATCGTCGACCGCTTCAGGTCCCGCAGCGACCGCAGGTCACCCAGCCACTCGTCCACCATCGCCGGCGCCCACGCCCACGGGTAGGCGCTCACGTAGCCGGCGAAAGCCCGCACCGTGGCCTCCCGGCCCTCCACCGTCGAACGGGCCAGGTTCCTCGCCAGCTGCTGGTTCCGCCACCCGTCGAGCATGGCCTGGAACACCTGCTCGTCCGGCCGCAGCAGCGGCACGCCATCGGCCAGGTGAAGCCGCACCGCCCCCGGCGCAGCAGTAAGCCCCCGCAAATCCACCACAATCCCCCCGGAAAGCAGCCGCACCGAATGCGAGAAAGTCGCAATGGATGCGACCCTAGCGCATCACCGTACGTCACGCTGGCTAACACGAGGTAATCGCCATGTCGCTGACCTGCTCACCAGACAGCTGACGGATCGTCCTGGGCTCCCGTATGCTCGGCTGTGCCGGGGTTTCCGCCCCGCTGGCGACGCCGGATCGCGAACCGTCGCGAATTCGCACCTGATGCAATTGGCGCTAGTTGGATCATCCAGCGAAAAAACAACGTTTCACATCACGGCCAGGTAACGGCGGCTATGCAGGGGTGACTTCCGATCGTTGGATGACGGTGCGCCGGACGCGGGCGTCCCGCATAGCGGTGATCCGGTGGTGGCCCTCGTAGATGGTCACGTGGTCTGGGTCGTCGTCGTTGAGCTCGATGCCTGCGCCGGGTCCGAGCAGGAGGATGAGCCCGGTCTGGTCGTCCTCGGTCAGGCCGCAGGCTGCCGGGTCGAGCGCGTCGAGCGCGTCGAAGGCGTCCTCGGGCCTGGGCCTGGAGGGCGATGCCGATCGCGGTCTCGCTGACCAGGTGCCAGTTGACGCCGTGGTGCCAGCAGCAGTCCCGCCCGGCCGCCGCCCGGCGGATCCGCCGCAGCCATCAGGGGCCGGCCATGCACGGCGGGTGCACGATTCCCCGGACTCGCGGCAGGCTGGCCAGGTCCCTGATCTCGTAGTGCCAGCGCATGACCCGCCTGCTGGTCAAGGGGTTCCGTCGTTCCCGCTCTCGCTGCTGCTGGGGTTGCCGACCTTGCGGCGGTAACGGCCCTGGGCAGCCTGCTCGGACTCCACCCCGATCGCGGCGGCGATCTGCCTGAACGTCAGCAGGGGCTTGCCGCCGGTGCGGGCACCGGGCCGGCGGCCCGCGTACAGCAGGGCGGCTTCCAGGCTGTCGAGGTCCTCGCGCGCCGCCTGCAGCAGGGACAGCGCGTCGGCGACGTCCTCGGCCCGGTCCTCCAGCTCTTCCGCCGGGCCCGGCGTGTCCGGGACCAGGCGGAAGTCCGGGAGCAGCCGGCGGGCCTGGTGACGGAACACCGCGTGCACCACGGCCAGCACCCGGGCCGCCTCCCGCTGCTGGACGACGGGCAGGTCGCCGGCGTACCGGTCAGTGAGCCGGGCCAGCGCTGCGCGCCCCTGCTCGTCAAGCTCGAAGGAGGCGCGCAGCGCCTTCCCGGCGCCGTTGGTGTTCGTCATGCCTCACCATCCTGCCACAGCGCGGCGCTGTCAACATAACGCTGTCAGTAGTGTGCTGTGCCTGAGAGGGCGCCGGGTGCGACCACGGTCATATGTAACCGGGGCGGGGCCGGGACCGTGCGGGGCAGGGTCACCCCGAGATCGCTGAGGATGCCCTCGATTGTCTGCCCTTCGGGCAGCGGGTCGGCCGCGTTGAGCTTCCACTCGACCGTGAGGTCGTACCGGCTGCCCCACTGGGCCGCCGCGTCCTGGACGACGCCGTCGATGAGCTCGCTCACGTCGATGCCGCTGTCCTCGGTGGCGACGCTGTCGTCTCGCAGTGCCCACTCCGCGTGCCAGGCGGAAGGGTCCTCCCCCTCCTCGACGTCCTCGGGGTCGTCGCAGAACCTGGTCAGCTCCACCTCCAGGACCCGCCTTCGCCGTGCCGGGGCCGCGGCGGCAAGCGGCGCTGACCCAGGCGTCCCCGGCGAGAGGGACCGCCGTGCAGCCTTGGCCTCCGCGCGCTCCCGTGCCCGCCGCTGCTGTCGTGATTCCGCCATGCTTGCCATTGTCCGCCCCGGATGCTGACGGTCCGGGCTGCGACACGGCCCGCCCGGGGACAAGCACGGGCCTCCCCGCCGAAGCGGCATAAGGCCGGGCGTCAGCGTCGCGACTCGCGCCGCCGGCGGGCGGCGCGGATCTCGCTGTCCGTGGCCCGGTCGGCGAGCTCGGCGTAGACCTTGACGGTGTCGGTGGAGGAGTGGCCGAGCCGCTTGCGGATGGCCTCGATGGAGACCCCCAGGTTGATGAGCTCGGTGGCGTGAGCGTGGCGGAGCTGGTGGATGCCGATCTCGGCTCCGGCGGCGGCGCAGTACTTCCTCCACCGGCTCTCGGCGGCGTCGTAGGACAGCGGCCCGCCGCGCCCGTTGACGCTGGCGCGGAACAGCGGGCCGGACGTGTACCCCGACCGGGCGAGGTAGAGCCTCAGCAGGGCGACGTAGCCGCGGTCGTCGAGCAGGACGGTGCGGACGGTGCCGCCCTTGCCGTGGACGCGGGCGTGCTCGTCGTCGAGGCGCAGGTCCAGGTCCTCGACGTGCATGCCGCACACCTCCGAGGCGCGGGCGCCGCAGGTGTAGGCGGTCTCGAACAGCACGCGGTCGCGCAGGACGTCGACGGGCACGTCCTTGCGGGGGCGCCGGGAGCAGATCGCGCCCAGCACCGCCCGGACGTCGTCGGCCGCCGCGGGGCGGGGCAGCGTCTTCGGGACGGTGACGGTGTCGATGCGGTCCATCGGGCTGGCGTCGAGCAGGTCGTGCCGCACAGCCCACCGGCAGAACGAGGCGACGGCGGCGCGCTTGCGCTTGCGCGTCGACGGGGCCTGCCCGGCGATCTCGGACAGGAACGCCCGCACCGGGGCCGCCGACAGTTCCTCCGGCCCGGCGTCGTGGCAGGCGGCGAAGGCGACCAGGTCGCCGCGGTAGGCGCGGATGGTGTTGCGCGGCTTGTTCGCGTTCGCCAGGTCGGTCAGGAAGTCGTCGATGTGCGGCGCGAGCGGGTGGCCCGGGAGCGCGCTGGCGGCGGTCCGCTCCGTCCCCGTGCCGGAAGTTGCCAGATAACCAGGGAACGAAGGGGTCGGCCGGCGGGCAGCGGTCGCAGGTGACATGGGGCGAGCATAGCTGATGTTGCCTGATAACCGTAGTTATCCCGCAACAGACTCTCATGCCCCCGGCCAGGGCCACGAGGCGGATACGAGCAGAACCCTGGGCATGCAGGGCGGAAGGTAGACTCTGCATGTCGGGTATGGCAGAGTCAGTCATGAGCGACTGACACCCGGAATCGCGAAGAATGGCAGGTGTTAATGGCGGCACGGTTCAAGCTCGGCAGCTACGAGACTGTTCGGGACGACCCGCTAGGTCGGTCGCATGTCGGTTTCTTTCCCCGGATGACGGAGGAGGAGGCGTGGGACGCGGGCCGGGGCGTGTGGCGGATGAGCGCCGGCAAGGCGGCCCGGGAGAAGTTCGCGCTGATCGTCGGCGAGGGCGTGGTCCGCGCGGTCGGCCAGGTCACCGGGTTCGCGGTCCACGGCGACCGGATCGAACTCCAGGGCCACGTCCTGGGCGAGGGGCACCCGGTCCGGGACGCCTACCTCGGCAAGCCCGACCCGGTCGGGACGGGGTCGCAGAACCCGGTCGGCTACTGCGACCTGCCCGAGGA
>Ga0157369_10011381_pt1 | contig 10102 bp, 9 predicted proteins | sample C25metaG_FD_113461 | JGI IMG/M metagenome (GOLD analysis project Ga0157369, IMG submission 113461) | Corn rhizosphere microbial communities from Kellogg Biological Station, Michigan, USA - C2-5 metaG | ecosystem: Host-associated > Plants > Roots > Rhizosphere > Soil | place: USA: Michigan...
AGGAGTCCCGGCCAGCGAATGCTCCAGCTTCCGCCGGGCGGATTCCTCGGACAGGCCCCGGCGGCTGGCCCACGCCGATACCAGTCGCGAAAACTCTGCCTCATCGCCCCCAAGAAGGACCGTCGCGTTATGCGTGAGCACCGGAGACCCCGGCATGCGCTCCGCCTGACGTGCGTGCGCCGCCAGCATCGGTCCCAGCAGACGCCACCCCCCGGGGGCCAGGTCAAAACCGATGTTGCAGAGATCCGCATGGCGGGCCGCGGTGCGCAAGAGGCGCGGTCCATGTCCGCCGATGAGGATGGGCAGGCCTTCCGCCCGGGCGGTGCCACGGTAGGCGGGGGCATCCCGGAGCTGGTACCAGCGACCGCTGAAAGAGCCGCCACCGCCCCAGAGGATGCGCATCACCTGTGCCGCCTCGCCTAGCGCCTCGATCCGCTGTGCGGCTGGCGGCCACCGCACCCCGAATGCCGCCGCGTCGGCATCGGAGCCGCCAGCCCCTAGGCCGACTATTATCCGGCCCGGGCACACAGCATCGAGAGTTGCCGCCATCCTGGCCACCACGGCCGGGTGACGGTAGGGGCTGGACAAGACGAGGGGAACCGCCACGAGCTTTCGCGTCCTGGCGGTAAGCGCTGTCAGAGCCGTCCAGCATTCTGGGCCATTGATGCCGAGGACGTCATAGAGGGACGCCCCGTCGTACCCAAGGCGCTCGCTTTCCCACCACACGGCTTCCAGTTCCTGATAGCTCCATCCATTTTGGTGGATTCGCACCACGAAACGCATACAATTCACCATCTACTGGCCACGCGGCGGCCTATTCTGGACCGATTGATTCCTGGTGCCTACGATAGGCGTGGTGTTTCCGCGAATCGTTCTTCTTTCCGGCGGCTTCGGCGGAGCGCGGCTGGTCGCCGCGTTGAGCGAGTCCATTGCCCCCGGCCACCTGAGCGTTATCGTCAATACGGGCGATGACCTCACATGGTTCGGCATGCGCATTTGTCCGGACATGGACGCCATCCTCTACTCGCTCGCGGGCCTGTGGAACGCCGAGATGGGATGGGGACGCCGCGGCGAGACCTTCCGGACCCGGGACGCCCTCGCGGACCTCGGCTCACCGCCCTGGTTCAATGTTGGCGATCTGGACCTCGCCTTCCACCTGCTACGTACCGAACTGCTGAATTCCGGCAAGACGCTGACGGAGGCGACCACTGAACTCGCGCGTCGGCTGCAGGTGCAGGGAGTGACGGTGATTCCCGCCAGCGACCAGCCACAGGAGACCCACGTCGTGCTGCAGGACGGCCGGCTGCTGCATTTCCAGGAGTGGTACGTAAAGGAGGCCGCGCATCCTCTGGTCCGGCAGGTGCACATACCGGAAGGGCCTGCTTCGCCCGCCGCCCTCGAGGCTCTCCGCCATGCTGACACCGTGATCCTCGGACCGAGCAACCCGGTCTCCAGCATCGGACCCATCCTCAGCCGGGGCGGGCTGAGCGACCTGGTCCGTCAGGCCCGGGGCCGGATAGCGGTCTCTCCAGTGGTCCTGCGGGCCAGCCCGCAGGACGCCGCCGCCAGCCATCATGCGCGCGCCCGCCAGCGCCTGCTCGCCGCCGACGGAGCCGTGGATACGCCGGACGACATAGCCCGGCGCTACGTCGGCCTCGTCCAGTACTACGTGCTTGATAAGGCGGATTCCGCTCGGGTACCAGGCATCGAGCGGCTGAATCTCAGTCCTGTAACCTGCGATCTGCTTAATCCCGCGGAACTAGCCCGCACGCTGGCGGGCCTGAGCGTGACGGTGCCGCCTGCCCAGTAGGTCAGCATCCCTCGGCGTCCGTCAGCGGACCATCCGCGCTTGGCGATCCCAGTAGCGCGCCTTGAGTTCGCGGCGGATAACCTTCCCGTAGGCGTTCTTCGGAATCTCACCGACGAAATCCACGGACCGGGGTTTCTTGTAATCGGCCAGCCGTTCGCCCACGAACCGGGCCAGGGCTTCACCGGTGACCTCGGCGCCCGGCTCCGGCACCACGATCGCCTTGACCGCTTCTCCCCATATCTCGTGCGGCACGCCGATGACGCACACTTCGGAGACGGCCGGATGCTGTATGAGCACTTCCTCGACCTCACGCGGGTACACGTTCGCTCCGCCGCTGATGATCATGTCCTTGCTGCGGTCCAGGATGTAGACGTAGCCATGGTCGTCCATATAGCCGAGATCCCCGGTATGCAGCCAGCCGCCCCGCAGGGTCTCCGACGTCGCCTCGGGCCGTTCCCAGTAGCCCTGCATCACGGAGGCGCCGCGGACGCAGATCTCGCCGGTCTGTCCGCGGCGCAGTTCGCGGTCGTCCTCGCCGAGCACGCGTAGCTCCAGCCCGGAGCGGGCGCGCCCGCATGACGCCAGCCGTGCCGCGAGTTCTCCTTCCGTGAGGTGGTCTTCGCGCCGCAGGTAGGTCGCGGTCATCGGGGTCTCGCCTTGGGCGTAAATCTGGACGAAGACCGGCCCGATCCGCCGCAGCGCTTCCTTGAGGTCCTCGACGTACATCGGGGAACCGCCGTAGACGATCCATTTCAGGCTGGAAAGATCCCATTTCTCGAGCCCGTCGTAATTGAGCAGCATCTTGATCTGCGTGGGTACCAGCCATGCGTTGGTCACCCGATGCCGCTGCACCGTGGCGCAGAAATTCTCCGGGGCGAATCGGGGCGGCCGCAGGAGTACCTGCGAGGCCCCCTTCAGCGTCAGCGCCAGAGCGTGAAAGCCGGCGCCGTGGGTCAGCGGGGCGGCATGGAGGCCGACATCTTCGGGCTCCAAGGACATCAGGTCGGCCACCCATCCGACGGACACGAAGGTGAGGGCGCCATGCGTGAGCATCGCGCCCTTCGGTCGGCCTGTTGTTCCGGAGGTATAGAAGAGCCAGGCCAGGTCTTCGTCCCTGACGCCTGCGTCCGCGCCGGGGCCGGGCCCCTCCACGGTCAGCTCGCTATAAGGAAGCTGGCCGGCCAGTGGCGCCCCCACGCAGATGAACCGCTCCACAGAGGGGATCCGGTCGCCTATGGCGGCCATGACATCCCGGTATTCCTCGCTGAAGATCACCGCCCGCGCCCGGGCGTCGGCCAGGTGATAAGCGATCTCCCTGCCCCGGAACCTCGCGTTGAGCGGTACAACGCACCCGCCCGCCTTCCAGGTCGCGAACATGCTCTCCAGCAACGGGGGGCAGTTGGGCATCAGCACGCCGACCCGATCCCCGTTGGCGAGCCCGAACCGTCGCAGCGCGCCCGCGAGGCTCTCGCTCCGGGTGTTGGCCTGGGCGTAGGAGAGCACCTCATCTCCCCAGACGAACGCTGGCTTAGCGGGATCACGCTCCGCAGCATTAGCCAGAAAACGCCCGACGTTCATCGCCGATCAACTTCTTTCGCCGTTTTCCCGTGCCGCTAAACGGTTCATCATCATGGCAGGCCTGACCAGCTACGAGCTTCCCCTGCCATAAACGTCCGGATATGGCTTGGTCAGCACACGCGCACCATTGTTGATGAAGAAGCTGCGGATGACATTCTGCAGCTCGTGGGTGGCCTGCGGCCCCTTGGCCTGATCGTTAGCCCACCGCCTGAGATGACGCATGTAGTCTAGTTTGCTGTCCCGCTCGTCAAGAGCCTCCTTGATAATGGTGTCGGGATCTTTCCCCATGTTCTCGCAGAAGTTCCAGAGCACCGCAAGGCGCTCTTCCCATTCCCGGTCAGAGAGCCTGTGCCTGGCATTCACTGACTCCATCCAATGTTGCACGGAGGAGTAGATATCAGGTTTTTTCTCGAAGGTCACCAGGCCCCCTTTATCTGCTTATTCGGGGTATCCGTACATCCGGGACAGGAACTTCAGTTCGTCGAACCGGCCGGGCTTGGGCATCGGGTCTTGCAACAGCCGTTCCTTGGTTAGCTGGCTGACGACTTCTTCGTCCCGCGGGAACGGCCGACCCCAGCTGCCTTCGAAGAAGAGCGTCTCGAACGGGAAGCGCGGCCGCTGCCCGCCTGCCTCCGGGTCTTCCGCCGGGTAGCCGACGAGCTGTACCCAGACGGGCAGGACCCGCTCGGGCACCCCAAGCAGTTCCTTGACCCGGTTCTGCTTCGACGGAGCCGCGATCATGTGGAGGCTAGTGCCGAGGCCCTCGTTCACCGCGGCCAAGCAGGCACAGGCGCAGGCGCCGACGGTTTCCGCGTAGGCGACCTGGGCCCCTACCTCGGCCGGCATGCCGTGAATGAGCTCGTTGATGGCCGGACCGCCCGCCTGCACGACCTCGCCACGCTGGATGGCGGCCTCGATCATCTCCTTGCTCCAGCCATACGCGTACGGCAGCGCCCCGACATCCGTCAGCTCGATGGTGCGCTCCTGAAACGACTCCGGCCGGGCGCTGTCCGGGTCGGCGTACCAGTAGATCCACACCGGAGCCTGCGTGTGGGCGCCCTGCCAGTTGTCGGCACCGAGCAGCCCGTCTCGCGTCTGCTCGTCAAGTTCGTCGCGTTCGACGACGATTGCCCGCCACGGCTGCAGGTTGCCCGGGCAGGTGGTAAGGCGGACGACCTCCAGAATCCGCTGGATCTTGTCCCGGGGGACTTTTTGCCACGTCTTGTACCACCGGATGCTGCGACGCGATCCGACAACCTCAAGGAACTCCATCGCCGTTTCCTCCCCTTTCCTTCGCTAGCGAGGCGGCCCGTTCACCCGGGCCTGCCGACGTCGATCACCAGCGCCCCCCGTCCCGAATAACAGGAGGCAGCGGGGCCCAGACTCCGCTCTGCGGCGTCCAGGATCGCCTCGACCGCGTCCCCTGCCGAGATGTCACCAACCCGCAGGTCTAGCGGAATCTCAGCTGGCCCCCAGCGCAGCCCGCTGACATAAGCGTCTGCCGACAGTGAGTCGATGGCCTCAAGCAGAGCCCACCGGAGCTTGCCGCAGCACGCTCGGAACGGCACGTCCTCTCTGGCCCGAACGGTTTGCTCAGTCATGAAGCCTGCCCTCCGCTTCTGCTCGGCCAGTGAGGCGCGGGAGCTGACGCCGTCCCCGCGCCCCGGGCGCGACTACCGGCTACCGTTGGCGTACGGGTCCGGCTCGCCCTTGTGCCACTGCTGGAAGTGAGCCTTGATCTGGGGGTTGATCACGAACGGCTCCTCATCACCGGGCAGCGTCACCTGGAACTTGCGGTAGAAGTCAAGGTCGAGGTGGTGGAGCTGGGCGGTGAACTGCGCCTGGACCGGGTTCACGAACGCCGGGCAGGCCCCCCACTTGTCCACGATGTACCGGACCGTCCTGAGCATCGCCTCAAGCGTCCAGTCCTGGTACTTGATCTTCGGATGGCCGAGGATCTCCTCCATCACCTGGGGCTTGTACGGAGCCTTGTTACGCAGCGCCCAGTTGTCCTCGGTCGCGAAGTGGGCGCCCCGACGGTAGCGCATCTCGTAGACCTCGTTGGTGGCCGACTCCGGCGTCGGGTACTGCGGTGACGGGACGACCATGGCCTCCTTGATCCCTGGCAGCCCGTAGGAGGTCAGCACCTTGTTCGGGTTCCGTGCCGGGTCCCGCTCCACGTACTTGAAGCCGATCCCCTTCGCGACGCCGGGATAGCCGCCGAGGATCAGGTCGCTGAACGTGCCGCAGAAGACCCACGCGCCGAGTCCCATCGCCTCCGCGGCGAGCCGGAGGTTCTGGATCAGGCAGCCGACCTGATGTCCCGGGGTCGCCATCAGCAGAAGCTGGTCGTAGACCGGTACCGGACAAGGCACCTCGAGCATGCCCGGCTTGATGAACTCCTCGGTACCGCAAGGCTCACCGGTCTCGGGATCGCTCAGGTAGAAGTGGTCGTACTCGTAGAACGGCATGAGCAGGTTGAACCACTCGAAGCCGAGGTCGGCCACTGGGATGAACCAGGTCGATCCGGGCCGGTTGACGTTGTACTGCCAGGGTCCTGTCAGGTTGGCCAGGCCCGGACCGAGGTCGGCGCCGATGTCGATCCGCTGGTCGGAGATCTTGATCCTGCCCTCCCGGTACCAGTCGAGCACCTTCCACTGGTCTTCCGGGCCGTTGATCTCAACAGGGGCGCGGCGCTCCGCGACCGGGCGGTAGATCCACGTGCCCTGGTCATTGACGACGACGAGGTCCACGGCCACGTCATTGCAGGGCGCGGGAATCGTCCGCCCGGCCCAGCACAGCCAGGTGTTCATGTTGCCGGTCACCGGCAGGTCCGCGGCGATCACGCCATTCGGCCCGCAGGCCGCCCAGGCGGCCAGCGCCTCCTCCACCTCCGCCAGCGGATGCGGGCTCTGGGCGGACTTGTACGCGAGCGGTCCGCGCTCGGTGGTGACCGTGCGGTTCTGGCTCCATGTCAGCGTCTCCGGCTCGCCGGTCTCGTACCGGTACCCCATGCCGAACCGGCGGCTGCGGACCGTGCTCAGCAACCGGAACACGGATGGCGTGTCGGTGAACGCATGGGAAAGCTGCTGCTGCTCCGTAGGCTCCAGGGTCGTTGCCCGCTCGCTCGTCTGGTAATCCGGCCTGAAGAGCACATGTTCGGTCTGGACGGCCATGACTCACTCTCCTCCTGACTCGGCGTCGCCATCTGCTCAACCTCGGGGGTGCGCTACGCGCGCTGATCAGGCATGTCCGCCAGCTTCCATGCTCATGGCGTGAGACCCAGATCACAATGTTGACGTCTCCGAATATGCGGGGCCGACATCGGAGATATGTCCAATAGAAGGCCGGGGAGCGCCGGGCTGGAGCCCTGCTATCGGGGCTATCGGGCTGAGCCCAGTTTCCTCGGTTGGGGTGATCGCATGAGCATTGACCAGCTCCACGAGCTCAGTCAGATCGCGGACGAGCTGCGGGCATCAGCGGACGAGCTCGCCTGGCGCCAGGTCGCGGTGTGCCGGAGATTCCCCTCCTACGACAAGGTGCCTGACGAGGACCTGCACCGGTCATCCCGGCGCAACGTGTTCCGCGTGGTCGAGACACTTCACGGGCGCGACCTGCTGCCAGCCGACATCTCCGAAGATGAGGGCACGTCATCCCGGCGCCGGGCCATCCAGGGCGTACCCGCGGAAGATGTGCTCGCCTGCTATTGGGCGGTGCTGTCGGTGCTACGCGATGAGTTCATCACGCGAGCTACCTTGGCGGGGCTGCCGTCCGCCGTTGTCCTGGCCGGCACGCGGCGGCTATGGGACATGACCGAGCGGCTGGGCGGTGTGCTCATGCAGGCCCGGCATGAGATCGACATTGATCTCGCCCGCCACGACGAGCGCCAGAAGATGGCGCTCCTGCAGCGCATTCTCAGTGGCAACTTGCTTCCGTCAGAGGTCGCGCACCTTGGCTCGGCATACGGCCTCGAACCCGACAGCAAGCATTGGGTGTTCCGCGCGCGCCACCCAGACGGAACGCCGGAGTCCCTCACCCGTCATATCGAGCGCACCTGCGCCGGGCAGCACTTCCCAGCGCTGGTTGGCCCGATAGACGGAGACCTGGCCGGCATCACCTGCCGACGCCCATCGGTGAACGATGACGTCACCGTGCTCGCGATCGTGGGCCCTTTCCCGCTGCCCATGCTCGGGCAGGCCTTCGCCGAATGCACGCGGCTTCTGAATGTGGCGGCCCGGTACGGTAAGCACGGCCTCGTGGACCGTGAATCGCTATCCGTCCGGATCGCGGTTATCGAGGAAAGCGAGATCGGCGCGGCACTGTTCCATCGTTACGTGGCCACAGTGCTCGAAGAGAGCCCCATCGCGGACCTCATACTGGAGTCCGTTCAGATGTATCTGGCCAAGCACCGTCGGATACAGGCGGCTGCGGACGCCCTCCTGATCCACAGCAACACGCTGCGTTACCGGCTGGAGAAGTACACGTCGATAACAGGTGCCGACCTCACAGATACCGAAGCCATCATCGAGGTGTGGTGGGCACTGGAGTATTGGCGGGTCCGGCGGGATGGGGTCAGCCAGGCGGGCCAACTTGCCCAGGGCACGGGACCGTGACGGCAGGGATTCCCGGCATCCGCCCGCAGAATCGCTCCGGGCCATGGCCATGCTGCGCGCTGTCCTCGTGACTCCCCTGTCCGGCTCGCTCGGCGGCTATGGCCGGGCTGGGGCGGACGCGCTGGCACTATGGGCGAGCTGGCACAATGACCGGTTCCGGCCGTGGATCGAGATGACGGTCTTCGACGCTCACCCGAACCCGGTCGCGGCGCTGAACCGCTCCAGTCAGGCGGTACCGGATCTTCTGTTCGGCCCCTATGGCAGCGGTCCGACCGCGGCGGTCGCAGGGGCGACGTCCAGGCTGGTGTGGAATCACGGCGGGGCATGGGTCCCGGCAGCGGACAACCTCGTCACGGTCCTCGCGCCGGCGGATACCTATTTCCACGGGGCGATACGAGCGGTGCCGAAGGCGGACGCCGGAGTCCATACACTCTGCGTCCTCTCCAGCGAGACGGGGTTCAGTGACGCGGTGGCCCAGGGAGCCGTGGACGAAGCCACCCGGCTTGGGCTACGGGCTATCAGCGGAAGGCTGCCGGGCGGCGCCCATCCCGCCGACATGCTGCTGGTCTCCGGACGATTCGCGGCCGAAGTGGACGCCGCGCGCCGGCTTCTCCCAGGAAACTGGCGTGCGGCGGGATTCGTGGGTGCGGGGGTCGAGGAGGTTCTGGCTGGGCTCGGCCGGGGCCGCGAGGGACTGCTCGGGCCCGCGCAGTGGCTGGCGGAAGCAGCGCCGCGACCCGATGATGGTCCGACAGCCGCCGAATTCGTCGCCGCCTATCGTCGCCGCACTGGCAGTGACCCGCCCTACCCCGCCGCGCAGGCCTTCGGTGCCGGGGTCATCGCGACGCGATGCCTTCGCGAGGCCGAGACCGCCGACGACGACGCCCTGCTGGCCGCCGCCTGCGGCATCGAGGTCACCACGATGTTCGCGCGGTTCCGACTGGATCCCCGGACCCGCCGCCAGGTTGGGCACCAGGTGCTGACTATTCAATGGCAAGACGGTGTGCGGCGCGTGGTCTGGCCGCCGGAACGGGCGCAGGCACCGCTACGGTACCCACTGGCTGTCACCCGGCACGGTTCCGCAGACCGGGGGGCCTGACGCCAGACGAAGCAGCCTGGTGCGTACCTGACGATGTTGAGTCCTGGCAAGCCAGGCGTGGTACTCGTGGTGGCACCCGTCGCCCTTCCCTGGGCTTACACCTGGCTGGCCTGGGGAAGCTTTGGGCATGGGGAGGCTTGAGGATGTCCTCGGCGGGCTCGTGGGGCGGGAGGCCGAGTTGGCCCTGGCTGCGGCTGCAGTCCGCCAGCTCAGCAAGGGGTGGGCGTCGGCGCTGGCCATCGAGGGGGAAGCTGGCATCGGCAAGGCCCGCCTGATGCAGAGCATCGTCGATGATGCGCGTTCTCGTGACGTGGTGTGGGTGACCAGGTGGGTGTGCATCGGGTGGGTGTCCCCGGTCATGTTGATGAACAGCCAGTCCTCCACTGTCCCGGCCTTCGGCCTTTCCGTCGGCCTGGCATTCTCGAAATCCAAGCCGTTGAGGTTCAACGCCCAGCCTGGTGGCGCGGGGCGACACTCCGGTGCGGGCCAACCCGGTGCCGCGCGGCCTGCTGACCCGGCGCCAGGGCGGGTCACGGTGGTCGCGGACGGTGCCGCCGGTGCGGGTACCGCGGACGCTGCCGAGGATCCTGGTGGAACGACACGACCATGTCCACCACCAGCATCCTGGTCCAGGAAGACACCCACTACCGTTCTCGGACAGCCCAGCCGACGGCGGCCGCGCACCGGACTACTGCCAGCCGGCCGTGACCGAGCATCGGACGGTTGGCGCGGACCTGCCCGGTCGGCAGCTTGAGTGCCGCCGACCCGAGCCGCCCGCCCCCGGGCCAGTCACTGTGCCGCGGCTGTAGTTTCCTCCGGCTCCGCGCTCACTATGGCTGCCAAATACACGGGCTGCACTGCCCATATTGACGACTGAATATTTTCCTTAACATCACCTAGTGCACATTTCATTTGCAGCGTGCAGGTGCACTGTGCTGCCTGCACATGTCAATGTGACGCCTGTTTCTGCAGATGTCCGAGGAGGCAGAATCTGATGCCGGC
>Ga0157369_10011385_pt1 | contig 10101 bp, 6 predicted proteins | sample C25metaG_FD_113461 | JGI IMG/M metagenome (GOLD analysis project Ga0157369, IMG submission 113461) | Corn rhizosphere microbial communities from Kellogg Biological Station, Michigan, USA - C2-5 metaG | ecosystem: Host-associated > Plants > Roots > Rhizosphere > Soil | place: USA: Michigan...
GCTTCGGCCTGGCGGCGGTCGGCACGTGCGTACTCGGCCACCACTTCGCTGGTGTCCGAGGGATTGGCGCTCACACCGGTGGTCGCGCTGGTTTCCCAGCGGCCGTTGATGTACTGCCGCACGTGCAGATGAATCTCGCCGTGGATCACCGTGGCGTCGACCTTGTCTCTGTTGTTCTTGAATTGGAGGGCAGTCTAAGAACAGAATCGATATCGATCCAATCGTTTTTTACGCAAAATGCATATCAATCGCTGGATTCTGGAAAACCCGATCAGTCCTTGGTCTTAAGAAAAATGACGAACTACAACCACTGGTTCATCCGCGCCCGGCTCAAGACGCGGCAACTGCTGCTGCTCGTGGCCCTGGCCGAGGAAGGCAACATCCACCGCGCGGCGCAGGTGCTCAACATGACGCAGCCGGCCGCCTCCAAGCTGCTGAAGGACCTGGAAGACGTGCTGGAGGTGCCGCTGTTCGACCGCCTGCCGCGCGGCATGCGCCCGACCTGGTACGGCGAGACCATGATCCGCCACGCACGCGTCGCGCTCGCGAGCCTGAACCAGGCGCACGACGAACTCACCGCGCTGAAGGCCGGGCGCTTCGGCCAGGTGAGCGTGGGCGCCATCACCGCGCCGGGGCTCACGCTGCTGCCGCCAGCCGTGGCCATGGTCAAGCGCGAGCAGCCCGACCTGCGGGTGTCGCTGGAGATAGAAACCAGCCCGGTGCTGATCGAGCGGCTCGAGCAGGGCAAGCTCGACATCCTGGTGGCGCGCCTGTTCGCCGAGCACGACAAGGCCCAGCTGCGCTACGAGGCCTTGAGCGAAGAGCCGGTGTGCGCGCTGGTGCGGCCGGGCCATCCGCTGCTGGGCGTGAGCGGCCTCACGCTGCGCGACGTGGTGAGCGCCGGCTGGATCGTTCCGCCCGCGGGCAGCGTGCTGCGCCACCGCTTCGAGCTGATGTTCCAGGAAGAAGGCCTGGCGCCGCCGACCAACACCATCGAGAGCCCCGCCCTGCTCTTCATCACGCGCATGCTGCAGCAGAGCGACATGGTGGCGGTGCTGGCGACCGACGTGGCGCGCTACTACGCGTCGCACGGCATCGTGTCGCTGCTGCCGCTGAACATGCCCTGCCACATGGACGCCTTCGGCATCATCACGCGCACCGACCGGCTGCTGTCGCCGGCCGCGAGGGTGATGATGAAGGCGCTGAAGACCGCGAGCCTCAGCGTGTACGGCCGCAAATTCGAGATCGACTGAGGGCGGATGGCCGCCGCGGCTTCAGGTCCAGCCGGCGTCCACGGTGAATTCCTGAGCGGTGCACATCTTCGCGTCATCGGATGCGAGGAACAGCACCATGCGCGCGATGTCTTCCGGCATCAGCTTGTCGGGCAGGCACTGGTTGCGGTGCAAGGCCTTCTCGCCTTCCTCGTCGAGCCACAGCTTCACCTGCCGCTCGGTCATCACCCAGCCGGGCGACACGGTGTTGATGCGGATGCGGTCGCGGCCCAGGTCCACCGCCAGCCCGCGCGTGAGGCCGTTCACCGACGACTTGGCGATCGCATAGCAGGGGTAGCCCGAGCCCTTGGTCTGCCAGCCGGTGGAGCCCAGGTTCACCACCGAGCCGAAGCCCAGCCGCTTCATGCCCGGCACCACCGACTGGATCGCGAACAGCGCCGGCCGCTCGTTGATGGCCATGCGGTTGTCGTAGTAGTCGGGCGTGACCGATTCGAGCGTGTGGCGGTCGTCGCTCGCCACGTTGTTGACCAGCACCGCGAAGTCGCCGAGTTCGCCCGCCGCATCGGCAATGGCCTGCTGCAGCGCCGCGATGTCGCGCACGTCGCAGGTGCGCCACCACGGCGCCGCATGGCCGGCCGCCACGATCTGCCGCGCGAGTTCCGCGCTGGCGCTCTCGGCGATGTCGACGAAGGCCACGCGCGCGCCTTGCGCCGCGAAGGCCGAGACGATGGCCGCGCCGATGCCGCTGCCGCCGCCGGTGACGAACACCGTGCGGTCCTTCAGGCTCGGATGAATGGAAAGCTGAGGGGAATTCAAGAAATGGTCTCCAGATGCCCGGCAACTGACATTGCAATATGAATATCAATCGATGCCAGTATTTTTGATTTCAGTTATCAATATGCCTTGATACGATCCGCCGCGTCAAGAAGACATGACACCGAGCAACGGAAACAACAAATGAACAAGCACGAGACAAACACCGCCTCCTCCTACTCCCCGCCGGTCGTCGAAGGCCCGCCCGAATGCATCTGGCCCGCGGGCGCCAACCTCGGCGAAGGCACGATGTGGTCGCAGCGCGAGCAGGCGCTCTACTGGATCGACATCCTCACGCCGCGCCTGTTTCGCCTGGACCCCGCCACGGGCGCGCAACGCACCTGGACCTTCGACGAGGAGATCACCGCCATCGCCGAGCGCGCCTCGGCGCCGGGCCTCTTCATCACGCTGCGGCGCGGCTTCGCGCTGTTCGACACCACCGTGCCCGGCGACGAGGCGAAGCCGCGCTACCTGCACCAGCCCGAGACCGAGCGCACCGGCAACCGCTTCAACGACGGCAAGTGCGACGCGCGCGGCCGCTTCTGGGCCGGCAGCATGGACTTCGACTGCAAGGCCCCCACCGGCGCGCTCTACCGCTACGACGCCGACGGCCGCTGCACCCGGCACGACGACGGCTTCGAGGTGACCAACGGGCCGACGTGGTCGGGCGACGGCCGCACCATGTACTTCAACAACACGGTGCTCAACAAGCTCTACGCCTACGACTTCGACATGGAAGCCGGCACCGTGTCGAACCGTCGCGAGTGGCACCGCTTCCCCAAGCCCGACGGCCTGCCGGACGGCATGACCACCGACGCCGCCGGGCGCCTGTGGATCGCGCACTGGGGCGGCGCCTGCGTCACCTGCCACGACCCGGTGAGCGCGGCCGAGCTGTGCCGCATCGACATACCCGCGAGCCACGTCACCGACTGCGCCTTCGGCGACGCCGACCTGCGCACGCTCTACATCACGACCGCGCGCAACAGCCTCACGCCCGAGCAGCAGGCTGCCGAGCCGCTGGCCGGAGGCCTTTTCAAGGTGCGCATCGGCAGCCCCGGCGTGCCGGCGGCGCTTTTCGCGGGCTGAGCCTCGCTGCTTCAGCCGATGCCGAACCGGTGCTCGGTCGCGCTGCGGAACACTTCGGGCGGTCGCAGCACCGTGGAGGGAAAGTCCGGCCGGTTCGGCGAATCCGGGAAGTGCTGCGTTTCCAGGCACAGCCCGTCGCCCTGCCGCAGGCTCGCGCCGCCGCTGCCCAGCAGGGTGCCGTCGAGGAAGTTGCCCGAATAGAACTGCACGCCGGGTTCGCTGGTGTGCACTTCCATCACGCGGCCCGACGCCTCGTGCGCCAGTCGCGCCGCCAGCGCCAGCCCCTGGTGCGCGGGGCTCCGGTCCAGCATCCAGTTGTGGTCGTAGCCGTGCGCGAGCAGCAGCTGCTCATGGCCCTGGCGGATGCGCTCGCCGATGAGCGTGCCGGCGCGAAAGTCGAACGGCGTGCCGGCCACGTCGGCCAGGCCGGTCGGTATCAGCGTGGCGTCGACCGGGCAATAGCGGCTTGCCGGCAGCGTGAGCCGGTGGTCCATGACCGAGCCGCCGGCATTTCCTGCAAGGTTGAAGTAGTCGTGATGGCTCAGGTTCAGCACCGTGGGCCGGTCGGCCAGTGCGCTGTAGTCGATGCGCCAGGTGTTCGCCGTCGCGCTCAGGGTGTAGCGCACCGTGGCGCGCAGTTCGCCGGGGTAGCCCTCTTCGCCGTCGGGGCTGGTGTAGCGCAGCTCGATGGCGATGTCGCCGCCGGCCTCTTGCGCCGTCAGCGGCACGATGTCCCAGAAGCGCGTGCCGAAGCCCTTCGCGCCGCCGTGCAGCGAGTTGGGGCCGTCGTTCAGCACGAGTTGCCGAGCCACGCCGTCGAGCGTGAAGCGCCCCGCCGCGATGCGGTTCGCGAAGCGGCCGACGATGGTGCCGAAGTGCGGATGCGGCTTCAGGTATTCGGCCAGCGACGGCAGCCCCAGCACGATGTTCGCGGCCTGCCCGTGCCGGTCGGGCACGCGCAGCGCGGTGACGATGCCGCCGAGGTTGATGGCACTCAGGCTCAGGCCCCGGCCGTTGTCGAGCGTGTATTCGGTCACGGCGCGGCCGTCGGGCATGCGGCCGTAGGCGCGCGAGGTGATGGAGCTGCTCATGGGGGTGTGCGTTCTGGAAGCTGGGGAAACAGCGCCTCGCGCGCGCACAGCGAGGCGGTGCGCAGGCCGATGCTGTCGGTGAGGTCGTGATATTCGGGCGGCTCGGCCGCGTGCGTGCGGATCTCCACGCGGTGGCCGGCCTTGCCCACCGCGTCGGCAAAGCGCTGCTGCAGCGCGAAGGGCGTGTTGCGGTCGTCGCGGTTGCCGATCAGCACGATGCGCCGCGCCGGGTCGCGCGCGATGCCGCCCACATGGTCGAGCGGGTCGTAGAACTGCGCGCTGCCGGTGGTGTCGGTGCGCCCGCCGTTCGAGCGGCCCAGCAGCGTCGCGCGCTCCAGCAGCCCGTAGGCGCCCGATGTCAGCACGGCGCAGGCCACGCGCGTGCGCCCCAGCGTGAGCAGCGCGGCGCCCGCGGTGGCGCCGCCGCTGTGGCCGAGGATGACGATGCGCTGCAGCTTGTGGCGCTGCATCAGCGCGTCGAGCGCGGCGTCCAGCGCATGGAACTCCACCAGCTCGCGGCGCTTGCGGTGGTCGCCCGACGAGCCGTAGGTGCCCGGCCGCGCGACGAAGACCCAGGGCACGCCGGCGCGGTCGCGGCTGCGCTGCGCGTCGAGCATGCGCAGCGGCTCGGTGTTGCCGGGAATGCGCGTGGGCGCCTGGTCCATCACGCTGTCGCGGTCGCCCGAGAACTGCACGATGGCGATGCGCGCGCCTTCGATGTCGTCGCTCGCGAAGTAGCGGATGCACGCCGGCCCCTCCACAGGCTGCACCCACAGGTAGCCGGCACGGTCGGGGCAGCTCGCGCGGTCGGCGGGCTGGTTCCAGTGCAGCACCTCGTCGTTGCCGGCGGCAAAGGGGCGCGGCACGTCGGGGCCGGTGCGCTGCGCGCAGGCGGCCTGCGCCAGCGCGCACAGCACCACGAAGGCGCCACGCGCATGCCGCCGCAGGAAGCCGAGCATGCTCATAGCTTGCGCAGCAGCACGGGCACCTCGCCGAAGTCGGACCCGATGCGGTCGCCCTTCACCAGCACCAGGTCGCCGTCGCGCAGGAAGGCGCCCAGGTAGCCCGCGAGCTGCGCCGCGTCGTCGAAGTGCGGGCCGAGCAGCTCGGCCGGCACTTCCTCGCGCAGCCAGCGCATCTCGTCGCCGTGCGTCACCACGTGCGCGATGCCCGACTGCAGCAGCGGCGCGGCCAGGCTGCGGTGCATGGCCTCGGCGTCCTTGTCGAGGTTGATGATGCGGCCCAGCACGCCGATCTTGCGCACGACCGGGCCCTGCGCCGCGCGCTCGAAGCCGCGCACGAACTCCATGGCATTGCGCATCGACAGGACCTCGGCGTTCCAGCTGTCGTCGATCAGCGTGGCCTGCACGCCGGCCTGCGTGCGCAGCGGATGCACCTGCATCACCGAGGCCGGCAGGCGTACATGCGGCATGCGCGCGCAGGCGGCTTCGGCGTCGAAGCCCATGGCCACCAGGGCCGCGAAGGCCAGCGCCGAATTGCGCACCAGCCCCGCGCTGTGCAGCGGGAACGAATACGCCACGGTGCGCCCCGCCATCGCGATGCGCACGCGGCAGCCGCCGCCGGGCTCGGGCTGCGTGTCGACGATGCGGATGTTGGCGTCGGGCCCCGGGCCCACCACCCAGATCGCGCCGGCCGTTCGCGCCGCCGCCTGCACCACCTGCTGCAGGCAGGCGATGTGGTCGGGCACGACGGCAACGCCGCCGGGCTCCAGGCCCAGGAAGATGCGCGACTTGTATTCCGCCGTGAGCTCCAGCGTCGAGGCCTGCCGGGTCTGCGACAGGCCGATCTCGGTGATGACGGCCACGTGCGGCCGCGCCACCAGCGATATGGGGCCGCGCTCCATCCACAGGCCGCTCTGCGCCATTTCGAGGATGCACACGTCGGCGTCGGCCGCCAGGTTGGCCAGCATGGCCGGCACGCCGACGCGCGAGTTGTAGTTGTCGATGGTGGTGTGCACGCGCGCGCGTTCGGGCAGCAGGTCGCGCAGCATGGCGATGGTGGACGACTTGCCCACCGTGCCGGTCACGCCCACCAGCAGGCCCTTGTAGCGCGCCCGCGCGGCGGCGCCCAGCGCGAGCATCGCGGCAATCGGGTCGTCCACCTTCAGCAGCGGGAAGGCCGCGTCGAGCCCATCGACCTCGTGCGCGACCACGGCGCCGGCCAGCGCGTGCTGCAGCCTGGGGAGTTCGAGGTGGCGGTCCCAGTTGTCGGTACGCGGCTTGCTGTAGCTCTCGTGCACGGCGAGCGTGCGGTAGTCGGAAGCCACGAAGAGCGACGGCGCCGGCAGCATCGACATGTGGGTGGGCCCGCGCACCACCGAGTTCACGAACCAGCCCGGGGGCGGTTCCACCAGCCAGCGGCCGCCCGTGACCTGCTGCAGCTGCGCGGCGGTCCACACCGGCGCGGGCTCGTTGCCCTCGCCCAGGCGGTCTGCAGCCAGCACGGGCGCGGGGCGCTCGGGCAGCGGCACAGGAAGTTCCGGCACGCGCAGGCCGCACCACACAGGCAGGCGCCGTGCGCTCGAGATTTCTGGCGGCAGACCGGGCAGGCTGCCGCGCAGGCGCACCTCGATCTGCAGCACGTCGCTTTCGAGCAGGCCGGCGCGCGGCGGGCGCAGGCCGTAGCGGTCGCGGTAGATGCGCCCGGGCTCCCAGCGGCTGGTGGGCCACATCCAGTCGCAGGGGTCGTGGTCCATGCCCTCGCCCCAAGGCGGCATCGTTCGGCTGCGCATCGGCAGCGCGCGGAACTGCAGCCGCAGGTCGGCCGCCACGGGCTCGTCGGCGCACCAGAAAGACTCGACCCACAGCATGCGCCGCCCGGCGATCTGCCGGGGCGCGATGCGCAGCCCCAGCAGGCGCAGCGGGCCGAACTGCAGCGGCTTGATGTGTGCGTCGAACGGCACCGCATCGACCAGCCATTCGGGGCGCGGCGCGCGCACCGGGCCGACGACCGGCGCGGGCCGCGCGGGCCGCGAGGGCGGCGCCTCGGCCGCGGCCGGGTCGGCCTGGAACACCGGGCGCTGCGGCGGCGACAGCCGCAGCGTGCAGCGGCCATCCCGCACCACCGCCAGTTCCGTGCCGAGCGCGCGGCATTGCGCCGCGAAACGCGCGCCGAGCGCCTCGGCCTCCGCGCCCGCCAGCTGGCGCGAAAAGCCGTAGCCGGCGCCGACCGGCGTGAACACCACCGCCTCCACGCCGTGCAGGCCCAGCGCCAGCGTGAACACGCCGGAGTCGCCGAAGTCGTTGCGCACGGAGTCGAACAGCAGGTCGCCCGCGTCATGCAGGATCGGCCGGCCGCGGTAGACCTCGATGCCCTGCAGCACATGCGCCGAAGTGCCGAGCACCGCGTCGGCGCCCGCATCGACGATGGCATGGCCGACGGCGATCTCGGCCGCCGTAGGCTCGGTCTCCAGGTTGGCGCCCCAGTGCACCGCCACCAGCACCACGTCGGCCTCGCGGCGCGCGGCTTCGATGCGCGGTGCGAGCTCGGCGGTCCATGCGGCGGGGTCGTCGAGCGGCAGCCAGGCGGCGCCCGCGCGTTCGGCGGTGGCGGCAAAGCGCGGCTGCGTGGCGTCGAGTGAGAACAGCGCCACGCGCACGCCGCCCGCACTGCGGAACGCGGGGCGCAACGCGGCCTCCAGCGTGCGGCCGGTGCCGGCATGGGCGATGCCGGCGGCGTCGAGGTGCGCCCGCTGCTCCAGCAGCGCCTCGGCGCCGTAGTCGCCGCTGTGGTTGTTGGCGGTGGCGACCATGCCGATGCCGGCCTCGGTCAGCACCGCGAGCATCTCGGGCCGCGCGCGGTAGTAGTACGGCCCGGCCTCGCCCTTGTCCACGCCCTGCTCTCCCGTGGTGGCGACCACGCATTCGAGGTTGACGATGCGCAGGTCGGCATCGCGCAGCGCGGCGATGTCGTCGAGCATCCTGCGCGCGCCGCCCAGATCGTGCATGCGGAAGTGCTGGCGCCGCCCCAGGTTCACGTCGCCGCCCCATGCGACCGTGCCGGCGCGCCGCCCTTGCTGCAGGCCCTCGCTCGCCTTCAGCATGCGGTGATAGGCCACGTAGCCCGACAGGTAGTGCTCCACGTCGTCGATGCGCACCCGGAAGCTGTGGTGCTTGATGAAGAACGAGCCCGCGATGCGGTCGGGGTTGCGGAAGAACATCGCCAGCTCGGGCCAGAAGTGGCCGTTGGCGAGGTAGCGGGCGCGGTAGGCCAGCGCGCGGTCGAACTTGTCGCGGTCGAGTTCGGCCAGCAGCGGGCGCAGGGCCGGGTCGGCTTCGAGCCGCAGCACCATGTCGCGCGCGGCCATCATCAGCTCGAGCAGCGTGGGGAAGGTGGTGATGCGCTCGAGCACGAAGTCCAGGTAGCCCGCCACGTTGCGCAGGCCGAACTGGTAGTAGCGCGTTTCGGGCCGGTAGCGGGTGAGCTCGTTGACGCAGTAGCTCAGCCAGTGGTCGTGCGCGCGCCAGTGCTCGGCCGCGATGAAATGCTCGAAGGCTTTCTCGACCACCGCGAGCCAGCGCGCGTCGCGCGTGAGGCCGTACAGCCGCATGAGGCCGAAGGCGGCTTCGCCGTCGTAGTAGATGACGCGGAACTTGTCTTTCACGTCGAGCGCGGGCGCATTCAGCACGTGCACGAAGCTGCCGGTCTCCGCGTCCTGCATGTGGCGGATGCCGAGCGCGAGCTGCTCCAGCAGCGGCAGGAACTGCCTGTCGCCCGTGAGCTCCGTGTACTTGACCAGCGCGAGCAGGCACACGGCGCTGCCGCCGAGCTTGATCTCGTTGCCGATGTCCAGCAGGTAGGCGGCGCGCGCGCCGTCGGGCAACACCGCCGGGCGGATCAGCGTGCCCGTGAGGAAGCCGATCGAGCGGTCGATGGACGCTTTCAGCGTGTCGTCGCGCGTGAGCTCCCAGGCCTCGAGCATGGCGTAGGTCGAGCTTGCGTGGCGCAGCGTGTTGTAGGTGGGAATGAGGCGGTCGAAGCAGGGAAACCAGCCGTAGTCGAACTCGCCCGTGGGCTTGACCTGGGTGGCGAGGTAGGTGCTGGCGTCTTCGATGAGCGTGCGGATCTGCGGCGCGTTCCAGTCGGTGAGGGTGCGAAAGCCCGCCGCCTGCCCTTCGGCGGTGATGGGCCATGCGCCCTTGGCGTCGACGTACACGGCGCGGGTGGTGAAGCACCAGACGGGCGCTTCGTCGTCCGCCGGAAAGTCGATCTCGCGGCCGAAGCGACGTTTGCTAAGCAGGTGCAGGTTGCCGGGGTTGGGCTCGGCGTGGTCGACGTCGCCGTTGTAGAGCACCGCGCCGCCGTGCATTTCCTGCGCGAGCAGGGCCATCTCGAAGCGTGCGTCGAAGGCGATGCCTTCGTTGAAGTAGTTGCGCTTGGTTTGCGCCAACTTCGCCTTGAGCTCGCGCCAGCGCATGGGGGTGACTTTGTCGACCACTTCGGCGCGCAGGCGTTGCGGCGGGTTTTCGCCGCGGGCGGCCTGCACTGCGATGGCTTCAGCGGCGGCTTGCCATGCGGCCTCGACGTCGGCGCCACGGCCGGATGCCACGCGGGCGCGGCTGCCGCCTTCGCCGGTGGCGAAGAACACGACGCATCCGGCCTCCGGGGTGGCGGGGTTCGCTACCGGCAGCATGCCCGCCGGGTCCGCCAGGGCTTGCCTGGCTCGGTTCAACAGATCGGCGAGGGGGTTCGGATCGATGTTCATGCAGCGGCGAATGATGACAGGGCGTTGCGCAGCTTGCCATCCCGTCAATCCATGGGATTGGTCTTGTCGACGGCCAATCAATAGCTGACGCTCACAGGAAGCGTGGCTTGCCCAAGACCACCGCGAGGACGAGCCGACGAGCGAGACCGGTCAA
>Ga0157369_10011387_pt1 | contig 10100 bp, 9 predicted proteins | sample C25metaG_FD_113461 | JGI IMG/M metagenome (GOLD analysis project Ga0157369, IMG submission 113461) | Corn rhizosphere microbial communities from Kellogg Biological Station, Michigan, USA - C2-5 metaG | ecosystem: Host-associated > Plants > Roots > Rhizosphere > Soil | place: USA: Michigan...
CAAAAAATAAATAATATGGGAACAAGAGCAGCTAGTATGGATAGCCAGATATTATTAAAGGGATCGTTGATCTGTGTCCAATGCATGAGTAAACCGTTTATAACAATTTTAATTAAATATACTGCGCTGCTTTCGGACGTAGAAAAGAAAGCTGCAGGATCAAAGCTGCTAAAACTACCAGGGCCAACATCGCAAACCCATTCCCAAGATGGCCGGCATCTGTATACTTGCCCAACAAGTCTGTTATAAAAGCACCTGCAAAAACACCTGTCATATTCATAATCCCATATGCAGTGGCCCTGTACCGTGCAGACACAAACTGGCAGAGAATAGGCATATTATTCGCATCGTACATACCCCAGCCAATACCAAAGCATACTCCTGCAGTAACCACAGCAAACAATGAATGACCAAAACCAATCAGCAGTAATGATGGTATCGTTAATGCCAATCCAATAGCGCTGGTGTATATTCTTCCCCTTATATTTTTCAAAACCCACCGGTCTGATAAAATGCCTCCAACAATCACCCCTAAAAAAGAAGAAGCGGCAATAGTAATAGTAGAAATCGGGCCTGCTTCAGCCATCGGGATACCAAGGCTTCCGGCAAAAAGAGTAGGCAGCCAGTTTTTAGTAGCCCAGCCCGGCAGGCTTGGAATGGCAAAATAAAAAAGAATGATCCAAAAGAAAAGATTCGAAAATAACAACGCAAGCCCTTTTACGACGGATTTGCTTTGCGTCGTACCTGATTTCAAGATCTCTTCTGTCCTGTTTTTTTTCTCTTTTAAAAAAAGCATTAGAATGATGGCATACATCATTCCGGCTATACCAAAAAAGTGAAAGGTAGTATGCCATGACGACGCGGCAGAAATTGTTGCACCAAAACCACCCAATGCCTGGCCAATATAAATCCCTGTCATGTGAATGCCGATTGCAAGAGACCTTGTTGTATCATCGTGAAAGTCGGCGATCAGTGATAAACCTGCAGGAATGTACAAAGCTTCACTTATTCCCATGATAGCCCTCAGCCAATAAACCTGCTGATAATTATCCGCAAGGCCCATACAATACGTTACTCCCGACCACACGAATAAGCTTGCTACAATCAGCCATTTGCGATTCAGTTTATCAGCGATAATTCCGGATACCGGGCTCATAAAGCCATAAACCCAAAGAAAAATCCCCATCAGGTAACCAAAATTAGTTGCCGATTGTAATTCTGAAATATCGGCTTCCATTGCAGGACGCATCGTTGAAAGCATTTGCCGGTCCATATAATTGAGCAATGCCACTACCCAAAGCAGCCCCACGAGAACCCATTTGTAATTTGAATTGGTCTTGATTTCCATATCAGAATAATTAAACAAATGTGCGTTATTCCTTATAGGTGAAACTTTTCATTACAGAACAAAAATCCTGAAAGTTTATTTTGGCTGCATCTTCTTTAAATAATTCAAATTCTTTGTCAGTCATATTTTTTACCGGTAACCGAAACGCGCCACAATCCAAACCTATCAATTTCATATAGGATTTACCGGTAGCAATACCGCCATATTTTGACAACAATGAGATCATGTCAACTGACTGCTGCTGCAGCCTTCTGGCCTCATCCAAATTGGTAGCTCTAAAAGCGTTTATGATTCGAAGGTAGAGGGGTGTAGCATAGTTATAGGTACTCCCAACAGCTCCTTACAACCCAGAACTAATGCAGACAACAGATTTTCATCTCTGCCCCAAAGCATATCATACTTTCCATCCCGAAAATGCAGACAGGAAAGATAATCCATAAAATTACCTGCAGTATATTTTATACCGGCAAAATTGGAAATCTTTCCGTCAACATTTTTCAAAAGATCGATCATAGGAAAATCAACTCCTGTCAAATCAGGAATATGATAAAAATAAAATGGCATTTCAGGCACGGCCTGTGCAATCTCTTTACAGCAACTGGTAAGTATATCAATATCTTTTGGCTTGAAATAAAAAGGCGGAGCAAATGAAACTGCAAACAGCCCCTTTTTATGTGCATATAGGGCAAGTTTCTTACAATCTGCAATACAAGTTCCGCCGACGAATAATATCACCTTAAAGTCCTTATCATCAGTAGTTGCACTACACCATGCGTTACAAACGGCTTTCTTTTCAGCTAAGGTTAATGAGACTCCCTCTCCGGTTGTACCGCAAATAAAGGCGCCCCTAACGCCATTCTGCTTCAGGAATAAATAATAATCCGGTATTAAGGACAAATTTAAATTGCCTGACATATTCATTGGCGTAAACGGCGCAGCCACCAAACCATTTAAATGCTTTCTCATATTTTAATGAACGAAATTAGGCAACTGAAAAAATGAAGCATAATACAATACGAACAAATCCTGATGCTATAATACCAGCTTTCTGAACTTTATCTGTATAGCGAGACAATTATCTACTATAATAGGCTTTCACCTTTGCAAATATTTGCCGCAGATCGTACCACCTTTCCTGTTGAATGAGTTCTGCCGGGAACAAGTGGCTTCCGATACCAAGCCCTTTTGCGCCGGCTTTTATATAATCTTCCATGTTTTCAACTGATATGCCACCTGTCGGTAATAGTTTAAAATGAGGAAACGGCCCTGACAATTCCCTGATATACGCCGGCCCAAGGGCAGAAGCCGGAAAAACTTTTACCATCGCTGCACCCAGCACATGCGCCCGGTAAATTTCTGTAGGGGTATATGCTCCGGGAAAAACCGGAATTGCCATAGAAACACATTTCTGAATTATTTCTTCATTTACTACAGGGGTAACAATAAAAGCGGCTCCAGCTGATAAAGCGGTGTCTAATTCTCCAAGAGAGCAAACCGTTCCCGCTCCAATATTAATCTTATCTTTAAAAACCTTTGCCAGCTCTCTTATCAATTCAGGTGCACCGGGTGAATTCAGAGTAATCTCTAAATTAGTCAATCCTGCTTCAGCAAAAAGAGAGGCGATCTGAATAATCCTGCCGGCGGGCAGATTTCGCATGATCCCGATTATCGGAATTTTATTAAACAGCTCCCATGAAAAAGAAGCTTTTTTCATATGATATGAATATTATTTTTTAAAATTTTGTATTGCCCTTTTACTACAAACCTTTCAGATTCTGAGGGAGAAAATATTTTAATATTGTCTGACATTCCCAATATCTGAAACGCCATTTTGTAATAAGAATAGGTTGAAGGGCCGCTTACCACTACGATCTGCTCATAGCTTTTACCGAACACGTTTTTAACTTCTGTACCGATCATTAGTCCGCTCAAATAATAAAAATTATCCTCTTTAGAGATCTTTTTAAATAAATCGTTTGTCCTTATCCGGAAGGCTTCATTTAAAATATTTCCATCTATGGCTGCATTTAAACCCTTCTCAAACGAACCTTTGCTTTTGATTCGTATTTGCCGTGCACCTGTTTTAACCGAATTTCCTAACACGCTTTTTGTGGCCAACAAGCCAAATATCTCACCGGTCATGTAAGTTTTAAAATCGATAATCTGATGCCCTTTAACTAAAATATGCTTTGAATGAGTACCTGGGAAAATATATAACTGATCGCCTGACCGTTCCTCATTATCCTTCACACATCCCAAAAGCTGGGTTTCTTCTCCCCTTATCACATCTGTTTCGCTTTTAATACCGGATATTAAATAAACCGGAGATTGCAGCACTCCATTTGGCTTTAAACAATTAACGATAGCATTGGCGCCATTCGTGGCAAACGGGAGCTCAGCATACGGTAGTTCAAGAAGCCCTAAAGAAGATGACGCCATTCCTGAGATCACAACAGCTATGTTTACCGGCTTTTCAACTTTAATTTTTTTAATCTGATCTTTGAGAAAATTTAAAAAAATCAACCGCCGGCTGCCTCCATCCTTTTTCCATTGATAAAATAAGTTCTTTACCCCACCATTCTCGGAAACGACTTCGTCTACGATCTTTTGGGAAGGGCATGCCACCATTCTCAAACGAAAATTACTGGTACCCCAATCAACACTCAAAAAATATTTGTTTATTCCCATAATTAGATCTTACCATTCGGTAAATGAGCCATCTGAATTTCTCCAAACAGGATTTGACCAGTTGTGTTTTATTTTAGACATTTCCATAATGATATCCTCGTCCATTTCTATACCCAGTCCAGGCTTATCCGTCCTGTGTATAAAGCCCGATTCTATTTTAAAATCTTCCTTGTTTGAGAGATAAGACAACAGGTCAATTTCACCGGTATTGTAATGAATTCCAAGACTTGTTTCCTGGATGAGAACATTATGCGTACAAAAATCAAATTGCAGTGCTGCGGCAAATGATACCGGACCCAAAGGACAATGTGGAGCCATCAAAATGCCTGACATCTCTGCCGAGGCTGCAATCTTTTTTACTTCCCATATTCCTCCGGCGTGGCTCAAATCAGGTTGCAGCACATCCAATGAGCTATGATATATGATATCCCGGAACTGGCTTCTGCCTACCAGCCTTTCGCCACCGGCGAGGGGAATAGAAGTTGCAGAAGACAACCGGTCAAAATAAAAAGAGAACTCCGGCAATACCGGTTCTTCATAAAACATCGGCGAAAACTCTTCCAGCTCCTGCATCAGGCGCTTAGCCATGCTTTTCGGCACCCTCCCATGAAAATCGATTGCAAAATCATTTTCCTCTCCTATCGTTTCTCGTACTTTTTGAATATTTTTTTTGATCTCTTTGATCTTCTTCAAGGAAACATGAGAATCCAGCTGGCCGCTTACATTCATCTTTACGGCCGTAAACCCGTTATCAATTCTCTGTCGGACTCCAAAAGCCAGTTCTTCAGAATTATCCCCGCCGATCCAACTATAGATGCGCATCTTATCACGAACCGGCCCTCCTAATAACTGGTATACAGGCACTCCGAGTGATTTTCCTTTTATATCCCACAACGCCTGTTCGATACCGGAAATGGCACTCATCATAATAACACCTCCCCTGTAAAAGCCTCCTTTGCTCATTACCTGGAGCAGGTCTTCTATCTGCCTGGCATCTTTTCCTATCAATAAGTGAGCAAAATCCTTAACAGCCGCGATCACTGAATCAGACTTTCCTTCTACGGCCGGTTCCCCCCAGCCCGTAATGCCTGACCGGGTTGTCAAGCGGAGGAACACCCATCTGGGTGGCACTTTATAGATATCTATTTTTTCAATAATCATAACTTTTTTTGATCAGAAATTATAAGGATTGTTAAGTGCATTACGCGGAACTTTTCCTGTCAGAACATCGGCTACATTTGCTGCCGCGCATCTGACACACCCCTCACGGGCATATACCGTTCCCCCGGCCATATGCGGGGTCAAAAGTACATTCTTCATCCTCTTTAATTTTTCCGGAACAGCCGGCTCTTCTGAAAAAACATCCAATACAGCCCCTGAAAGATGCCCTCTTTCCAATGCATTTACAAGAGCATCCTCATGAATCACTTTTCCTCTCGAAGTATTTACCAAGACCGCCCCTTTCTTCATTTTTGAAAATACTTCAGCATTAAAAAACCCACGGGTCTTATCATTTAAAGGAACATGTATGGAAACAATATCAGAAAGCTCGATTAAATCTGCGAATGACATCGCTCCCTCCTGCTCCTGATGATTGGGATCACAATAAACGACTGTCATACCAATACTTTCAGCAATTTTTTTTAGTTCTTTACCTGTTGATCCCATTCCGATAATACCCAAAGTTTGATATCTCGCGCTTTCTCCATCCCACTTTCCGGGTTCAAATGATTTCCACTCGCCCTGGCGTACGAATTCATCCGCTGTTAACAGCTTTCGTTTTATCGCAAAAATTCCGGCTAACACATATTCTGCAACAGGATAATTAAAAAAACCGGGAGCATTTGTTGCCCAGATTTCAGAACCAGATAACAACGATAAATTCAGGTTGTCAAAGCCTATTGAAACATTAGCTATAACCTTTAATTTTTTTGCTTCAAAAACAAATTCTTCATCCGCTATTACTTCTGCAAAATTAATCACGGCATCAAAATCTTTAATAACTGAAAGTAATTTATTCCGCGGCATTAAAAATGCCCCTTCTCCTTCCCACAAAACAAGCTCCGCAATTCGGTTTAATTCACTTAAACATTCCGGCCGGGCTGGCCCTGTCACCAATACTTTGAATTCAGGCATTTTTTTGGATCCTTTTAAATTATCAGTACTATCCTCTTCACAAACGGCTTTCAATTATATTGATTTTCACAAATGTGACTCAATGGCCGGGGGATACTCATTACATAAATAATATCTTCTTTGTTCATTTTCTTCAATGTAAGGGAAGCGGTCACCATAGCCTTCAAGAAAAACATTATCATTCCAGTCGTCACAAACACTTGAAATTTCGGAACTAACCGTATAGCCGATACCGTTAATTTTATAGCCCGTGCCTTCTTCTCCCCAGAACTGGTGGATAGTACGCGGAGGAATATTGATGCTCTCTCCCGGTTTTAACCTTAAAATATTGCCTGCAGCTAATTTTACAGTATATCCATCCTTCTGAACTGAAAAGCTGTTTTTGGACGGATTTCCATCCTGATCTGTTTTAGTAAGCTGTACCAAAATGTTTCCGCCGTTTCTGCATATGATATCTTCTCTTTTTGAACGATGATAATGAGCGGGCGCGCGCTGATTCTCGGGGTCAACAAGAATTTTCTCTGCATATTCTTTAGGATATATTCGACTATTTAGTTTACCGTTTCTTACGGTGAACAGCGTCCTTCCTATATTATTAAAATCCATGCTCCCAAAATCCGTTACATCCCATCCGAGCATACAGTTTCGAATCTCATCATACTCTTTGCCGGCTCTTCTCCACTCTTCGCAAGTCCAATATCCGAAAGGAGGTAAATACATATCAAAGTGTTTGATCACTTCTTTTGCTAAATCAATACTTCTATTGATATCCGATCTTTTAAATTCCATTATTTATTCTAAACAGTTAATAATTATTGATATTTTACGCTTTTCTGAATTTTTCTTATTTTCTCCATGCATACCCGTATAGAAACGCACTTTTAAGGAAGAAACGGATATGGGCAGTATGTGCCGGCGCTTTTTGGCCGCCCTTCCACGTTACTATTAGCTGGTGGTGGTCTCCCGTAACCGATTTGCAATCTGCAACTGTAAATCCGGGAATTGGCCTGCCCGATTCATCTTCCAGTTCCGCAAGAAATTCACCCCCTTTTCTTACCAGTACGTTTACAGCCAACTTACCTCCCTCAGGCTTTTCAGAACGGGTCACTGCTTCGCCTACTGTAGGACCTCCTGCCGACGGCACCAAAGCCCAAAGCCGGTCAAAATTCCAAAAGGCACGACAGAGGGCAGAATTAAACGGAAGAGTTGGAGTTTGTCTTCCGCTTACTGTTTCGCCTCCTGCTTCGATGCGCGGCAACGCTCTTGAATCATAGATTTCACCATGAAGTCCCTGGGCCCCCCCATAATAAATAAACATTTTACCCTTTTCTACAATAGGTTGATGCATCTGCCACATCATACCTCCCCCATAATCTCCTAATGGTGGATTTGGTAACGAAATCCTCCTGTCGGGCCTCCACCAATGAATTCCATCGCGGGATGCAGCCATTTCAAGAGAAATGGTTTTGTTAGCAGCATCATAGTAGCTGGCCATTCCTACATACCCACCTTTAACCTGCAAAGGACACAATTCCATAAACTGGGCATAACCGGGATCTCTCCAATCCCTTCCCAGCACAGTTATTTCCGGAGTCCATTCATTGCCATCCTTGCTGGTACTCATACCTATCCGCCTCACCAATTGCTGGGAATTATTATCGTAAGGAATAATCCGATCCCCTTCCTGTAAAGAATAATTTTTAAAATAGGATACATATGAGCCATCAGATTTACGGTACACATAGGAAACATCTCCTCCTTTACCCAAGGGATGGATAGGACCGGATATTAATTTCCAATCTTTGCCATCATGAGAACGGTACCTGTAGGTTCCCCTCTTCTCAGGCGATGGTGCCGGAAGAAATCCAACGTGATTCGGGTCAGGGCCTAAGGAAGGGTTTCTGATTACAAACATTTCGTAAGGCCATTCTTTATTCCTGGAATCAATAAGAACAGAAGCATATACCGACGTACCACCCGAATTAAGATCCAGAAGAATATTAGTACTGTCATAGCCCGGCCACTTCACAAAAGGTAATTTCGGACGATACCAATGTATTCCATCCTTGCTTTCCAGGTAGGTTAAACGCCGTTGAGACTCATGCAAGGCCCAAAGCCCCTGTATCCATCCCTTTGGCGCTGTTGAATTCAAAAATTGTTCAGGAGGAGTAGAGACCTGCCATGCCTTCCATAAGCCGTCAATAGGATCATGTAATACCGTACCGTGAGCCATTATTCCACCTGAATCCCAGGGCATAGCCGGTTCTAAAAGCGGATTATGGGCGTCTTCAACTCCCTGCTCAACGCGCCATGAAACAAGCAGCATCGAATCAAAATTGTCCGGCATTAATAGTGGCAGCCGGTCCTGGTCGCCATAGTTGACAGGAGAAGGAAATTTATGATTGTTCTGCGCGTTAAGTCTGGCAGTAAAGCAACAAATAAAGAGGTTTATAATCAGGAAAAAATTCCGTATCTTTTTAAAATCAATTACATTGCCCGCTCTTTTTTCTGGATATCTCATGTCATGAAATTTAAAGTTTATAATATATCATTTGATTTGTTCAACTACAACCGAATTATCCTGCCGGTCAACAGCATAAAAAATATCTTTATCTTTTACGGAGCGATCCATTGCTATCGCCTGCCCCGGATTTCTTATTGGTAATAAGGCTACCAGTTCCAAAGTATATCCGCTGCGGGGTAACTTCATCATATAAAGCTCCTTTTTATCGTGCCCCGTCAGGTATAGCAGATCATCCTTTCCCCAATTGCCGCCGGAGTTACTATTAGGTGCAAAAGCCTGTAGTACCATCTCCGGGAATACCCATGATTCGACGGGGCTCCACGAATCATTGAATTTTACTAAAGTGGTCCAGTGGTTATCTCTTCCTTCAGATGAATGTTTTCCGTTATAATTAGCAAACACCACCCACCAGAAGCCGTTATGCCGGTCAATCCAGGTAGCAGATCCGGCAAAAATTCCAAAACTATGGCTCCCGGTATGTTGCATCGTCCTGGTGTCGTAGATCTCAATTGAGCTGACCATTGGATTAGCCGGGAAATTTGAGTTGGCACAATATAAACTGTTGTGGATCACCACACCACTATTCAGATGCTTTATAACACTATCCTTTTCTCCGTCCCATGCGGCAATAAAGCCACCATCTGTTTTTTTGTGCTTGGTAATCCTGGCGTTGCCTATTGCATAAAAATAACTACCATCAACAGCAACACCCTGAAGATGATTTACATTTTTTACGGGAAACCTACTGATCTCGATAACAGTTTTTTGGGTTTGTGCCCCATTAGCCAAAAAGAATGAAAAAACAATGATGAAAAAGAGTTTACAACTCATATTTTTCTGATTGATGTTTAAAATTTGACCTCCGGGTTTTCAATAAGCAGATTGTTATGATCCATTATTTTAATAGCCGATCTGTTTTCAGATAGTTTCCGGGCGAGACTTATACCTAAAAATCCACCTGAAATGAGAGCAATTCCAACAATCCATAAAGCATAATCATAATTGCCGGTAATATCCCTGAGATAGCCGATAAGGTAGGGCAATGTTGCCCCTGCCAGATTAGCCATTGCGTTAATCAACGCAATTGAACCCGCTGCTACAGGTCCGCCCGAAAGATATTCTGTAGTTAACGCCCAAAATACCGGAGTGACTGCCCAGTTCAAAGCAATTGAAGCCGTCAAAAAAACAAAAGTGACCGTGGTACCCATATAGATTGCTGAGATCAATAAAAAGCCTGAAATCAATAACGGAATACCCAGGTGAAAACGCCTTTCTCCTGTAAAATCTGAATTCTTACTGTTGAAATACATAAATACACAGGCAAATAAGAAAGGCAGTGCAGAAAGCAAACTAACCATCATGTTTGATCCGCCTGAGATCCCTTTAAGGATCTGGGGAAGAAAC
>Ga0157369_10011391_pt1 | contig 10098 bp, 10 predicted proteins | sample C25metaG_FD_113461 | JGI IMG/M metagenome (GOLD analysis project Ga0157369, IMG submission 113461) | Corn rhizosphere microbial communities from Kellogg Biological Station, Michigan, USA - C2-5 metaG | ecosystem: Host-associated > Plants > Roots > Rhizosphere > Soil | place: USA: Michigan...
CGGCGAGCCTGTCGACTCCCGGACGGTGAGATGAGTCGGGATCCGGTCCAGCCGGTGCGACCGGTCCTTCGTCGTGAAGCTTCCGAGCAGGATGTCGGTGATCGCACGGCCCGCCTGCTCGCCGCCGGCGGTCACCGTGGTGAGCGGCGGATTGGTGAACGACGCCCCGAAGATGTCGTCGCAGCCGATGACGCTCATGTCGTCGGGAACGCGGATGCCGCGGTGCTCGAAGCGGCCGAGAGCGCCGATCGCGAGCGTGTCGTTGAAGAAGATCGCGGCCGTCGCTCGGGAGAGCTCGACGGCATCCGCCGCTGCGGCACCGGCGGCAAGAGTGGGACGAAAGTTGCCCACCGGGATCAACTCGACCTCGTGTTGACTCGCCGCCGTCCGCAAGGCCCGATAGCGGGCCTGGTCCGACCAGGAGGTTGCGGGGCCGCGAACGTACGCGATCCTCGTGTGGCCCAAGGAGACCAGGTAGTCGAGGCCCTGGGCGAGACCGGCGGGGGTGTCGATCACGACACCCGAGATCCAGGGGACTTCACGGTTGAGCACGACAAGCGGGACGCGTTCGGCGACCTGATTGAGGATGGGGTCCGGGCTACGTGGGGAGGCGAGAACGATCCCGTCGACACTTTCGGCGAGCTCCACGAGCCACTCCGCCTCGACTTGCTCCGATTCATCGCTGGTGACGAGCAGCTGCATGAAGCCGGCCGCCTGCGCTTGTATCTGACTGCCGCGGATGAGGTCGAGGTTGAACGGATTCGTCAGGTTGGGGAGCATCAGCGCGATCGTGCCGCGGGCGATGCGCTGACGGCTCGACGGCAGCGTTGCGGACTCGTAGCCCAGTTCGCGGGCCTTTCGCACTATCCGCTCGTACATTTCCGGGCTCACCCGGTTCGGGTTCGACATCGCGCGCGAGACGGTCGAGGGTGCCACTCCGACCGCCGTTGCGATCTCGGTCAACGTCACCCTTCGGTGGATTCGCCGTTCGGGAAGCGCCACCAGAGTCTCCTTCATGCATGGAATATGGCAAGGATTTTGCCACTAGTGCCACGTCTGCGATCCGAAGATCCGCGTTGTCACGACGATTCGCACCCGTAGTCCAGCACAAGCTTGGCACACATAGTGCGACGTCGCGCGGTGGAAACGTAGTCTCTACGCATGCTGGTGACGACGCGAGCACAAGGAGCCGAAATGTCCAGGAAAGTCGATTTGGTCGCCGACCTCGGCGAGGGATACGGCGATTGGGCGATGGGCGACGATGCGGCTCTCCTCGAGATCGTGACCTCGGCCAACATCGCCTGCGGCTTCCACGCCGGCGATCCGCGGATCATGGATCGCACGGTGGCCGAGTGCGTGCGCCGCGGCGTCGGTATCGGCGCCCACCCAGGCTTCCCCGACCTCGTGGGCTTCGGCCGTCGCGCGATGGACCTCACGGAGACCGAGGTCCGGACGGACGTCGTCTACCAGCTCGGCGCGCTCTCCGCGTTCGCCGCTTACCACGGCGCTCGCGTCGCACACGTCGCCCCGCACGGGCGTCTCGGCAACCTTGTCGCGACTCGCCCGGATTACGCCAGGGCGGTGGTCGACGCTGTGTCCCACATCGACCCGGGCCTGCGCATCCTCGCTCAGGATGGTGAGCTGGCCGATGCCGCCCGTACCGCAGGGGTGGTCGTCGGCATCGTCGGGATCGCCGACCGCGCGTACGAGGACGACGGAACGCTCGTCCCACGATCGCAGCCAGGCGCGGTGATCCACGATGCAGGGGAGATCGCCGAGCGCACGGTTCGCATGGTGACGGAGGGAGTGATCGACAGCCGTAACGGGGTCGCCATTCCGGTTGCTGTGGACACTGTCCTTCTCCACGGCGACACCCCGGCCGCGGTCGAGCTCGCCCGTCGCATCCGCGCCGAGCTCGAATCCGCGGGCGTGGTCATCGCGGCGCCCACCGCTCTCGGCGCGGAGGCGCGGCGATGACCGGAGTCGACCGCTCCGACGTGCTCATCGCTGCCTGCGGCCCGGCTGCTGTCCGCGTCGGCGGCGTCTCGGGCGATCGCGAGCAGGATTGGCGCGTCGTGCATCAGATCGCCCGCCGCCTGGCGGCCTGCGGAGAGCTCGGTTTGACCGGCTCGATCCCCACGTATGAGGCGGTGCTCGTCGAGTTCGATCCGATGCTGATCACGATCGGAGCCGTGATGGAGCGGATTCAGGATGCGCTCGATGCTATCGATCCCGACGCTCCGCTCACCGCGGAGCCGCGCACTTTCGTCGTACCCGTGCTCTACGGCGGAGACGGCGGCCCCGACCTGGACGACGTCGCCTCGCTGACCGGTTTGGACCGCGAAGAGGTGATCCGTCTGCATCAGGAGCCTGAGTACATCGTCCGCTGTCTCGGCTCGCCGGGCGGCTCGCCCATGCTCGACGGCCCGGCCTTCCCGGTCCCGGTGCCGCGGCTCAGCAGCCCGCGGGCAAGCGTTCCGGCCGGCGTCGTCTCCGTGGCCGGCCGTCAGGCCACGATCGCCCCGGCCTCCGCTCCGGGCGGCTGGTGCGTCATCGGGCGCACACCGCTGACCTTGCTCGATCTGTCCCGCGAGCCGCTGGTGCCCTATGCGCCGGGCGACCGCATCCGCTTCACACGCATCGACGAGGCGGAGTACACACGCCTGGAGGGTCGCGCGCTCGTAGCCGAAGAGGTCGCGGCATGAGCGGCGGAATCAGGGTCGACACAGCATCGATGGCCGTCGTGACGGACCTCGGACGTACCCGGGGTCCTGCCCAGGGACTGCCGGTCAACGGAGCGCTCGACCAGTACTCGGCACGAATCGCGAACATCCTCGTCGCGAACCCCGAGCAGGCGCCCCTCATCGAGGTCACCGCCTTCGACTTCGCCTTCACCGCTCAGGCCGATCTGCTCGTCAGCGTCACCGGCGCGCCGATGACCGTCGATGTCGACGGCGTCGCCCGCAGCATGTGGGAGCCGGTGTCGATCGGCGCCGGCCAGCGTGTCGCGCTCTCCGCGATGACGGAGGGGTTGCGGACATACATCGCCGTCCATGGTTCGTTCGACGTGCCGCTCCTCCTCGGCAGCTGCGCGCCGGACACGGTCGCGGGATTCGGCGTGGTCCTCACCGCAGGGTGGCGACTCGATGTGCGCACCCCGGTGGCTCCCATCGTGAACCCCTACTTCGACATGTCGCTGTTCAACCTCGACGTGCTGATCCCCTACTTCGGCGACGACGCCGTGATCGACGTCACCGACGGCCCGGACGCGGGGCAGTTCCGCGGCGCCGGCGCACGTCTTTTCGAGGCCACGTACACGGTCACGGCCAAGAGCAATCACATCGGGCTGCGCATGGCCGGCGACCTACCCGTCCGCAGCAGTTCCGAGGAGATGATCTCTCGCGGTGTTCCCATTGGTGCTGTCGAGGTTCCGCCCGGCGACGAACTCCTCGTGCTGCACCGCGGGCGCGGTGTCACCGCCGGTTACCCCGTTCTGGCCGTCGTCACGCCGCTCGCGCTCGATGACCTGGGGCAAGTCCGTCCGGGCCAGCAGGTGCGCTTCCGCCGCACGACCGTCGAGCGCGCTGAAGAGAACGTGCGCGCGTGGCGCGCACGACTCGACCGCCTCCGGCAGCGAGTAGACACCGTCTACGCCTGCCTCGGCGTCGACCGGCATCTTGAGCTGTGGGATCCCACGGGATCCCCTCGGCCTTCCCGGGCCTCTGCGGCCTGACCATCGATAGGAGACAAGCATGACGCTCACCGCACCCGCCGCCGTATCCACGAAACCCCCGCACGTCACGACACGCATCGAGCGTGCCGACCCGGACGCCATCGCGCGGCTGGGCGAATTCACCGCGGCCACCATCCACGAAGCGCAGGGCCGCCGCGGCGCCCTCTCGTCGCGGATCAAGCCCATCGACCGCGACCGATCGTTTGTCGGGTCGGCCTTCACGGTGGTGTGCGCCCCACGCGACAACCTCATGCTGCAGGTCGCGATCCACTATGCGAAGCCCGGAGACGTGCTCGTCGTGTCGGCCGGGGAGTTCACCGAGGCCGGGATGTTCGGTGACGTGCTCGGCAACGCCTGCAAGGCGAAGGGCATCGCCGCCCTCGTCACAGACGCCGGTGTACGCGACACGCACGAACTGCGCGAGCTCGGGCTGCCGGTCTTCTCCGGCAGCGTCTCCATCAAGGGCACGGTGAAGGAGACGCTCGGCCACATCAACCAGCCCCTCGTCTTCGGCGACGAGATCATCTACCCCGGTGATGTCATCAAGGGCGACGCCGACGGTGTGGTGGTGGTGCGGCGAACCGAGGTCGAGGAGGCCATCTCGCTCTCGGCCGCGCGCGACGCCAATGAGGCACGCCTCATCGAGCTCTACAAGCAGGGCCGGACGACGATCGACCTCTGCAACCTGCACGACGTGCTGCGCGACAAGGGCATCACGACCGATCTCGACTCCGTCGACCCCGACCAGGGGCTGGGCGCACGATGAGCGCCACGGAATCGGTCCCCACGGAGTTCGCGGCGACGGAGTTCGCCGCATCGGATCGCGTCCGCCGCATCCGTGAGTCGCCGAGCTCGGCGGCAGCCAACCGTGTCCGGGAGCTGAAGGCGAAGGGCCGCCGCATCGTCGACTTCACCGTCGGGGAGCCCGACTTCGACACCCCGCAGCACATCAAGGACGCGGCTATCGCAGCGATCGCCGCGGGTGAGACGAAGTACACCCCGGTCAACGGGACGCCCGCACTCCGCGACGCCGTGCGCACCCGGATGCTGCGCTCGTCGGGTATCCGCTACGAGGACGCCCAGATCACCGTCGGGGGCGGCGGCAAACAGATCCTCTACCTGACGTTCGCCGCGACGCTGGACCCAGGTTCTGAAGTCATCATCCCGGCACCGTACTGGGTCTCCTACCCGGACATGGTGCTCGCGAATGACGGCACCCCGGTCATCGTGCAGACCTCGGCCGAATCGGGCTACAAGCTGACTCCGGAGTCTTTGCGCGCCTCCATCACTCCGCGAACCCGGTGGGTCGTCATCAACGCCCCCGGCAATCCGACCGGCGCCGTCTACAGTGCCGAAGAAATCGCTGCGCTCGCCGCCGTGCTGGAGGAGTCTCCGCACGTCTGGGTCCTGACCGATGAGATCTACGACGAAATCCTGTTCACCGACGACCGATTCATCGGTTTCGCGGTGGCCGCACCCACCATCCGCGACCGGGTCTTCACGGTCAACGGCGTCTCGAAGTCGTACGCGATGACCGGGTGGCGTCTCGGCTATGCGGTCGGAGACGCCCGCCTGGTCGCGGCCATCAACAAGCTGCAGTCGCAGAGCTCATCCTGCCCCTCGTCGATCAGCCAGGCGGCGGCCGTCGCCGCGCTGACCGGCGATCAGACCTTTGTGCGGAAGAGCGTCGCGGCCTATGCCGAGCGTCGCAACCGCGCGGTGGAACTGATCGGGGCGGTCGAAGGACTGCGCCCGGTCGCACCCGACGGCGCCTTCTATCTCTTCGTCGAATGCGCCGGACTGATCGGGAAGCGCACAGCAGAGGGTCAGCTTCTCAAGACGGACCAGGATGTGACGCTCTTCCTCCTCGACACTGCCGGTGTCGCGGTGATCCAGGGTTCGGCCTACGGCAGCGAGCCGTTCTTCCGCATTTCGTTCGCGACGAGCCTGGAACAGCTCGAGCTGGGCGCCGCTGCCATCGCCGAGGCGGTGAAGGGGCTCTCCTGACCGCCTCCGCGGTCGCGTGACCTCCCGAATCGCCACGCCATGATTTCATCAGAAGGAACCGACTGTGTCATCACGTCTTCGCGTCGCGGTTGCTGCGCCCCTGACCGACGCGCTCCACGCGCTGATCGAGACCGCCGAGCCGCGGGTCGAGCTCATGCGCGATGCGAGCCTGGTCGCACCGAAGCGGTGGGACGCGGACTTCTCCGGTGATCCGGGATTCCGTCGCACCCCGGAGCAGCAGAGCCGATTCGAGGCCTTGCTCGACACCGCCGACGCGCTCTACGGCATCCCGGACGTCGATCCGGACGCGCTGTCCCGCACCATCAAAGCGAACCCCGGGCTGCGCTGGGTGCACACGATGGCCGCTGGCGGCGGCGGCCAAGTGCGGGCCGCAGGCCTGTCACCGGCGGAACTCGAGCGGGTGGCATTCACAACCTCCGCCGGCGTCCACGGTGGCCCGCTGGCCGAGTTCGCAGTCTTCGGCATTCTGGCCGGTGCCAAGGATCTGCCCCGGCTGATCGCACAACAGCATGCCCGGACGTGGAGCGGGCGCTGGGCGATGGGACAGGTGGCCGACCAGACGATCCTTGTGCTGGGCCTCGGCGGAATCGGGGGCGTCGTGGCTCGCCGGCTCTCGGACCTGGGTGCGACCGTCCTCGGCGTCAGCCGCCGAAACGTGGAAATCGACGGAGTGGACCGAATTGTGCATCCCGATGACATCGTGGCGGAGGCGCCGAAGCTGGACGCGGTTGTCAGCACCCTCCCCGGCACCGACGCGACGCACCATCTTCTCGGTGGCGAGTTCTTCGCAGCACTGTCCGGCGGCACGACGATCGTGAACGTCGGCCGTGGCAACGTGATCGACGAGGCCGCGCTGGTGGAGGCGCTGGACGCCGGCCGAGCCGGTTTCGCCGCGCTCGATGTGTTCGAGGTGGAACCGCTGCCGGACACGAGCCCGCTGTGGTCCCGCGCCGACGTGCTGATCAGCCCGCACACTGCCGCACTCGACGCAGGCGAAGAGCGCCGCATCGCGGAGCTCTTCGCTGACAACGCCGGCAGGCTGCTCGACGGACGGCCGCTGCGCAACCGTGTCGACACCGTCGAGTTCTACTGACCTTCATCGTCCCTCCGGAGCAGAACATGATGTCGAACACCACCACAGCGGTCGTCGTTTCCGCGGTCGCCGCGGACCCCTCCGTGTCTGGCACCGTTCTCCTGGAGTTCTCATGACCGCGCCATTGATCGTGCTCATGGGGGTCTCCGGCTGCGGGAAGTCCACGATCGGTGCCGCTCTCGCGCAACGGCTCGGCGTCCACTTCATCGATGGCGACGAACTGCACTCGGCGGCGAACATCGCCAAGATGACGGCGGGGATCCCGTTGGAAGATGCCGACCGCTGGCCATGGCTGGCCGACATCGGGCGCGCTTTGAGCGACCACAGCACCAGCGGCCTCGTGATCGCCTGCTCGGCACTCAAGCGAACGTACCGCGATGTGATCCGTCGGGAGGCGCCCACGACGGTCTTCGTCCATGCGCACGGCGAGGCCGAGCTCATCCACAGCCGCATGGCGGCACGGCCCGGCCATTACATGCCCGTCGCGCTCCTGCGCAGCCAGCTGGCCATCCTCGAACCGCTGGCGGAGGACGAGAACGGCCTCGTCCTCGACATCCAGCTGCCCGTTGACGAGCTGGTCGAGGCTGTTGAGCTCACCCTTGCAACCCAAGAAGGGTCGTCATGGGCCACGACCGAAGAGTCCAGCTGCTAGCGACGAAGGAGCCCACCATGTTCACCGCCCCACTCGAATCCGTCCCAGGTCTCGACAGCGGCGAGGCCCCGACCCAGAAGGTCGGTGCCGGCGTCCGCCATCGGACTGAGAACGGTGCTCCGTTCGTGATCCTCACCGGCCGCGCCATGATCGAGTTCGACGACGAGGACTCCCTCGTCTTCGTCCGTCGCGGCTCGATGTGTCGGCTGCCGACAGGCGCCGCGACCCGGTGGACCGTGTCAGAGCCGATCGAGTATCTGCCTGTGACCGAAGCCTCGGTCGTGTTCAGAGACCACGACGATGAACGGGCACGGGGGTGCACGGGGTGGAGTGGACGTCGACCAGGGCCGCCCCGTGCGCCCCTTCCGGCCGCGCAGGCACGTTTCCTGACCGCGCGGTCGCGTGGCCGTTGCTTCGGCACAATTCGTGCCATTCATGCACAGGCGACACCCTCAGATCCGGACACACGGAACGCGACATCGGGCGTGGGTATAGGGCTTTTGACCAGGTATTTATGAGCCGGAAAATCTCGGCGACGCGGGCTAGCGACGCAAGTGGGCCCGCACATGTTTGGCACAGTGCACCAACTGGAGGCGACGGCTTCGCTCGACGCAGCTACGGTGGTCGATCAGGAGCACCGACCAGCGTAGAGCAGCTCGCGTTCTCCCACCCGCGCTCCGGAGATCAGCTCCGCCCTCATCGCCGATGGAGACGATATGACCCAAATCGCACTTCCCCGGAAGACCCCCGCCAGAGCGGCGGTCGCCGCCTGGATCGGCACGACGCTCGAGTACTACGACTTCGCGGTGTACGGCACCTCGTCGGCGCTGATCCTGAATGTGCTGTTCTTCTCGCCCGAGCTGCCCGAGGGCATCAGTGTGCTGCTGGCGATGATCACCTTCGCGGTCGGATACGCGGTGCGTCCGCTCGGGTCACTCATCTTGGGTCCGATGGGGGACAGGTTCGGTCGCAAGTTCGTGATGATGATCACACTGTTCGGAATCGGCGGCTGCACCTTCCTGATCGGCTGCCTGCCGACCTACGCGCAGATCGGTGCCGCCGCCCCCATTCTTCTGGTGCTGATCCGCGTCATCCAGGGACTGTGCCTCTCGGGCGAGCAGCCCAGCGCCATCACGATGAGCCTGGAACACGCGTCGGAGCGCCGCCGGGGTTTCATCACCAGTTTCACCACGCTGGGCTCCGCCTCCGGCACGCTGCTCACGCTGCTGGTCTTCATCCCGATCGCCTCGATGCCGTCCGCGCAGTTGCTGACCTGGGGATGGCGGCTCCCGTTCTGGTTCTCCGCCATCGTGGTCGTCGTCGCCTACCTGATCCGCCGCCACGTGCAGGAACCACCGGAGTTCCTCGAGACCCAGTCCATCAAGGTCAACATCGCTCCGCTCAGTCAACTCCTGCGCTTCCACTGGCGGGCTGTGGCGCGGATCATCTTCTGCGCCCTCATCGCGGGAACCAGCTACATGATGCAGACGTTCTCGGTGGCGTTCGGAACCGCCGGATACAAGCTCGATAAGCCGACCATGCTGCTCACGACGACCGTTTCAGCACTGATCGCGCTCGGCATCACACCCATCGCCGGCTACCTCACCGACAAGATCGGCCGCAAGACGGTATTCCTCATCGGGACCGTCGGGGTCGGAATCACCATGGTGCCCTACCTCTGGTCGATCACGACCAGCAATTGGGCGCTGATCTTCTTGTTCGGGATCGTCGACTACTCGTTCTTCTACTCGATGGTGAACGCGTCCTGGCCGTCGTTCTTCGCCGAGATGTTCCCCGGCCGCGTGCGTGTCTCCGGGCTGGCCCTGGGCACCCAGATCGGCTTCGCGATCTCGGGGGCTGTCGGCCCCGTTCTCGCCACCGCGCTCTCAGGCGCCGATCTCAAGGGTTGGGTGGGCCCGTCTCTCGTAGCGATCGGCTTCATGGTCTTTGCAGGAGTGTCCGCGCTCACGGCGAAGGAGACCCGGACCTACACGCTCAAGGAGCTCGACGAGGTGCAGCAGAGCGAGCCGGAGAAGGCTGCGGTCACTGCCGCGACAGCGGTCCCGCCCAACGGTGTCCGCGGCCTCGCTGCACAGCCGGGTGTCGCTGAATGACGGCTCGTCGGGGCGACGAGCCGAATCGACAGGAGGAAATGTGACGTTCGCAGACTATTCGACTGCCCTGGTGACGGGTGCGACCTCGGGGATCGGGGCTGCACTCGTCGAGCGCCTTCGCGAAAACGGGCTCACTGTACACGCAGTGGCCAGGAACGCGGATCGGATCGCCGAGCTGTCGGAGCGGACCGGGGCCATCGGTCACGTCGCCGACCTGCGCGACACCGCTGCCCTGGAGGCGCTGGTTGCGGGACTTGAGATCGACGTTCTCGCCAACATCGGCGGCGTGTCGCGGACCGGCAACGTGCTTGGCGCAACACGTGACGATATCGACGATCTGGTCGAGGTCAACCTCGGCGCGGTGCTGCACCTGTGCCGCCTCGCCCTCCCGGGAATGGTAGAGCGCGACCGTGGGCACGTGGTCAATATCAGCTCGATCGCCGGCCACTACAACTTCTTCGGGCACACCGCCTATCAC
>Ga0157369_10011392_pt1 | contig 10097 bp, 3 predicted proteins | sample C25metaG_FD_113461 | JGI IMG/M metagenome (GOLD analysis project Ga0157369, IMG submission 113461) | Corn rhizosphere microbial communities from Kellogg Biological Station, Michigan, USA - C2-5 metaG | ecosystem: Host-associated > Plants > Roots > Rhizosphere > Soil | place: USA: Michigan...
AATCAGGTCGGGACGAAGCAGCGGTTCGCCACCCATGAATGCCAGGACGCGACAGCCCGTTCCATGGAGCCAGTCCACGGAACGCTTCGCCGTATCCTCCGTCATTCCCTTGACTTTGTTGTCGAATGCCCAGCAGTAGTGGCAGTCGAGATTACATTTGAACTCCGTGAACAGGTACGCGATGAGTGGGTGGAAATCACCTGAGGTGACACGCGAACGTATGTAGGGGAATAGCCAGCCCTGCATGGTGTGATAGATCTGGCCCGCGGTCCATTGCCGCTTCTCCGGAAGTGTCCACGTGCCATCCACATCAATGGGGCCAAGCAATTCAGGATGTTGCGGGAATACCGGATCGGGAAAATATTGTGGATCTCCAACAGGCCGGAATTCTGGGCGATCGCTCGACGCATTCGTGAGTAACTGGTGAAGAGGAACATCGAGACGAAAAGGCGATTTTGTCTGTTCGTGCGGCTGGTTCATGGGGAAGCTCTCCGCCTGAGGTTTATGAAGTTTTTGCTGATGCGGACTTGCAGTCGTTAATTGCTCGAACTACGGCTTTGCCGAGAAAGATGCTTTGCATCTTTCTCGGTTTCATGTTTTATTTGTCGTGGCTGGACCTTTGTTTCTTACGCATGGAGGCGAAGATGTTGTCGATGGCGAAAGGACCGGGACCACCGATAGCGAGCGCCGTGAGGCAGGCAAGATAAAGCAGGTCAGGCTCAATTCCCGCAGGCCCTAGTCGAGCTCCTGCCGGTGTAATTGCCATGAGCTTGATTGAACTGAATCCATAGCGCAGGTGAACGCTGAACATCGCTGTAAGAAGCACCATAGCCATGGGAATGCTGGCTAAACGAATGAAAGCACCGGTTAGAACTGCTGCGCCTCCGAAGATTTCGACCAGAAGTGTCAGCCATGCCATCAGGTGCGGGAACGGTACGTGTAACGCTTGAAGAATCGTGGCAAACCATTCGGGACCCTTTGCGAATTTGGCCAAACCATGTTCCATGAAGCCGTATCCGACGATCAGCCTCAGCGGAATCGCAGTCCATTCTTTCGAATTGAAAGGCCCATGCATTTGCTTTGCTCCTCTTGCGGGCTGATGGTCGAATCTCACCATTTCCTGACGTGGTTCATACCCGCTGCTATGAATGCAAGCGCTTTGCCAAATCATCGTGTGAGATTGCCACAGAGCGAAACGCCCTATTTGCTGATCGAGTTCGTCAAAGATAGATCGCGGTGATCGATTTGCGATGCCGTTCGGATGCGACATTCGTGTCGCAACAGAGACTGTGCGTCGGCGCCGCGACATTGTGAGCAGTAATTGGTGCACTGAGTACGAGGCATGGGAACAAATCAATGCGTGCGACGATTGCTAGGGGACGAGGCTTGGATTTCTTTGAAAGCACCAGATAGGCTCTGGTGACCAGACACGGCGGCCGTTGGCGGAGAGAAGTTATCGCTCTGCGGAGTGAGAGAGTGCCGACTTGCGAAACTTCCTTGGCGATGTGCTGAGCCAGTTCCCTAGCTCAGCGGAGTCTCGCCGCCCACGGCGTCTCGGCTGAGTCATCTGGCTCGCTTCTATAATCGCGAGTTCTCAATGGCTTCCATTTACATCCTTCAAGGCGGTATCAAATCGTTATTCTTGTGAATCTGTTTGCGTTAGTACCAGTCTGAGGTGCCGCAGGATAGTCGATTGACCCACGAGCAAAAAGCTCAACCTCTTTTCGTTTCAGTAGAGTTCTTGCATACGTGATAGAGCGGGGCGATGCTGGAACGCACGATGCTGCGGCAAAATCGAAAGCTTTGGCCGACGAACTATTCAATCGGAGGCTGAGGAGAGGATCGAAGGCATGTGCCGTTTTTAGCGGTTTACATGAAACCTCTGCCGGAGTTTTAATTGATCCGAAGCCTGGTATCCAACCAGTCTCGCAAGGGCGCGGAAAACCGTTTGGATCTTTCAGAGTTTGCGTTCGAGCTGCTCCGCGATGGTGACGAGGAATTCGCTCTCTACCGAGGTCGCGCAAGACATTCAGAAACACCATCAGTGCTCTTGGTAACACCGGGGTCATCTCGACCTGCGCGCGAAAGCCTTAAGAAATTGGAGCATCAGTATTCGTTCCGAGGTGAACTTGATGGCACGTGGGCAGTTCAACCGCTTGCGTTGTCCAAATACAAAGATCAAGAAGTGCTTGTACTCGAGGATCCGGGTGGCGAGCCGCTGGATCGAATCATCCAGGGACCGATGGAAATGTCGCGGTTCTTGCGCTTGGCCCTTGGTCTCGCGAGTGCACTCCACCATTTACATAAGAGAAATGTGATTCACAAAGATGTGAAGCCTGGCAATTTCCTTGTTGACTTCGAGACCGGCCAAGCTAGGCTTATGGGTCTCGGCATAGCCTCCCGGCTTCTGCGCGAACGTCAAGCCCCTGAACCTCCCGAATTCATTGCTGGAACTCTCCCTTACATGGCACCTGAGCAAACGGGACGAATGAATCGTTCAATTGATTCGCGTACCGACCTGTATGCCTTCGGCCTAGTCCTTTACGAGATGCTGACAGGCGATCGGCCCTTCACGGCTTCGGATCCGATGGGATGGGTACATTGTCAGATCGCAAGACAACCGGTACCACCGCATGAGCTTCTCGAGAATGTGCCGGCTGCAGTTTCTGCAATCATCATGAGGTTGCTCGCCAAAACTCCCGAGGAGCGCTATCAGACGGCGGCAGGTGTGCATAGTGATCTGCGACTTTGTCTGGCTGCATGGGAGACTCGAGGTCATATTGAGGACTTCGTTCCCGGAAATCATGACACGCCAGACCGGCTGCTGATTCCTGAGAAACTCTATGGGCGAGCGCGCGAGATCGATACTCTTCTCAGCGCTTTCGACAGAGTTGTAGCTGGCCGAAGGCCGGAATTGGTGCTGGTGTCCGGATACTCAGGAATCGGCAAATCTGCGCTAGTTAATGAACTCCATAAACCCCTGGTTCCTCCGCGGGGCCTTTTCGCCTCGGGCAAGTTCGATCAGTACAAGCGCGATATTCCTTATGCCACTCTAGCGCAGGCATTTCAGAGTCTTGTTCGTCCACTGCTTAGTAAGAGCGAAGAGGAATTGAGCAAATGGCGAAGAGCCTTGCGGGAGGCGTTGGATCCCAACGGGCAATTGATCGTTGACCTCGTCCCGGAGTTGAAGCTCATTATTGGTGAGCAGCCACCAGTTCCTGAACTCCCGTTGCAGGCAGCTCAAAGCCGATTCCAACTCGTATTCCGTCGATTTATCAGCGTATTCGCGCGGCCGGAACATCCCCTTGCGCTCTTCCTTGATGACTTGCAATGGCTGGATGCCGCGACACTCGATTTGATGGAGGACCTGCTGACCCGGACGGACGTTCAGCACCTGATGTTGATCGGTGCTTACCGGGACAACGAAGTCAATCCGGCTCATCCGCTGGTCCGGAAGCTTGAAACAATGCGCCAAGCCGGAGCGATCTTACAAGACATCGTACTTGCACCGCTGGCTCTTCAAGATCTCGGGCAGCTAATTGCCGATTCTCTCAGCTGCGAGTTGGAGGGCGCCAACCCTCTTGCGCAACTGATCGAGAACAAGACTGGAGGTAATCCGTTCTTCGCAATTCAGTTCTTTTCTGCGCTCGCCGAAGAGGGTTTGCTCACGTTCGACTATGACTGCGGGCGCTGGACATGGGATCTGATCCGCATTCATGCGAAAGGTTACACCGATAATGTGGTGGATCTTATGATTAGGAAGTTGAGCCGTCTGCCAGCCGAAACGCAGAAGGCATTACAACAGCTTGCGTGTCTGGGCAACAGCACGGATTTTGCCATGCTGCGGATTGTTTTCCAAGACTCTGAGGAAGAAATACACAGCGAGCTTTGGGAGGCGGTGCGACAAGGTCTCATCTTCCGTTCGGAGGAATCATATAGGTTCCTGCACGACCGTGTCCAGGAAGCTGCCTATTCCCTGATCCCGGGAGAATTGCGCGCGGAAGCTCACCTTCGAATAGGCCGGCTGCTTGCGGCGCATACCCCCCAAGAGAGGCTAGAAGAGGGGATCTTCGAGATTGTCAATCAGCTCAACCGCGGCTCTCACCTCGTCACGTCAACTGAAGAGCGTGAGCGGGTCGCCAAATTGAATTTCATTGCGGGCAAGCGTGCGAAGATCTCCACAGCGTATGCCTCGGCGCTTAGATTGCTCGCCGCTGGCAGGTCATTGCTGACAGAAGAGACTTGGGACTCTAACTATGACCTGATATTTTCTATCGAGTATCTTACGGCTGAGTGCGAATTGCTGACGGCGGATATGGCGGCAGCCGAAGATCGGCTTTCGATGTTAGCGCAACGTGCGAAAAGCGGACACGATATCGCGGTCGTGACACGTTTGCGCCTAACGCTTTACACCACTTTAGATCGGAGCAACCGCGGCGTGGAGCTCTGCCTCGAGTACCTTCGACACCTCGGCACCGAGTGGTCCCCGACTCCGACGCGCGACGAAGTAATGCGCGAATACGGTCGAATCTTCTCTTTAGTTGGAAATCGGCAAATCGAGGAGCTCGTTGATCTGCCATTGATGACCGACCCAGACATCCTAGACGTTCTGGACGTGTTGACCGAGGCCGTGACGCCGTCAATGTATTGCGACGAGAATCTGTTTTCACTCGTTATCTGTCATATGGTGAACCTGAGTCTCGAGCATGGTAACTGCGACGGTTCATGCTTTGCATATGTATGGTTTGCCGTCATAGCTGGGCCGTATTTCGGCGAATACAAGGACGGATTTCGCTTCGGGCGGCTTGGCTACGAACTGGTCGAGAAGCGCGGCTTGATGCGCTATCAGGCCCGAACGTATATGTCTTTCGGAAACATGGTCATCCCGTATGCGAGACATGCCTTAGAGGGACGTGAACTGGCACGTCGCGCCTTTGATGCCGCCTACCGAATCGGCGACCTTACGTTCGCTGCTTATAGCTGCACGAAGTTGATAACGAACTTCCTGACAGTGGGAGATCCTCTCGCCGAAATCCAACCGGAGGCCGAGAAGGGTCTTGAGTTCGCCCGGAGTGTTAGGTTCGGCCTTGTTATTGACCTCCTCCTTCCACAAGTCGGAATTATCCGAACTCTCCGAGGGTTGACACCCACATTCGGCTCCTTTGATGATCAGAACTTTGACGAGAGTGAATTCGAGCGGCATCTGGCCAGTAACCCGACTTTTGGTTTGCCAGAATTCTGGTATTCCTCTCGGAAGGTGCAAGCTCGCTTCCTTGCTGCAGACTACGCGACGGCAGTCAATGTGTCTTTGCGGGCTGAACGGCTGATTTACACTTCCCCGTCACAACTCGAGACAGCAGATTTTCGCTTCTATGGCGCACTTTCGCACGCGGCATTATGGAATTCCGCACCCGCCGACCAGAGACTGCAGCATTTTGAGGCGCTGGCCGCTCACCATAGAGAGCTCGGAATTTGGGCGGAGCATTGTCCGGAGAATTTTGAAAACCGCGCTGCTCTCGTGGCAGCGGAGATCGCACGAATCGAAGGTCGTATTCTCGATGCCGAGCGGCTATTCGAAGAGGCAATCCGCTCGGCCCGGAAAAACGGCTTTGTCCACAACGAGGCAGTGGCAAACGAAGTTGCTGCACGGTTCTATCTGGGGCGCGGCTTCGAAAAGATCGCCTACGCCTATCTACAGGACGCTCGCTACGGTTATCTTCGTTGGGGCGCAACTGCTAAAGTACAGCAGCTAGATAGCCTATATCCCCGACTTAGGCAACAAGAATCTATCCCAGGCAGTACGGGCTCCATCGGCACGTCGGTCGAACAGCTGGATCTCGCTACCGTGATTAAAGTATCGCAGGCGGTCTCGAGCGAGATGGTTTTGGAGAAACTGATTGACAGCCTCATGCGGGCGGCTCTCGAACACGCAGGCGCCGAACGTGCACTCTTGATTTCTTCGCCTCACGGCGAGCTGAAGGTCGAGGCCGAAGCGGCTACAGTCGAAGGTGATGTCGAGGTGAACTTGGGAATCGATGCTGGAATTGAAGCTGCGATGCCGGAGTCTCTCATACGATATGTTATGCGCACAGCTGAGAGCGTAATTCTTAAGGATGCATTGTCTTCAAATCCATTTTCTACCGATCCCTATATTGCTCAGCGACGGCCTCGCTCAATTCTCACGTTGCCATTGATCAACCGCGGGAAGTTGATCAGTATTCTCCATCTTGAAAATAGTCTGGCACCTGATGTGTTCACCCCTGACCGCATCACCGTGTTGAAGCTCCTTGCGTCACAGGCAGCAATATCCGTTGAGAATTCGCGACTCTATCGCGATGTGGAATCTCGCGAACGGAAGATTGGGCGGCTGATCGACTCCAACATTATAGGAGTCGTGATCTGGGATATTGACGGACGCCTCCTCGATGCCAATGACGCATTTCTCCGTATGTTGGGCTACGACCGTGAAGATGTGAGAGCGGGGCTGCGATGGTTCGACATGACGCCTCCCGAGTGGCAAGAAGCCCACGCTCGCTACGAGGCCGAAGAACTCGCGTCGACTGGCATGATGCAGGCCCGCGAAAAGGAGTATTTCAGGAAGGATGGCAGTCGTGTGCCTGTCATGATCGGAGCCGCTTGCTTCGAGGATCAGCCCAATCAAGGGGTTGCCTACATCCTCGATTTAACACGGCAAAAGGAGGCTGAGGAAGCTCTGCGACGGAGCGAGTCCCATCTCACACAGGCGCAAAGACTCGCTCACGTGGGAAGTTGGGTTTGGCAGGTAGCCGGACCTAAGGTAGTGCATCTGTCGGAAGAATGCTATCGCGTATATGGTTTCAATCCAAAAGATGGCATACCCACCTGGCAGGAACGGCTCGATCGGGTTCATCCCGAGGACCGAGCAGCGTGGCAAGCGACAATCGACCGAGCGATTGAGGAGAAATCGGATTACGAAATGGAGTTCCGAGTTTTACCCCCTCATTCAGCGATCCGGTATATCCATTCAGTCGGGCGCCCTGTTTTCGGGCCCTCCGGGGAAGTACTGCAGTACGTGGGCGTCGATATGGACGTGACCGAAAGGAAGCAGGCAGACGAAGCATTTCGGCACATCGTAGTGGGCACGGCTGCCACGACAGGCAGCGACTTCTTCCAAAGCCTAGTACAGCATGTGGCTCAGGCTCTGCACGCTCGATATGCCTTTGTTACCGCTTGCGATGATCAGAAACATGCCCACTCGCTGGCCTTCTGGAAGGGCGATCGCCTGGGGGAGAACTTCGACTGGGATATAGCCGATACGCCTTGCGAGAACGTGCTCCGTGGGGACGTATGCCATTACAGGCAAGGCGTCCAGACCTTATTTCCTCGCGATAGGTTCTTGACGGATTGGCGCGCAGAGAGTTACCTCGGTGTCCCGATGCTCGATGGCGGCAACTGCGTCATTGGCCACATTGCAATTCTGGACGATAAGCCAATGGAGGCCGACTCGCGTGCGATCGATTTGCTTAAGATCTTCGCTTCCCGCGCCGCAGCCGAATTGAAGCGACAGAAGGCAGAAGATGAACTACAGGCGGCGCTCGAAGAACGCGAGAGAATGCGGGAAGAACTGGCCCATCTGGCCCATCTGAACAGAGTCAGCACCATGGGAGAACTCACGGCCTCGCTGGCACACGAAATCAAGCAACCGATTGCGGCAGCATTGACGGACGCTAAAACCTGTTTGCGGTGGCTTTCCCGCGATCTGCCCGATTTACCAGAGGCACAGGATGCAGCGTCAAGAGTCATCAAGGATGCAACTCATGCAACTGAAATCATCAGCCGGATCGGCTCGCTGTTCAAAAAGGGTGCTCTTCAGCGGGAGTCGGTCGACGTAAATCAGGTAATCCAAGAGATGATTGCTCTGTTGCGTGTTGAGGGGGCTCGTTACTCAATCAGCATCAACAGCGTATTGACGGAGGACCTCCCGAACATCTATGCGGACCGCGTTCAAATACAACAGGTTCTGCTGAACTTGATGCTCAACGGAATTGAAGCCATCAAAGATAAGGGCTGTGGTGGTGAGCTTACGATCAAATCACAAGTGAAAGACGATGATCAAGTGTTGGTTTCGGTCCGCGATACAGGTGTGGGGCTACGACCAGAGCACAAGGACAAGATCTTTAATACTTTCTTCACCACTAAGCCGCAAGGCACCGGTATGGGGCTAGCCATCAGCCGGTCCATCGTCGAATCGCACGGCGGCCGTCTGTGGGCTAATTCGAATACTGGGACGGGAGCCACGTTTGAGTTCACACTGCCGATCGAAGCCAGTATGCGCGAAGCTGCGTTCACTAAAAATGAGACCTTAAGCGACAAAAACTCCAATTGATCGGTCGCGAGATTAAGAGCTGCGAAGGCAGTCTCTCTCCTAGAATTCGCGGGATGCCGGCGCCCTCTGGCCCGAGAGTTCACTCTTTTTCAATGTTGAACGAAGGTTCAGTCGCGCACGCAGGAGGCGAGACTTCGTCGCCGACAGGGTAATTCCAAAGGTGTCGGCTATTTGCTGCAGTGACTGATTGTGTGCGAGGTAATGGACCATCACGCTGCGATAGGGCGGCGAAAGGCGCGTGATGGCTCGCGACAGGATCTCGAGACCTTGATGTTTTTCGTAAGCTTGTTCCGGAGTGGGATGTGAGTCTCGAAGTTCCGAGACCACCCATCTTCGCTCTTCAGTTCCGCGCTGATCGCAGGAAACTTCGGAGCGCGTTCTTCTCTTTCGTAAGAGCATCAACGCTGAATTGATGGCGATCCTGGTCAGCCAGGAGGAGAATCGGCAGGTGCCACGGAAATGCTTTAGGTGAACGTATGCCTTGAGAAATGTCTCCTGGACAACGTCCTCAGCATCTTCTTGATGCCGAACGATTCTGAATATCGTGTTGTGAATGGGCATCCTATAGCGACCGCTCAATTCCGCGAATGCCCGTTCGTCAGAGACTCTCGCCGCTGCGAGCAGATCTTCATCCGAAGCCTGTCCATAGTTGAGTGAGGGTGAGATGGAGGGTGCCCTCTCCCCTAGATTCGACAACAGTGAATGAGTGACGCGATCGCAACTGGGTTTTGTCATTTCCTGCACCGAATCCGATAGCGCATATCGTCGTAGCTGATGCGCGATTGGAAGAAAGTCTCTCGCCACTGGAATGCATCCCAGTAGTTTGTGAAATGTGGACTGATTGGCGCGCCAGTAGTGCTGTCAATTACATGAAACATAGTGGGTGCATCCTCGGGCATTTCTTTGGTCGTTCAACGTGAAGCGATTAGGAGGTCAACATCGTGCGCCTATCAATCCCGGAACGAAACCAGTCAGTCGGATGGGAGACTCCTGATCCTCCCGGCCTCGACTGAGGATCAGATGGAGGACCCTCCGAGTTGCATATGCTATTCCACACCGGCCGCCAATCAGTCCCACATCGACCCCGGCATCGAAACTGGTTTGAAGCCAGAGACAAACCGCCACCACATTCAGGGCAAATGCAGTTCAGGATTGCAGATTTCACTTCTTCGTTCGAATGAGTTGGGATCTCCGTCCTCAAAGACCGCTTCTGAGGGAACATGCCTTTGACCTCCTTCTGGACAAGCACCGCGTTCGTTGAACGACGATCTGGGAAGCACGCTTCGTTCCATTTGAGCCGTGTAGTCTGCCTAAATCGAAAATCCCTCCAGCATCCCGTTCGATATGTTCGCTTAAGTTCAAAGGCGACTTAGGGTGCTGTCTAGATCGGATGTGGTTGGCGTTCTGTGCGAGGTGCCAGCGTTCGGCGGACGAGTGTCGATTTAACGACGCCAAGTGTCCGAACTCGACGCGTCGCACGGTTCTTACACAGAAGATGTCACCCGGGGAATTGAGTGAACTGCGAGGAAAGATGGGCTAACTTGGAGGCAGGGAAGAAGCACGGGAGTGATTCATCCGAAAAGATTCCAGTTTGCTTTGTGGCGGATGATCCCATTTCTCATTTGTGGAGTGGAGATCGAAGCTAGCTTTCCGTTGGTAGCGTAACGTGAAATGCAGCACCGAGGGGAGAGTTTGCAGTCACCCAGAGGCGTCCGCCGTGCGCCTCCACAAT
>Ga0157369_10011393_pt1 | contig 10097 bp, 7 predicted proteins | sample C25metaG_FD_113461 | JGI IMG/M metagenome (GOLD analysis project Ga0157369, IMG submission 113461) | Corn rhizosphere microbial communities from Kellogg Biological Station, Michigan, USA - C2-5 metaG | ecosystem: Host-associated > Plants > Roots > Rhizosphere > Soil | place: USA: Michigan...
GCCGGAGCAGGAGACGCGAAGTAATGCCCAAGCGCGACGACATCAACAGCGTGCTCGTGATCGGGTCCGGCCCGATCGTGATCGGCCAGGCCGCCGAGTTCGACTACTCCGGCACGCAGGCCTGCCGCGTGCTCCGCGCGGAGGGCGTGCGGGTCATCCTCGTCAACTCCAACCCGGCCACGATCATGACCGACCCCGACTTCGCCGATGCCACCTACATCGAGCCGATCACGCCCGAGATCATCGAGTCGATCATCATCAAGGAGAAGCCCGACGCGATCCTGCCGACCCTCGGCGGACAGACCGCGCTGAACGCCGCGACGCAACTGCACGACCGCGGGATCCTCGAGAAGTACAACGTCGAGCTCATCGGCGCGAAGTTCGAGGCCATCCACAAGGGCGAGGACCGGCAGATCTTCAAGGAGCTGGTCATCGAGGCCGGCGCCGACGTGGCCCGCTCGCACATCGCGCACACCGTCGAGGAGGCCATCGGATTCGCCGAGGATCTCGGCTACCCGCTCGTGGTGCGGCCCTCGTTCACCATGGGCGGCCTCGGCTCGGGCTTCGCCTACACCGAGGAGGAGCTCCGCCGCATTGTGCGCGACGGCCTGCACCAGAGCCCCACCACGGAGGTGCTGCTTGAAGAGTCCATCCTCGGCTGGAAGGAGTACGAGCTCGAGCTCATGCGCGACACGGCCGACAACACCGTCGTCGTCTGCTCCATCGAGAACGTCGACCCCGTCGGCGTGCACACCGGCGACTCCATCACGGTGGCCCCCGCGCTGACCCTCACCGACCGCGAGTATCAGAAGCTCCGCGACATCGGCATCGACATCATCCGCGCCGTCGGCGTCGACACCGGCGGCTGCAACATCCAGTTCGCCGTCGACCCGGCCACGGGCCGCGTCATCGTCATCGAGATGAACCCGCGCGTCTCCCGCTCCTCGGCCCTGGCCAGCAAGGCGACCGGCTTCCCGATCGCGAAGATCGCCGCGAAGCTGGCCCTCGGCTACCGGCTCGACGAGATCCCCAACGACATCACCAAGGTCACCCCGGCGAGCTTCGAGCCCACCCTCGACTACGTCGTGGTGAAGGTGCCCCGGTTCGCGTTCGAGAAGTTCCCCGCCGCCGATGCGCGCCTGACCACCACCATGAAGTCGGTGGGGGAGGCCATGGCCATCGGCCGCAACTACAGCTCGGCGCTCCAGAAGGCGCTTCGCTCGCTGGAGAAGCGCGGTTCCTCGTTCCACTGGCGCGAGGAGCCCCGGAGCCTGGACCAGCTGCTCGCCGAAGCCGAGGTGCCCACCGACGGCCGCATCGTCACGGTGCAGCAGGCGCTCCGCAAGGGCGCCACCGCCCGGCAGATCTTCGACGCCACCAAGATCGACCCCTGGTTCATCGACCAGATCGTGCTGATCAATGACGTCGCCGACCGGGTCGCCGCCGCGGCAACCCTCGACACCGCGACCCTCCGCCTGGCCAAGGACCACGGGTTCTCCGACGCCCAGATCGGCGAGCTCCGCGGGTTCGGCGAGGAGGACGCCCGCAAGATCCGGCACATCCTGGGCGTCAGGCCGGTGTACAAGACCGTCGACACCTGCGCCGGCGAGTTCCCCGCCCTCACCCCGTACCACTACTCCAGCTACGACGAGGAGACGGAGGTCGCCCCGAGCGACCGCAAGAAGGTGGTCATCCTGGGCTCCGGCCCGAACCGCATCGGCCAGGGCATCGAGTTCGACTATTCCTGTGTGCACGCGTCCTTCGCGCTCTCCGACGCCGGGTACGAGACGATCATGATCAACTGCAACCCCGAGACGGTCTCCACCGACTACGACACCTCCGACCGGCTCTACTTCGAGCCGCTCACGCTTGAAGACGTGCTCGAGGTCATCCACGCCGAGAGCCAGAGCGGCGAGCTCGTGGGCGTGGTCGTGCAGCTCGGCGGACAGACCGCCCTGGGCCTGGCCAAGGGGCTCGAGGCGGCCGGGATCCCGATCCTCGGCACCAGCCCCGCGGCCATCGACCTCGCCGAGGAGCGCGGCCTGTTCGCGGGGATCCTCGAGCAGGCCGGCCTCACCGCACCGCGAAACGGCACCGCCACCGACTTCCCGGGTGCGGTCGCCGTCGCCGAGGAGATCGGCTACCCGGTGCTGGTGCGCCCGAGCTACGTGCTCGGCGGCCGCGGCATGGAGATCATCTACGACTCCGCCTCCCTCGCCGACTACTTCAGCCGCATGGCCGGTCAGGGCATCATCGGCCCGTCGCATCCGCTGCTCGTCGACCGGTTCCTGGACGACGCGATCGAGATCGACGTGGATGCGCTCTACGACGGCCACGAGCTCTACATCGGCGGCGTGATGGAGCACATCGAGGAGGCCGGGATCCACTCCGGCGACTCCAGCTGCACCCTGCCGCCGGTCACCCTCGGCCGCGCCCAGATCGACCGGGTGCGCGAGGCGACGCTCGGCATCGCCCGCGGCATCGGCGTCAAGGGGCTGCTGAACGTGCAGTTCGCCATCGGCGCCGGGGTGCTCTACGTGCTCGAGGCCAACCCGCGCGCCTCCCGCACCGTGCCATTCGTCGGTAAGGCGCTCGGCATCCCGCTGGCCAAGGCGGCGTCGCTGATCATGGTCGGCACGAGCATCGCCGCGCTGAAAGCGGATGGGCTGCTCCCCGAACAGGACGGCTCACGCGTTCCGATGGACGCCCCCGTCGCCGTGAAGGAGGCCGTGCTGCCGTTCAAGCGCTTCCGCACCCCCGGCGGCGACATCGTCGACTCCGTGCTCGGGCCGGAGATGCGCTCCACCGGCGAGGTCATGGGCGTGGACCGCGACTTCCCGCGCGCCTTCGCCAAGAGCCAGATGGCCGCCTACGGCGGCATGCCGCTCACGGGCAGCGTGTTCGTCTCGGTCTCCGACCGCGACAAGCGCTCCATCATCCTCCCCGCGCTCCGCCTGCAGCAGCTCGGCTACGAGATCATGGCGACCGAGGGCACCGCCGACGTGCTGCGGCGCAACGGTATCCAGGCGCGCGTGGTCGCCAAGTTCAGCGAGAAGTCAGCCGCCGACGAGGAATCGATCGTGGAGCTGATCAAGGCGCAGCAGGTCGACATCGTCATCAACACGCCCGGCGGCCGCCGCACCCGCGCTGACGGGTACGAGATCCGGGCCGCGGCGGTCGCCGGCGACCTGCCGCTGTTCACCACGATCGCCGAGCTGTCGGCCGCGGTCGCGTCCATCGACGCGATCACGTCCGGGTTCGATGTCACCTCACTGCAGGAGTACGCGGCCGCCCGGGCGGCGCGGTGAGTTTCGGGGCGCGGCTCGCGCAGACGCTGGCCGAGCAGGGACCGCTGTGCGTGGGCATCGACCCGCACGCGTACCTGCTCGCGGAGTGGGGCCTTCCGGATTCCGCCGCCGGCGCCGAGCGGTTCGGCCGGCTGGTGGTCGAGGCGGCGAACGGTCGCGCGGGATTGGTCAAGCCCCAGGTCGCGTTCTTCGAGCGGTTCGGCGCCGCCGGCTACACCGCCCTGGAACGGGTGCTGGCTGACGCCCGCGACGCAGGGCTTCTGGTGATCGCCGACGCCAAGCGCGGCGACGTCGGCACCAGCGCCGACGGCTACGGACAGGCATGGCTCGCCCCCGGCTCGCCCCTCGAAGCGGATGCCGTGACGCTCAGCCCCTACCTCGGGGTCGGCTCGCTGTCGGGCGTGCTCGCCCTCGCCGAGCAGTCCGGCAAGGGCGTGTTCGTGCTCGCCGCCACGTCGAACCCGGAGGCTGCCCTCCTCCAGCGTGCGGTGCTGGCCGACGGCCCGCGGGCCGGCGCCACGGTCGCCCGTGCCGTCTTCGACGAGGTCACCGAACACAACCGCCGCGCCGAGGGCGCCGGTCTCGGGTCGGCCGGGGTCGTGCTGGGCGCGACGGTGCACCTGCCGGCGTACGGCATCGACGTGCACGCCGACCCGCCGCATCCGCTCACCCCGGTGCTCGCGCCCGGCTTCGGTTACCAGGGCGCCGACGTGCGGAATCTCGCCAGTATCTACGGGAGGCTGGCGCCAGCGGTTATTGTGAGTGAATCGCGTAGTGTGCTCTCGGCGGGCCCGTCGGGGCTGGCCGAGGCCATCGCGAACCGAGCCACGCAAGCAGGAGCCGCCCGTGTCCACTAATCGCCCCACACCGCCCGACGTCGACAGGGTCGCCGCGTCCCGCGCGGCCGTCGCCGCCCGTCGGGCCCGCGCCGCAGTGAAGGCCCAGGTCGCCGCGGGGGAGCGCACCGCGCTCGAAGTGCTCTCGGCCGCCATCCGCGAACCGAACGGCGTCGAAGGCAAGCTCCGCGTCACCGAACTGCTTCTCAGCATCCCGGCGATCGGAGTGACCAAGATGGAGCGACTGATGGACCAGCTCGGCATCTCCCGTTCCAAGCGGCTCGGCGGGCTCGGCACCCACCAGCGTGACCGGCTGCGCGACTTCCTCTCCACCAAGCCCACCAGCCGCCGCGGGTCCACCCGATCGACCCTCGTGGTGCTGGCCGGCCCGACCGCCGTCGGCAAGGGCACCGTCGCCAGCTACATCCGCGAGCATTTCCCGCAGGTGAAGCTGTCGGTGTCGGCGACAACGCGGGCGCCACGCCCCGGGGAGGTCGAGGGGGTCAGCTACTACTTCGTCGACGACGCCGAGTTCGACCGCATGATCGAGGCCGGCGAGTTGCTGGAATGGGCGACCGTGCACAACGCGTACCGGTACGGCACCCCACGGCGGCCCGTCGAAGAGGCCATCGCCGCCGGAACGAGCGTGCTGCTCGAGATCGACCTGCAGGGCGCGCGTGCGGTGCGCCGGGCGATGCCGGAAGCCACCCTGGTCTTCCTGGCCCCGCCGAGCTGGGAAGAACTCGTACGCCGACTCGTCGGCCGGGGCACCGAAGACGCCGCCGAGCGGGCGCGCCGGCTGGAGACGGCCAAGCTCGAACTGGCCGCGCAGGGGGAGTTCGATTACCAGGTCGTCAACACCGACGTGGCCGAGGCCGCCCAGGAAGTCGTAGACTTGATACAGATTCGCAAGGCATTGTCGCGCCCTCCGGCCGGAATGCCTTGATTTTGTGCGTCCCCGGCGCACCGTTCATGCACTGAAGGAGTGTCACCCCATGGCCACCAAGTCCCCCGGAATCATCGACCCGCCCATCGACGACCTGCTCTCCAAGGTCGACTCCAAGTACGCCCTCGTGATCTTCGCATCCAAGCGTGCCCGTCAGATCAACGACTACTACGCCGACCTTCACGAAGGCAGCCTCTTCGACAACGTCGGCCCGCTGGTCGACTCCACCATCGACGACAAGCCGCTGTCGGTCGCCCTCCGCGAGATCAACGAAGACAAGATCGTCGCCCGGCCGATCGCCCAGTAACGGCGGGCACGGAAAACCCAGGTTAAGCGCGCACGAATGCCCACCGGTCGCAGGATCATCGTCGGAATCACCGGCGGTATCGCTGCGTACAAGGCGGTGGGCGTCGTGCGCGCTCTCGTTCTGCAGGGTCACGACGTCCAGGTTGTCGCAACGGATGCCGCGCTCCGGTTCGTCGGGCGCCCCACCCTCGAGGCGATCTCCCGCAACCCCGTGCACACCGACCTGTACGAGGGTGTCGCCGAGGTGCGCCACGTGGCCCTCGGGCAGACGGCCGACCTGATCGTCATCGCACCGGCCACGGCGAACACGCTCGCGAAGATGGCGGCAGGGCTGGCCGACGACCTGCTCGGCAACACGCTCCTGGCCAGCACGGCGCCGGTCGTGGTCGCGCCGGCCATGCACACCGGCATGTGGACGAACCCCGCGACCATGCAGAACGTGGCCACGCTCCGCTCACGCGGCGTCACCGTGGTGGGCCCGGCGACCGGGCAACTCACCGGCGCCGACAGCGGGCCGGGGCGGATGGAAGAACCCGACACGATCGTCGCGGCCGCGCTGGCGGCGCTGGACGCGGCATCCGCCCGTACCACCGACTCAGGCGATCTCGCCGGACGCCGCATCGTCATCAGCGCCGGCGGCACCCGCGAGCCCCTCGACCCGGTGCGGTTCCTCGGCAACCGCTCCAGCGGCCGGCAGGGCGTCGCCCTCGCGGCCGCCGCCGCTGCGCGGGGCGCGGACGTGACGCTCGTGGCCGCGCACCTGGAGGTGCCGGTGCCGGACGGCATCACGGTGCATCACGTCTCGACGACCGCCGAACTGCAGCAGACGATGCAGGCCGCCGCCACCGACGCCGACACCGTCATCATGGCCGCCGCCGTCGCCGACTACCGGCCCGCCCAGGTGGAGCCGGGCAAGATCAAGAAGGACACCGTCGGAGACCGGCTCGCCCTCGACCTGGTGCGAAACCCCGACATCCTCGCGGGCCTGGCCGCCGCGCGCACTCCCGGGCAGCAGGTGGTGGGCTTCGCCGCCGAGACCGAACCCGACCGCCACGCACTCCTCGAACTGGGCCGGGCGAAACTGGCGCGCAAGGGCTGCGACTACCTCGTCGTCAACCGGGTGGGCTGGCACGAGGGGTTCGCTGCCGACGACAACAGCGTCATCGTGCTCGACGCGGCCGGAGCTATAGTGAGGGAGGCCACCGGGGGCAAGATGTCGGTGGCACATGCGATCCTCGACGTGGTCAGTAACCCGCCAGCGACTGGCTTTCCATCAACGACTGAAACGGCCCGATGAGCGCACTTCGCCTGTTCACCTCCGAGTCCGTGACCGAGGGGCACCCCGACAAGATCTGCGACCAGATCTCCGACAGCATCCTCGACGCCCTGCTGACCGAAGACCCGCACAGCCGGGTCGCCGTCGAGACCATGGTCACCACCGGGCTGGTGCACGTGGCCGGTGAGGTGACGACCGCCGGTTACGTGGAGATCCCCTCCATCGTGCGGCGCACGATCACCGAGATCGGGTACGACTCCTCCGACGTGTGGTTCGACGGCCGCTCCTGCGGTGTCGAGGTCTCCATCGGCGGCCAGTCGCCCGACATCGCGCATGGCGTCGACAACGCCTTCGAAACCCGTGAAGAGCAGAGCGTCGACGACTTCGACCGGCAGGGCGCCGGCGACCAGGGCATCATGTTCGGCTACGCCACGCGGGAGACGCCCACCCTCATGCCCATCCCGATCTGGATCGCGCACCGCCTCGCCGAGCGCCTCGCCGCGGTGCGCAAGTCGGGGGAGCTGACCTGGCTCCGCCCCGACGGCAAGACCCAGGTCACCGTCGGCTACGACGGCATCACCCCGCGCACCGTCGAGACCGTGGTCGTCTCCACGCAGCACGCCCCCTCGGTCTCCACCCACCACCTGCGCCAGGAGATCGACGAGCTCGTGATCCGGCCGGTCCTGGCCGGCGTCAACCTCGACTCCTCCGCCGCGCAGACGCTGATCAACCCCACCGGCCGGTTCGAGATCGGCGGACCCCAGGGCGACGCCGGGCTCACCGGTCGCAAGATCATCATCGACACGTACGGCGGCTCCAGCCGGCACGGCGGCGGCGCCTTCAGCGGCAAAGACCCGTCGAAGGTCGACCGCTCGGCCGCCTATGCCATGCGCTGGGTCGCCAAGAACGCCGTCGCCGCGGGCCTGGCCGAACGCCTCGAAGTGCAGGTGGCGTACGCCATCGGCAAGGCCGCGCCCGTCGGGCTCTACGTGGAGACGTTCGGCACCGGCGCGCTGCCCGACACGGCGATCACCGCCGCCATCCAGGAGGTCTTCGACCTGCGGCCGGCCGCGATCATCCGTTCGCTCGACCTGCTGCGGCCGATCTACGCGCAGACCGCCACCTACGGGCACTTCGGGCGCGAGCTGCCCGACTTCACCTGGGAGAAGCTCGACCGGGTCGAGGAGCTCCGAAGCGCAGCCGGCCTCTGACATGACGCACACCGGCCTCGTGGCGCGGGTGCTCATCGACTCGCCGCTGCCTCAGCTCGACCACCTCTTCGACTACGCCATTCCGGCGGAGCTCGCCGACGTCGCCCAGCCCGGCGTGCGCGTGAAGGTTCCGTTCGGGTCGTCGGGCCGCGTCGTGGGCGGATACCTCATCGAACGCGTCGAGCCGGCAACGGATGACGCGGCGCCCGCTGTCGCCGGTGCAGCTGCCGGCGGTGCAGATGCCGGGGGTGCGGGTGCCGGCGGTGCGGGTGCCGGCGGAGGCGCGGACCCCCTGTTCCACGGCACGCTCAGCCCCCTCGAGAGCGTGGTCTCGCCCGCCCGCGTGCTCACCGGCGAGGTGTGGACGCTCGCGCGCGCCGTGGCCGACCGCTCCGCGGGGAACGCGGGCGACGTCATCCGCCTGGCCGTGCCGCCGCGGCGGGTGCGCGTCGAGAAGGCCTGGCTGGCGCAGCCAGCGGATGCCGCGGATACGGCGGGTGGGAAAGCCGCCGCGTGCCACTTCGCCGACTACCCGGCAGGCGCGTTGACCGGGATCATCGCCCAGCGCGGCCGGGCGGCGGTCGCGGCCGTGCCCCGGCCGGTCCTGCTCGCCGACGGCCGCACGGTGGGGCAGTGGGCGCTCACCCTCGCCGAGCTCGGCGTCGCGGCCCTGGCGGCCGGGCGGAGCGCCATCCTGGCCGTGCCCGACTACCGGGATCAAGACCAGCTGCAGGCGGCGCTGGCCCAGCTCGCGCCGGCCGGGTCCGTGCGCCGGGTCGACGCCCGGCAGTCCGACCCCGACCGGTACCGCGACTTCCTCGCCTGCCTCGACCCGGTGCCCCGCATCATCATCGGCAACCGCTCGGCCGTGTACGCGCCGGCTCACGAGCTCGGCCTCATCGCCCTCTGGGACGACGGTGACCCGCTCTACGCGGAGCCGCTCAGCCCCTACGTGCACGCCCGCGACGCCGCCCTGGTTCGGCAGCAGCAGGCCGACTGTGCGCTGGTGTTCCTCGGCCATGCCCGCAGTGTCGAGGTGCAGCGGCTGGTGGGACTCGGCTGGCTGCAGAGCATCGAACCCGCCCGGGCGCAGCATCCGCGGGTGATCCCCACCGAACTGCAGGCGACCGACGCCCGCGGGGCGCGCATCCCCTCCGCCGCGTGGGGCGCCGCCCGCGAGGCGCTGGCCCGCGGCCCGGTGCTGGTGCAGGTCGCGAGCCCCGGTTACGCTCCGGTGCTGGCCTGCACAACCTGCCGGCACGCAGCGCGCTGCACCCGCTGCCAGGGCCCGCTCGGCCTGGCCGCCGCGGACGCCGCCCCCTCCTGCCGCTGGTGCGGCGCCCTGGCCGTCGGCTGGCACTGCCCGCTCTGTGAGGGCACGGAATTCCGGCTGGTCACCGTCGGCAGCGGCCGCACGGCGGAAGAACTCGGCCGCGCCTTCCCGGGCGTGCGGGTCATCGTCGCCGACGGCGACCACATCGTGCAGCGCGTTGACGCCGCCCCCGCCCTCGTCATCGCCACCCGGGGCGCCGAGCCGCTCGCACACGGTGGCTATCAGGCGGTGCTGCTCCTCGACGGTGAGCGGATGCTCGCCCGTGAATCCCTGCGCGTGGGCGAGGACTGCCTGCGCTGGTGGTCGAACGCCGCCGCCCTCGCCGCACCCGGCGCTCCGGTGATGCTCGTCGGGGTGGGCGGCGTTCTCGCGCGGACGCTCAGCCTCTGGCAGCAGCCCCGGTACGCCGCCGCCGAGCTGGCCGACCGGCGGAGCCTGCGGTTCCCGCCGGCGCTCCGCGCGGCATCCGTCACCGGCGCCGCACCCGCCGTCGAGGCGGCCCTCGACGGCCTCACCGGCATCGACGGGGTCGACGTGCTCGGCCCGGTCGGCGCCGATGAGGGCAGCGTGCGGGCGATCGTGCGCCTGCCGTACGCGGCGGGCGACCAGGTCGCCCACGCACTGAAGGCCGCCGTGGTGCGCGCTGCCACCGGCCGGCGCCCGGCGAAGGGCCGCGGCTACCGGCCGCCGCCTACACTCAAAGTACGATTCGACGACCCGGAGCTGTTGTAAATGAAACTCGTCTTCGCCGGCACCCCGCAGGCCGCCGTCCCGTCGCTCACCGCACTCGCCGGGTCGGAGCACGACGTCGACCTCGTCATCACGCGCCAGGACGCCCCGCTCAGCCGCAAGCGCGTGCTCACGCCGTCGCCCGTCGCCGC
>Ga0157369_10011395_pt1 | contig 10096 bp, 10 predicted proteins | sample C25metaG_FD_113461 | JGI IMG/M metagenome (GOLD analysis project Ga0157369, IMG submission 113461) | Corn rhizosphere microbial communities from Kellogg Biological Station, Michigan, USA - C2-5 metaG | ecosystem: Host-associated > Plants > Roots > Rhizosphere > Soil | place: USA: Michigan...
CTGCGCGGTCCGCGCGCCGGGCTGATTCTGGCGAAGGAGAGGTTCGCGAAGGACATCGATAAGACGGTGTTCCCGGGCGTGCAGGGCGGTCCGCTGGTGCACGTGGTGGCGGCCAAGGCGGTGTGCTTCCTGGAGGCGATGCAGCCGGAGTTCGTCGAATACCAGAAGCAGGTGGTGGCGAACGCGCGCGCGCTGGCGCAGTCGCTAACGGACGAAGGATTCCGGATTGTCTCGGGCGGCACGGACACGCACCTGATGCTGGTAGATGTGTTCTCGAAGGGAGTTCGCGGCAAGGAAGCCGAGCAGGCGCTGGACCGCGCCCGCATCACGGTGAACAAGAACGCGATCCCGTTCGACACGAATCCGCCGCTGAACCCGAGCGGGGTCCGGCTGGGCTCGCCGGCGGTGACGACGCGCGGCTTCCGGGAAGCGGAGATGCGCGAAGTCGGCGCGCTGATCGCCGAAGTGCTGCACCATGTGGCGGACGAGGGCGCGCTCGCGGCGGTGCGGCAGAAGGTGGGCGCGCTGACGGCGCGATTCCCGCTGTACCAGTGGAAGCGCGACGCTGTCCGGGCGTAGGGCATGAGCGAGGCGCTCAAGGACCTGCGCGACTAGCATGGGCCTGCACATCGCGATCGACGCCCGGCGCATCCGGGACTTCGGGATCGGCACGTATATCCGGAGTCTCGTGCATGCGCTGGGCGGCATCGACCAGGAGAACCGGTACACCCTGGTGACGCATCCGGCGGAGGCGCGGATGCTGGCGGGACTGCCGGAGAATTTCCATTCGGCTCCGTATGCGCGCGACGACCACAGCGTGCTCGACCACGTCGCATTCCCGATGTTCCTGCGCCGGCTCTCGACGGACCTCGTGCACATTCCGTTGAACCGGGTCCCGCTGCTCATGATCAAGCCTTACGTGGTGACGATCCACGACATGGCGAACCTGTTCTTCGAAGAGGAGACGGGGAATCTGCGGATGCAGATGCGGCGGTACCGGTTCCGCCGGGGGCTGGTGCGGGCGAACCGGGTGATCGCGGTGTCCGACGCGACGCGGCGGGACGTAGAGAATGTGATGCGGGTGGAGCCCAACCGTGTGCGGCGGGTCTACAACGCTCCGGACCCGGGTTTCCACGTTTCAGAGGCGGCGACCGAAGCCGAGCAGCAGCAGCGCATCATGGAGCGCTACCAGATCAACTACCCGTTCCTGCTCTACGCGGGCAATATCCGGCGGCATAAGAATGTTCCGCGGCTGGTGGAGGCGTTCGCGGTGGTGCGCGACCAGTTGCAGTCGCACCCGGTCTATAAGGATCTCCGCCTGGTGATCATCGGAGACACGATCTCGCAGTACCCGGCGGTGCGGCAGACGGTGATCAAGAGCCGCGTGGAGCACGTGGTCCGGTTTCTCGGCTTCGTGCCGTTCGAAACCTTGCGGTGTTTTTACGAGGTGGCGGCGGCGTTTGTGTTCCCGTCGCGCTACGAAGGGTTCGGGCTGCCGCCGCTCGAAGCGATGGCGTGCGGGGCGCCGGTGGTGGCGTCGAACGTCAGCTCACTGCCGGAGGTGGTGGGCGACGCGGCGATCCTGGTGAACCCGGAGAACGTGTTCGACATCGCGCGCGGGATCCGCGAGGTGCTGCTGGACGAGGAGTTGCGGCAGCAGTTGATCAGCCGCGGCCGCGCGCAGGCGGCGCGTTTCAGTTGGGAGCGGACGGCGCGGCAGGTGCTCGAGATCTACCAGGAAGCTGCCGCTGAAAGATAGGGCTGCGAAAGATAGCTGACGGACGGGACGCGGTGTTTTACAGTAGAAAAAACATTCGTTTGCTGGAGGGGTTTCTGATCTCGCGTCACGTCATCATCACCGCTGGTATCCTGGCTTGCGCGGCCGGCGCACTGGCCCAGGGCAACTACGAAGTCCAGGTCTACGGGTCGGATTTGGTGCCGAAGGGCGCCACGATGGTCGAGATCCACAGCAATTTCACCGCGAGCGGGACGAAGGGCGTGATCGACGGCGTCCTGCCGACCAATCATGCGGTGCACGAGACGCTCGAGATCACGCACGGGTTCAACAAGTGGTTCGAGACGGGATTTTACCAGTTTACGAGCATCCAGGCGGACGGGAGTTGGAACTGGGTGGGGACGCATATCCGGCCGCGGTTCGGGGTGCCGGAGGAGTATCACCTGCCGGTGGGGCTGAGCCTCTCGACGGAGTTCGGGTATCAGCGTCCGAACTTCTCGCCGGACACGTGGACGTGGGAGATCCGCCCGATCGTGGATAAGAAAATCGGGAAGTTTTATATGGCGTTCAACCCGACGCTGGAGAAGTCGTTCCACGGGCCGAGCCAGTCCGCGGGGTACGAGTTCTCGCCGAACGTGAAGTTCGCGTACGACCTGCTGAAGAGGGTCACGGTGGGGATGGAGTATTACGGGTCGGTGGGGCCGATTACCGGCTTCGACCCGTTGCGCGAGCAGCAGCAGCAGTTCATCCCGGCGGTGGACATCGACTTCGGGAAGAACTGGGAGTTCAATTTCGGCGTGGGCGTGGGCGTGACGCAGGCGACCGACCACCTCCTGATCAAGGCGATCGTCGGCCGCCGTTTCGGCGGGAAGCACAGCCCGGAACCCGCCGCGCCGCCGTTCAACGCGCCGCCTACGCAGCCTGGGAAGAATCCGCCGCTTTAATCAGCGACAGGTCCAACTCGATCTTCAATTCGTCGCCGACCAGGAAGCCGCCAGTCTCGAGGGCGGTATTCCACGTGAGTCCGAAATCGCTGCGCTTAATTTTGGTGGTGGCGGTGGCGCCGGTGCGGGTGTTGCCCCAGGGATCTTTGCCTTCGGGCGAGGGGCCTTCCACCTTGAGCACGACGGGCTTGGTGACGCCGTGGATCGTGAGGTCGCCGGTGAGTTTGATCTCGCCTTCGTCGGCCGATTCGATGCCGGTGCTGCGGAAGGTGATGGTCGGGAACTTTTCAGCGTGGAGGAAGTCGGCGCTGCGGAGGTGCGCATCACGCTGGGCCTCGTTGGTGTTGATGCTGGCGGCATCGATCTCGGCGTTGACGCTGGAGGCAGCGGGGTTCTGCGGGTCATAGACAACGGTCCCGGTGACCTTCTGGAAGCCGCCACGGACGTTGGTGATCATCATGTGGCGGACGGTGAATTGCGCGCTCGAGTGCGCGGGATCGATTTGGTAAGTCGTTTTCATAGTACGTTTCCTTTCGTTCTAGAGATGTCGTTGTAACAAATATTAAGCCCGGAAAATCACTTCAGCGGCTCCCGCAGCGCCTCCAGGGTGTCGATCAATGCCTCCAGTAGTCACGCCGAGGCGGCCGACGGCGCGGGAGAAGAGACGGTCGAGGGGTTCGTCGATACGTTTGACGAGGTCGAGACCGCGATCGGTGATGCGGGTGATGACGACGCGGCGGTCTTCCTTGCTGCGCTCGCGGCGGATGAAGTCCTGCGCCTCCATGCGGTCGAGGAGGCGGGTGATGTCGGGGTCGGGGGTGAGCATGCGCTCGGTGGCCTGGGAGCAGGTGACGCCGTCTGAACCCGAGCCGCGGAGGATGCGGAGCATGTTGTACTGGGTCGGGGTGAGTTGATACTGCTTCAGGAGCTCGGCGAGCTGCTGGCTGAGGAACTCGTAGGTGCGGGCGAGGTTGAGGAAGGCTTCCTCGTCTCTCGACCGGAAGGGTTTGGTTTGTCGGATCTCTTTGGCTAGCTTGCCGCTCACAGTTTGAGAATAGTTCTACATGAAGATATTGTCAAGAGGAATTCTTTGCTGAAAGCGGATCGGAGATGCGTTAGAATGGACTGTCGAAGAGGCCGGGATAGCTCAGTTGGTAGAGCGGCTGACTTGTAATCAGCAGGCCACGAGTTCAACTCTCGTTCCCGGCTCCACCTCCTTTCCGAAGGGTCCTGCCTTCTACTACTTCACTGGCCTGGAAGATACAGCAGGCGCCGTTCTGGCGACCGAGGCCGATCCCGCGAAAGCCGGCTTTTGCTTCCCACACATTCGATGTACTGGGAAGATTCGCCCACCTGAAATCAGCGCCGGCTCCGCTACGGTTCAGACTAGCGGCATTTCAACATGTAGTCGACTGTTCCGAACTGGAGAGATTACTCGACGGGGTTTCCAGTTCGCGGCTGAAACTCTACTACGTCATTCAGCCGGCGTTGCCCTCGGACGGATACATGGCTGCCGCTGACTCGCACAGCTGACGCCGCAGCAGGGCCGGCAGCCGAAGAATCTTCCGCCAGCCTGGAGATATCTTCCGTTCGAATTCCGCGACGGGCGCCATGATCATCAACATGAACTCCACCGCACCCCACCGTTCTTCAGTTCGCGGATTCTGGCGAGGCAGTTGGCGATCCAGGCGGGTGAGCCAGGTACTTACCGCATCGCGGGTCCGTAATGTATGGATCCACAGAATCCGCAATTGACGTTTCCGGAAAAGTACAGTAGTGGTAGTAGTCTGCCGCACAGTTATGTAACGGGACCACGAATTCTCGCACTATTCGGCAAGTCACTCGGCAGGGAAAGGTGCGGCCGTTTTGGATCTGCTCGTCTTTACCGTATCCCGACGAACGTCTCGGAACCCGGTATGCGATGCGCTGGCGCTACGCGGGGATCGTCCTTGCGCGGTCGCGAACGAGCCAGAACTGCTTCAGCGGACCGCGGACGGCGCGGCGGGAGTCATTCTGGTTGCCGCCACCCTGGCCGACGCCGAGACCGCGCTTCGACTGACGCTTGAAACGCGCCGCGCGCATCCCCAAACACCCGTGCTCCTGGTTTGCAGCGAGACCACGGAAGATCTGCTGCTTGCGGCATTTCGGGCCGGCGCCACCGACCTGCTGCGCGATTCCAGTTCAGCCGCCGAGACGCAGGCGTGCCTGGATCGCGTTTTCCCTCACGCCCCGAAAACTCGCAACAACGACGGCATCGTGGGCGAGGGTCCCGCGATGCAGCAGGCCCGGGCGGCCATCGAGGCCGCGGCAGCGACGGACCTCAACGTCCTGATCACTGGCGAAACCGGCACGGGCAAGGAACTGGCGGCGGAGCGAATTCACCGCCAGAGCCGCCGCCGGGCGTGCCCCTTCGTTTGCGTCAACTGCGCGGCGATCCCCGCGGAACTGCTGGAGAGCGAGTTGTTCGGCTACGAGCGTGGGGCATTCACCGGAGCCCACGCCTCCCGTGACGGCAAACTGCCGTCGGCTCGCGGCGGCACTGTCTTCCTCGACGAGATCGGAGACATGGATCTGTACTCGCAGGCCAAGATCCTGCGCGCCATCGAGAGCCGGCGCGTGCAGCGGCTCGGCAGTAATCGCGACATCCCGCTCGATATCCGGATTGTCGCGGCGACGAACCGGAACCTGGAGCAACTCGCGGCCGAGGGACGCTTCCGGCAGGACCTCTACTATAGGCTGAACGTGGTCCACGTCTACATGCCGCCCTTGCGCGAACGGACGGAGGAACTACCTGCGCTGGTGCGCTACATGCTCGCCGAGTTGAATGCCGCCTCGAATCGCGCTCCGGTCACCATCGATCCCGAGATCCTTACGAGCCTGACCGCGTATCAGTGGCCGGGCAACATCCGGGAGCTGCGCAACTGTATCGAGTCGGCATTCGCGTTCTGCGCTTCGGACCGCATTACATCCGACAGCCTGCCCAAAGAGCTCCGCGAGAAACTCCGCTTGACCGCGCCCGTCGGCAGCGAGCGCGACCGCCTCCTGCATGCGCTGACCTCGGCGCAATGGAACAAGAGCGAGGCCGCCAAGCTGCTGCACTGGTCGCGCATGACTCTGTACCGCAAGATGTCGCGGCACGGCATTGAGCTGGAGCGAGACTCCGCGTCGTTGTGTAACAAAGCGGGCGCCACTAAGACAGCGTAGCCCGTCACCTGTTACACTCCACGACCCGAGTTTGTAACATCAGGTGTAACAAGGCCGCCGCGCATTTCCTTCTGCCCTTGATTCTTCAAACAGTTGGCCGGATGGCCGCCGGCATGCAATCGCTCACCCCCGCGGGAGCGGATGGCAGAACCACTCGAAGGCCGATACGCGAACTACTTTGAACTGGGGTTCACAGCGTTCGAGTTCATCCTCGATTTCGGCCAGTTCGATCGGGAGACCGGCGGGGTGGTGCGGCACACGCGAATCATCACCAATCCGGCATCCGCCAAGGTTCTGCTCGACATGTTGGGCGACGTCGTGAGGGAGTACGAGGCAAAAGTGGGAACAGCGGGAGAACCGGAGCGGTAAATGGCGACTCACAACGCCATCGCCGCTGTGGGACAGGCCATCCTCGGCATGCTCGCCGGCGCGTGTCCGCGTCCCGAGTTCTCGGGCGCGCAGTTCGAACTCTACCAGGCGCAGAATTTCGAAGCGGCGATGGACGAGGGGATCTCGCTCTACATGTACCGCGTGACACCCGCGAACAACATCCGCAACCTGCCTCCGCGAACCGCGCCGGACGGACGGCGCTACCGCCCGTCGCTGCCGCTCGACCTTCACTACCTCCTGATCGCGTGGGCGCGGGACGCCGCCAAGCAGCACCGCCTGCTCGGCTGGGCGATGCGCGAATTGGAGAACACGCCGATTCTGTACGCGTCTCTGCTCAACCAGTTCGGCCCCGAGCCCGACACGTTCGCGCCCAACGAGACCGTCGACCTCATCATGGAAACGCTGCCGATCCAGGACATGGGCTCGCTCTGGGAGGTCTACCGCCACCGCTTCCAGCCGAGCGTCCCATACACCGCCCGCATGGTGCGCATCGATTCCGACCTTGAAATCACGGATGCCGGACCCGTTCAGACGCGCGTGTTCTCCGCCGGAAAGGTCGTCGAGCCGTGACGTCCATTCAGGTGCTCGAGACTCTGACGCTGGTGGCGCCGCTCGGACTCCGCTTCTGGGACCCGGTGGACCAAGCGGCAGTGAGCGAAGGGCTATCGGTCGTCATCTGGCCGAAGGCGTGTCCGGAGATGCGCATCCCTGCGGTCCTCAATCGCACCGACGTGTTCACCTTCCCCGATCTGCCGGGCATGCGCGAGATCGAAAACGGCGCAGGAGACGACGCCTACTGGGCAGCCAACCCGCCGCGAGTCGACTTCGTGGTGCGCGTGTCGGACAGCGCGAATCGCTTCCTGCCGCTGCAGATATCCGTGCGCCTCCCGATCCGCGGCGTGTACGACCGGATCCCGCTTTTTTCGTCGGCCGCGCGAATCCTCGCGGGCCCGGTCGGCGTCATTCGCGCGCAGTTGTTCGATGCCATCGCGAACGCTCCCGCGGCCTGGGCCTTGGTGGAAGCGCGCGCCGGCGCCGTCGTGGCGCGCGGTATGGCGGACCGCCAGGGCCGCCTCGTGCTGCCGCTGCCCTATCCCGAAGCGCAGAACTCCGGCGGCTTCGGGTCGCCGCTGGGGGCGGGCGGAGTCAGTCTCCGGTCGCAGACCTGGCAGACCGGCCTGGCGTTCTTTTACACGCCGCAGCGCCCGGCGCCCGACGCGCCCGATCTCGATTTTGTCCAGCGTCAAATCCCGGCGTTCGCCTGGGACGATCAAACGCTTTCCACGCCCCTGACCGGCGCCAAGCTGCGCTTCGGCCAGGACTTGATTTTGCGATCGCGGGCGCCTCTGGCCAGCCCGCCTGCCCTGCTCTCGACCCTGTTGATTACCGCGGCGGTTTCGCCGCCATAACCGTGCAAGGAGGAAGGAATGCCGGAATACTTAGCGCCTGGCGTATACGTTGAAGAAGTCTCCTACCGAGCGAAATCGATCGAAGGAGTGAGCACGACGACGACGGGCTTTGTCGGACCGACCCGCTATGGACCCGTCGATCTTCCGCTCGACGTCGTTACGGGACTCGGCGAGTTCGAGCGCGTTTACGGAGACCGCCAGCAGATGCAGTTTGGCGCCTCTCCCACCCACAACTATCTCTGGCATGCGGCGCGCGCCTTCTTCGAGGAGGGCGGCAAGCGCCTTTACGTGGCGCGGGTCTTCAAGCCACTCGCCGCCGGCACGCCGTTGCTCAACAAAGACGGTGTCGCACTGGCGTCCATCGGCGCCCTTAAGCTCTCGGCGCGCTTCCCCGGCGCGGGCGGGAATATGCGCGTGCGCGTGACTCTTACCGCGGGCGCGAACGTCCTGGCGCTGGATCCGCCGATTCAGAATCCCGTTCCGGCGGTGCGGGGCATCCTCGACAACGACGTCGTAATCGTCAATCACCTGAGCAGTCCGCCGGCGCCCGGTGGCGTTGCGGCAGTGGCGAAGTCCTTCTTCGACACCGCCAGCGGCCTGGCCTCATGGAAATTCGACGACGGCACTGCCAAAGGCATCCTGCTCTCCGGCCTCGACCCTCGGAACGGCGACACCGTCCAGGTGGTCACCGCCACCGTGACGGTGTATCCGAACGACGCGAACATGTCCCCGTGGGTCTATTCCGGCCTCGCCCTCGACATCAACCATCAATTGTCCGGCGCATACGATTCGATAGAGGCGCAGTTCCGGCCGTATCCGCCCAACCCCGGCGATCCGTTCGAACACACGCCGCTACCGTTAGGACAGGCGCGCACCATTCCCATCGTGATCAGCATGGCCGGCGCGCATGATGGGGCAGCGGTGCTGAAGGCGCTGCTCTCCGCCGATGCCGGCCTCGCTGCCGCCCTGGCAGACCCGAAGTCCACCGCCGTCGATCGCTCCATCGACGTGATGCTCGCCGGCGGCAACGACGGGCAGCGTCCGGGAGCCGACGAGTATGAGGGTTTCGCAGATGTTGCGTCCACGCGCAAGACCGGGCTGAAAGCGCTCGAGGATCTCGACGACGTCTCGATTGTCGCGGCGCCGGGGTCGACGTTCGGATACGGCGGCGGCTACCATGACGACGCCAGCACCATTCTGAACCTGCTGATCGCCCACGCACAGAGCATGCGCTACCGGATCGCCGTCCTCGATTCGGGCGAGAACCAGAGCGTGGCGGACGTCCGGGATCTGCGCGCCCGCATCGATTCGACGTACGCGGCTCTCTACTATCCCTGGGTCACGGTGCTCGACCCGGTGACGCGCGCCGAGATCAACCTGCCGCCCAGTGGCTTCGTATGCGGCATCTACGCTCGCAACGATATCAACCGCGCCGTCTACAAGGCGCCCGCCAATGAAGTGGTCAACCTCGCGATCGGCTTCGAGACGGTGCTGAACAAAGCGCAGCAGGACGTTTTGAATCCGCTCGGCGTCAACTGCTTCCGGTACTTCGAAGGCCGCGGCTTCCGGCTGTGGGGCGCCCGCACGGTCTCGAGCGATCCGGAATGGAAGTACGTCAACCTGCGGCGCTACTTCGCCTATCTCGAGCACTCCATCGACAAAGGCACGCAATGGGCGGTCTTCGAACCCAACGGCGATCAGCTCTGGAGCAACGTCCGGCGCACCATTTCCGACTTCCTGTTGAACGAGTGGCAGACCGGGGCCCTGCTCGGCGATAAGCCGGAGAAGGCGTTCTTCGTGCGTTGCGACCGCTCCACCATGACCCAGAACGATCTCGATAACGGCAGGCTCGTCTGCCTGATCGGCGTCGCGCCGCTGCGGCCCGCCGAGTACGTCATCTTCCGCATCGGCCAGTGGACCGCCGATGCCAAGAGCTAAGTAGGAGAAATCTATGGCGACATTACGCGAACGCCCCTACGTGCAATTCAACTTCCTGGTCGACCTCGGGACGGGGTCGACCGACGGACCGGAGGCCGGCTTCCAGGAAGTCACCGGCATCGGCATGGAAGTCACCGTCAGCGAGTATCGAACCGGCAACCACAAAGAGAACAGCGTCATGAAGATCACCGGGATGAACAAGTCCACGGACGTGACGCTGAAGCGCGGGGTGATCGGCAGCCTGAATCTGTATAACTGGCTGAACGACATCCGCAACGGCAACCAGAACGCGATGCGGACGGTCACGGTCCAACTTCAGAATGAGGACCACACGTCGGTAGTCGCCACCTGGAAACTGCTGCGGGCTCGCATCATCAAGCACACCAGCGGCCCGTTCAATGCCAAAGGCACGGACGTCGCCATGGAAGAATTGGTGCTCGCCTACGAGCGGCTGGAAATGGAGTAGATCGTGGTCA
>Ga0157369_10011396_pt1 | contig 10096 bp, 10 predicted proteins | sample C25metaG_FD_113461 | JGI IMG/M metagenome (GOLD analysis project Ga0157369, IMG submission 113461) | Corn rhizosphere microbial communities from Kellogg Biological Station, Michigan, USA - C2-5 metaG | ecosystem: Host-associated > Plants > Roots > Rhizosphere > Soil | place: USA: Michigan...
CGAGAACTTCGTCCACCACTGCTCGAATTGTTCGCAGCGGATGATCTTGTCTCACCCGCGCTTCCGGCGACAGATAGCTGAACATACCGCTTTGCTGATGGTCTACGCCTCGCATCTCAGACAGAGACGCTCAAAGCATTCATTACGTAACTTGTTTGAGATTGTTTTTCAGCATCCTGCTAGAGGTCTCCGCAGGCAATCGGACCCGAGCAATGCAGACACGAAACACCTCGGGCCCACGCTCCAGATAATTCCAAGTGATTTCGCTCATGAACTGCGATTCTAACTGCCTCCGCAATGGCTGCGGATCATGGTCATTCACAATCGTGAACGACTCCCCAAGTGCCATTCCGCTGAGGCGAGCGAAGACAAGCGAATGTCTTTGGCCCCGAGGGATGCTCCGGAGGTCAAGCACTGAATTTTCTACTGATGGGCCTTTGGACTCAGCCCGGGCGAGAACAGTTACAAGAAGGGCGCTGTCCTCATGCGCAGTTAGGGCATGAAGGCGTCCGGCTTCCAGCCGGATCAGCGTCCCACTTTTCATTTCAAATGGCACGGGCCCGTCATAAAAAGTGGTCCAGCCTGACAGAGCTTGAACTGTGATGGTATCGGAGGCGACATGCTCCGGCAAGCTCTGCCCCGTATGAAGACAGAGAAGCATCACGCGGGGGCCCGGACCTGGCAGCAGAGTACCCAACACAGGCTTGTTTTCGTCAAAGGTTATATTCTCAAAAAGTTTAATCAATTCCATTAGCACACTCTCTTTCAACAAACAACCATCGCCGCAAGCAGCAGCGGTAGATAGAAAACAGATACGCGCAAGAGGCGGCCAGCCATGGACTTTGTTGGATTTAGCGCCAGCCCAACTGTGCCGAACAAATACAAAATCCCCAAAACAGCAGCTGGAATAACGTAAAGTTTCCCACTCATCCCAAATACGGCAGGCAGAAGGCTCACAGGCAACAGCAGCAAATTAACGAACATCATTTCCCAACTTGTCAAAGCGCACTCGCGATCGCCAACGGGAAGAAGATTGATCCCCGCCTGGCTATATCCCGTCCGATATAGAGTTGCGATGGCCAACACATGTGGGAGTTGCCAGAGAAATACGATGGAGAAGAGAATGAACGCGGGCGCGCCCCAGCGACCGTGCGCTGCTAACCAGCCAATGACTGCCGGCAGCGCCCCGGGCACGGCGCCAACGAATGTGCTCGACCATGCGCGCGCTTTCAATGGTGTATAGATCCAGTCATAGGTGACGACGACCAACGCCCCCAACATTGCCGACAACCAGTTCACCAACAGAAGGAAGATCACCTCGGCCAGGACGATCAAACCGAAAGCAAAGAAAAGGGCCTGTCGCGGGGAGAGCGTTCCGGCAGGCAAAGGCCGGTTTGCAGTGCGCTGCATCAGGCGATCGCGGTCACGCTCCAGGTATTGGTTTAGAGCCGCCACTCCCCCTGACAGCAGCGCGGTTGCCAGAAGCGTCCACAACATCAAAGAGTAAGACCAACTGCCGTTTACCCCAAGAGCGAAGCCAGCCCATGCATTTAGAACAACCAGACATGTGATCCGAGGCTTGCTAAGTGCCACGAACGCAAGGATCTTCTCTTTGATAGAGATTGGCCTTATCTGGACTGCCGTGACCAGGCCGCAGAACGACGCGGGGGTCATGTTGACTCAGCCATCATTCCTTGGCGGAGGCCACGGCGCGATGCCATTTCGCATCCGAGCTGGGCTTTTTCAGAATCCGACAGCGCCTGCACGGCACGTGGGAACACGACCTCGTCCTCAACCTTGATGTGTCCGCGGTAGAGATTAGTCAGAGCGTTGAGGGCGATGGTGAGCGCTTCTAACTCGTCCGCCTGTAACTCGCCATTGGCCAGCCAGCGACAACCAATTCGGTCGGTCTGGTGGTGGTACATGGTTGCTTGGCCATGGTCTTCTTGCAGTACAACGATTTCAGCTAAGATAGCTGGCTCGAGGTTGCCGGTCCGGCAGAGGAGCGGGAAAAGGCTCTCTTCTTCGTCAGCAGTATGTTTTGGAGCCGCCTCGCGAAAGTATCTAAGAGCGGTTTCCAGCGCAATCCGTTGATCGTGGTTCAGCCGGCCACCGCGCGCCTGATCCGCAACGGTCACGAGTATCGACAGAAATTGTTCGATCCGCCGGTGACAATCTCCGAGGAGCGCAATTGGATCATCGAAACCGCTCTCCTGCTTAGCACCGATTGTGATGGGCATATTATTTCGTTTTAGTTGCCGCAAGAAAATAATCCGCATTCGTCCGCGCGAACCCTTCCCACCGGGAAGGCAGATCGTCTAACGAGAAGATCGCGGAAACGGGACAGACCGGGACACAAGCGCCACAGTCGATGCACTCCTGGGGATTAATATACAGTTGCGTATTCTCCTCGAAATCGGCTGCGCCTTTCTTCGGATGGATACAATCGACCGGGCAGGCGTCTACGCAAGCTGTGTCTTTGACGTCAATACAGGGCTCGGCAATGATATAAGCCATGCTAGGTTTACCCTCCTTCCTGATAGAAGTCTAGGGCTTTGCGTTAGCAGAGGCGGTGACTTGGATCACCGCGAGGGTCAATCTTTCGAAGAGTAATAGTGTTTCACCGATTGTGACGGGGCTGCCCGGCTGCACCGGGAAACGGACGACAAAACCGAGCTCGACCGGTGCGACCCGGTGACCTAAGTCACTTCAATTCGCTCCGACTTCCCGTCATGCTGACGATATGGTCGAAGCCACGCACCCAGTTGAGTTAGCAAAGGATGGGTGCACAGTTGCGCATTGGACATCCTCTCACCGGCATCACAAGAGATCCAGGGGCATCCTCGATAGGACGTGTGTAACCGCAGGATTGATGCTTGCTACGGCTGCATTGCTTCATGCGCAATATGCCACTCCCATCATCACGAAGGACGTCACCATCGAGCAGAAGCTAAACAAGCCAGTTCCGCTGGATCTTTTCTTTCGCAACGAAGCGAACCAGACCGTTGCTCTTCGTACTTATTTTGGGGAAAAGCCAGTCGTGTTGTCGCTCGTGTACTTCAGTTGCCCTAGTCTGTGCCCTATGAGCCTGCATGAAACGGCCGCAGGCCTGCGGCGCGTCGCGCTTGAACCGGGACGCGACTACAACGTGGTGGTAGTGAGCTTCGATCCGACCGACACTCCAAAAACCGCAGCACTAACAAAGAAGAAGTACAAAAGCGAGTTTGGCAGTAAACCAGGATTTGATGCGGGCTGGCATTTCTTAACCGGCGATCAACAGGCAATATCAAAGCTGGCCGCCTCGGTTGGTTTCGATTATCGCTGGGACGATCGCACCAAGCAGTTTATCCACGCGGGCGGAATCATGGTTGCCACGCCCGATGGAAAGCTATCCCGCTATTTCTATGGCATCAACTATGCGCCGGCCGATCTGCGGATGGCGCTGGTTGATGCTTCGCAGCACAAAATCGGTTCTCCGGTGGATTATGTTCTGCTGTTTTGTTTTCACTACGATGCGGCGCAGGGCAAGTACACGCTGGCAGTTATTAATGTTTTGAAGGTAGCGGGTGGCCTCACGTTGCTGGTCTTGGGCATCAGCCTCTATTTCCTAATCCGGAACGACAAAAGCAAACAAAGGCCCAATGCATGGAAAGAGGCACACCACCATGTGGGCTAACATCCCTCTGCCCGCGGATTTGCAGTTGTTTCCCATAGCAGCTTCGGAGCATGCAGGGCGGGTTGATTCGTTGTACTGGTTTCTGACGATCGTCTCGGGAATTATGACTGCGCTGATTTTCATCGCTGTCATCGTTTTCGCATGGAAATACAGGCGTAGAGCGGGAGTGACAGCAACCCAGATCGAGGGATCTACCAAACTAGAGCTGACGTGGTCGATTCTTCCCTTTTTCATCATGCTGATCATGTTCTGGTGGGGGGCGAAGCTTTACTTCTCTGAGCAAAACCCGCCCAAAAGCACCATGGAGGTGTTCGTGACTGGCAAGCAGTGGATGTGGAAGATTCAGTACCCGGACGGCTCGCGCGAGATCAACGAATTGCATGTGCCGCTAGGGCAGCCGGTGAAGCTGACCATGGCCTCCGAGGACGTGATTCACAGCTTCTCGATTCCAGCGGTTCGGATAAGACATGACATTGTACCGGGGCATTACGACAGCTTATGGTTTACGGCGAACAAGCCGGGGCGTTATCACTTTTTCTGCACGGAATACTGCGGAAACCTGCATGCGGGGATGATTGGCTGGGTAGACGTGATGGAGACACGCGAATACGCGAACTGGGCGGCCGGTGGCGGTGGCGGTGGAGATCTCGCAACGCAAGGGCAGCAATTGTTCGTGCAGAACGGCTGTTCGACCTGCCACCTCTTCGATCAGCAAGGACGTTGTCCAAATCTGCGCGGCCTGTATAACAAGCCAGTGCAACTGGATGACGGACGCACGGTGATGGCGGACGCTTCTTACATCCGGGAGTCGATCCTGGATCCAAATGCGAAGATCGCTTCCGGGTTCGAACCGAATATCATGCCGAATTTCAAGGGACAACTAAGTGAAGAGAACGTAATCCAGCTGATTGCATATGTGAAATCGCTTTCACCTACCACGCCACCGTCGCAGCAGGGCAGTCAGCAGGCTCCGATAGTGCTCGCTCCCCGGGCGAAGGCGGCTCCGGTGAAGACTGGGAGTCCAACGGCTGCGCAAGCGAAACGGCAGTAAGGACGTCATATGGCAAGCATTTCACAACCGCACGGAGCGCCGGGAATGGCAGCGACCGAGGTGAACTACCTCAACGTTGCCCATGGCTGGAAAACCTGGTTATTCACGACAGACCATAAGCGAATAGCCATTTTGTATCTGATTTCTATCACGCTGATGTTTTTTGTCGGCGGAACAATGGCTGTGCTGTTCCGTATCAACCTGCTCGAACCTCAGGGCATCTTTTCGGCGGAAACCTACAACCGCCTGTTCTCGATGCACGGCATTGTGATGGTGTTTTTCTTTTTGGTTCCCTCGATTCCGGCAACGTTGGGAAATTTCCTGATCCCAATCATGATCGGTGCGAAGGATCTCGCGTTTCCGCGCATCAACTTGCTGAGCTGGTACCTCTTCATCATCGGTGCGATATGGGCGATGTATGCCGTGATTCGAGGCGGCGTCGACACGGGGTGGACTTTCTACGCTCCGTACAGCAGCACGTATTCCAACTCGTATGTGTTGTCCGCCATCTTTGGAGTTTTTATGGCCGGATTCTCTTCGATCCTGACCGGCCTCAATTTCATCGTTACGGTGCACAAGATGCGGCGCCCGGAATGACCTGGGGACGGATACCACTTTTTGTGTGGTCCAATTATGCAACGGGACTTATTCAGGTCTTGGGAACACCGGTGCTGGCGATTACAATGCTGCTGCTCGCCTTTGAGCGCATCGCCCATGTCGGAATCTTTGATCCGAATATCGGCGGCGATCCAATCCTCTTTCAGCACCTGTTCTGGTTCTACTCGCATCCCGCTGTGTACATCATGATCTTGCCGGGAATGGGCGTGATCAGCGAAATCGTGGCATGCTTTTCGCAAAAGCGGATTTTTGGGTATAAGTTTGTCGCGTTCTCCAGCATGGCGATTGCCATATTGAGCTTCCTCGTTTGGGGCCACCACCTGTTCGTGACGGGCGAAAGCATGTACGTGAGCATCGCGTTCTCATTCCTTAGCTTTATGGTCGCGGTTCCCTCGGCGATCAAAGTATTCAACTGGACGGCCACGATGTACAAGGGTTCGATTTCATTCGATACGCCAATGCTCTACGCGTTCGGGTTTATCGGGCTGTTTACGATCGGAGGCTTAACGGGACTCTACGTTGCAAGTCTCGCTGTTGACGTGGCAACACATGGCACCTACTTCATCGTGGCGCACTTCCATTACGTCATGGTGGGCGGCATGGTGATGGCATTTATGGGCGGACTTCATTTCTGGTGGCCGAAGATGACCGGACGGATGTATCCGGAAGCATGGGCCAAGTTTTCTGCATTGATTGTGTTTATAGGATTCAACTTGACGTTCTTTCCACAATTCATCCTTGGGTACCTGGGCATGCCCCGCCGGTATCATGCTTATCCGCCTGAATTCCAAGCCTTGAACGTATTATCGACGGCGGGTGCATCCATCTTGGGTATCGGATATCTCATCCCGATGGTGTACTTTCTACGGTCGCTAAAATATGGTCCGAAAGCGGGCATTAACCCTTGGGGAGCTAAGGGCGTCGAGTGGCAGATCCAATCGCCTCCCACGACATTCAATTTCGACGAAACGCCGGTTGTGACGGAAGAAGCTTACAACTACGGTCCTTTGCAGGAAATCGTTGGATGAACGATTCGCGTGAGCCATGTGAGCGGTTGTAAGGGCGCCGGATCGATCCGGCCGAGTAGTCAAGGAGCGGTAAGCCCGTCCCTTGGGCTCCGTGATGGACCAGGGCACTATAGTGCGGGAAATTAGGTTGTGGCGAGAATCGCCTGATGCGTGGCAAGGGCCTGCTTTTGCTGATCAGCTTGTTCCAGACGGCCTCACAAGGGGTCCCCGAGCAGGGACATGTGCCGCTCGTAACCGTATCCGAGTATGCGTGGGCATCGATGTCGGTTTTTAATTAGATATTTCCCGAAAGGTCGTATGATTTCCTTCAATGATGCGCATCGTGCAGTCCACTATCCCGAAGACCGGCGGTTCCGAATCTGGATTCGTCCCTCAATTCTGATTCTGTTAATTGCGCTCGCCCTCGTCCCATTAGTGCTGGCCTGGATACAGCACGCATTCTTCGGTCTACCGTACATCGCGCCTTCGACGGCCTCCATCGAGGGCGCACCCAGTGGACCGCATGGCTTTCCCGTATGGATCCGCTGGAGTCACTTCTTCAATCTCATCTTCTTATTCATGCTGATCCGCAGCGGCTTGTCGATTCTGATGGACCATCCGCGGTTATATCTGAATGACCATTGCACGCCCGGAACGGAATGGATCCGCTTCACGCCACTGACCGTGCCCAGGGACCGCGTCTGGACGGCAAAGGACGATGCGCGCTACATCTCCCCCGTGGTTGCGCTACCAGGCTACCGTCACACCGTGGGCATCGCGCGCTCCTGGCATTTCATCACCGTTTATGGCTTCATGGCCACTGGTGTTTTCTTCGTCTGCGGCTTGTTGACCAGCAATCAGTGGCAGCGGCTGGTGCCCACCTCTCCCGCCGTCTTCGTCCAAGCCTGGAACACTTTCGTATATTACGCGACGTTCAACCTGCCGCCCGAACCGAATGGCTTTTATGGCTACAACGCGCTGCAGCAGCTAGCCTATTTCGCCACCATCTTTGTCATGGCGCCGCTTTCAATTCTTACCGGGATCGCCATGTCTCCCGCGCTTGTCAATCGTTTTCCAGGATACGCGAAGATTTTCGGCGGACGACAGGCGGCGCGCTCCATCCACTTTGTCATGCTCGTTGGATTCTTGGCGTTCATCATTGTGCATGTGACGCTCGTCGCGCTGACAGGGTTTGCCCGCAATATGAACCATATTGTTCTCGGCACCGACGACCTGCGCCCCACCGGGATGATCCTCGGTTTTATCGGTATTGCAGTCGTGCTCCTTTGCTGGATAGCCGCCCATTATGTTTCCTGGTATTTCCCGCGTGGCTTGCAGCATGCGCAGAGGGCGATTACCGAGCCGCTGAAGCTTCTTACGCTCGACCGCCTGATTCCACGCAAGCACTACACGAAAGAGCAGATCTCGCCGCACTTCTGGCCGAATGGCAAAATGCCTGTGCGCGAGGACTGGAAGCAACTAGCGGCGGCGGGCTTCAAGAGCTACAAACTGAAGGTGTCCGGCATGGTGGACAACCCGGTTGAGCTTTCGATCGACGAAATGAAGGCGCTCGGGGACGAAGAGTCCATCACGATGCACCATTGCATCCAGGGTTGGTCGGGTATCGCGCAATGGCGCGGAATCTCCATGCGCAAACTTATCGAACTCGTCAAGCCTAAGCCGTACGCTAAAGTTATCGCATTCTACTCTTTCGGGGACTCATTGTATGGAGGTCTCTACTACGATACGCAACAAATCTACAATGCAATGAAACCCGGGTGCCTGCTGGCCTTTGAAATGAATGGCAAGCCGTTACCGGCTGTCTATGGGGCGCCATTACGTTTACGCGTCGAAGACCAGCTCGGCTACAAAATGGTCAAGTGGATTGAGCGGATTGAATTTGTCGAGTCCGAGAAACTGCTCGGAGAGGGAGAGGGCGGCAAGAACGAAGACGACGAGTACTTTGATCTGCTGCCGAACATTTAGATGATCAGGGGCAAACCCAAACGACTCCAAGCGCTGCGGTCCACAGAGCGGAGCACGTTTTCCGGCTCGTCGACAATCACAGGGCGGCTGCTTGTGCAACGTCCGACAGTCAAAACAATGGCTCCATTACCGTTGTGCCGCGGGCAAGCCGTAATGCTATTGCCTCAAATGATCTCTCCGGCGCGAGCGCCTGCTTCGCAACTATCACGACCGCGGACGCACCTCGCTCGGCTAGAATATCTGCTGAGACATTGAAGGCGCTCCCGTCGGGTTTGACCAGTTGCCACCTCAATGCCCCGATGGAGGGCTAAGGTATGTTTGCGGGCGATGTATATAAGCTGCTGGAGGGAACAGCGGAGGCGGCCTTTGTCGTAACACTCGAAGGTGAGATTTGTTCCTGGAACGCCTCCGCCGAGCACTTGTTCGGTTACAGGGCCGAGAACGTTTTGAACAAGACATGCCAGGAAGTCCTCCAGGGAAAGAGTTCGCTGGGCGCTGTCGTGTGCATGGGAGAGTCTAGCGTACAACACTGCGCGGCCCATGGCCGATCAATTCCAGCTTTCGATCTAGAGGTTGCGACGCGTTCTGGGCAGCGGATCTGGGTCAGTGTTTCGACAATCATATTCGAGGACTCTCGACTGCACCGGCAGCTCATAGCGCATCTCGCCCATGACGTCAGCGACCGTAAGCGAGCTGAGCAAGCATTCGCAAAAATGATGGAGCTCTCAAAGGAGGTCCTTTCCGTTGGAGACAACCGATCTGGCTTTGCCCCTACCGAAGCGCTTTCTGGGCAGGAGGAGCGGATTTTGAAGCTTTTTGCTAACGCAAAAAATTCTGGGCAAGTCGCAAAGGAGCTGGGAATTACTCTGCCAACTCTGAGGAACCACCTCCACGCTGTTAACCAAAAGCTTCGCACTCACAACCGGCTGGAAGCGGTCCTGCATGCGATGAAGCGGGGCCTCATCTAGCTCCCACCTTCCGACAAATTCTCGCTGCCAGTGGCCGTTTATTTGTGACGGCTGTCCTGCATGCTGTTACGAAAGGTCTATTGTCCAGCCCGTGATCCGGGTACACAGTAGAAGCGTATGGTGCGCGAAACGCGACAAGCGAGCCGGAGTTCCGCACGCGGCATGGGAAGGATGGTTCAATGAGCTGTGTTGAGGACCTTGCTGCTTTTGTTTGCCGATCGGCCTATGAAGATTTGTCGGAGACTGCACGCGAGCAGCTGAAGATTCGAGTTCTCGATTCACTTGGATGCGCCGCGGGCGCCTTCGAGGGTGAGCCCGTTCAGATCGTCCGGCGGCAGATCGGCGAATTCGAGCCGAAAGGCAAATGCACGCTGATTGGCGGCGATTCCGCGCCTCCCGATTCCGCCGCGTTTTACAATGGCGCACTCGTTCGTTATCTCGACTTTAACGATGCTTATTTGGCAAAGGGTGAGACCTGCCACCCGAGTGACAATCTGGCGGCCATTCTTTCGGGAGCAGAATATGCGGATCGGACCGGCAGGGAAGTAATGACCGCGCTAGCCGTCGCCTATCAGGTACAGTGCCGGCTGAGTGATGTAGCGCCCGTGCGTGATAGGGGCTTTGATCACACCACGCAGGGCTCGTACTCAGTAGCTGCTGGCCTGTCCAAGGTACTCGAACTTGACAAAAGTGGAACCGCAAACGCCATTGCCATCTCGGGAACAGCGTTCAACGCTCTCAGGGTTACGAGGACTGGCCGCCTCTCGCATTGGAAAGGCCTTGCATTTCC
>Ga0157369_10011400_pt1 | contig 10094 bp, 9 predicted proteins | sample C25metaG_FD_113461 | JGI IMG/M metagenome (GOLD analysis project Ga0157369, IMG submission 113461) | Corn rhizosphere microbial communities from Kellogg Biological Station, Michigan, USA - C2-5 metaG | ecosystem: Host-associated > Plants > Roots > Rhizosphere > Soil | place: USA: Michigan...
ATTCCCTTCTCCGTAGCTCGCTACATCACGGGAACCGACAACGTGAAGCAGCTCTATTTCAGCATTCGAAGCATGGACGAAGTCCCCGATGCGACGCGCGAGATTCAGCGAATCATCCAGGGGCGTCACAGGCCGAGCTCGGTATATAAGGCCTTCGATCTGCGCGAACTGCTCTCGACAGCAAACCGAATCTCGATTGCATTGATCGCCGTGCTGGTGATGGTCGCGGCGGTAACGCTCGCTGTTGGCGGCGTGGGCATCATGAATATCATGCTGGCGAACGTGCGGTCCCGCATACGCGAGATCGGTATTCGCAAGGCGCTGGGAGCCACGTATCGCGAGATCAAGCTGCAGTTCCTGGCTGAAGCCGTGATCATCTCGCTTGCTGGCGGCCTGGTGGGATGCTTCGTGGGGCTGGCCGTGCCGTTGTCGATCCGCCTCTTCTCGGATTACTCACTGCCAATCTCGTTTTGGTCGGTGGCGATTGCTTTGGCAGCAGCAACTGTAGTTGGAGTGGTGTTTGGAACGGTGCCGGCCACGCGTGCCGCGCAGCTGGATCCAGTGGAGTCACTGAAGTATGAGTGAGGACAATAACCCGAAGCCCGGAGCTAGCAACGATCCAGAAGAGCCCATGCAAGGAGTCAATCTGAAGCTGATTTACAGCCTGATTGCACTCGCGATCTTAGGTGCTGTTGCTGTAGCGTTCTTCATTGTGCTGCCCTTCTACCGTCATTGAGGGCTCCGAGGGCTTTCACTTCTTGCGGATCGGCTCTCCCTCGATGATGGGAGCCGGATGTTGGGGTGCGCCGCTGGTTTCGATCTTCTTTGATTTCCGATAAACATTGGCAACAGCCAGTGTCCACAGAGGAACGAAGTTCAAGCCGGGAACAAGTTCACCCAGGAACGAAGGAGCAAACTCCCAGTGCCAGCCAAGCAGGTAAGTCAGCACGCCTGCGATTGCGAGATCGAGAATGTCGTCGGCGGGTGAAGCCGCGCCTTCGATGAAGAGGGGAAAGATGGCCATCTGAATGACGTCCGCAATGATCGCGAGGGCCATGGCTACGCGCAGCTTCAATCCCGACGGGATAGTGAGTTCACCAGGTTCCACAGCAACACCCGGAGCAGAAGCTCCATACTTCAATTATCGATCTTTTGCGGTCTCGCGGCCAGCGGATCAACTTGATCTGTGACAAGCGCGAGATTGCATCTGATCGATTCAATTCGACGGAGCGGCGTCGATCTTCACAGCAGGAGTTTGCATGTCCAAGCAGAGTGAAAAAGCTCGGGTGTTTCAGTCACTACACCAGCGCAACACACCTTTTGTGATCGGAAACCCGTGGGATGCCGGGTCGGCGCGCATTCTTACCAGGTTGAAGTATGAAGCCCTTTCGACGACCAGCGCGGGGCTGGCTTTTTCACTCGGGCGCAAGGATGGAACGGGGGCTGTAAGCCGGGCAGAAGCACTGGCAAATGCGAAGGCGATCGTGGAAGCGACCGAACTGCCCGTTGCGGCGGACCTGGAGAACGGGTACGGGCACGCGCCGAAGGATGCTGCGGAGACGATCCGGCAGGCGGCAGCGGCGGGTCTGGTCGGCGGGTCAATCGAGGATGCCACGGGGAATCAGGCGGAGCCGATCTACGAATTCAATCAGGCAGTAGAGCGCGTAACTGCGGCTGCGGAGGCGGCGCGGGCTCTTCCCTTCCCTTTCATGTTTGTGGCGCGCGCGGAGAACTTTCTGCACGGGCGGCGTGATCTCGACGACACGATCCGGCGGCTGCAGGCATATGAAAAGGCGGGTGCAGAGGTACTCTATGCGCCGGGGCTGACGACTGCCGACGAAATCAGAACGGTGTGTTCGTCGTTGACGAAGCCCGTGAATGTACTGCTGGGACTCAAAGGCGCGAATCAGTTCACGGTCGCGGAACTGGGTGAGTTGGGTGTGCGGCGGATCAGCCTGGGATCTGGTTTCAGCCGCGCGGCTCTGACGGCCTTTCTGCACGCGGCTCGTGAGGTGATCGACGATGGGACGTTCACGTTTGCGGATGAAGCAATGTACATCTCAGAGCTGACCGCGATGTTTGGATAGTTCGCGGCGAGCCATTTTGTGCAAGCGCACGACTTTATAATTCCTGCCCTGATCGGAGCCAAGCAAAAGATCGTCAAGGGTCCGAGTAGCGGTGATTCGACCGGAAAACCTCATTCGTCAGGCCTGGTGGCCCTGCGATTTCTTCTCCGTCAAGGCAACTCGACAGACTAATTGCTTTGATATTGTTCCTTTACAGGCTTTCCTTCTCGCCAGATCGTCTGACAAGTAAACCTGAAGCATCCATGCGACAATGAGTGGATCCAGCTTCTCAAGCTTAGACTCAAGAACGCCGGAATCGCTCCTCAGTAACTCAGAGCTACTTGATCAAATAGCAACTTCGCAAGTTGTTGGCATCAACGTCCGTGTGGCCGGTGAAACTCACCCATTTCCCTGTCCTCTCTTCACATTCTTCAGAAACCACAAGATGAATGACCCGACCAGAACAGCTGACAGGCCACCAATCGGAATTGGAAACATGTGGCCCAACGCAGCGAAGCCGGTGAGGCACACCAATACGGTCACTCCGCCTCCGACCATGATCAAGATGTACGCCACGACCTCCAAACAGCCGACTATCAGGCTCACGAGCCCCTCCGCCCTGTTCTAGAGTAAGACGACCAATGTAGGTAGTGGGGATTTGGCAATAAGGTGCTCTCAAGGTCACAGTGGCTGGTGACTCGACCAGGGACGGAGATTGCCTCTAGTAACATGATCTCGTACGCTGCGAAGCAAGGTGACGAGTCGGTTTTCTATTTACGCATGCACTGCTCTCGTCTTGGCGATTGTGTCACTACCTTCGAGCGTGACCCAAAGCCGCCCTGCCGAAGAGGAGACATCGCCCCTCCGGATCGTAAGCTCGTTCGTATGGGTTCCAGCTCGCGTGAGCAGCAAAACCGGCGAAGCACTTAGCCATGTTGATGTCAGTCGATTGGAGTTGCTGGACAACGGACACCCTGAGAAACTGACGCAGCTTGATACAGAAGGGCTTCCCGTCTCACTTGCGATCCTCATGCAGACCGGTGGCTCGGCACGAAGGTTCCTATCAAGCTATGCAAATCTTCCGTGGCTTATTGGACAGCTGGTCGGAGACTCGATACATGAGATCACGTTTGTCACTTTCGATAGCCATGTAGAACAAATCTGGCACTTCCCCACTCGAACCGATGGTGCCACCTATGCGATGACCCACCAAGCTCCGGGCGACGATGGTGCCGCGATCAAGGATGCCATTGCTTTCGGAGTTCAGCAACTAGAAGGAGAACCGGGACGGTTCCGCCGAGTTGTGATTCTTTTGAGTCAGGAAAGCGATGAAGGCAGCTCAACCTCGTCCCGATCTCTACTCGAGCAGCTCGGAGACTCCACCACTGTTATCTATAGCTTGACGATTCCCAGTGGGACAAAGCCCATGCCGCTTCACCAAGAGAAGAGCACTGATTCCATCGAACGATTTGCAGAGAGAACTGAACAAGCACTGAGCGGTCAAACAGCTGCGGAGGCCGCACATCTCACCGGTGGCAGCAATCACCGATTCGATGATCAGAGCAGCTTGAACTCCGAAATGCTCGCGACGCTCTCGGAATACCGCAACGAAATTATCTTAGGGTTCCAGCCAAGTCGCCATGATCCGGGCTTGCACCGGATCGAGGTGCGTGAAGGCTCTTCCAAGCTCAAGATGATAGCTCGACGTGCCTACTGGTCGGCTGTTACGAAGTGAAGCAGAGTGGTGAGTGGTCGCCCACTATCGGTTAAGTATCCGAGGAAAATCCTCCCAATCACACAGTCAAAGCATCTCGAGGTATCAAAATAGCCCCTTGTACTCTTCATTCCATTCCCCCCAAAAAACTTTGCGCAGTTTGCAGGCTATTTCGAGAATTCCTTCACAATAGAAGTATGCGGAAAAGTTCAGCACAGCAATCCTGAGTGCCGTTACGCTGAGGCTTGCTCTCCAGCCCGATGCGACCAGCAAGTAGCGCCGGTGCCTGGACGGAGTACGCAAGGACACCCTGACTCAGGAATTGAATTGGACCACCAGATCCTGATCCTTGATCGCGGCCGTTTTCCCCTAAGTGCTTTTGGCTCTAGATTCTGGCCACAAGCCACTCAGAACACAAAGGTTATGCCTGATCGGACCTTGTAAGTTAATCATGAAATTAGATTTACCGCCAGAATAGGGGTACACCCCCCGCAATTGAAAGCAGAAGCCGTGCTCAGGATGCCCTCACTCAAAGATACGGCGCTGTCGCAGCCCGCAACTCTACGTCCACCGGGCCACCTACCAGGCGAAGAGCGGGACTCATCGACCAGTTGACGTCTTGGCGAGAGCACCGAATGCAGCTCGGATCACTTCATCCGGTATCAGCTCGGGGGTCATCAGCCGCTGGAAGGTGAGCCCTTCAATCATGGAGTGCAACACACATACCAGCTGGGCGGCGGGCATAGGGAGCTGCTCGGACGGGATCACAGACGATAGCCACTGCTCGCCGAAAGCATAGCTGTCGCGGGTGACGGCGAGAACGCGCTGCCGCATCTCCTCGTTGCCGATGGCGTAGGCCATGCCCGTGAGGCGGCCGATGACCACGGACTGGCGATCAGCGATCGAGGCGATCGTGGCGTCCGCGATTGCACGCATCACGTCGGCGAAATTCGCCCCCTCTTCAACCTTTGGCTTGATCGGCGCCCAATAGGCCTGCGCGAGAGCGACGAAGAGCTCTTCACGGTTCTTGAAGTTGCCGTAGATGGCGCCGGTGGTCATGCCGGCACGCTGGGCGATGGCCTCAAGCGTTGCGGCCTCGTGGCCTTTCTCGCGGATGAGCTGCCGGGCGGCTTCTAGGAGGCTGGCCCGGGTGCGCTCCCGTTTGTCGCCTTTGCTTCGAGGCTGCTGATCTTTTTCTGAATCGCTGTTTCTCATTTCTATTGATTTTATAATTGTTCTATTTTATAAATCAATTATTAAATCTAACTGGACGTGAACGTGAACAACGAAGAACAGCTCGAGAAGGTTTTGCAGAAAAGCATTCATGAGGGTCAGCTGGCCGGCGCGGCAGTTCTGGTGCAGCGTGGTGCGCAGATGCACTTTGCCTCGGCAGGCTGGCGCGATGCCGAAAGCAATCTGCCCATGCAGCGTGACACGATATTTCGGATCGCGTCGATGACCAAGCCGATCACATCTGTCGCCGGGCTGATGCTGGTCGACGAGGGGCGGATTGCGCTGGATGAGCCGATCGCGCGGGTGGCTCCGGAGTTCGCGAAGATGCGGGTGCTGCGCAGACCGGACGGCCCGCTGGACGAGACGGTTGAAGCGGAACGACAGATCACGTTTGACGATCTGCTGACGCATCGCTCGGGCCTGACGTATGGAGATCCGCATCGCAGCCCCCTCTCCGCGGCTTACCGGGAGAGATTGGGTGGAGACATCGATGGCGATGTTGCGCCCGACGAGTGGATTCGGCGCCTCGCCGAGCTGCCGCTGATCGCGCAACCGGGTAGCGCGATGTACTACGGAAACTCGACTGACCTGCTGGGTCTGCTGATCGCGCGGATTGGAGGAGCTTCGCTGGGCGAGGTACTGCGGCGCCGCATCTTCGAGCCGCTGACGATGGTGGACACAAGCTTCTGGGTTCCCCTCGAGAAGCGGGTTCGGCGTGCAGCGGCGTACGGTTTTGATGAGCAGGGCCGCTTGATGAAGAGGCTGACGTGGGGCGGCGTTGTCGTCGAGGAAAGGCCGGAGAAGATGGCGTACGAATCCGGCGCGGTGGGCCTGTGGTCGACTCTCGATGACTACCTGAAGTTCGCACGGCTGTTTCTGAGCGATGGGGAGGTGAATGGGGTTCGTCTGCTGCGTCCTGAAACGCTTCGGAAGATGATGACGAATCAGCTCACGGATGAGCAGCGCGCCAACTCTGTATTTCTTGGCCGCAAGCCGTTTGCGGTCGGACGCGGCTTTGGGCTGGGAGTTTCAGTCGTGCTGGAGCAGGACAAGACAGACATGTTTCGGCGCGGCAATCCAGGTACGGTCAGCTGGCCCGGAGCTTATGGAGGATGGTGGGAGGCTGATCCCGTCGCCAAATCTGCGTTTGTCTTTCTGGCGCACAACATGGCTGACCTGGCCCAAATGGCCAAAGGAATTGGGATCGGTGTATGGGCGCTGATTGATGATGTGCAGAGAACAATTGCTGAGTTTCGAGTTTCGGTTGAGTCTCGTGAATCGGTGACGGTCACAGGGCGTTGAAGGATGTCAGGGCCTATATGAACGGCTTGTGGAGCTTCATTACGTTTATTCAGCAAGGTGATGCTCACACACGGTGTTAAGCCCGGCGGTTCTCGAAGAACTCGGTCTGCAAAACTTCTGTTCCCAAAGATTGGATTGCGGCTGTACACTCCGCTGCGGTCGGTAATTCCCCCTGCTCACCGGCTAGATAGCCAAACCGGGAGAAAGCGAATGACAAGCAAGAGAAGTTTGATGACAGGATTGTGCGCAATTGCGTTCACAGCACTGTGGTCAGTGGGGTCTTGGGCACAGGCTCAGGAAGTGAAGCAGAAACCGTCAATGTACACCTACATCGCCAACTGGGAGATTCCGCGAGCACATTGGCCGGAGATGACGAAGGCAGCAGACGCAGACAAGGCTGTTCTCGACAAGGCAGTGGCGGATGGAACGTTGGTCGGCTATGGCAACGACGAGAATCTCGTGCATACGCCGGGTGAGTTCACACATGATGACTGGTGGTCTTCCACTTCAATCGGGGGTCTGATGAAGGTGCTGGATCAGATCTCGGGAGCTGGCGGAGCGAGCAGGTCAGTTCTGGAGAGCTCGACGAAGCATTGGGACGAGATTGTGGTGAGTCACTATTACAACTGGAAACCAGGCGCTTACAAGAATGGATACGTGCAGGTGGCGTTGTACACACTGAAGCACGATGCACCGGATGACGCGGTGGAACAGCTGAGCAAGAACTTCATCGTGCCTCTGCTCGAGAAACAGCTTGCGGATGGGACGATTGTGGAGTACGAGATCGATATCCCCGCTGTGCACACGACAGCACCTGGTACCTTCGCGATCGTGTGGGTTTGTCCGCAGGCGGATGGAATCGACAAGGTGAATGCGGCGATACGCGCAAGCAGGCAAGGCGAGGCGCTGAGCAATGCAGCATTTCTGTCCATGATAGATTTCAAGGCGCACCGGGATGAGTTGAACCGGGGCAATGGAGTTTTCAAGTAGCCTCAATCAATCGCAAAAACGAAGAGCGGTGAATACTTCCCGCTCTTCTTCTTTTGATCTGAAGCCTGGTTTAGCGGTGATGCCCGCCGCCATGGCCGCCGCCACCTGAGTGGCCTCCACCGCCGGAGTGTCCACCACCCCCTCCGAAGTGGCCTCCGCCGCCTCCTCCGAAATGACCGCCACCGCCAAAGTGACCACCTCCGCCACCGCCAAAGTGCGATCCACCGCCGCCCCAGGAGTGGCTGCTGCCGCCTCCACCGAAATGAGAGCCCCCTCCTCCGCCCCATGATCGGCTGCTATAGCTCGGGGCTTTGGGAGCCCGGAAGCTACCGCCACCGTAGCTGTTGGACGAGCGCCCACCGCCGCCGAATAGATGGAATCCGCCACCGCTGCTTGATGGTGCGCGGGCTATGCCGGACCCGCCGTAGTTATACGAACGGCCGCTGTACCCATTTCCGGAACTTGGGGAGCGATATTGCTGGCCGTAACTGCCCGCACCGACGCTGGGGCGAGAGCTGTACATGTTCGAGCCGCCATACTGACGGCCATAGTTGCCGCCGTAGACGTGCTGCGGTGCGGAGTAGCTGTAGCCTTGACGGCCCTGGCCGAACGATTGCCCGCCGCGGTACTGCTGTGGCTGCTGCGGACGACCTACGGCTTGCGGGGCATGGTTCCAGGCTTGCCAGCTTTGTGAGCTTCTTCCCTGCTGTCCGTAGCCGCCATTGGGGGAGCCGCTGAAGCCCAGGCTACGGCCGTTGGGAACGTGACCCTCGGCACCTCCTCGGGCGTAAGAGCCTCCGTTGGGTATGCCATAACCACCGCGACCGAAGCCGCCATTACCAGATCCTCTGTTTTGGCCGTTGCCATTGTCTGCCCAGCTGCCGCCATTCTGGCCACTGCCGTACCGTTGCCCGGCTCCGTTGCCGTTGTGCCCACCGTAGCCGCCCTGGCCGCCGCCGTTGTGGCCCCAGTTGCCGCCATTGCGATCGCCACCATAGCCGGAGCCGCCACCGTTGTGGCTCCATGAACCGCCATTCTGGCCGCCTCCGTAACCGCCCCGGTCGCCACCGTTCCCGTTATGGCCCCAGTTGCCGCCATTGCGATCTCCGCCGTAGCCGGACCCACCACTGTTGCGTCCCCACGATCCGCCCTCACGGCCGCCGTAGCCACTGCCACCGCGATTACCCCAGCCGCTGCCTCCGTTGTGTCCCCAGGAGCCGCCGCCCGATCCGCCGTGGCCGAAGCGGCCCCGATCGAGGCCGGAGCGGAAGGTATGGCCCTCCCAGCCGCGACCACCACTCCAACCTCCTCGTCCGCCGCGTCCGCCCCAGCCGCCGCGTTCGCGCCAGCGGGCCATTTCGCCATGGTAGCCCCAATAGCGTGCGCCGCCGTGAGCGAAGCCCCAGTCGCGACCGACATAGCCGCGAGGACACCAGACGTCATTGCCATAGAAAATTGCGTGCGAGTACCAGTCGAGGCCCCAGCCGAGCCAGCCGAAGGGCAGCGCCGAGAACGCGCCAAGATAGATGCCGGAGCCCCAGCCGACGTAAGCACCATCGAAACCGCCCACCCAGGCAAATCCGGGATACGGACTCAGAGGCCGACCATACACAGCCCAGGGGTCGTACTGCGGAACGTACACAAGTTCTGGAGTGGGAGGAGCGATCTGGATTTCGCCCTGGTCTACAACCACCTCCTGCTGCGGCGTGTCCTGGAGGTTCCCGGCGGCTTGTGCTCTGCCTCGCAGCACCTGGATGGTCTGCATCACGTCCTGCGGTTGGTTGTAGTAGGCGTTGCCCAGATCGGTTGTCCATTGAAGGTTCTGCGCGAGCATGTCGAGAACCTGGGGAAAGGCCGTAAGGGCCTTTACGCTGGGATCCCAACCGGTCTGCGCATTGGCTCCTGCGGCAATCTGCTCAGGAGGAGCGCCGCCCTGCGCGTGAAGCCATTGGTCTGCCGATGAAACCTCCGCCGGATAGGTAGAAGCCGCAAGGACCATGGAGACCAGGTTGTCAGGGTAGAGCGCGATGGGCGCGAGCATCTGTTCAAGACGATCGGGAGTCAGGGCCTGCTGCGGCTGGTAGGCGGGAGCCGGTCCCTGGTCGGGGACGCCCCAAGGCTGGGAGTTCTCGTCCGGAGGCTGATACGCGTATTGCTGCTGATCGTCAGGCGCCTGCTGGTATTGGGATTGGCCGTTCTGCTGCGGATAGTCAGGCGGCTGTTCGTAGGCGGGGGGCAGTTCAGTCTGCGCCTGATCGTAGGGCTGGCGCGCGTAGCCATAGGCCTGATTCTGATCGTCCTGATTTGGGTTGTATTGAGTTGACGTTCCTGGAGAAGAAGGCGTCCAGTTGGGAATGGGGGAAGGCTGCTGGGCGATGCCGTGCGGAGAAGCGAGAACCAAGGCAACTATCGCGAGTGCCGAGCCGCCCATTTTCCAACGCCTGGGCTCCGGATTTGCAACCGAGCATGAAAGTGAGGTGCAGAGGAGCGGGCGCAGAGAGTCCGAATCAGATAGGGGTGTCATTATCCCTCACAGGATCCGGACGATGCGCTGGTTCTAGATCAACGGAACCGCCAGCCTTTGTCGTCGCCCGAATACTCTTGTGCCCAGACTCGGTTGCAGCGAACTCAAACCGGACGAGGGTACCTAACTAGCAACCCTGACCGGGAGAGTTAGTTTCGCGAATGTAACGAAATTGTTGGATAGCTCTCGATGAGGCGGAACAGCTTCTTTATTGCCGAGCGAGGCGGATTGGGACGGATTGCAAAAGAAGTGCTTTGTTTTGTGA
>Ga0157369_10011401_pt1 | contig 10094 bp, 10 predicted proteins | sample C25metaG_FD_113461 | JGI IMG/M metagenome (GOLD analysis project Ga0157369, IMG submission 113461) | Corn rhizosphere microbial communities from Kellogg Biological Station, Michigan, USA - C2-5 metaG | ecosystem: Host-associated > Plants > Roots > Rhizosphere > Soil | place: USA: Michigan...
ACCGCGTCGGGATTCTCCCGCTCAATCAGAAACGAAGCCAGTCCGCACGCCGGAGCCGTATTCCGTGCAACCGGCTCTTCAATAATCTGCTGCCGCGGCACTCCCTTCAGCTGGTCCGCGATCTCGTGCGCGAGAAACTCGTTCGTGATCACCCACGTCTTTTCATGCGATGCCAGCGGCTTCAGACGCTCCACCGTCTGCTGAATCATCGAGCGCTCGCCATCAAGCGCCAGCACCTGCTTGGCCCGCGCGCGCCGCGACCGCGGCCAGAACCGCGTACCGCTGCCACCCGCAAGAATAACTGGACGAAAATCAATCGACTTCGGCATGGAAAACACATCCTACTCGACAAAAGCTAGGTTTGCACAGTGATGCAAATTACTGGGGGCAAGAAAAAACGCGTCCCAGCTGCCAATTATGTTCTTTGTACTTGTTTTAACCCTGTAACTGCCCTGGCCATCCTGCGATGAGACAAGGTTAGCATCTTTGGATGAAAGCGTTTTCGCGCCCCGCCCGGCCCGAATCGCTTTTTTCCACTGCCCCTAAGCAATCGAGTAAGCTACCTGCATGTTCTCCAGCCAGGGCTCGTTCCGCATCTTCCGCGTTGCCGGCATCACCGTCTATCTCAACTGGACGTGGTTTCTCGTTGCCGCATTCGAGATCCAGGCCCGCAAAGACCACTACAGCTCGCCCCTGTGGAACATCCTCGAATACCTGGCTCTCTTCGGCATCGTCCTCCTCCACGAGTTCGGCCACGCCCTCGCCTGCCGCTCCGTCGGCGGCACTGCCGATACCATCATGCTCTGGCCCCTCGGCGGAGTGGCCTACGTCAACCCGCCCCAGCGCCCCGGCGCTACCCTCTGGAGCATCGCCGCCGGCCCGCTTGTCAATGTCGCATTACTGCCCGTTCTTGGCGGAGCCTTCGCTTACGCTCGCGCCGAGCAGTGGCGCTATTCAATGCCCAATGAATATCGCCTGCTCGGGGCCATCCTCACCACGAACGCAATCCTCCTCGTCTTCAACATCCTCCCTATCTATCCCCTCGACGGCGGCCAGATCCTCCGTTCCCTCCTCTGGTTTCCGCTCGGCCGCGCCCGCAGCCTGATGGTCGCTTCCTTCCTCGGCTTCTTCGGAGTAGCTGGACTTTTCCTCCTCGCCATCTACCTCCAGTCCATTTGGACCGGACTCATCGCCGCCTACGCCGGAATGAATTGCTGGAGCGGCTTCAAACAAGCCCAGGCTCTCCGTAAACTCGAAAGCATCCCACGCCGCCAGGGATTCGCCTGTCCCAGCTGCCATACCCCTCCCCCCCTCGGCCCCTTCTGGACCTGCAACAAGTGCAACACCCGCTTCGACACCTTCGAAACCGGCGGGATTTGCCCCTCCTGCGCCGCCCGCTTCGCCAGCACCACCTGCCTCGACTGCCGCTACAAAGCGCCCATCGCCGAGTGGCAGCCCGGCTACGTCCCCGGCACCGGCGTCATGAGCTCCGAAATCCCCGCAGGCCGATAACCCGAACCCGGATGGGCGGTCCTAACCCCGCGCAGCCGATCAGAACAGAGAACGGGCACGACCCCACATGCGCCGCCCCATCGATCACTATTGATCCTTCGTGAAACGAGTCTTGAGGGCAACCAGGGAGCAGCCACACGAATCTGAGCATCAATCCAGCTGCTCCCGGGGGATCCCGATGTCCCGCTCACCCAGCCTGCTTGTTGCTTTTTCTTTAGCTACCCTGCCCATCACCACCGTTGCTCAAACCGCGGCCAGCGGCACCTCTACTGTCGACCCCACCTCGGCCCGTGTTTCGGACGTTTACGTGGGCACTTCGAAAGGGGTCTACGTATATCACGCGAACGTCAACGGCAGCGTGTCACTCGTGCCCGGTTCGCCTTTCCCGATCGGCGGTGCCGCGATCGGCAGCAACCGCAGCCTTTTCTTCAGCCAAGGCCTCGACAATCTACACGTCTACCCCGTCGCATCAAACGGTGCCATTAAAGCGCAAATCTCGCAGGTGGACACCCGCACCTCTTCTGGCAGCGAATGCGGGAAGGCGAGCGGCGCAGTGCTCGATCACACTGGACACATCGTCTATGTGCAACTCGAAGACAGCACTCAGGGTGGCAGCGAAGGACCCTGTGTAGCCCTGCAAAGCTACAAGGTCTCCGGGACTGGCGCAATCTCGTTTCTCGGATCGACACAATACGCAACACAGCAGGCGATCGGCACCGGCGGATTCGCAACTCCATTAAAGCTCAGCGGTACTGGCAATTTCGGCTACAGTTCGGCGGCAGACCACGAATGCAAAATGGATACTTTCGTGTTGAAACGCGAAAGCAGCGGCGCCATGATGTTGAACTCCAACCAGTACCTCACGATTCCCGGTTCACCTCAATACTGGCGTTGGTTTGCCTGGTACATGACCTCCGACCCCACCAATCACATGGCCTCGATGATTCAGGCTGAAACCGACGACTTCGGTCCCTGCGGAAGTGCCATCCCGGTGCAACTGGTGAGCTTCACGATTGCCCCCGATGGAAGCCTCTCGACCACCAACACGGCGGACAACATGCCTGTCCCAAAGGTCGATCCTGAAGTCTTGAATATGTCCACCTCAGGTCAGTTTCTGGCGATCGGCGGGTACGATACAAACGTTACCGCACAAGGATCTCAGCCCCCCGGCCTGCAGGTTTTCCGGTTCAACGGCGCGAATCCCATCACCCCTATCAGCGACATTCTTACTACAGCTCCGATTGACGAAATCCACTGGGACAACACCGATCATCTCTACGCTCTCAGCAACTCGACGCACAAACTCTACGTGTATAGCGTTACGTCCTCCTCGATCTCTGCGGCTCCCGGATCGCCATTCACCATTCCGTCCACACCGAACTCCCTGGCGGTTGTGCCGCTTCAGTGCAGTGTGCCGGCGAGTGACGGCGTCCACATCTGCTCCCCGGCCAGCGGTTCCTCAGCGGCTTCCCCGGTACTGGTCTCGGCCTCCAGCAAAATCACAGGAACGCTGGACCGCATGGAACTTTGGGTAGACGGGGTAAAAAAATACACCGGAAGGTCAACGCAGATGAGCGCGGCGATCAAGCTCAGCTCCGGACAACACCGGTTTGGGATTTTCGCAGTCAATACTGCCGGCCAGAAATGGAACAGCGTAGTCTCCGCCTCAGTGTACTGATTGGCATTTGCGGTTATCCCTGCATCGCCCAGGCGGAAATTGGATCACAAGCTTCTTATTGTCCGCGATCTTTCAATCACCAGACGGTTGAGGAAGTGTATTCGGTGACTCGACCGCGTTGAGGTGTTTTGTGTCAGGGCACGACTTCAGTCGTGCCGCAAATACACCAGCATGCGACGGGCTCCGGCCCCTGTATGGAATTTACGCCGCTTCCGAATACGCGCTCACTCCGCCCTCCAGTTTCTTGTGTCAGCGCCCGATTTCAAGCCTGTCCCGAATGGGAGCGTCAGGGTTCGTAGATCGGGAAACAGAAACTGAGATCGCAGAATACATTTGACATTGAGCTGCAATCCACTACCATATGGTTGTGGATAGGTTAGGTACAACCTTTGCGGCTTTGTCTGATCCAACCCGGCGCGCAATGATCGAACGGCTCAGCCACGGGCCCGCCACTGTGCACGGATTGACGAAACCGTTTGCACTGTCGCAGCAGATGATTTCAAAGCATATTGCTTACCTGGTCCGTGCGCGGATTGTCATCAAGACGAAGCGCGGACGAGAAAGTGTATGCACGCTGAGGCCAGAGACGATCAAGACGGTCAGCGACTGGGCTAACTATTACCGCAAATTCTGGGAAGAGAGTTTCGACAGACTTGATGTGGTGGTCAATCAAATGAAAAACGAGGGAGGTCGCAAGTGACAAGACCAGTGAATGACACTGACCGGATGGTCGTAACGAGAATTTTCGATGCCCCGCGCGAGCTGGTTTGGAAGGCGTGGACCGACCCGAAATATGTAATGCAGTGGTGGGGGCCGAAGGGATTCACGTCGCCTCATTGCGAGATCGACTTCCGCGTCGGAGGCAAGTTTCTCTACTGCATGAGAACGCCGGATGGGCAGGAAGGCTGGAATGCCGGCGAATACCACGAGATTGTTCCGTACGAGAAGATCGTTTCCTCCATGTACTTTTCCGACTCAAAGGGAAACAGGGTTGACCCTTCCCAATATGGAATTGAGCAAGAGGCCCTGGAGGGCGCGTACGACGTGGTCCTTTTTGAGGATATTGGTAACGGCCAGACGAAGCTCACCTTGATTGGAAATGAAACCATGCAGGACGCAACCGAGAGCGGTCAATTCGAAGGCTGGAAAGAGACTCTCGATAAGGTTGCCGAAGTGGTTGCGGAACTGGCGAAGTCGACCGGGGAGAAGAAATGAAAAGAATCACGTTTCTCGCGATTGCCTTGCTGGCATGCGCGTTTCCCGCCCATGCCCAGGGCGCAATGAAAGAAAACATAGCCGACAAACCTGCCGATTCAGAAATGAAAGTCGTGCTTGACTCCTGGAATGAGATTGGGCGCAAGCTGACGGCGATGGCCGAAGATTTTCCCGAAGACAAATATGACTTCAAACCAACACCCGCACAACGGAGCTTCGCTGAGCAGTTGCTGCACGCGGCGGGTTCAACCTACTTCTTCACCGATACCGTGATGGGGAAGAAGCCTGCGGCAGACGTGGATCCGAAGCGTGACCAATTCAAGTCCAAGGCCGAAATCGTTGCGTTCGTCAAAAAATCCTTCGCCGATGGCGCAGCCGCAATCCAGTCGAAAGGTGAAAAAGGAATGACAACAGAGGTTGTTTATTTCCCTCACCAGAAAGCGCGTGTTCTCGATATCGCCAACGGTCTCATCGAACACAGCGGTGAACACTACGGCCAGCTCGTTGTGTACTACCGTCTCGCAGGCCTCGTGCCTCCGGAATCCCGGCCGCAGAAGTAAAGCTCAAGAGATCAGCCATCCCGTCCTTATCCCGCGCCGTATGCGCGAATGGGCGGGATGTGCATCGCTCGGAAGTTGCCCCACGGATTAAATGACTAACCTGCAGATCCTTCCGGCCTCTTCGCCAGGGCGCAGGGCCAATTCTGTCAAGCGCCCTTCCTCCTGACACTTCCTACGCACAACGTTCTCAGCAACTTCCAGCCGAGTGCCGTTTGCAGTCAGTTATCCCCCCTGGCCGCACAATGAATGCAGCATGCTCTCTTCTTCGCTCCAGGACGTTCTCATCCAGATCAAGCTTTGCTCGTCTCGTTTGCCTCCGGCCACCTCTAGATCCAGGGACGACCGGCGGCAATGGACCTACTCTTCATCCGGCCGTGAACCCTAACTCCTTTCGTTACAACATTTTACATACTAACTCGATTAAAATCAGCCGCTTGCGAGCCTGCACTGTCCGTAAACCGTTGAAAACACGACAAACGACCGGGGGGGAGGGGTATGGGTAAATCGGTGCTGGTATCTGATCACTGCAAGGAACGTCCTGGTCGATACGCTAAGAGCGATTGCCGCACATTCGCCGCTCCAAAAGCGAAAGGCCCGGATAGGCCCGGATTGCTCCGGGCCTTTCGTTGCAACTTCGGCGATGCTTACCGCAAATTACTCAGGAACTCGCCCATCCGTCTCGTTCCCTCGTCGATGTTTTCCTTCGTCACGGGATACGACAGACGAATGTGCTCTCCGGTCCCGAACGCCTCGCCCGGAACCGTCACCACATGCCCCTCGTGAAGCAGCTTCGTTGCCAGATCTGTCGCCGTCCGGGTTCCGCCTTTGCCGATGAACTTGCCAATGTTGGGATACACATAGAAAGCGCCCTCCGGTTTCGTGCACGTCACCCCCGGAATCTCCGCCAACTTCTTCAGCATGTAATCCCGCAACTCAATGAACTCGGTCCGGAACTGCGAAACGCACTCCTGCGATCCCGCCAGCGCCGCGATTGCCGCCTTCTGCACAAAACTTGTCGCATTGGAGGTCGACTGCGACTGCAGCTTGTTCAGATTCGCGATCACCGGCTTGGCCGCCAGAGCATAACCCGCGCGCCATCCCGTCATCGAATACGTCTTCGACAGCGACCCGAGAATCACCATGTGCTCTTTCGCAAACGTGTACGACCCGCCCGATACTGGCTTGCCCGCATAGTTCAGATACACATAGCACTCATCCAGCAGGAGGTAGATCCCGCGCTCATGCGCAAGATGAACAATCCGCTCCAGATCTTCAGCCGATACCACTGCGCCCGCCGGATTCGACGGCGAATTCAAAATGATCGCCTTCGTCCTCGGCGTAATCGCCTTCTCAATTGCATCCGCCGTAATGCGGAAGTTCTCCGCCTCGTTCGTCTCGAGGAAGATCACCTTGCCGCCCGCATACTGAATGATGTCCTTGAAGCTCACCCAGTAAGGCGCCGGCAAAATCACCTCATCGCCGTGATCCACCAGTACTTGAATGGTATTGAACAGCGCCAGCTTTCCGCCGGTGGTGAACACCGCCTCATCAGGCGTATATTCCGACGCGAAATCGGTCGCGTGGCGCTCCACAATCGCCTTCCGCACATCCGGAATGCCCGGAACAACGGTATAGCGGGTGAAATTCGCCTCGATCGCCGCGATGGCAGCGTCTTTGATGTGCCGCGGAGTGGCGAAGTGCGGCTCGCCCGCACCAAAATCCACCAGGTTCACGCCCTGCCCACGCAGCTTGGCAGCCTCGGCCGCCACAGCCATCGTTGCAGAAACCTCAATACGCCCAATCCGATCGGCAAATACTTTTGCAGGAGCAGCAACTGTCATGATGCCCCTATTTTCACAGATTTCCCGCCCATCTCAAAGCTGGATGTCGGCAAGCTTCTGAGATCCCCGCTTGCATAGTCGCGAACGCACTCGGGACAAACGCGCCTAAATCCTTTGTACCCGTCGAAACTATTCGAGACCATCCGTGTATAGGAGTCTATGTCGCATGAAGAGCGTACCGATCTGTTGAACGAAATCGAAGAGATTCGAGCCACAATCGAGAAACTTCAGCCGCAGGTATACAACCTCGACGCAAGAACCGTCGAAAGCGGTCGCGCGCTGCTCGTCGCACTCAGAAAAGACTTGGCGCGAGACATGGAGCAGCTACACGGAAGCTGAACATTTTGCATCGCAATTAAAGTATCGGAAGCGTGGATGATACATGAATAGTGAAGAGCATCGCGCGCGCGCATCATGTCGTTTTTTTGTATTAACTGTGCTGGCGACCGTCGTCCTCGCCTTCATCCTCGTGCTGGGTCTTTTTCACCGGCCGCTTGCCGCGCATCGCCTGGTCCCTTCGCCTTCACGGGCACAGAGACACTGAACCTGTTCCGGCGTAAAGATTTCGGTGCGACCAACCTCAGATAAAAGCAGAAGGCCCGCTTCCACATGGCCGAGGTCTGCGGGCCCTCTGAGAAGTCCAAGGGCATTATGGACTGGAAACAACTTACCCTTTCCCTTTCCAGCTTCCAATGCCACTTTGGCGGACCGGGGATTCCCCCAGTTACGAAAGACCACTCTGGGTGGTACTCTTAGCAGCACTCACATCAGTTGGTTTTGAGGATTCAAGCATGCCGTTCCCACATCGAGTTAACGGCGATGGAACCGTCGATTCCATTTGCGATGTTTGTTTTGCGACGGTAGGCACATCGCGCTCAGAAGAGGATCTCGCATCGTTCGAAGCGTCCCATCTTTGCGAGGCAGATCGGGTCGCCTACTACCAGACGTTGGAATCGACCGCCAGACGACCACCTACCAGCGACCACTCCGATGGCGCGCTGAACAGGGTCAGTAACATTCAGAACCGGCGTTGAAGCTGGCTGGTCCAGCTATCAAGCAATCGCGCTGTCCTCATTATCTTCACCTGACTGATCCGCAACCGCGCTCTCCGCATTCTCAGGCTCCACAAGGTGGATCACGGCCTCCACATGGGCTCTGCTGCTCTCAAGTTCAAGAATGCGGGCAAGAAGCGAGCATTTCAAACTGATGAACGCAGGATCGTTTGCCTCCACAGTCGGGTCTGCTTCCAGTTGCTCGATTGTCTTCCGCAGGACGTCCGCTGTCTTCCTGCTGGATGCAGCTTGACCCATCGTCTCTCCAATTGGAAATGCGTTCCTGAGATGCTTTGATGCTCGAACGAAGTGTAGTTGCACGGTCCAAACTAAGCCAATTGTGATTTTGGTAATCAGTACTGACAAAGTTGGTGCACACCGCGCCTTTGGCCAGTTCCCTCAAAGAAAGAGGGCGACACCCAACGTGTCGCCCAACTACTGTCTTGCAAGTCCGTTAACTACGGATAAGCTCTTGTAACCCTGTTCCTTCGATCTTTCTTCTCTGCCTTACGGATAGATTCCCCTGATGTGGATTGCCTCAGCTACCCGCCCGATTCCCAGCATGTTCGCGGCAATGCGCATCGGCACTGCACGATCCATGTGGATCTTCAGCACATCCCGGAACGAGGTCTTCATGACCTTCTCGAGCCGGTTGTAAACATCCTGCGCGTCCCAGAAGAGGTGCTGCTCGTCCTGTACCCACTCAAAGTAGGAGACAGTGACACCGCCGGCGTTGCAGAGGATATCCGGGATGATAAATGCACCCTTGCCCTCGAGAATTCGATCAGCAGCCGGCGTTAACGGGCCATTCGCCGCCTCGGCAATGATGCGCGCGTTTACCGAGCTTGCGTTCTCTCCCGTCACAGCATTCTCCAACGCCGCTGGAACCAGGATGTCGCAATTTAACGCCAACAAGGCTGCAGGATCGATCGGCTCGCTTCCTGGGAATCCGTGCACATGACCTGCGATCGCTTTCATGTGGATGAGTTCGGGAACATCAAGCCCATTCTTGTTGTAGATCGCTCCCGCAGAATCGCTCACTGCGATTACCTTCGCGCCCGCTTCATGCAGCAGTTGCGCCGCAACTGAGCCAGCATTACCGAATCCCTGTACGGCAACCGTTGCGCCCTTCAACGGAATGCCCAGATGCTCGCACGCAGACTGAATGGTGTAAAAAACCCCTCGTCCAGTCGCTTCATTGCGGCCCAGTGATCCACCAAGGCTGATCGGCTTGCCGGTGACCACACCCGAAATTGTGTAGCCCTTGGTCATGCTGTAGGTGTCCATGATCCAGGCCATCGTCTGTGGATTCGTATACACATCGGGAGCCGGAATATCCTGCTGCGGTCCAATCAGCGGCAGAATCGCGCTCGTATAACGGCGCGTCATGTGCTCGAGCTCGTGCTGCGACATATGCTTCGGATCGCATGTCACGCCGCCCTTGCCGCCGCCAAACGGAATATTCACAACCGCGCACTTCCACGTCATCCACGTGGCCAGCGCCTTCACCTCATCCAGCGTCACCTGAGGATGAAAGCGGATTCCGCCTTTGGCCGGACCGCGCGCCGTAGAGTGCTGCACGCGATATCCCTGGAATCGCTTGATGCGGCCGTCATCCATGCGCACTGGCACCGATACCGTCAGCACGCGCTCGGGATACTTGATCATCTCCCGTGTATCGTTATCAAGGCCCAGGGCGTCGGCTGCGGTATCGAAATTTTCCAGCGCAACGTCGTAGGCGTTATCAACAACTTTTGTTGCCAGCATTGATTTCCTCCTGTGGCCGCACCGAATACCGCAGCGGCGCAGGCTGGAGTTGGAAACCGATCCCGTCCGACCGGACCTGCATTAGATTGCGTCGGCCATTGAGACCAGTTCCTGCTCGCGCCTCATCCGTGATTGGTAAACCGGGGTAAGCCAGTTCCAGTAAGCCTGTAGATGTCCGCGCGTCGCGTCGAAATAGAGCTTTCGCAGCGCATGCGTGACCGGTCCAACGACTCCGTCTCGCACCGGCCGATGATCGACACCTATAATCGGCGCGATCCCAACAGCCGTCCCGGTGAAGAACAGTTCGTCACATATATAAAGTTCGCTGCGATCGATTGGTCTCTCGATCACGCGAAGCCCCATCTCGCGGAATGCGAGTTCCATCACGCAATGCCGCGTGATGCCCTCGAGCGCATTCTCGGTCACGCCGGGCGTGATCACCTTGCCGTCGCGCAACATGAAGAGATTG
>Ga0157369_10011403_pt1 | contig 10093 bp, 6 predicted proteins | sample C25metaG_FD_113461 | JGI IMG/M metagenome (GOLD analysis project Ga0157369, IMG submission 113461) | Corn rhizosphere microbial communities from Kellogg Biological Station, Michigan, USA - C2-5 metaG | ecosystem: Host-associated > Plants > Roots > Rhizosphere > Soil | place: USA: Michigan...
CGCACGGGCAGAATCGTCCGCGCACTCGGCGCGCCTGCGTGCGTTGCAATCCCAACTTGAACCTCATTTTCTCTTCAATACCCTGAACGCAATCTCAACCTTGGTGTCTGAAGGAAAGAACACCGATGCCAATCGCATGATCGCTCGCCTGAGTGATTTCTTGCGCCTCAGTCTTGAGACTGCCGACACTCCCGAAATCTCCGTCGCCCAAGAACTTGAGTTCGTCCGGCGCTACCTGGAAATCGAGCAGATCCGCTTCGCCGATCGCCTGCAGGTCAAGATCAACGCCCAGCCGGAAGCCTTGTCGGCCCTTGTCCCCGCCCTGGTGCTCCAACCTTTGGTCGAGAACGCCGTCAAACACGGTGTGCTGCCTCGCGAAAAAGGAGGCTCAGTAGCAGTGGCGATCCATGCCTCAGATGGAAGGCTTCATCTCACTGTCATCGACGACGGCGCTGGCCTTGCGCCTGCTGAGCAACTTGTTATGGGTATCGGACTTTCCAATACCAAGACCCGCCTCGCCGAATTGTACGGAGAAGACGCTCGCTTCACGATTTCTACCCCGCCCTGCGGAGGTGTTTTGGCGCTGATTGATCTTCCATTTCGCGTCACGCCCCACTCTCATGGAGCAGTGTCATGACGGTTCGCGTTGTTATTGTCGACGATGAAGAGCTGGCCCGGCGCGGCATCCGCTCCCGGCTCCGTCGCTTCGACGATGCCGAAGTCGTCGCCGAATGTCGCAATGGAACCGAAGCGATTGAGGCCATTCGGCGCAACTCTCCCGACCTTGTTTTCCTCGACGTGCAGATGCCTGAACAATCCGGTTTCGATGTGATTCAAACCGTCGGCCACACCGAATTTCCTCACGTGATTTTCGTGACCGCGCATGACCGCTACGCGATCCGCGCTTTCGAGGTCAACGCCCTCGACTATCTTCTGAAGCCGATCGACGATGAACGCTTCGACATCGCTTTTTCACGCGCCCGCGATTCCCTCACTCGCGATCGCGACGGCACGCTTGCCCGCCGCCTGGCTTCCGCTCTAAATGACATCGTTCCCGCCAGGACTGCGCGCCACACTCCAGACCGCATCGTCGTTCGTTCCGCTGGCCGAGTAGCGTTCGTCAAAACCTCAGACGTTGACTGGATCCAGGCGTCCGGTGACTACGTCACGCTCCACGCCGGCAAGAAAGAATGGTTGTTGCGCGACACCATCATCGAAATGGAAAAGCAACTCGCGCCGAAAGGCTTCGTGCGTATCCACCGCTCCACCATCGTCAATCTCGATCGCGTTACCGAACTACGCCCGACCGAGAACGGCGAATACCAGGTCATCCTCAACAGCGGCGCCGAACTAAAACTGACCCGCAATTACCGCGACGCCCTCGACCGTTTTCTAAAGTAGCAATCAACCATCGCCAATCAACGTTTCAAACATTCCCAGACGCCGTCGCGCCCAACCCACGGCTCACCGCATCTCTTGCTCGCTTCACCGCATACCAATTGTTGTCCCTCGGCATCGCTCCTAGCTTCTCGTCATGCCCCGACATTGTTGCTGGCGGAAGCGCATTGGATTTGCCCTCCTGACACTGATCGTCAGCACGATGTCGGGCGCTCAGACCGCAATCCTTGAATCCACCAAACCCACCATCACGATCCAACGGGTCAATCATCCTCCGAAACTTGAGGACTTCCTCAACATGAAGCCCTCGGCATCAGCCCCTCCCATGACCAAGGTCAATAACTTCATCCAACGCGATCCAAAAGACGGCGCTCCTGCCCAACAAAAAACCGACGTCTACCTCGGCTACGACGCGAAGAATTTCTACGCAATCTTCATTTGCTTCGACGAGGACTCGTCCCGGATCCGCGCCCGCATGACCCGTCGTGAAGACATCGGCCCAGCCAGTGAGCAGGACGTTCAGTTCGAGCACGATCAAGTCCAGCTCTACCTGGACACCTTCGCCGACCAGCGCCGCTCCTACGGTTTCATGACCAACCCACTCGGTATCCAATACGACTTCATCTGGACAGACATCCTCAGCTATGACCCCTCCTGGGACACCGTCTGGGATTCACGTGGGCGAATTACTTCGCAGGGCTACGTTGCGTTTATGGCGATTCCGTTCAAGAGCCTGCGTTTCTCGAGTGCCCGTGAACAAACCTGGGGCATCCTCCTTCAGCGGGTAGTCCCCCACAGCAACGACAACAGTTTTTTCCCGCACGTCTCCGCCAGCATCTACGGACGTCTCAGTCAGGAAAGCGAACTCCATGGCCTCGAAGACATTCGCCCCGGCCGCAACATCCAACTCATTCCCTACGGGCTCATCGATTCCTTTCACGCGCTCGACCAGCGGGATCCCTCGCATCCTTTCTTTACCGGCAAAAATCTCGGCGGACGCGCCGGCCTCGACGGCAAATTCATCTTGAAAGACAGTCTCGTCTTCGACTTCACCGTCAATCCAGATTTTCGACAGCTTGAAAGTGATCAACCGCAGAACACGGTCAACCAGCGCTTCGAAGTATTTTTCCCGGAGAAGCGTCCCTTCTTCCAGGAGGGTGCGAACTATTTTGAAACTCCCATAAACATGTACTTCACGCGCCGCATCGCGAACCCTCAATTCGGCGTGCGTGTGACCGGAAAACTCGGGCCCTATGGCATCGGGGTTCTCGTCTCCGACGACCAAAGCCCGGGCTTCATCGTTCCCGACAATGATCCACTGCACGGCAAACGTGCCTACTTCACCGTAGGACGTCTCACCCGCGAACTTTGGAAGCAGTCCCAGATCGGCATCTATTACAGCGACCGCGAAATGGACGCCGTCCCCGATTCCCTCTGCGCCACCAATGCTGTCAACACGACAGAGCAGATCGCCTGCGTCTCAAGGTCCAATCGTGTCGGCGGCCCCGACTTCACTTTCCATTTCGGGGATCACCTTCAGATCCGCGGACAAGCCCTCGCCAGCGCCACCGATCAAATCAACCAACTCCATTTCGCCGGAAGTCTTTTCGCCTTGACCGCCGAATACACCAGCCGTCACATCTCTTACACACTCGATGCGCGCGACATCACCTCCGGATTCGTAACGCTCATGGGCTTCTACCAGCGTCCCGACATCCGCAAGGCCACGAATACGTTGTCTTATTTATTCCGCCCTGAGGGCGCGATCGTCACTTCCTGGGGACCGCGCATGTTCCAGCGGACCACCTACGATCACGCTGGCAACCAGCTGGACGCGATCTACGAGCCATCCATCAATATCAACCTGCGCAAGAACACCAACATCTCAATTTACAGCGGACACTGGCGCGAACTCCTTCGCCCATCCGATTACTCGGTCCTAACCCACAACGCAGACTTCAACAAAGGAGGTTACTTCGGGACTTCGGTGACGAGTTCCTACCTCGGATGGATGAGCGTAAATGCGAATTTCTTCACCGGCAAGAACATCAATTTTGATCCGCCCACCAACCGGCCGCCCGTCCTCGCAAACGAAACTCAACTGGTGGCAGGAATGACCGTCCACCCATTCAACCGTCTCAGCATCGCCAACGACTACATCTTGGAACGCCTCACCTCGCGCACGGAACACGCCGCCATCATCAACTCTCACGTCGTGCGCTCGAAGTGGAATTACCAATACAACAAGCAGCTGTCGTTCCGGGCGATCGCGCAATATGACGCGCTACTCACCAACCCGCAATACACAAATTTGGCTCCATCCAAGAACATCAACGCAGATTTTCTGATCACCTATCTCGTTCATCCCGGAACCGCGTTCTATCTCGGATACAACAGCAATCTACAGAATCTCGACCCGTTTACCCTCGCACGCACTCCCGGCCGCTACATCAACGATGGACGCACACTCTACGCCAAGATCTCCTACCTCTTCCGCTTCTGACGAGGCTCGACCTCCTTCTCCTGCGAGTGCAGCAGCCGCAATTTATGCCAAGCATGTATCCGTAGCCGAGGATCGACCTTCGACGAAATCGGCGCTCTGACGAACAGGGATCGTCCGCACAGTTCGACAGCGGCAAAGATCTTCCTGCAAGCCGAGCCGGTTTGTGACACTATTATTGTGAATGATTCTCAGGTGAAGGCAGATGAAAGCTCGCGCGATTTTTTGGACTCTATCGCTGGGGTATACCGGATTCCTCCTGACCGGCCAAGGCTTGCGCACATTCAACAGCCTCTCGATCACGGAAGGGTTTCTTGGAGCTTTGACAGGATTTCTTCTTGCTTTGATGTTCGCCCTTCGAGAAAAGCGCCGACAAAAACCCGTTTTTATTGCTCAGTCGTTTCAGCAAATACTGCCGGACTGGGGAATTCCCACCGTAGCTCGCCGTTCCCACCCGAAGGCAAAAGATTGATCCCAAAAGTCAGCTAAAGGCACGATCTTCCGGGAACCAACTCTTCCCTCTGAGCTATCCGTCAATGAGTGTTATCGCTATGGCCTTCGCTGATCCCAAACACGAAGTTCGGAGCGTGGCCGCTTCACCACATGCAAGATGCCTGGCCGAAACTCGTGGAAGAGGTTGCTCCCCGCGTCGCTGCCAATAGTCGCTCCAAAATTGTTGAAACTCCTCGAAGCGGATTGAGCCCAATACGGACGGTTAGCGGTCTGGATCGCAACCGAAGCGAGCACCCCGATGAAATAAGAGGTGTTCAGACTTTCCTTTCCGGAATCGTCACTCTTGATTAAGATGCGCGAAGCGGCGTAGGACACGCGGCCCACAAAGCTGCCGCTGGTCGAAGGGCGATAACGCGGGTTCCGCTTCAGCAACGAGGAATACACGTTCCTACTAAGAAAAGTGCTGGATTCTCTTGGAGCAAACACCAGTTGATAGGACGACATAGAACGCGGCGAGACTCCCCCAGCGACGTAGCCCACTCCTGCTTCGCGCAGTACGCCCGAAGTAACTCCGACCATGGGAAGTGTTAGAGGTGAGCTTGCTTCATAAACAAACGTGTGAGATCTCTCTGCTCTCGTTGGACGCTGCACTGAGGACGGAGCATCGGGAAGCGAACTCCACGCACGCGTTTGTTGGCTCTGCACTTCAGGTGAGTTTGCGCCATCAAACTGTAGTCTCTGAAACGAGTCAACTGACGGACGTTCGCTCTGGCACAACGCCCCGCAGGCAGCCAACAGACAGAAGGAAATGACCCGGATTGGTGCGAGTTGCTTCGCCATAGCTCAATCCTGCAAGCGGCAAGCGACCTTCCGACCCTTCGGCGATTCCGCTCGAAGAACACCTCAACCGTAGCAGTCCACGGGCCATTCGTCTGTTCAAGAATGCTCACCCCTGGGAGGTAAGGGGGCGTGAAAGGGAGAGAAACCTTCATCTTTGGGGAGTAATGTTTGCACACACCGTGGTCGGGCATCCCGCTCCGCCGCACCGAGGAGCAGGTAACCTCCCACTACGAAGCCAACCTGCTCTCAGGTCGCACAAACCAGATATTTCCTGCATTGAATTCAAGAACGAGCAACGCCCTGCAATACGGACAGCGCGCATAATGCTTCGGCTTCGGTCCCCGCTGAAACCACACTTCGATCCCTCGTTCAGAATTGCCGCTCGCGCGACACGTCTCCGAACTGCAATAAACAACCTTCATAGCAGACGCCATCAACCACACCATCCCTGGGAAAATGTTCTTGTGAAATCAATCGGAACACAGCGTCGCGTGAGGAGAAATCGGGGGATTACCGTATCGGCGCGGCGCGATTCCCCCACGCCGCCCGACAGCACAAAAGTTTTCAACACGTTGACCGCTCCGACGCCACCGCTGGCCAGAAAAATCGCGGCTCGAACGGCGGCTACTTCAACTTTACAAATAAAAGTACAAAAATTGCCCACACTCCAACGGTCATCGGAAATTGGGCAGCTTGTGTGTCGCGCAACATTCCTCCGGTTGGAACCAAAAACGAAAGCACAAACATCGCCACAGCGGTAAGGATCCCGAGCAACAATTTGGTTTTCCAGGTCATTCGTTTGCCCTCGCTTCAGCTCCCGATTGACTCACTGCGGGGAGTGACAATGCGTCGCCCATGGTAGGCTGCCCCGGTCTGCCCGGTCAATCGCTATCAGAAAAAGCCGCATTCCCGGCGCGCCGGCGCCTTGCGTTTTTCCAGCAAAGCGGAAAACGACCTAGACGCGTTATCATCCCAGCGCAATGTCCGCGCCAGTCCACCCCCGCGTCGAAAATATCGTTCCCATCCTTCGCGTCGAAGATATGTCCGCCGCCCTCCACTTCTATGTTGACCTTCTCGGCTTCACCAATGCACCTTGGGGAACCAACGACTTTACCCAAGTATCCCGCGATGGCTCTTACATTTACCTCTGCCGGGGAGATCAGGGTCAAGGCCGCGCCTGGGTCTGGGTTGGGGTAGACGATGTTGAGGGTCTTCACCAGTCCTACCTTGCTAAAGGTGTCCCCATCCGCCTGCCGCCCACCAACTTTCAGTGGGCACTGGAGATGCAAATCGAGGATCCCGACGGCAACGTTTTGCGCATCGGCTCAGACCCAAAGTGAATACGCTCAAACCATCTTGCTCACGATTCGTACGAGCCCCACGTCCAACTTTCCAGAAATCAACCCGAATTCCAACTTGTCCCGAGGACATCATGAAATTTGCCGTTCTGCTCCTTCTTGCCGTCTCACTCAACGCCTCCGCTCAGGCCCAGAAAGATCAGAAGCCGACCACGCTCAAGGGCGTGCTGCTCGAACAACTCAAGACCACGCACAACGTAAAAGATTGGTTTGTCCCCGCCAACACCGCCGTCGAAGGACTCACCGCCGACCAGGCCAACTGGAAAGACAAATCCGGCAATCACTCTGTCGGACAGCTCGCCTACCATCTCGTTTTCTGGAATTCAGACCAGCTCGCAAAATTCAAAGGCGAGCCCGAACCAAAGTTCAGCGGCGACAACAACGAAACCTTCGACAAATTCGACAGCAAGAAGTGGGCCGACACCGTCAAGCAACTCGACACCGTCATGACCGAATGGGAGAAAGCCGTCGAATCAGCCGACGACGCCAAGATTAAGGAATGGGCGTCCACCATCGCTCACATCGGCGCCCACAACGCCTATCACATCGGACAAATGGTTTACGTCCGCAAAGAGCAAGGCTCGTGGGATCCCGAGAAAGGCGTCAAGTAACCCATCGCTGGCTCACAATCAGAAGTTGACCTTCAATCCGAACTGCAGCACGCGAGGATCACTCGCCGTTGACGTGATCGTTGCGAACGCGGCACTCCCCAGCACCCCATTCGGTTGCCCGAACGCTGGCGTGTTGGTCAGGTTAAAAACCTCGGCGCGGAATTCCAAGTCGGGCCGCTCGCCAATGCGAGTGTGCTTGATCAGCGCGATGTCCGCATTTCGATAGTTCGGACCGCGCACCGGGTTCCGCGACGCATTCCCAAGCGTGAATTGTGGCGCAACCTCGAACGCCGCTTTGTTAAACCACTGCGCCGGACTTCGTTCGTCCGAGGGCAGATCCGGCGATGCAACTACATTCGGCCGCTGCACGCCAAAACCCGCGAACGCATTGAAGTTTGTGGTCTGCGTAATTGCAAACGGCATCCCCGACTGAATCGTCACAATTCCGCTCAACTGCCAACCGTTGCTCATCGCCCCCACAATGCCGTGCGGATTCAGTGAGTGCCCCGGTCCTACCGGAATCTCCCAAATCGAGCTAACCACAAAAACGTTCGGTATATCTCCGGTAGACGAGTCGCGCTCTCGGCTCAAATCGTAGCTATCGGCCACGGGAAAATTCGCAATCGGCCCCGTCAGGATCGACGCGTCGAACACCGAAGAAGCCGTATCGATCAGCTTGGAATGCGTGTAGCTCACCAGGTACGAAAGCCCTTTGCTCAACCTCTGTTCCAACTTGGCCTCGAACGCGTGGTACACGGTGCTTCCTGTGTTGTTTCGATAGGGCGATACCGTCAGGAATCTTGGAAATGGCTTTAACAACTGCCCCGCGGCAATCGTCGGATCTCCAAGCGACGACGATCTTGGTATCTCCCCGAAGAATGGATTCGGCACTTTCTGTAGCAGCGGGCTCCCGATCGCCAACTGGTCCGTTGTCAGCTGGTTGATATTTACATCCGGTATGCCGACGTGAGTAATGTGCGATCCCACATAAGCCACTTCAAATGAAATGTTGCGAGTGAGTTCCCGCTGCACTGCAAGGTTCCATTGCTGTACATATCCGGAACCCAGATCCCGATTGACCGTAAACACGCCTTGCCCGAGTCCTGCATCCGGACTCAGCGGAATCGGCGCCACGCTTGGGCCCGCCGACAACACGAACGCAGAATTAATGTTGTCGAGCGTTCGCTGGCTAGTCGTTTGCAAAAAAGGAAAGTACGGGGTAGTAAACGGGGTCGTGATACCCGTCTGCTCAATCCAGACCACTCCATACCCGGATCGGACCACCGTTTTGGGAGTCAACATGTAGGAAAGTCCAATACGTGGACCGAAATCGTGCAGGTGCAATTCCCGCGCGCTTCTCGAATTTCCATCCTGCCCCAGATAGTCGAGTACCTGCGTCTGAGGATTGAAAACGGCTCCCTGGTTGTCCACTTCCGTCGATGGAAAATTCAGCGTCCACCGCAATCCCGCATTGATCGTCAACCGGCTCGTCGCTTTCCAGTCGTCCTGCGCGAAATATTCCTGGATGTGTGCGCGCGGGCGAATCACCTTATCCTGCAGGTCAATCGAGAACTGCTGCACTTGTCCAAGCAGGAAGCTGGCCAGGGGATCTCCCGTCCCAGCTACGCCCGGCTGGTTTGTGAACAGCTGAGAAAACTGGAATATACCGGTCGGGTTCGGCGGCTGTATTACATCCAAACGTTCCCACCGCAAATCGAAGCCAAATTTCAGCGAGTGCCTGCCAACTAGATAAGAAATGGTATCGGTCAGCTCGGTTACGTCAGTTCGGAAATTCGAGTTCGTGTTGGAAGGTGCGCCAATCTGCTGGTAGCCGGCAATCGAAAAAACCGGCAGTGCATTGTCGAAGGCGCCGTTCGAAGGAATTCCCGGAATACCTAGGTCCTCCGACGGGCTCGTATTCAGCAACACACCCCGACGCTGGAACGAACGCCGCGTGTATCCAAATTTGAAGTTGTTGAGTGTGCGTTCGTTGAACGTGTGAGTGTAGCTGCCCACCACTTGCTGGCCGAGCGTATCCGTCAGTCCAATGACTCCAGTCGTAATGTTGCCGCTCCCATCCGGCAGAAAGGGAACCGGCTGGTCCACGTCATGAAAGTACGAATATCGCCCGAACACCTGGTTAGTTACTGAAAAGTTGTGATCAAGTCTCCCATCAATCTGGTTCTGGTGATCTTCGTCGTTGCCGACCAGCGTAAAGTTGTTGGCCGTTCCAGATTTTGTCGGCAGCGGATAGCGGTTGAGCACGTTCAACGCAGCCGGATCAATCCGGTCGAGTGGAATGACGTTCGTCGGCGAAAACGGAGACCGGCTGAACGACGTTCCGTCCGGCACAGTCGTATTTGGATCAAATAAAACCGCCGTCGTGTCTCCATACAGTTCCGTGAAATTCCCCTGCCGTTCTAAAAGCGTCGGAACTGTTGACGTTCGAACCGTCCCAATCGCCTGTTTCACCCCCTGATAGTCCACGAAAAAGAAAGTGCGGTTCCTGATGATCGGTCCGCCGATCGCCGCCCCGTATTGGTTACGTCGAAACTCTGGTTTTTGCTGAGGGGACCGCGCAAAATAGTTTCGAGAGTTGAGCGCCTCGTTTCGGAAAAACTCCCACACGCTGCCGTGAAATTCGTTCGACCCCGCTCGCGTCGAAAGGTTGATGACCCCTCCGTTAAACCGTCCAAATTCGGCAGACACGCCATTCGTCTGAATATTGAATTCCTGGATCGCATCAATGATCGGAAAGAGTGCAACTTGCCCCGGCTCTGGTTGAAGAGCGCTGATCCCATCGAATAGATATTCGTTTGTCCGCGGCCTGCCTCCGTTGATTCTCGGCAACAGCGTCCCCGGCGGTAGCATGACGCCGGGCGAGAGTGTCGCCAGTTGCACGAACGTCCGCCCGTTCAATGGCAGATCCACAA
>Ga0157369_10011404_pt1 | contig 10093 bp, 6 predicted proteins | sample C25metaG_FD_113461 | JGI IMG/M metagenome (GOLD analysis project Ga0157369, IMG submission 113461) | Corn rhizosphere microbial communities from Kellogg Biological Station, Michigan, USA - C2-5 metaG | ecosystem: Host-associated > Plants > Roots > Rhizosphere > Soil | place: USA: Michigan...
TGCGAGCGATCGCAGACTCGGAATCACTTTTCTCTTGTTCATAATGCCTGCAGAACGGAACCTGAAAGGTAAGACCCTCGTTTTGGTCGACGGATCAAGCTATCTGTATCGGGCCTACCATGCAATGCCTGATTTGCGCGGCCCCGACGGCGAGCCGACGGGCGCGATTTACGGATTCATCAACATGTTGCGGCGCATGCGCAAGGATGTCACGGCAGAGTATAGCGCGTGCGTCTTCGACGCAAAGGGCAAGACGTTCCGCGACGATTGGTTTCCCGAATATAAGGCGCATCGCCCGTCCATGCCCGAGGATCTGGCCAAGCAAATCGAGCCGATCCATTTCGCCGTGCGCGCGCTCGGCTGGCCGCTGTTGATGGTGGAAGGGGTCGAGGCCGACGATGTGATCGGCACGCTCGCCGCCGTCGCCGAACGCGAAGGCATGAACGTCGTCGTATCCACCGGCGATAAGGATTTGGCCCAACTCGTCAGCGATCACGTGTCGCTCGTCAATACCATGACGAACGAAACGCTCGATCGGGAAGGCGTCATCGCCAAGTTCGGCGTGCCGCCCGAGCGCATCGTCGATTACCTCTCGCTGATCGGCGATACCGTCGATAACGTCCCAGGCGTCGAGAAGTGCGGCCCGAAGACGGCCGTCAAATGGCTCACGCAGTACGAAACGCTCGACGGCGTGGTCGAACACGCCAGCGAGATCAAAGGCGTCGTGGGCGAGAACCTGCGCCGGGCGCTCGATTTCTTGCCGCTCGCCAAAAAGCTCGTGACCGTGGAGCGCGCCTGCGATCTGACCGAGCATGTCGCCTCGATCGAGGAAACATTGCCGGCCCGGCCCGAATCGCCGCTCGAACTGCGTGATCTATTCATGCGGCATGGCTTCAAGACATGGCTGCGAGAAGTGGAAGCATTGATCGAAGGTGCCGAGGATGCGCAAGCGGCGGCCGGTGTGGCCGAGCCGACGGGCGTGCTCGCGGCCGAGCCGGCGCCGACGATCGCCCCCGAGCGGTGCTACGAGACGGTGCAGACCTGGGAGCATTTCGACGCCTGGCTCGCGAAGATCGAGGCCGCGCCGTTGACGGCGTTCGATACCGAAACGACGTCGCTCGATGCGATGCAGGCCGAGCTCGTCGGTCTTTCCTTCTCGACGGGGGCCGGTTGTGCCGCCTATATCCCCGTTGCGCACCGCGGCCCTGACGCGCCCGTGCAATTGCCACGCGACGAAGTGTTGGCCAAGCTCAAGCCGTGGCTCGAAAGTCACGACAAGAAAAAACTGGGCCAGCATCTGAAGTACGACGAGCAAGTGCTCGCCAATTACGGCATCGAGCTGAACGGTGTCGAGCACGATACGCTGCTCGAATCGTACGTGCTCGAATCGCACCGCACGCACGACATGGATAGCCTTGCGTCGCGTCATCTCGGCGTCAAGACGATCAAGTACGAAGAAGTGGCGGGCAAGGGCGCGCAGCAGATCGGCTTCGATGAAGTCCCGCTCGACAAGGCGGCCGAGTACGCGGCCGAGGACGCCGACATCACGCTGCAGTTGCACGAGGCGATGTTCCCGCAAATCGAACGGGAGCCCGGTTTATTGCATGTCTACCGCAACATCGAACTGCCGACGGCGCGCGTGCTGCGCAAGATGGAGCGTAACGGTGTGCTGATCGACAGCGAGCGGCTGCGGCGGCAAAGCAACGAGATTGCGGCGCGGCTCATCGAGTTGGAGGCCGAAGCGTATACGCTTGCGGGCGGCGAGTTCAACCTCGGTTCGCCCAAGCAAATCGGCCAGATCTTCTTCGAACGGCTGCAGCTGCCGGTCATCAAGAAGACGCCGAGCGGCGCGCCTTCGACGGACGAAGAAGTGCTGCAAAAGCTCGCCGAAGACTATCCTTTGCCGAAGCTCTTGCTCGAACATCGCGGCTTGTCGAAGCTGAAGTCGACATACACGGACAAGCTGCCGCGCATGGTCAATCCGAAAACGGGCCGCGTCCACACGAACTACGCACAGGCCGTGGCTGTCACGGGGCGCCTCGCGTCGAACGATCCGAATCTGCAAAACATCCCCGTCCGCACCGCCGAGGGCCGCCGCATCCGCGAAGCGTTTATCGCGCCCGAAGGCAGCAAGATCATCTCCGCCGATTACTCGCAGATCGAACTGCGCATCATGGCGCATATCTCCGGTGATGAATCGCTGCTGCGTGCCTTTGCCCAAGGCGAAGACATTCACCGCGCCACCGCGGCCGAGGTGTTCGGCGTGACGCCGCTCGAAGTCTCGAACGATCAACGCCGCATCGCCAAGGTCATCAATTTCGGCTTGATTTACGGCATGAGTTCGTTCGGTCTCGCATCGAACTTGGGCATCACGCGCGATGCGGCCAAGCTTTACATCGATCGCTACTTCGCGCGCTATCCCGGTGTCGCACGGTACATGGACGAGACGCGTTCGAGCGCGAAAGTAAAGGGCTACGTCGAAACCGTCTTCGGCCGGCGCTTGTGGCTGCCCGAGATCAACGGCGGGAACGGCCCGCGTCGCCAAGCGGCCGAGCGGGCCGCCATCAATGCGCCGATGCAAGGCACGGCCGCCGATCTCATCAAGCTCTCGATGATCGCGGTGCAGGGTTGGCTCGAGCAAGAGCGAGCCAAGAGCCGCATGATCATGCAGGTGCATGATGAACTCGTGCTCGAAGTGCCCGACGACGAACTCGCTGTCGTCCGCGAAAAGCTGCCGCAATTGATGTGCGGCGTGGCGGCGCTGAAAGTGCCGCTCGTGGCGGAAGTCGGGGTGGGGGTGAATTGGGAAGAAGCGCATTGATGCGCTGATTCGCGCCGATGGCGCCTCCCATGCTAGCGGCCGTATGGCTTCAATAAGCCGCAAAGGCCTCGCACGAGCGGGCGCCTTCGCGGACAATGGCTGAACTCGCGCGTTTGCCGCGCTGCGCTCACGCCTCTCTTATGAGGGCGTGACCGAACCGAATCATCAACGGCATAGGGAGTATCGGCATGCATCGTTTTATCGTCGTGGGAGGTGGGGCGGGTGGGCTCGAATTGGCGACCCGGCTCGGCGATCGTTACGGTGGGCGCAAGAGCGGCGGCGAGCCGCGCGGCCTAGTGACGCTCGTCGATCGTAATCCGACGCACATTTGGAAGCCTTTGCTGCACGAGGTGGCGGCGGGCAGCCTTGATCCCTTTACCCAAGAGCTCGAATACGCGGCGCAGGCGCGCTGGCATGGATTCGAGTTTCAGCAAGGCGATTTGATCCGCCTCGATCGAGCGGCCAAGCGCATCACGATCGCACCAGTCGTCGATTCCGACGGCGCCGAGCTACTGCCGCAGCGCGTACTCGATTACGACACGCTCGTCATCGCCATCGGCAGCACGACGCATTTCTTCGGTGTGCAAGGCGCCGCCGAGCATTCGATCGCGCTCGATACGGTCGGGCAAGCCGAGCGGTTTCGCAAGCGTCTGATCGCCGCCTGCATGCGGGCCGAGCATCAGCCTCCCGCGGCCGTGGAATCGGGAGCGAGCTCACCGTCCGAGGGGGAGCCGCGCATTCAAGTGGCGATCGTCGGCGGCGGCGCGACGGGCGTCGAGCTGTCCGCCGAGTTGCGCAATACGGCGCAGGTGCTGTCGGCTTACGGTCTGCATAAGCTCGACCCTCGGCACGATGTGGGCATCGTGCTCATCGAAGCGGGGCCGCGTATTTTGCCGGCGCTCAAAGAGAGCGTATCGAGCGCGACGGCCGGGTTGCTGCATGAGCTGGGCGTGAAGCTGATGATCGGCGAGACGGTGGCCGAGGTGGCGCCCGGCGTCGTCCGGACGGCGAGCGGTAAGAGCGTGCGCGCCGATCTGACGGTATGGGCGGCCGGGATCAAGGCGCCGCCCGTGCTTGGTCAGCTCGATGGTCTGACCGTCAATCGTCTCGGTCAACTGTGCGTGCGCCGCACGTTGCAAACGGAACTCGACGACAACGTCTTCGCGCTCGGCGATTGCGCCGCCTGCCCCTGGCCCGGGGAGGAGCGCAATGTTCCGCCGCGCGCCCAGGCCGCGCACCAGCAAGCGAGCTTCCTGCTCCGGGCGCTGTCGAATCGGCTGGAAGGCAAGCCGCTGCCGCAATTCACTTACCGCGATTTCGGCTCGTTGGTCTCGCTCGGGCATTTCAGCGCGGTCGGTAATTTGATGGGCGGGCTTATCGGCGGAAGCATGCTCGTCGAAGGCTTGTTTGCCCGTTTCATGTACATGTCGCTGTATCGGCTGCATATCGCCGCATTGCACGGCTACCCGCGGATGATGCTCGATACCGTCGCGCATTGGCTGCGACGCACGACACTGCCAAGGGTGAAGCTGCACTAAAGCTTCGCACTCGCGGGATAGACGCTCGGCGTACGGTGCGTGCAAGGATGCGCAACCGGGCGTTGCCCCCCCGTATTTTCGTCCGAATTTAAGCGCAGTGCGTTGAGCGACCCGCGCGGGCGGGTAGGCTTCACGTTTTGGTCAATCAGCGGGCGCCTGCTTCGTAAAAAAAGCGGGCGCCCCGTCCACCGAAACGATGAATCATCCCTCGCATGCCACACACATGGTCTCGCTGCCGGACGGCAAGACCGGTAATAACGCGCTGGGCTATTGCTCGTGCGCGACGTCCAATCCGAGTCGGCCGATGACGCTTACGCCGATAGGCGCGCGTTGGCCCAGGAGATTGTTCCCAGGAACAAAGCTCGCCGTCAAATGGTTGAAGCTTCCCGGGCAGCCCGAGTTTCTGCACGTTCTGGACGGCGAGACCGACGGCAGGCTGCCGCGGCGGTTCAAGCAGCGCGCGGCGGACGATTTGGTCGAGATCCGCACACCGCTCACGCAGCACTATCCCGCAGGCGTGGTGCTTTACTACGGGACCGCCTCGCCGTTCGCCGGCAATATGATCACCGTCTCGCCGTTGAGTCGTTGGCTGCGTGATCTGCCCTTTGGCGCAGCGGTCGAGATCGTCAATCTGAGCGCCCCAGGCAATGCGTTGAAAAACGGCGCATTCGGCTCGCAGGCGGCTGTCGTCAAGCACTCCGCCGCTAGCTTGATGTTTCTAAAGGATTCGCCGGGTGGGTAGTACCGGATGGCGGCGCTTCGACGCAGAACCCGCGCCGCCCCATACTGGGCGCATCGAAGCGCTGCGCCGGTGGCCCATCGAAGTCCATCGAAGTATTACGGATTCGGCCCAGTGGCAACCGGCCGCGACGGATCGGCGCACCATTCGCTCCACGAGCCGGCGTACAACGCCGAACCGTGCAGCCCTGCAACCTCCATCGCCAGCGCATTGTGGCAGGCCGTGACGCCTGATCCGCATTGCAGCACCACGTGCTCGGGCTGTTTCTGGCCGATAACGGCGGCAAATTCCTCGCGCAGCGTGTGCGCCGATTTGAAGCGTCCGTCGGCGGTCAAGTTGTCCTTGAAGAACCGATTGAGCGCGCCGGGAATGTGGCCAGCCACCGGATCGATCGTTTCGTTTTCGCCGCGATAGCGATCGGGCGAGCGCGCATCGACCACCACCTGATCGCCGCCCTTCATGTTGGCGAGCAAGTGTTGGGCGTCCACCGTCACGGCGAGCGGGGCGGCCGCTTTGAAATCGCCACGAGCGGCGGGCGCGGGCGCGGCGGTGTCCAGCTTTTGTCCGGCCGCTTGCCAGGCTTGCAGGCCGCCGTCGAGCACGGCCACGGAATCGTGGCCGAGCCAGCGCAGCAGCCACCAGAGCCGTGCCGCGTAGGCGCCGCCTTGGGCATCGTAAGCGACGACCTGCTGGCGCTCCTTCAAGCCTTGCTTGACGAGCGTCTCGACGAGCGCATCGCGCGCCGGCAGAGGGTGGCGGCCGTTTTTGCCGGTTTTCGCACCGGATAGATCGCGGTCTAGATGCAAATAGCGTGCGCCGGGGATATGGCCGGCCGCATAGGCTTGCTCGCCGGCGTTAGGGTTGGCCAGATCGAAGCTGCAGTCGAACACGAGCACGCCGCCGGGGGCGCTGGATAGCCGCTCCGCGAGATTGTCGGCGGAAATCAGCGTGGTGTAGTGGGTGTGCTGCATGATGGGCTCCTCGTGGGCGAGCGAACTCGCGCATGGATGGCGAATGTTTCTTGCAGTCTAAACAAAAAGACGGGCAAGAGGCATGTTCGCCGTCTCGCCCGCCCATTCGATGCTCGATCGACGCTCGGTTGCGCCGTGCGCCGATCACGCCGACCGTTAGATTTCGCCGAGCTCGCGCCGCAGAAACTCGTGGAAGTGCTGCATGCCGTCTTCCATCGGGCTCTGATACGGCCCGACCTGCGATTCGCCGCGCGCCAGCAAGGCAAGCCGGCCCGCGTCCATCCGCTCGGCGATTTCATCGTCCTCGCGCGCCGTTTCCATATAGGCGGCCCGCTCGGCTTCCACGAATTCACGCTCGAACAGCGCGAATTCCTCGGGGTAATAGAACTCGACGATGTTCGTCGTCTTCCTCGGCCCGCGCGGGATCAGCCACGAAACGACGAGCACGTGCGGATACCATTCGATCATCAGCCCCGGGTAGTACACCATCCAAATGGCGCCGTACTCGGGCGGCGCGCCGTCGCGCACGCGCAGCACCTCGTCGTGCCACTTGCGGTAGATCGGGCTACCTGGTTTGGCCAAGCCGTTATGCACGCCCACCGTCTGGACGCTGTACCACTCGCCGAACTCCCACGTCAGATCGTCGCAATTGACGAAGCTCCCGAGCCCCGGATGGAACGGCACGACGTGGTAATCCTCGAGGTATACCTCGATGAACGTCTTCCAGTTGTAGTTGCACTCATGCACTTCGACGTGATCGAACATGTAGTCGGAAAAGTCGAAGTGATGCTTGGTGCCGAGTTTGGCGAGATCGCGCGCGACATCGCGGCCTTGGGCCTCGAACAGCAGGCCGTGCCAATTCTGTAGCGGCGTGGCGCCGAGGTTCAGGCAGGGGTTATCGGCGAAATGGGGCGCGCCGAGCAACTCCCCGTCGAGGTTGTACGTCCAGCGATGAAGCGGGCAGACGATATTCTGAGCTTGGCCGCGCCCATTGAGCATGATCGCCTGGCGGTGACGGCAGACGTTCGATAGCAGCTCCACCTGCGAACGTTGATTGCGCACGAGCACGCGACCTTCGTTCTCGCTCGGCAGAGCGAAGTAATTCCCCGCCTCGGGCACCATCAATTCATGCCCGACGTAACGAGGACCCTTCTTAAAAAGTGTTTCGATTTCTCGCGCGAGGAGCGCTTCGTCGAAGTAAGCCGTGACCGGCAGCTGGCTCGAAATGGCCTTGAGCTGCAAAGCATTGCTCAGATTGGACATTCCCACTCCCGATGAAAACGTGAAAGCAGTGAACAACCCAACCATCGAAGATTCGATTTAGGGAACCGGCGATTATACCCTTTCCCCCTCGCTTAGGGCGCTTAAGTACATGATTTGGGTTAAAAAAGCTGGCGCAAGAAGTAATCCCGGATGGGCTGGGGGTGGGGCGACTGTTGTTTTTTTGCCCTTGTTCATGGCCTCGGGGCGGCGGGGCTGATGGGTAGGGTGGTGCGCTTTTGCCGTAGAATGTCCGACTTGCTTTTAACTTTCACCCCTATCCGATGGCGAAGACAGCACCCGAAGGCACGGCCGCGCCTGCTCCCGGCGGCGAACAAGGGGATGCGCCGCTGCCCCAGAACTACGAAGCAGCGGTGGCCGAGTTGGAAGAGCTGGTTTCTCGCATGGAGAGCGGCGCCTTGAGCCTAGAGGAATCGCTTGCCGCGTATCGGCGCGGCGCGGCCCTCGTGGCGTATTGTCAGCAGCAGCTGGAAAAGGTGGAGCAGCAGGTGCGCGTGCTCGATGGCGAGACGCTCAAGCCGCTGCCGCCCGGTACGGCCCCCGCGGACAGCGGAGATGACCTATGACTTTTGAAGAATGGATGCGCGCGGTGCTCGCGCGCGTCGAAGCGGCGCTAGAGCGTTATTTGCCCGACGCGGCGATCGAACCCGCGCAATTGCATGAAGCCATGCGCTACGCGGTGCTTGGCGGCGGTAAGCGTGTGCGGCCGTTGCTGGTGCATGCCGCGGGCGAATTGACGGGCGCACGGCCCGAGGCGCTCGAGGCCGCTTCGGCCGCACTGGAAATGATCCACGTCTATTCGCTCGTGCATGACGATATGCCGTGCATGGACGACGACGACTTGCGCCGCGGCAAGCCCACCGTCCACGTCCAATATGACGAAGCGACGGCGCTCTTGGTGGGCGATGCATTGCAGTCGCAGGCATTTGTCGTGCTGACTGACGAAACAGCCCTCGATACGCGCGCGCAAGCATCGCTCGTGCGCGAGCTAGCGGTCGCGAGCGGCTCGCTCGGCATGGCCGGCGGGCAAGCGATCGATTTGGCGAGCGTGGGGCTCACGCTCACGCGGCCGCAACTCGAAACGATGCACAGAATGAAGACGGGCGCGCTGTTGCGCGCGTCGGTCCGCATGGGGGCGTTGGCCGGCGCGGCGCCGGACGCGAAAGCGCTGGCCGCGCTCGATGCCTATGCGGCGGCTGTGGGTCTGGCCTTTCAAGTTGTCGACGACATTCTCGACGTAACGACCGATTCCGCAACGCTGGGCAAGACGGCGGGCAAAGACGCGAAGGACGGCAAGCCGACCTACGTGTCGATTATCGGGCTCGATGCTTCGCGTGCTTTGGCGGCGCAGTTGCGCCGCGATGCGCACGACGCGCTCGCGCCTTTCGGTGAGCATGCACGGCGTTTGGCCGAGCTTGCCGACCTGGTGGTCAACCGGGTGAGTTGAACGCGAAGCCCGCTGGCGCACGCCTTTGGCCTCGAGAAGCGTGCGAAAAAATGCGGGCGCGTAACTTTTCCTAGAATGGAACGACGATGTACGACTTGTTGAAAACCATCGACGACCCGGCGGATCTGCGCCGCCTCGACCGCCGTCAATTGAAGCCGCTGGCCGACGAGCTGCGCGCGTTCGTGCTCGACAGCGTCTCGCAAACGGGCGGGCATTTGTCGTCGAATCTCGGCACCGTCGAGCTGACGATCGCCTTGCATTATGTCTTCGATACCCCCCACGATCGGATCGTGTGGGACGTCGGCCATCAAACCTATCCTCATAAGATTCTGACGGGCCGGCGCGACCGCATGCCCACGCTGCGTCAGCGTGGCGGTATTTCCGGTTTTCCGCGCCGTTCCGAATCGCAGTACGACACGTTCGGCACGGCCCATTCGAGCACCTCGATTTCGGCGGCGCTCGGCATGGCGATCGGCAGCAAGCTCGAAGGCATCGATCGCTTCTCGATCGCCGTCATCGGCGATGGCGCGATGACGGCCGGCATGGCGTTCGAAGCGATGAACAACGCCGGCGTGTGCGACGATTTGCCGCTGCTCGTGATCCTGAACGATAACGACATGTCGATTTCGCCGCCCGTCGGCGCGCTCAACCGCCATTTGGCGCGTTTGATGTCGGGACGTTTCTATGCGGCGGCTCGCGCCGGCGTCGAGCGCGTGCTGCGCGTCGCGCCGCCGATGCTCGAACTGGCCCGCAAGCTCGAAGAGCACGCGAAGGGCATGGTCGTGCCGGCTACGTTGTTCGAAGAATTCGGTTTCAACTATATCGGCCCGATCGACGGCCACGATCTCGATTCGCTGATCCCCACGCTGCAAAACATCCGCGAGTTGCGCGGCCCCCAATTCCTGCACGTGGTGACGAAGAAGGGGCAAGGCTACAAGCTGGCCGAGGCCGATCCGGTCCTCTACCACGGCCCGGGCAAGTTCAATCCGGCCGAAGGCATCAAGCCGTCCACCGCGCCGTCGAAAAAAACCTACACTCAGGTGTTCGGCGAATGGCTCTGCGATGCGGCCGAACTCGATTCGCGGGTGGTGGGCATCACGCCGGCCATGCGCGAGGGCTCGGGCATGGTCGAATTCGAGAAGCGCTTCCCTGATCGCTATTTCGACGTCGGCATCGCCGAGCAGCACGCCGTGACCTTCGCGGCCGGCATCGCCTGCGAAGGCCTGCGGCCCGTGGTCGCGATCTATTCGACATTCCTGCAGCGCGGCTACGACCAGCTGATCCACGACGTCGCCA
>Ga0157369_10011406_pt1 | contig 10092 bp, 6 predicted proteins | sample C25metaG_FD_113461 | JGI IMG/M metagenome (GOLD analysis project Ga0157369, IMG submission 113461) | Corn rhizosphere microbial communities from Kellogg Biological Station, Michigan, USA - C2-5 metaG | ecosystem: Host-associated > Plants > Roots > Rhizosphere > Soil | place: USA: Michigan...
AGGTCGTGGTTGCCGCGGCATCGCGTTCGACCGACGAGGCGGAGGAAGGTGCGGGCCTCGCGGCGCACTGCGCCGCGTTCGACACGGCGGTCGTGCGGGCGCCGCTACAGGCGGCGCGGATGATCGCGCGGCTGCCGACGAGGATGCCATCGTCGATCGGCTGGTTCCATTCGTCGCGCCTTGCGCGCCGCATCCGGCGCCGGCTCGCGACGGAACACTTCGACCTCGTGTTCGTGCACTGTTCGTCGGTCGCGCATTACGTCGAGCACGTGTCCGGCATTCCGAAGATCCTCGACTTCGGCGACATGGATTCGCAGAAGTGGCTCGAGTACGCGCGCGTCAAGCCACTGCCGCTCCGGCCCGGCTACTGGCTCGAGGGACACAAGATGATGGCCGAGGAGATGCGCCTCGCCCGCCGCTTCGATCTGTGCACGGCGACGACGCGCGCGGAGTGGGCAACGCTCGAGTCCTACGCCACGGCGAAGGCGACCGACTGGTTTCCGAATGGCGTCGACAGCGCCTATTTCGCGCCGGCCGGCGAGACGTACGACGCCGACCTCGTCTCTTTCGTCGGACGCATGGACTACTACCCGAACCAGCAATGCATGATCGAATTCTGCGAGACCGTGTGGCCGCGCGTTCGCGCGCGGCGCCCGGGCGCGCGCCTGGCGATCGTCGGCGCGGACCCGTCGGCCGCGATTCGTCGCCTCGCGGCGTTGCCCGGCGTGAACGTTACCGGGTCGGTGCCGGATGTGCGGCCCTACCTGCGGCGCTCGGCGCTGACGGTGGCGCCACTGCGCATCGCGCGCGGAACGCAGAACAAGATCCTCGAGGCGATGGCGCTCGGCATCCCGGTCGTCGCAAGCCGTCTTGCAGCGGGCGGCGTCGACGCCGTTCCCGGGGAGCATCTTCTCACCGCCGATACACCGGACGAGCAGGCCGCCGCGATTGCGTCGGTCCTCGAGCAGCCGGAGGAACGGGCACGGCTTTCACAGGTTGGGCGTGCGCGCATGTTGTCGCACCACGCCTGGGATCGCTCGATGCTGCGCCTCGACGCGATCATCGAGCGTTGCGTAGCCGAGCATCGCCCGCGCACCGAACGCGTCGCGTCCACGCCGCGGGCCGCGCCTCAGGCGTGAACCGGCGGGCGACGAGCAAGCAGTGAGCAGAAAAGGGATTTCGCGCGAATGAACATCAGCATTTTCGGCCTGGGCTACGTGGGGTGCGTGTCGCTCGCCTGTCTTGCCCGCGACGGCCACGAGGTGATCGGCGTCGACGTCGATCGCACGAAGCTCGAATTGATCGCGGCGGGCAAGACCCCCGTTGTCGAAGAGGGCATGGTCGATCTCGTCGCCGCGGCGGCGGCAAGCGGCCGCATGCGCGTCAGCGACGATGTTCGCGACGCCGTTGCGAACACGGAGATTTCGCTCGTCTGCGTCGGCACGCCGTCCGCCGCCAACGGCAACCAGGATCTCTCGGCGATCCATCGCCTGTCGGCCGATCTCGGTGCGGCGCTCAAGGACAAGGCGAGTCCGCACGTGATCGTGTTCCGCTCGACGTTGGCACCCGGCACGGTCGAGGACGTTATCCGGCCCATCGTCGAGGACGCGTCGGGCAAGCGCGACGGCGAGCACTTCCACCTGTGCTTCCAGCCGGAGTTCCTGCGCGAGGGCAGCTCGATCCGCGATTACGACAAGCCACCGTTCACGATCGTCGGCGCGAACGCGGATTACCCGGTCGAGGTGCTGCGCGCGTTGTTCGGGCATCTGCCGTGTGCGTTCCACACGACGTCGGTGCGCGCGGCGGAGATGGTCAAGCTCTGCTGCAACAACTTCCACGCGCTGAAGATCACGTTCGCGAACGAGACGGCGCGACTTTGCGGCTCACTTGGTGTCGATCCGTTCGAGGTGATGGATCTGCTTTGCAAGGACACGCAGCTCAACATCTCGAAGGCCTACCTGAAGCCGGGCTACGCGTTCGGCGGGTCGTGCCTGCCGAAGGATCTGCGCGCGACGCTGTACATGGCGAAGCAGCACGACGTCGAGCTGCCGATGCTCGGCGGTGTGTTGCCGTCGAACCGCGAGCACGTTGCGCGCGCGGTCGACAAGGTGCTCGCAACCGGCAAGCGACGGATCGGGCTGATCGGGTTGTCCTTCAAGACCGGCACCGACGACCTGCGCGAAAGCCCGACCGTAACGCTGGCGGAGCAGCTCATCGGCAAGGGCATGCGGCTCTCGGTCTACGACCCCGAGGTGCACCTGTCGCGGCTGCTCGGTGCCAACAAGCGCTTCATCGAGCAACACCTGCCGCACATCGGCGAGCTGATCTGCGCCGACGTTCGCGATGTCGTCGCGAAATCGGACGTGCTGATCGTCAGCCTCGCCGATCCGAAGGTGTTCGACGTGCTGCGCGACAGCGTACGGCCGGAACAGCTCGTGCTCGACCTCGTGCGGATACCGTCGGCTTCGTCATGGCCCTGCAACGTCGCAGGGTTGTGCTGGTAGACGTGGCCGCATGACGAGCTCGGCATCGACGAGCATCGCGAGGGGACGGCCGGTTCGGCTGCTGGCGCTCACGACGCTCTTTCCCAATTCGCGGCAGCCGCGCCGGGGAATCTTCATCGCCAACCGGCTCGCCCGGCTGCGCGCGACCGGCCGGGTCGACTGTCGGGTCGTCGCAGCGATTCCGTCGTTCCCCGGCGCCTATCGGGAGACCGCCGGTGTCCCGGAAAGCGAGCAGGTCCACGGCCTGCCTGTGCGCCATCCGCGTTACCTGCATGTACCCGGCGTGGGCATGCGGATACAGCCCGACTCGCTCGCACGCGCGCTGCTCGAGGACCTGCGGCAGCACGGCGACGATGCGCACGCATTCGACGTCGTCGACGCCCACTATTTCTATCCGGATGGTGTCGCTGCCGCACGCATCGCGAGCGAGCTTGGTCTTCCGCTCGTGATCAGCGCGCGCGGCAGCGACATCAACCTGATCGCCGAAACGCCATTCGCGCGGCGCAGGATGCGCGAAGCGGCGATGTCGGCGGCCGCGCTGATCGCCGTCTCGTCCGCCCTCGCACGCAAAATGGCGTCGCTCGGCATGCCGGCCGAGCGCATCACCGTGTTGCGCAACGGTGTCGATCCCGACGCGTTCTACACGGTTCCCCGGGCGGAAGCGCGCGCACGGCTCGGGCTTTGCGAAGGCGCCCGATACGTGCTCGGCATCGGCAACTTCGTCGTCGAGAAGGGCTTCGACGTTCTCGTGCGCGCGGTTGCGAAGCTTCCCGATGCGCGCTTGCTGCTCATCGGCGAAGGGCCGCTTCGCGCGACACTCGAGACGCTCGCCCAGGACGTCGCTCCGGGACGCGTCGAGCTTCGCGGCAACATGCCGCAGGCGGAATTGCCGTTCGCGTACTCGGCCGTCGACGTCCTCGGATTGCCGTCGCTGCGCGAAGGGTGGCCCAACGTCGTGCTGGAGGCGATGGCGTGCGGCGTGCCAGTGGCCGCCGCGCCCGTGGGCGGCGTTCCCGAGATGCTGCTGCCCGACGCCCCCGGCATGCTCGTCGAAAGCCGCGAGCCGGATACGTGGTCGTATGCGCTGGCGACGCTGATCGACGCGGCGCATCCGCGCGAGGCGGTGCGCCGCTACGCGCTGCGGTTCGGCTGGGACGACGTGATCGCCGCGCAGTGCGCGCTTTACGAGCGCGTGGCGCAGGCGAGCGCCGATTCGGCTGTCGCCGTATCGTGATCCTCGCCGGCACGCTCGCCTTGGCATCGCGGGGTCGCCTGTCGATCCTGATCTTTCATCGCGTGCTGCCTGAGCGTGACGCGCTGTTCCCCGGCGAGCCGACCGCGCGCGAATTCGACGCTCTGCTTGCGCATCTGAAAGCGCGCTTCTCCGTGCTGCCGCTGCGCGAGGCGGTCGACCGGCTGTATGGCGCAACGCTGCCGCGCGCGGCGCTGGCCGTGACGTTCGACGACGGTTATGCCGACAACCTCGCGCTCGCGGCTCCGCTGCTGCGCAAGCACGGCGTTCCCGCGACGCTGTTCGTTGCGAGCGGTTACCTCGACGGCGGCCTCATGTGGAACGATCGCGTAATCGCCGCCTTCCGATCGACGTCGCGGACGCAACTCGATTTGCAGGCGCATGGTCTCGGCGCATTTCCGACGGGCTCGACCGCGGATCGACGTACCGGCATCGAGCGGCTGCTGCGCGAGATCAAGCATCGGCCGGCGCTCGAGCGCGAGCGCCTCGCCAGCGCCGTGCTCGACGTGTCGGGCGTGGATCCGCCGAAGAACCTGATGCTGACGAGCGACGGCGTTCGCGCGCTGCAAGCGCATGGCGTCGACGTAGGCGCACACACGGTCACGCATCCGATCCTTGCGCGCGTAACCCGGGACGAGGCATGGCGCGAGATTTGCGAGGGCAAGCGCGCGCTCGAATCGATCGTCGGACGTGACGTGCCACTTTTTGCCTATCCCAATGGTCATCCAGGCGACGACTACACGCCGGATCATGTGCGCATGGTGCGTGAGGCCGGCTTTACGGCCGCGGTCAGCACCGCATGGGGGGCCGCGAATCGAACGAGCGATCGGATGCAGCTTCCCCGATTTACGCCGTGGACGCGAAAACCGCTCCGCTTCGACCTCCTGATGCTGCGTAATCTTCGCCATCGTCCGATCCAGCAGGAGGCCGCGACATGCTGATGTGCGAGCGCAACGGGGCGCTCGACATCGGATCGTTGGACGTGCAGCGCCGGCCGGCGGGAGCTCGCGCATGAGCGTCCTCGCAGGCGTCATTCGTCGCGATTCCGGGGTGCTGATACCCGATGCCGTGTGCGAGTCGCTGCGCGACAACGTCTCGCGCAACCCCAGCGACGAACGCATCGAGTTCCGCGATGCAGGTGCGTATTTCGTCAAGGTCGACGTGGGGGCATACGGTGTGCGCGCGCATCGCTTCTCGCCGCGCGGATCCTTCGCGATGCTCGCCGGCGAGCCGTTGCTGCTCGGCCAGGGCATCGACGATGCGCCCCGCGACGTGCATCTCCAGACGTTGCACGAGCATTTCGATGAGGACCGATTCGACGTGCTGCGCCACGCAAGCGGAACGTTCTGCGCGGCGTATTACGATCCACGGCGGAACATCGCCTGCCTGATTGCGGATCGCCTCGGACTGCGGCCGCTGTACTACGCGATCGACCACGGGCTGATCTATTTCGCCAGTGCGATGCGAATCCTGGAGCAGCTAGCGCAGCTGCCGAAGACGATGGACGTCGTATCGGTCGTCGAGATGACCGGCTTCGGTTATCCGTTCGCCGGCGGGACGCCGTACGCGGGCGTCACGATGCTTCAGGCATGCGAGAGGGTGACGGTCGGCGCCCACCGCATCGAATCGTCGCGCTATTTCGCATGGGACTCGATTCGCCCGTCGAATCTGGCGGAGCCCGAAGCGCTGCAACAGACGTTCGACAAGTTCCAGTCGGCCGTTCTGCGCCGCCTGCGCGGTGACCGTACCGCCGCAAGCTATCTCAGCGGAGGTCTCGATTCGCGCTGTGTCGTCGCCGCACTGGCGAGCGAGCGCGTCAAGCTGCACACGTTCAATTTCTCGCTGCCCGGCACCCAGGACCAGGCGTTTGGAGCCCAATTCGCGCAGCGGATAGGCGCGTTCCACCACGACGTGCCGACGGGCGCCGATCCCGATTGGGCCGGCATCATGCGCGATGCGATCGCATGCTCGGCCTCGGTACTCGACCATCCACCCGAGCATCCCGCGCTCGTGTGGTCGGGCGAAGGCGGCAGCGTCGGGCTCGGGCACGTCTACATAAGCCCTGAAATCGTCACGCTCATGCGTTCGGGCGATCTGCGTCGCGCCGTCGACGTTTTCCTCTCGCAGCAGGGGAAGAACATCCAGACGCGAATCCTTCAGCCGAAGCTCGCGCGCGGGTTCCGCGGTTACCTGGGCTCCCGCCTGTGCTCGGAATTGGACGGGATCCACTATCCGGATCGGCTGCGCGCGCTTTTCATCTTCCTCATTTTGAACGGTCCCCGGCGCCATCTCGAAGGGCATTACGACGCGATCGACGTGCACCGCATCGAATTCCAGATGCCGTTCAACGACGCGGACTTTCTCGAGCATGTCGTCGCGCTCGATATCGAGCCGTGCCTGTATCACCGCTTCTACGTGAAATGGATGTCGCTCTTCGATCCGTCCGTGTCCGAGGTTCCGTGGCAGGCATACCCGGGTCACGTGCCGAGCCCGGCCGCTTCCGGCGACGACCTCCCCGACCAATGGATTGCGGCGCTGCCCGAGGGGCAGGTTGCGCAACTGCGCGCGGACCTTCTTCGGCGCGCCGGGGACATGCTTTCCGACAAGAACTTCCCGCACCTGTTCCTGCGCCGCAGTTACCTGCGCCTCATGCACTCGATCTGGAAGCTCGACCTTGCCAATTACGGCTACGCACTGAAGACTGCGCTCACCTACTACCATTACTGGCGAATGGCGGCAGGTCGCTACGAGTTATCCGAATCGCGGCTTCCCGGGCTCCGCTATCCTGAATAACAGGCAACACGACCGTCTCCACGCGAAATGCGAACCATACTGAAGTCGCGCAAGCTCGCCAACGTCTGCTACGACATCCGGGGTCCGGTCCTTGCCGAGGCCCGGCAAATGGAGGACGAAGGGCAGCGCATCATCAAGCTCAATATCGGCAATCCGGCATCCTTCGGGTTCGAGGCACCCGAGGAGATCGTCATCGACATGATCCGCAACTTACCGGACGCGTCGGGGTACGGCGACTCGAAGGGCTTGTTCGCTGCGCGCAAGGCGATCATGCAATACAGCCAGCAGAAGAAGATCGCCGGCGTCGAGCTCGACGACGTCATCGTGGGCAACGGCGTTTCCGAACTGATCGTCATGGCGATGCAGGGCCTGCTCGACAACGGCGACGAAGTGCTCGTACCGTCACCCGACTATCCCTTGTGGACGGCCGCCGTGACACTCGCCGGGGGTACCGCGCGTCATTACCGTTGCGACGAGGGTGCGGGCTGGCTTCCCGACATCCAGGACATGGCGGCCAGGATCACGACGAACACGCGTGCCGTCGTCGTGATCAATCCGAACAATCCGACGGGCGCCCTCTACCCGGACGATTTGTTGAGGGCGATCATCGAGCTCGCGCGCAAGCACGATCTCATCGTGTACGCCGACGAGATCTACGACAAGGTCGTCTATGACGGGCGCCGGCACACGTCCATCGCGTCGCTTGCCGACGACGTACTCTTCGTAACGCTGAACGGGCTTTCGAAGAATTACCGGGCCTGCGGATATCGTTCGGGATGGCTGATCATTTCCGGGGACAAGCGGCACGCCGGCGATTACATCGAGGGGCTGAACATGCTTGCGTCGATGCGCCTTTGCGCGAACGTCCCGGCGCAGCATGCGATCCAGACGGCGCTCGGCGGATATCAGAGCATCGATGACCTTGTGGCGCCGACCGGACGTCTTTCACGCCAGCGCGACCTCGTGTACGAGGTGCTGGCCAGCATTCCCGGCGTCTCGTGCGTCAGGCCGCAGGCGGCGCTGTATGCGTTTCCGCGGCTCGATCCCCGGGTGTACCCGATCAGGGACGACGAGGCGTTCGTGCTGCAGTTCCTGCGTGAGCAGAAGGTGCTGTTGGTGCAGGGCACCGGTTTCAACTGGCCCGATCCCGATCACGTTCGCGTCGTGTTCCTGCCCGAGCCGGACGAATTGACGGAGGCGATGCACCGCTTCCGGCGCTTTCTGGAAGGATACCGGCAGCGCACGTAAGGCCTACCTGCGCTTGCCGCTATTTTTCGTAACGGACGCTTCGTTTTTCCGCTGCCTGCTGCATGGCCAGCTCGACGAGCGTGTCGAGAAGCGCCGGGTAGCGCAATCCCGATGCCTCGCACATCCTCGGAAACATGCTGATGCTCGTAAAGCCGGGAATCGTATTGATCTCGTTCAGGAACACGTTGGCGGTGCCGCGCTCGACGAAGAAGTCGACACGCGCCATGCCCGAGCAGTGGACCGCCGCGTACGCGCGTTCGGCGGTACGCATGATCCGCGTGCGAACCGCGTCGTCGAGTTCCGCTGTCGTGACAAGGCGCGCGCCGTCGGGGTCGGTGTACTTGGCGTCATAATCATAGAACGCGTGTCCTCCCGTTGGCGCGATTTCGCCTGGCGCGAAGGCGCGAGGTGTCTCGTTGCCGATCACCGCGCACTCGATCTCGCGCGCGTCGACATAGGACTCGAGCAACGCTCGCGTGTCGTACCGGAGCGCGTCGGCCAATGCGTCGTCGAGGCCGTGCGCATCCAGGACGCGCGAGGCACCGAGCGACGAACCGGCCGCGCATGGCTTCACGAACAGTGGGAAACGGATGTTCCTGGCTGCTGCCAGGCGGTCGTCGGCGGTGCTTTTCCTGTCCACGACGGCGAAGTCGACGATAGGGAGACCCGCGTCGCGCCAGAGCCGTTTCGCGGTTTCCTTGTCCATGGACGCTGCGCTGCCGAGGACGCCGGCACCCACGTAGGGCAGGTCGGCGATTTCGAGCAGTCCCTGGAGCGTGCCGTCTTCTGCGTGCGCACCGTGCATGACCGGAAAGACGCAGTCGATGTCGAGTTTCTTCCCGTCCGCATGAATGCCGTCGGCCGGGACGACGCAGACGTGGACGGAGGACGGCGCGATGCTCAGGATTTCGCCCTGTCCGGGAAGGGGCGTCGATCGAATGCCGTCCTGCAGATGCCAGCGCCCATCCTTGTCGATGCCGATGGCGACGATCGAATATTTCGCCGGATCGAGATATCTGATCACCGAAGCGGCAGAGCGAAGGGACACTTCATGCTCGCCCGAGCGGCCGCCGTACAGAATGCAGATATTCATTGCATCGTCAACTCAGCTACGGGTTCTGCGCGGTTACCCCGCATTTCGCGCGAGCCACGACATTGCCCTCGTAATCCTTCAAGGAACGTTCGCTTTTTCGCGCTCGTCATGCATTAAAATCGCTCGCTGTCTTCCGCCGAAACTTATCGTCACCTGATCGCCATTTTGACCGATTATCATCGTGCCAGGTACCGGCGTTCCGCAAGCGAACCGCGCCCTCGTAACTGCGTGCCCCTTCTTCTGACCGTCAAATTGCGCGAGGTTGCCGCTGCGCTCTCCGGTCTGGAGCAACGGCGCGAGCGCGTGTCAGCTGCCGCGAGCGAATGGCGTTTGGCGATGCCCAGCCGCTTCGGCACGCCGCGTTGATGACGCTGCGATCGCAGGTGCTGTCTGGCGTTCGCTGGACGGCCAGCGTGAGGCTAGTGAGCCAGGCAATCACATGGGCAATGACGCTGCTCGTCGTGCGTTTGCTCACGCCTGTCGATTACGGCCTGCTCGCGATGGCGACGGTGTTCGTCGCGTTTCTCACAATGTTTTCCGAACTCGGCTTGGGTCCTGCCGTCATCCAGCGGCGAGATGTGGACGTACCGATGCTGAAGCGCGTGTTCGGAGTAATCCTCGTGATTCACGTATCGCTGACTTTGCTGCTCATGATTGCGGCGCCATGGATCGCGCAGTTCTACCGCGAACCCAGGGTTTCGCCGGTCGTCCGGGTGTTATCGCTCCAGTTCGTGATCGCTGCGCTCGGTGTAATTCCCGATGCCATGCTGCAACGACGAATGGAATTCAGGACACGCTCGCTTCTCGATTTCTCGGGCGCGTTGATCAATGGCATCACTACACTAGGGATGGCATTTGCGGGTGCAGGTGTCTGGGCACTGGTGACCGGATCACTGGCAGGACAGATTCTGCGAATCATTGGCGTCAACTGGCTTTCGCCCTTTCTGCACTTACCCCACTTTTCGATCAAGGGCATGCGCCCTCTGCTCAGCTTCGGTGGCCATATAACTGCGGCCGGCGTTTTCGGAATGATTTTTGCGCAGGCGGACACGGTAATCTGCGCGAAACTGCTCGGGAATCAGATCCTCGGGTTCTATTCGGTCGGTGTGAATCTCGCAACGTTGCCCAGCCAAAAGACTGCAGCACTTCTCAATGCCCTCGCCTTCCCGACGTTCGCCAGCATGCAGCACGACGTCCGGAAG
>Ga0157369_10011408_pt1 | contig 10091 bp, 7 predicted proteins | sample C25metaG_FD_113461 | JGI IMG/M metagenome (GOLD analysis project Ga0157369, IMG submission 113461) | Corn rhizosphere microbial communities from Kellogg Biological Station, Michigan, USA - C2-5 metaG | ecosystem: Host-associated > Plants > Roots > Rhizosphere > Soil | place: USA: Michigan...
CGGCGGTTCGGTGATGTGCGTTGTACCTGGCTTCCGCTTGCCCGCTTCGTCGATTTCTTCCTGGGTAATGCGAGCGGGTTCCCCATCGAAGTCGGGATCGGCGAACAAGCGCGTTGCGCTGCCGGTGTAGTCGATGATGTTGAAGAAGAGCTTGCCGTATTCCTCGCGGACCCGTGTGCCGCGGCCGATGATCTGCTTGAACTCGGTCATCGAGCCGATCACACGTGCCAAGACGACGTTCTTGCAGGTTGGCGCGTCGACACCCGTCGTCAGAAGCTGCGAAGTAGTCAGGATCGTCGGGGTCGTCTTCTCTGGCTCTTGGAAGCGGCCGAGGTGGCCGCGGCCGAAGTCGCCCTCGTCGGCCGTAACTCGGCAAACATAATCGGGGAATGTCTGGACGAGATCGGAATTGAGGTTCACCAAAGCCTTGCGCATCTCCAGCGCGTGCTCCTGATCGACGCAAAAGACGATCGTCTTCGCCATCCGGTCCGTTCCCTTGAGGAACTCGGTTAGATGAGCTGCAATCGCTTCGGTCCGGGCACGTAACGCCACCACTCGTTCGAAGTCGCCGGTTTCGTACTGCTCGTCCGGGATCGCCCGGCCGTAGCGGTCGAGATCGCCGGCGCTAGGGCGCCAGCCGACGGCGTCGTAGGTCGAGATCACCCTATGAACACGGTATGGTGCAAGGAAGCCATCTTCGATCCCTTGCCGCAGGCTGTACGTGTACACCGGATTCCCAAAATAAAGGTACGTATCGCGATTGTCCTGACGGAGCGGTGTGGCGGTCATGCCGAGCTGGTAGGCGGGCTTGAAGTACTCGAGAATCTCCCGCCAGTTGCTCGTGTCGCGGGCGCTGCCACGGTGACACTCATCGACGATAATCAGGTCGAAGAAGTCCGGGCTGTATTCCTTATAGAGGCCGGGGCGGCGCTCGTCTTTCGCGATCGCCTGGTAAATCGCGAAGTACATCTCGCGGCTCTTGTTGGCTTCCCCTTCAATCTTCCATCGGGCGTCGCCAAACGGCGTGAAATCCTTATCTTTCGGGTCATCCACCAGGATGTTGCGGTCGGCCAGATAGAGAATCTTCGGTTTACGGTGCTCCCCGGTACGGTTCCAGCCGGAGCTCCACAGTTTCCAGCAGATCTGGAAGGCTACGGTCGTCTTTCCGGTGCCCGTTGCCATCGTCAGGAGAACGCGCTGTTTGCCTGTGACGATCGCTTTGACAACTCGGTTGATAGCGATCTCCTGGTAGTAACGCGGCGTTTTGCCGGGTACGGGGTGGTAGGGGGCGAGAACGCGCTCAGCAGCGACGTCATCCTTGAGGCCTTCAGCAGTTCGCTTTCGGCCCCACAGCTCGTCCGGTGCCGGGAAGGCGTCAATCTCACGTTCCATGCCTGACGTGAAGTCGAACTCGACAATGCCGTGCCCGTTCGTCGAATACGCGAACGACAGGCCCAGGGTTTGGGCGTATTCCTTCGCCTGCTGGAGACCATCACCCGGCTGCTTGTACGCCGCCTTGGCCTCTACGACCGCAATGGGAAAATCCCGCGTGAACCTAAGGATGTAGTCTGCTCGCCTGCCCGGCCTACGCCGGGCGGTGTCGCCAAACATGACGATCCGACCATCCGTAAAGGACCGCTGCTCGGCAATCGAGTGCGGCTCGTCGTCCCAGCCTGCGGCTTGGAGCTTGGGGACGACGTACTTCCGGCAAGTATCGGCTTCGGTCAGCATGGCTCTACGTCCGCCAGCCCGGCCGTAGCCGGCCTACGGGACTGGAGATCCCTGGAAGCTAATGGGGCTGGAAACGCCGAATATACACCGGTTTGACCCGGAAGATCACAATCCGCATCAGTGTTCCAGGTTCAGAACAGTGAAAACAACGTCAAATTGACGCGGTTTCCCCGGTGTTACAGCACGACACTGCTCCACGGGTCGGAAACCGCCCGTTGTTCGGCAGGTTCAGTTGCTCTCTGGTCGAATACTGATAGCCAATCTGGAGGTTTGAGACGCGAACGGCAAAGCCGTCATCCGTCTTCAGCAATTCGCCGTAGTTCTTGAAGATGCGCCATGCATTCCCGCTCCGTTGCAGGCGCTGCCGGACTTGTGTTCGTCCGAACTGTCGGACGGCAGTTTGCAACCCAAGATTCATCAGCCACCTCTGCGGATCCCAGTTCTTTGTCTCAGGTTCGGGACGGAGCTCATCAATTTCGAGTCGGTCAAACGGCTGAAATGCTAATGCGTTCTTAAACACCAAGCCCACGGTCGCCAGTGGGCTGGGAACGCCAGCTCCGCGACATTGCCGCTCGATTCGCGTAACGAGCGGATCAGGCGTCGGGAGGATGTTCGTGTTGCCGGCGAACCAGAAGTAATACTGCGGGATCTTCTCGCCGGTGTCCTTGAGCTGCTGGATCTTGTCGTAGATCCGATATACGTCGTCATTCTTCCCCCACGTTACCGTCTCAATGCGACCTCGACGAACCTCCTTTCGAGGCTTCTCGTAGTCACCGGTGGCCTGTTTGCACCGAACGTGACAATGCTCGTAAAACCAATCGACGGGCACGCTGCAATCCACGGCGAGGTCGATACGTTTTACTCGCAGTGATGGAATCGCCCTTCCATGTTCCGGGAATAACAACCTGAGCTGTGCGGCGATGTCATACGCCGTAAGATTTCGCACATCCTTGAACTCAACTGTGAAATGTTGCCTTTCTGGCGCAACTCGGAATCGATGCTTCTCGTAAACGATTGCTGACAGCTCCGGTCGGCAATCCATTTGTCCGAGGTGCTCCGAACGATTACTGGGTCGATTCCGACGAAGCCAGCGCTTGGAGAGCCCTGATGTCGCCGGTACGGCAACCTCGAATCCGTCGATCATTGGCCGCCAGCCGCAGCTTGCAGAACGATCTCCATGGCTTCGCGATGACTGAGGGTACCGCGCTCGGCAAGAGCGACGGCTAGCGCCGAAATGATCGGCCAGGCGGCGGACGCGGTAACGAGCTTCCGCGCACGAATCTGTAACAGTTTCAGATAAGCGTGAAGCTCCTCTCCGTCGGCGACCAGGGTCGACACGACTTTGTGAGCTTTGCGGTAGTCGCTTGCAGCGTGGTAAGACCGCACGCTCGACGGCCGAAACTTTCTCTGTGCTTCGATCCCCGCCAAGCCCATGACGACGTGCCTTTCGAGCCGGATACGCGCTCGATCCGAGCCGTCGAATTCAGGATGGCGACCCAGTCCAAGACCATTGTGCGAGAACATGCCGGCATAGTCTTCTTTTGGAACTACGGAAAGAGCCTGTCGCCGAAAGCCAATTCGAAATAGCCATGCTGCATATGCATGCCCGGCCTCGTGGTAGGCCGTCGTCAGGAGAGTCGAATTCGATCGTCGCACGATTGTTAATTCCGGAACGAGGGATGAATCAGGGGCGAGCGGCAAGTGACAAGTGGTTTGCACCCGAGCGATGGCCGCTTCGCTCCTGACGTTCCATTTCTATTTGGAAGGCGCAGGCGAGACCGTGATGCAGATCACATGTTCGAGCGAATCTACGCGACGTCCCCGTAACGATTGCACAGCAACCATCGCCGAGGTAAATTCCGTACCCGCATCAACTGGAGGGCCCGCTCGTGGAACGGAATCGACAAGCGGAACGATCGACCCTTTACATCGTGCTCGCATGCGTCATTCTGGTTTCCCTCTGGATCTGGTTCCATCGTCAGCGACAACAGCCGGTTGCTACTCGACAGGGTCAGCTTAGGGTGGGCCGTGCGGGCGATCCAAGCCTCTATCCTCCTCCCGAAACTCCAGGCGCGGTCGATCCGCAGATCACGCAAGAAAATGTCGCCGACACCATCTGTCGTCCTGGGTATACGAAGACTGTTCGTCCGCCAGTCTCATACACCGGTCGGATCAAACGGCAAAGAATGGACGAGTACCACTTGCCCGGGGTCTTGTCGGATTACGAGCTCGATCACATCGTGCCCTTGGAATTGGGAGGCTGCCCAGACTGCTTGACTAACCTCTGGATGGAGCCCTGGCCGTCGCCTGGAGCTCACGAGAAGGATCGCGTCGAAGATGCACTGCACCGCGAGGTCTGCCGCGGGCAGATCAGTTTGACGGAAGCTCAACGGCAGATCATGGATGACTGGTACAGCGTCTATCTAAGTCTGCCGCCGGTCCGGGGTCGGTGAAGTAAAGCTCACCAAGCTCACCCCGTTTAATCGTCTTGGCTACGCCTCTGCGCCATCTAAACTTGTGCAGCTAGTGCCGTCTTTCCGGCTTCGCAGAGGGCTGCTCGCACGAATCCAATAAAACGATCAGTGGCGGTTCGACCGAGGCACAATTGAAGCGTAATTTCTTGTTCGCGAATGCCGCAAGGGATTGCGGCTAGCGCACGATAAGAAGGTGCCGGCACGGCGCTCGATCGAATACGGTACAGAGAAACCGCGAAACCGGGGAGCATGTACCCTGGAACATTGCACTCGATAGCTAGAAAACGCTGCGAAAGCCCCTTGAATGTTGAACCCTTGCATTCGACTTCCAAAAGGCGTTCGAAACGTGATAGGAGGTCGGAGAATTCCGCTTTGTCTAAGGGCCGGCGAAAATCTGCACGTCGCGCCAAGGTCGCAACATCGCGAGAGGGGTACAAGTAAACGAACGTAGCGCCCCGGCCTCCCGCTTCAATCATGCTGCGCCCGAGGGCTGCCACGCCCTCGTGCGTCAATTCCCACGGCTCTCGATCTATTGCCCAGTAAACTCGTACGTCGCCGTCGCCGAGCCTCTCGAAGACCGCCCGCAGGTCCGTTCCCACCTCGCCGCTGTATGGAGTGAATCGAGCCAAACGAGCGTCGAACATCGTAAATGCGTCGCTAAGATCAGCCGGCTCTTCTCCCAGAGAGTCGATAGATTCTCGCGGCGTGTTCTTTGAACGGGTAAGCTTGAAATCGTATTTCTTCTGAAGCTCACTCAGGTCCTGCGGGAGGCCGAGGGCCCGAGCGATGGTCGCGACCGCTTGTTGCGGGAAATGGTTCCGATAGGTCCATGCCCGGAGCGAATTCGCATTCTGTCCGAGCTTGTCTGCCGCTTCCTGCCAAGTGAGGTGGTTGTTCTCAATCCACTCGCCGAATGCGCTGCTCAGTTTTTCGGTTTTCATCAGTAGCGACATAATATCTCCCAAGTGACACAAAACATACTATGATATTGTTCTTGACATGATATTATATCGTATCATATCCTATCATCGCTTTTAAGAATCGAGCCGATATCCTCAAGACTCGAAGAAAGGACAGCCCAATGGACAAAGGAAATGCTCCGATCTCGAAACGGGTGACTCGAGGTGGCGATGAGATTCCAAGCGGAACCTTCCATTGCTAAGCGGCCCCGTGTCGCAGGCTGCGGGTGGGCAGAGTGGCTTTGTCCACCCGCTATCCAAAGGAGCAAGCATGGCGTATCGCGCTTTTTATCGGACTAGGGATGGTAGGGCCGACTATGGCTTCAGCTTTGAGCAGCAAAGCGACGGCACTTGGCGCGCCTATATCGAGAGTCAGCCAGGCTATGGCAGTCGGGTAACCGACGCACACGCGACTCATCGGTTGTCAGATGGGGCTCGCAAGTTTGTGTGCTGGAACAATCCGCTGCGCAGCCTCCAGCAGGCCAAGCAGGTCGCGGCCCTGTGGGCGGACAAGACGCAGGAATACATCAAAAGTGGATGTTTCTGAAGGAGTACACATGCGCAAGAAGCGAATCGTGGCATATGCCCATCGACAAACGTTGAGAATTCATGCGGCGGTTATAAATGACATTCTGAATACGATCGGAAAGCAACGTGCTGAAACCGGGGGACCACTAGGCGGGAAGGATGATGTCGTTAGTCACTTCCATTTCGATCGCAATAGCCGCAGAACCGCCGTCACGTATTCGCCGAACATCGACGAAGTCAATCGCATGTTCAAAGCAGAATGGAACCCTGGCGGCATTCGCCTTCGTGGGTTTGTGCATAGCCACCCCGGCGGAATGGCGACGCCGTCGAGCGGTGACTGCGTCTATGCCAGAGAGATCTTGCGCGCAATCCCAGACTTGCCGTTCCTCTGGCTTCCAATCGTGAGCACAATTCCCGAAACGGGTCGTTTTGCGCTCACCCCCTGGCTCGCTGTCATGGACGGTTCCCAATGCGTCGTGAAGCGCGCCGACCTGGAAGTCATTCAATCCGATGTGGCACACAAGACGAACCCTGAGTCTGGTCGGCACATTATCCCATGTCCTACGGAGGTCTGGTCTGCTGGACGCGACTACCTCACCATTGAAATCGGAGACAAAGAGAGACGAGGGGTCGAAACGGCTTTCGAACCCAGCGCAATGAAACCGGACTTGGGAGCTTTTGAGCGAGTTCGCAGTGCATACGATCTTGGCCTTATGGAGACTTCACGCGTGGTAGGTGCTGGGACGGGCGGTGCGGCGGAGTGGTATGAAAGCATGGCCCGAGCTGGCGTCGGTCAGTTCGTCTTGATCGATCACGACACAGTCGGCATGACGAACCTCGCAACGCAGCAAACATATCGTCGCGATATTGGTCGTTCAAAGGTCGAATGCATTGCAGAGCGCATTTTGGACATCAATCCGGATGCAATCGTCGAGCCAATCTCACGCAGCCTGGACGCACTGACGGATGATGACCTCCGACGGCTGTGTAAGGGTCCGCTTAAATCACACTCCGCGACGCAAACGGTTCTGTGCGGCTTGACAGATAACTTCTTCGCGCAGGCAAGGATCAACCGCCTTGCCCTGACCATCGGGGTCCCCAGCCTCTGTGCGCAAGTTTACCGAGAAGGGAGAGGCGCTGAGATCACATTCACCTACCCAGGCGTCACGCCCGCTTGCCACCGCTGCATTCTCAGCAGCCGATACCGCCACTTCTTGAACGCGGGCGGAGATAACGAGGTTACGTCGCATGGGACACCAATCTTCTCAACATCGCGGCTCAACGCGCTTAAGGGTTTCATCTGCCTAGCGCTGCTGCACCACAATTCATCGCACCCGCGATGGGGAGGAATGCTGAGTCGCGTCGCAAACCGCAATCTGGTTCAGATCCGAATGGACCCTGATTTTGCGGACACGCTTGGAATCCGTGTCTTCGACAGGGTGTTTGCAACCGCAGATCGCGAGCGGCTCTTCTTCGACGAAGTAGTCTGGCTGCCGCAAGAACCAGAGTGTGAACGAACGGGTCATCAGGTTTGCCCGGATTGCGGTGGAACGGGAGACCTGCGCGACGCGATTGGACAAATCGCGAACACCCGCGTGAGTTCCCCGCATTCGATGGTGTCGAGAGGAGCATGAGATGCGTCAATTCCTTATCGGGTCCGATGCTGCTTTTCAGCAACTCGAGTCGCAAGCGCGCCGGGCATGCGTTCGGTTTCGTCAACAAGAACTTCCTCCCGGCGCAGAGCCCATGCGCGCCGACATCGGGTTCGAAATCGACGATCGTGGGCGTGCGAAGCTGGTCGTTACTCGAGGTGTGACATATTGCGGGCAGAACTCATCCGTGGCGCAGCTCTTCGCTGCCGGCAGTTTGGACTTTCCGTCCTTTGCTGCTCTGCGAGACTGGTGTCGCTTAGTCTTGCCGAACGCCTTCAACTCAGGCACTCCGAAATCTGAGATCACTGACATGGAGGTTGTCCGGAAGCATCTTCGGAAGGACCAAGAGGCTCTGTACCTCGAAGAGCCTGAGTTGTCGGCGACCTTGAAGCGTCAGGTGCTCGGGCAAGATGCAGCAATTGACGCTCTTGCTGCCTGCGTCGTGCGTCACTGCGCGCGTAAGCGACCGTCGCGTCCGTTGGTGACCTTCAGCATTGGTCCGTCAGGTGTTGGCAAGACTCGAGCTTCCCAAGCGCTCGCCCAAGCCCTGCATAAAACCGACCAGAACTCCGGCTTTCAGTTTTTGCGCTTGGATATGAACGAATACCAAGAAGCCTTCAGAGTTAGCCAGCTGCTTGGCGCTCCCCAAGGATACGTTGGGCATGGTGAGGGCAGTGAGCTGGTTAACATGCTAAGCGCAAATCCCCGGACGGTAGTGCTCTTCGATGAAATCGAGAAGGCTCATCCGGCGATCCTGAAGACGCTCATGAACGCAATGGATGCGGGGAGACTTTCATCACCTTCGCGACATGCGAGACAGATCGATTGCCGTAGCTCCATCTTCATGTTTACCAGCAATCTCGATGCGACAGGCACCCTCGACGAAATCGAAAGCCGCAACGCTCAGGCAAACCGGCCCGTTGAAGATGAGATTTGCAGGCGTCGCCTAAGTGCTGCGGGCGTGCCAGCAGAAATTGTCGGTCGCATCAACCGTTTTCTAATCTTTGGGCCGTTGAGCGTCGAGACAAAGGCAGAAATCGTCTCTCTAGCGATCGCGGAGGTCGCTGACGAATATGGCATCGATGTTCAGAAGGTTGCCCCGACCGCTGTCCTGGAAATCATGAATGAAAGCCGCTCACAGTCCTTCGGCGTCAGACCGGAGCGATTTCTTATTGACGCAATGCTCGGAGGCGTACTTGCGAAGGCGGCGCGACGTCAAGATCGAGTGCCTATGGCAATCGTCGGCCCGCCATTCGACTGCCAGCCGCTATCGGGGCGGGATTCTTCTTAGGGGATCCTAGTTCTTTTAGAGAATTGAACAATGCACTGCAACGAGAAGAACCCATTTGTTTAGAGCGATTTCCGTTGCTGACGAGGTCAGAGGGTGCTATAGAGGTGGCTCCCATCATGAACATCCTAAGGTGTTCTTCAATTCGCGCTTCGAGCGCGACCATTGTGGCCGCTCTGTTCTTGTGTGCTTGTCTAGTTGCTTCTGCTGGAGCATCACCGGCGCCGTCAGACCCGCCCCAGCGCATCTTCAGTATCCGCGCGTATCAACCGGTCGGCAACCCTTCGCAACAGATCATTGTGAGGTTCTATTTCGATGCCACATCGTCAATGGCTGGATTCGTGAAGGTTCATTCCAATAATGGGTACAGAGCTACGCTCCAACAGCTCGAGCAGGCCGTGACGCTCGGTTGGAAGAACTCAGAAATCCAGTGCTGGAAGTTTGGCCTTCGAGCCGATCGGCTGAACGGAAGTACATGTTATACACAGCCAGAAAGTGAAAGTTTCTTCAATCTCCCCAGGAAAGACAATGTCACCAGAATTGACCGGATTGTCAATGTGGCCGGACAGTCTGGCTTAGATGTGATTCTGACGGATCTCTACCAAGATGACGCGGATTTGGGAGTGGTATTCCGTTCAATCAAGGAGAGAGTACTACAGCACGGACTCGCTTTTGGCATTGTGGCAATGCGCAGCCCGTTTTCCGGGCAGATCTATGACATCGGCTTATACCGTGAATCTAAGCACTGGGAAGGCGAAAGGCCGTGGTATGCGCTAGTTATAGGCGGAGAAGCCGACGTTGAACAATTCCTTTCTCAAATGGCAAAGCCGCCATTAAATGTTCCGGCGGATAGGCTCCTGCTGTTCTCGACGCGCCTGTGGAATCAGGGGGTTACGTGGAGCTCCGTTTCCGCGCAGCCGGACAGGATGTCAGAGGATCCTCGGTTGATCCAGGTTGCGAGCTCAAGCGTGCCGGTCAAAGTGTTTCGCCTCCAGGATAATCACACGTGCGGGTTACGGCTTCGGATCGTTCCAAGTGCTGCACGATTTCGGCCGGTCATTGATCTTCAACGCGGCGATGCCATACGTGCGGAGGTTTCCATGAGGATGCTCGCTCCGAATGGCTACCAAGACCCGCCCGCCGGGACTGCCGCGGTACAACAACAAGGTACCGCGATCAACCTGTCCTGGAACGTCGATACTGTACTACGAACAGCCGAATACGCCGAACAGGTGAGGGTCGACTTCAATCCAGATGCTGTTCGCTTTCCATCATTTACATCCGACTGGAGCGTTTCCTTGCATGATGTCTTACCCGATCCCACTGACAAGCATGACGCTCAGAAGAAGTTCGATGGGTCGAAAACTCAGAATCTTTCAGAATTTGTTCACGGATTGTGGGCTTTGCTAGTCCAGCAAAAGGGCACGGGCCTCGGAGATCTATATCTGTACTTAAGGAG
>Ga0157369_10011409_pt1 | contig 10091 bp, 9 predicted proteins | sample C25metaG_FD_113461 | JGI IMG/M metagenome (GOLD analysis project Ga0157369, IMG submission 113461) | Corn rhizosphere microbial communities from Kellogg Biological Station, Michigan, USA - C2-5 metaG | ecosystem: Host-associated > Plants > Roots > Rhizosphere > Soil | place: USA: Michigan...
GCGTGAAACAACACCACGGCTGAAACCGCAATTCCCCTCAGGGTGTCGAGTTCCGGCATCAATGGCCGAAGGATCGGAGAGCTTATGGCGGGAGAAGTTGTGAGGCGCATTGTCAGAGATGATCGTATCTTTAAGTTCTCTGACGAACCTACAGTTACGAGGCACTATGAACAAGTTGGCACTTTGGGTTCTGCCTCAGAGGCTGTCCGGCGAGCGGAAGGTCGCGCATGAGACTATCTGAGTCCTAAAACGTTTTGGCTGAGTTCTGTTAGCTTTCCCTGGGGCACTCGGTCCCAATTAGCTTTCCCCTACCGGCTTCGGCACTTCCAGTCCAAGCTCCTTCATCACCATTTGCAGGTCTTTCCAGGTTTCTTTTTTCTGGCGAGGATCGCGTAGCAGAAATGCCGGATGGTAGGTGACCGCGAGCTTGGTGTTGCGGAAGTCGTACCAGCGTCCGCGCAGCTCGCCCATGGATGCGTTCACGGCCAGCAAGGTTTTGGCGGCCACCGCGCCCAGCGCCACAATAACCTTCGGCTTAATGACTTCGATCTGGCGAAAAAGAAATGGCGAGCAGGTTTCGCATTCGTCGCGTTCTGGTGTGCGGTTGCCCGGCGGACGGCACTTGATGATATTCGCGATGTAAACCTCTTCGCGGCTCAGGCCCATGGCCTTAATCATGTTGGTCAGCAGTTGCCCGGCGCGTCCCACGAAAGGCTCGCCCTTCTCATCTTCGTCCGCGCCCGGCGCTTCGCCGATGAACATCAACTCTGCTTTAGGATTGCCCACTCCGAAAACTATCTGTTTGCGCCCTTGTTTGTGCAGCCGGCAGCGGGTACAGTCGCCAATGTCTTCGCGGATAAGACGCAGCGCTGATGCGGGATCACTGATGCTTACTTTGGATTTAGGCATGGGGAAAGTGAAGTCTTCGATGCGCGTTGCGCCTGCCCGCTGTTCTTCCTCATCGCCGGCCAGCGCGGGCATCTGAGCCGGTTGCGCAGCCTCCGGCCTCCGGTACAAATCGTAAATCCCAAGATCTCTGTAATAACGGACCCGGTCGGCGATAGCGCGTCGCAGTTGCGGGTCAAGCGTGGAAGGCATTGCCAGAATTGTAATGCAGATGGGTTGAGGAAGAGGATGGTTTGCTTCGCACAGGTGGCAAAAAATTTAGAAAGCGAGCGAGACGAACCTGCCAAGGTCGCAAGCTTAAGAGCTGACAGGTGACAGCTTCTTCTTCAGTTCCACCACGGCGTCCAGAACGCGCTGTGCGACTTCCCACTTGGTGGTTTCCGGCACGTCAATGCTGTCAGAAGAGGTAAGGATGGTCACGGCGTTGCGATCGGAATCGAAGCCCACACCCTCGCGCGAGACATCGTTGAGCACGATGGCATCGAGCGATTTCGAAGCCAGCTTTCGGCGCGCATTCTCGAGTCCATTCTCGGTCTCGGCTGCAAATCCGATTACCATTTGCGACGTTTTCCGCCGCGCGATCTCGGACAGGATGTCCTTCGTCGGCTCAAGTTCCAGAGTCAACGGTCCCGAGCGTTTGATTTTTTGCTCCGGCGGGCGACTGACTGCGTAGTCGGCAACCGCCGCAGTCTTAATGACAACGGAAGACTCCGGCAAGAGGCGAAGCACGGCTTCGAGCATTTGGCCGGCGGATTCAACTTGCGTCAGTTCCGCTGCTAACGGCGGCTTCAACGCCGTCGGCCCGCTTACTAAAAGGACTCGCGCGCCGCGGCGCAACGCGGCTTCGGCAAGAGCGTATCCCATGCGCCCGCTCGATCGATTACTTAGATAGCGGACAGGATCGATCTTTTCCCGCGTAGGGCCGGCAGTGATTAAGACGGTCTCACCTGCCAAGTCCTGCGAACATCCGAGCGCCTGCATTACTGCAGCAATGACGGCTTCGTTCTCCGCCAACCTTCCCGGGCCAGTCATGCCGCATGCCAAGTATCCGCTGCCGGGCTCAACAATGGTCACGCCCCGCTTACGCAGGATTTCAAGGTTCTGCCGGTTCGCGGGATGTTCCCACATGTTCACATTCATCGCTGGAGCAACCACTACCGGCGCGGTCGTTGCAAGATAAAGCGTGGTCAGGAAATCATTGGCGATCCCCTGCGCGAATTTCGCCAGAACATCCGCGGTTGCGGGAACGACCAGCAGCGCGTCGATGGACTGCGCTACGGCAATGTGCTCGATGGCGGAATCAATGTTCGCTTCGGCGCCGGCCTCAGCCGCGAACATGCTGGTGATGACTTTTTCTCCGGAAAGGGCGGCAAAGGTGAGAGGGCGAATAAACTCCTGGGCGGAGTTGGTCATGACGACCTGCACCCGGATACCGCGATCCTGCAACAGGCGGGTGATTTCAGCCGCCTTGTATGCAGCTATTCCGCCACAAACTCCGAGGGCGATTTTCATGAGAGCTTCCAGCTATTAGCCGCTGACTTTTTAGGGGCAACCTCACAAACGCGACGGTGAGATTACTTCCGCGCTGTAGCGCACTCGGCGAACACATTGTTTACTAGTAGCTTGCAGCCGGAAGCTAACAGCTCAATTTTCCCCGATCGCCTTATCGAGCATTTCACCCGCGACCTCCACCGGCGACGCGGGAGTCTCGGGGATAATCCATTTCACTTTTCCGGCCTTGATCTCGTCCTGCGCAATTCGGCAGGGCTTCCGCGAAATTGTGTCGATTACAGGTGGCGCTCCCCCCTGTAACTGGCGTGCGCGCCGTGCCGCCACCAAAATGTACCGATAGTTGCTGTCGAAACCGTTGATCAACTTCATTGGATTTCTCCCCTGCTTTACTTCCCGCCACCGGCGGCGGTTTCCTGAAACGACTGCAGAATAGGTTGCAGCCGTTCTCGACTTTGGTCAAGGCGGCAAATCTCCGCCCGCGCCAACAACTCTGAATCCCGCTGCCCGCTTCGCTTCTGCCGCTCCGAGAGCAGAATCGCCTCCAGAGCCTTCACCGAATCAGACAACCGGTCGTTCACCAAAATATAGTCGTATTTTTCGTAATTCTCAATCTCGCGGCGGGCTGTTTCCAGCCTTCGCTGAATGACCTCTGCGGAATCCTGACTGCGCTCGCGCAGGCGCCGTTCGAGTTCGCTGCGATTAGGCGGCATGATAAAAATGCTCACCGCATTAGGAAGTTTGCGCTTGATCTGCTCCGCGCCCTGCACATCGATATCAAGCAACAGGTCGCTTCCTTCGTCTTCAGCTTTTTGCAGAAAGCGGCGAGCGGTGCCGTAATAGTCGGTCTCAAAAACCCTGGCATACTCGAGAAATTCACCATTGCGAATCATGGCTTCGAACTCTTGGCGGGAAATAAAGAAATACTCGCGGCCATTCTGTTCGGCCCCGCGCGGCTTGCGGGTTGTGTAAGAAATCGAAAACTCGAGGTTCAGGACAGTTTCGCGGATTCGCCCCACCAGCGTAGATTTCCCCGATCCCGAAGGCGCCGAAATGATGAACACGTTAGTCATTATTCGATGTTCTGCACTTGCTCGCGCGCCTTCTCGATGTCGGACTTCATCGCGAGACCTGCTTCCGTGATACGCACTGCGTCTCCGGCCAGCCCCGAGGTTTTCGACATTAGAGTGTTGGCTTCACGATTGAGTTCCTGCAGCAGGAAGTCTAACTTTTTCCCCACTTCGCCTTCGGAGTCAAGCAGTCCCAAAAAATGCTGCACGTGATTCTCCAAACGCACGAGTTCCTCGTGAATGTCGCTGCGATCGGCCAGCAGAGCAGCTTCCTGCGCAATTCGCTCCGGCGCCACCGAGGCGCCCAGCCACTCCTGAAGTCTCGTGTTCAGGCGTTCTGTGTATCCTTTTAGTACCGCGTCACGGTGCTTTTTAACTTCGCCGCAGGCTAAAAGGATATGAGCCATTCGTTCGCGCAACTCCCGCTCTAACGCACGGCCTTCCTCTTCGCGCATATGGTTCAGCCGCTCCAGAGCTTCTTCCAATTTGGGAAGAACGGCGGGAGCAAGTTCCTCGTCAGGTGGACCCGAGCCACCATCGAGCGCGCCCGGCAGCCGTAACACAGCATTTAAATCAGGCTCCGCCGCGATTCCGACCTCAGCCGCCGCCGCGCGGAAGGCCTGCACATAAGCCGAAACCAGTGGCCGATTCAGCGCCATCGCGCCGGCGCCTTGATCGAACGAAAGATTCACATCCACATGGCCGCGCGCCAGTTTTTCCTTCAGCGCCCGGCGCAATGCCATTTCAAGCGCATCGGAATACGACGGCAGCCGGAAGTGCAAATCGAGAAATCGATGGTTTACAGACTTAACTGACAAGCTGAACGCCAGATTGCCTGCCAGTCCCTTCACTTGCGCGAACCCGGTCATGGATCGGATGGCCATCAGAATTTTCCGGCTTCCTGCGGTTGAGCCACTGGCCGCGACTGCTCGACATCGATGAATTGAAGATCATACAGCCGGCGGTAGGTCCCGAGTTTCTGCATCAGTTCTTCGTGTGTTCCAATGTCGGCAATGCTTCCATTTTCGATGACCACGATTCGGTCCGCTCGACGCACCGTGGAGAGACGATGGGCAATGACCACCACGGTGCGGCCCGACATCAGATTCTGTAGCGCCGATTGCACCAAGGATTCCGACTCGCTGTCGAGAGCCGAGGTAGCTTCGTCGAGAATCAAAATCGGCGCGTTCTTCAGCAAGGCGCGAGCAATGGCAATCCGCTGACGTTCGCCCCCCGAGAGTCGCACACCTTTTTCTCCGATAACCGTCTCGTAACCGGCGGGAAGTTCCATGATGAAGTCGTGGGCAAGCGCGGCATGGGCTGCAGCCTCCACACTTGCTTGTGAAATCGCGGGCTGACCGTACGCAATGTTGTTGCGCAATGTGTCATTAAAAAGCACAGTCTCCTGGGTGACGACGCCGATCTGCGATCGCAACGAGTTCAAAGTCACATCGCGGATATCGTGTCCGTCGATCACGATGCGGCCCGTGGTCACGTCGAAAAAGCGGGGCACTAAAGAAACCAGCGTGCTCTTGCCAGCGCCGCTCGAACCGACCAGCGCCAGAATCTCCCCGGCTTTGACTTCCAGTTGAATATGGTGCAGTACTTGTCTTTGCACGCCATCCGACTCATAGCAGAAGGTGACGTCGTCAAACCCGATACTCTTGGAAAATGGCGGGAGCGAGAGCGCATTGGGTTTTTCCTGGACCTCGTCGGAGACATCCATGAATTTGAAAATTTCCGATGACGCGCCCAGGGCCTGCTGGAAATTGTTGTAGAACATTGCAAATTTGCGCACCGGATTGTAGAGACTGAATACCAGGCCGATGAACGCCGCAAAAATTCCCAGTGACATATATCCGCTCTTGACCTGATCGCGGCCAAAGGCCAACAGCAGGGCCACCGCTATCGCACCGAATATATCCATCAGCGGTGAGCTTACTGCGGAAGCGGCTACTGACCTCATGTTGGCTTTGAACAGCTTGCGAGCGGCGTTGCGGAAACGCGCGATCTCCCAGGCCTCCATACTGAAAGCCTTCACGATTCGATTTCCCGTAATCGTTTCCTGAAGAATGTTCTGCACGTCCGCCAGTTGGTCCTGGCCACGACGGGTGGTGTGCCTCACGCGAATCCCGATGCGCCGGGCTGAATAAAGAATGAACGGTACAAACACCACCAGGATCCACGCGAGGTTATGTCCGAGAGCAACTACCGCGTAAGCAGTAAAAGCAAAAGTAAAGAACTGCTCCAGGAATTCCGGCAGGACGCTCGACATGGCAAACTGTACGCGCTCAATATCGTTCACAATGGTAGAGGTCAATGTGCCGGTCGAGTGTCTCTGGAAAAATGCGGAAGACCGCTTGAGAATGAATTCATACAAATCGTTGCGCAGGCTGGTGATCATCCCATACCCGGCGTGATTCACCAGATAGGTTCCGGCGTAATCACAAATCCCTTTCAGCAACGATGACAGAACCAGGGCATAGGCAATGATGCTCCACACGCTGTGAATCCGCGCCGGAACAAACGTCTGCAGATAAATTACGTGGTGGGTGGCTGGAATGGCCAACAGTTGCATGTCACCGGAACCCGAAGAAGGATTGAGAACACGGTCGAGAATTGGCCGCAGCAGCACCAGGCGAAAGGTGAATAAAAGACCGACCGCCGCTAACATCAACGAGCCAGTAATCAACTGCAGCAGGTACGGCAGCAGGTAACGCAGCAGGCGCGTCAGTTGGCGCATGCGTGACTCCACCAGGAACTAAGTTCGTGTGCGTGATGCGGTCGGCATTGCACGCGGGAACCGCGGGGTCTGATTGGCATCCGTTGCAAGCCCTTATTCTACTTGAGAGTCCGGCATTTCCAGCCGCCGATGATGGTTCGATCTTCGCGCAGGTGTGCGGGATAGTGATAACCGCGGCTGTGCTGCTATCCTAGTGCGCCGGTCAGGAGGAACGATTGAAAGCTGCATCCCTTTTACTGTTCGTTACATTTATTTTTTCTGGATTCGCACTCTCCCAGCAGACGCAATCGCAATCACCCTCGAACCGCCCTCACTTCGATGGCCAGACCTGGTGGAACCGGGTTAAGTTTCTCGCCGACGACAAATTAGAAGGCCGCGCTACAGGCAGCCCAGGGGAACACGCTGCGCAGCAGTACGCCATTCAACAGTTGAAATCCGCCGGAGTTGAACCCGCGGGACTGAAAGGTTTTTACCAGCCGGTCAAGTTCGTTTCTCGCAAAATTGTCGAAAGCGGATCCAGTTTGACGTTGATCAATCGCGGCAAACGCGAACCGCTCGTGCTCGGCAATGACGCGATCATCAGTGCGCGCATCATGCCTGCGCCTCATGTAGAGGCAGGACTGGTTTTCGTTGGCTACGGATTGAAAATTCCCGAAGCCAACTATGACGATTTCGCCGGCCTTGAGGTTACGGGGAAACTCGTGGTCGTCATCTCGGGATCTCCTGCAGGTGTTTCGGGTGCCGTCGCCTCGCACTATCAAACTCTCGCCGAAAGATGGAAGACGCTCAAGAGCGTCGGCGCAATCGGAATGATCACCATCATGAATCCGGCGTTAGTCGAAGTTCCCTGGGCACGCATCGCATTGAATCGCGCGGAGCCCTCTATGGATCTTGATTATCCCGAATTCGCAGAGACTGAAGGCGATCAACTCGGCGCGTACGTAAATCCAGATAAAGCCGAAAAGCTCTTCGAGGGGTCAGGCCATACTTTCGCCGAGATCTCAGCCTTGGCCAAAGAACACAAGCCGCTGCCGCGTTTCCCGCTCGCGACATCGCTCGAAGCCAAGACAAAGGTTGACATCAACAAAGTGGAGTCGGCAAACCTGGTCGGCAAGTTGCCCGGAAATGATCCCGCACTAAAAAATGAATACGTGGTTCTCTCCGCGCACCTTGATCACATAGGTGTTGGCGCGCCCGTGAACGGCGATCCCATTTACAACGGTGCCATGGACAACGGTTCCGGCAGCGCCCTGCTGATGGATATGGCGGCAAGTCTGCGCAAAGACTCCGCCAATCTTCGCCGGTCGGTGCTGTTCGTGCTGGTAACAGGTGAAGAAAAGGGCTTGCTGGGATCGAAGTACTTTGCCGCGCACCCAACGGTGCCGATCAAGTCCATGATCGCCGACATCAATGTCGACATGTACCTGCCGATCATTCCACTGAAAGTTTTTACGGTCTATGGTCTTGCTGAATCTGATTTAGGAGACCGGGTCAAAGAAGCCGCGCAGTCGATCGGCGTCCCCATCCAAGCCGATCCCGAACCGCAGCGCAACATTTTTATTCGCAGCGATCAGTACAACTTCATTGTCCGCGGAATTCCAGCCTTGATGATTGATGTGGGCGCTGCTCCTGGCTCTGCGGAAGCAGCTGCCCTGCGCGAGTGGCGGCACACCCGCTACCACGCCCCTTCTGACGATGTTAGTCAGCCGGTGAATCTCGACACTGAAGCCAGCTATGAAGAGATGGTCCGAGCATTGGTGATCGACGTCGCCAATGACAATCATCGTCCAGAATGGAAGGCCGACAGTTTCTTTAAGCAGTATGCGAAGTAGCGGGACGAAATCAAAGCAGCGCAGAGCGGAGAGCCTTACCAATCTTCCATGCTCGCAACCGGCGTTATGCAACGGAGGGTGATATTCAATAAGTGAGATTTTCTCCAATTACCAAGCAAGTACCTCCATCGGCCCTGAAACTGGCGCTCAGCGCGGCCGCTCTCCAAAGGCATGGACCGTCCAGTTACGTGGTTGAGATTTGCAGCTGAGAAGAAGGGGTTTTGGAAGACAGTTGTCGAGAATCAGGCAATTACACTCACGATCGCTGGGAAGTTAGTGGGCGGCGGTCACCGGAATGCTTCGAGAGCGGCGTACTCCTCGGTGTAGATGTCGAATAGGCTGTTTATCCTGGTGATCTCAAGAAGGGTTTGCACCCTTGCATTGACATGAACAAGTTTCATGTCGCCGCCCGCTTGCCTGACGCTGCAAAAGCAGCGGGTCAGTTCGCCTAAGCCATTGCTGTCAACGAAATCCACGCCCTCAAGATTGATCAGGAATTTTTTGTGGCCCTTGCTGGTGAACACATGAACAAGGTCGCGCAGTTGAGTGCGACTATCAGTCAACGTGAGTCTACCCACAACATCGACCACAATGATGCGATCGTGCTCTCTCGCTGCGACTTGAAAACTCATGTTTGTTTGGCAGGCTGGCTTTTCTTGTGGTGAATCATATGCTGGGCTGAGCGCCCCTTCAAGGCTGGGGCTACACAATCCGTCGAGGCACACACTCATTTACCCGAACTGGGATCGGGCACCCCTCAATGAGTGCTATCGGGTTTATCTCCCATCATGCGCATGTCAGTTGGATCGTTTCAGTTCCAGACGCCACGACAATTTGGACTTCCGCTCTGTCGGCAAAGAGGCCCATGTGCAGGTGCAATCAGTCTAAACTGACTAAACTTAGGCGTTAACACTCATTGTGGGAAGCAGGCCTCCTTAATTGGGGCTGTCTCTGTGTGCGACTTTCACCCGATACCCTGACTTTTTCAGCCGCTTGGCCACATCTTCCGCGATCATCACTGAGCGGTGCTGCCCGCCGGTGCAACCGAACGAGATCGTCAGATAACTCTTGCCTTCATGAATGTAGTGCGGCAGCAGATAAACCAGCAGATCGGAGATCCGCTGAATGAACTCCGTTGTCTGGGGGAACGAGCGGATGTATTTCGCAACTTTCGGGTGCCGCCCGGTGAGTGGGCGGAACTCCGGCACAAAATGCGGATTGGGCAGAAAACGGACGTCGAAGACCAGATCGGCGTCGTCCGGCACGCCATGGCGGAACCCGAAGCTCACGCACGAAACCAGGATGTTCCTTCCCTTTTCTTTCTTTTGAAACAGCTCGTTGATGTGGGCGCGCAGTTCGTGGACGTTGAATTTTGAAGTGTCAATGACCAGGTCGGCGATGGCGCGAATGTGCCGCAGCCGCTTTCGCTCCGCGGTGAGTGAGGCCTTGACCGGAGAGTGCCGGCCCAATGGATGCGGCCGCCGGGTCTCGCTGTAACGCCGCAATAAAACCGAGTCAGCTGCTTCGAGAAACACCAATCGCGTCGGGATCAGCCGCTTCACCGATTTGATAATTGCGGGCAGCTCTTCTAATTGCCTGCCTTCTCGGACATCCACCACCAGCGCGGTGCGTTCAATTTCAGCCGACGGCCCTACCAACTCCGCAAAACGCGGAATTAACCCCACGGGAAGATTGTCCACACAGTAGTAGCCAAGGTCTTCAAAGGCCTTGAGCACCGAGGCCTTTCCCGATCCGCTCATTCCCGTAATAATCACCAGCTCGCGGCGGGCCCGCGCACTGGCTGGAGCGCCTTTCGGCTTACCTGGCTTGGCTTTTGTTGCGAGTTTACGGCTAGCGCTCTTCAATTTGCGGGCGATGTGGCGAAGGGCCATGCTGAAAGGATGCTAGCAGCGCTCGATCAGAGTCGCCAGTTCCAGATAGTGTGCCAGGTATCGGTGCCGCCCGAAAGCTTTTCACGGAGACACGGACAGAACAACTTGCGGGCGTCGGATTGACTCAGATGAATACTGA
>Ga0157369_10011410_pt1 | contig 10090 bp, 10 predicted proteins | sample C25metaG_FD_113461 | JGI IMG/M metagenome (GOLD analysis project Ga0157369, IMG submission 113461) | Corn rhizosphere microbial communities from Kellogg Biological Station, Michigan, USA - C2-5 metaG | ecosystem: Host-associated > Plants > Roots > Rhizosphere > Soil | place: USA: Michigan...
ATCCACGGCATTCCGGATGACCGCGCCGACGAGGCCCGCAAGATTCTGTCGCGGAACGGAGCCATCGACACAGAGGAGTTGGAGGACTGAAACCGGAGGGCGCGCGACCGTCTCCAGAGCCACCGATCCGGGAAGTACCGGACCTTCGGTAATTGCTCCTAGCGCTTCATGCTGCTAGACTTAGGAATCTGGCTGGTTATCTCTTTCTGGGGTCGTTCAATTTGAAGGTCCGCGTCCTTCTTGTCATCAGTCTGGCTGCCATCTGCGCGAGCGCCGAATCTGCTCCCTCGGCCGGCGACACGATTGTCGAGAATTATTGCGCCGCCACGAAGCGGCAGGACCAGGCGATGAAAGCGGCGTCGATGGAAGTGGAGATCTCCGGTTCCATCCCCAAGCTCAAAAAACAGGGACGCCTGCATGCCCTTCGCCACATCACGGCGCTCGGACGGATCACCTACGACGCCCTGCGGTTTCAGGGCGACGACACGGTAAAGAAGCAGGTCATCACGCGGTACCTCCAGGCGGAGGAGCAGGCGCAGCACGATCCTACGCTGGCCGTCACGCCTGACAATTATCGCTTCAAGTACAAGGGTCGGAATGAACTGGACGGACGCGAAGTCCATGTGTTCGAGGTCACGCCGCGGAAGAAGCGGCAGGGGCTCTATCGCGGGCAATTGTGGATCGATGAGGCCACCAACCTGCGCGTTCAGGAATCCGGATACCTGGTCAAAAACCCCTCGATCGTTCTGCGCAAGGTGCAGTTCGTGCGCCGCTATGAGATTCGCGATGGAATCTCGGTGCCCTTGCAACTGCAGACCGTCGCCGACACCTGGCTGGTCGGCAAGACGCAGCTGACGATCGACTACAGCAACTTCTCCCTCGACCGGCAGAATGCGCTGAGCGATGGCGAGAATCAATAATCACCCCTTTCCCCCCGCAAAATCGGAGCATGCATGAGAACTCTGTTTCTGAATCCCCCCTCTTTCGAAGGCTTTGACGGCGGCGCAAGTTCGCGCTGGCCGGCCTCGCGCGAGATCGAGTCCTACTGGTATCCGGTGTGGCTCTGCTACCCCGCCGGCATGTTGCCGGACAGTAAAGTGGTGGACGCCCCGCCGCACAAGATCTCGATCGAACAGACCGTCGAGATGGGGAAGGATTTCGAGCTCCTCGTCCTCTACACCTCCACCCCGGGGTTCCACGTCGACGTCAAAATGGCGGAGATGATGAAGGATGCGAACCCCAAGCTGAAGGTCGCCTTCGTCGGGCCGCCGGTGACGGTCGAGCCCGAGAAAACCCTGCTCCAGAACAGCGCCATCGACTTCATCGTGCGGCGCGAGTTCGATCACCAGATCGCGGACTTCGCCAAGGGCAAGCCTCTCGAGGAACTGCCCGGCGTGAGCTTCCGCAAGAACGGCGCGGTGGTCCACAATCCCGAAGGCCCGGCCATCGAGAATCTCGACGACCTGCCCTGGGTCACCAAGGTCTACAAGCGCGATCTCGATATCACGCGCTACAACGTTCCGTTCCTGCTGCACCCGTTCGTCTCGTTCTACACCTCGCGCGGATGCCCGGCGCTGTGCACATTCTGCCTGTGGCCGCAGACCCACTCCGGACACCGCTGGCGCCTCCGCTCGGCGGACGACGTCGCCAATGAAGTCCGGTTCACGCTCGAGCAGTTCCCCAATATCAAAGAGATCTTCTTCGACGACGACACCTTCAACTACCGCAAGGAGCGCACCATCGAGCTTTGCAAGAAGCTCAAGCCGCTCAACTTCACCTGGTCCTGCACGTCGCGCGTCACCACCGATTACGACACGCTGAAGGCCATGAAGGAGGCCGGCTGCCGGCTGCTCATCGTGGGCTACGAATCGGGCGACCCGCAGATCCTCAAGAACATCAAGAAGGGCGCCACCGTCGACATGGCGCAGCGCTTCACCGACAACTGCAAGAAGCTCGGCCTCCTGATCCACGGCGACTACATCATCGGGCTGCCGGGCGAGTCGCGCGACAGCATCCGCCGCACCATCGACTTCGCCAAGCGTCTCGACACCGAGACGATTCAGGTCTCGATCGCGCACCCCTATCCCGGCACCGAGTTCTACGAGTACGTCAAGAAGAACGATCTCATCACCATCGATTCCATGACGGACGAGACCGGCCATCAGCTCCCCAACATCATCTATCCCGGCCTCGACCGCGGCGAGCTGGTGGAATGGGTGGAGCGCTTCTACGGCGAGTACTTCTTCCGCCCGAAAGTGGCATGGCGCATCGTCAAGAAGGCGATGTTCAATACCGACGAGCGCAAACGGCTCACCAAGGAGGCGCGCGAGTACATGGCCCTCCGTTCCAAGCGTAAGAAATTCGTGGCGGAGCAGAAGTCGGTGAAGCCCCTGCCGGCCAGCTCCGGCGATTAAGCAATGGAAGCAGCAACGAGCCGTCACCGCCACGAGGCGGGACGGCTCCCCGATCATCACGAATCCGCCCGCCTGCGCGTGAAGACCTGGATCTGCGCCGTCGTCGTGGTCTTCAGCAACGTCTTCGGCAACTTCTTCCTGAAGCGCGGCATGCCCGCGGAACTGGCGTCGCCGCTCGAGTACGTCACCGTCCTGTTCCGCCCCTGGGTCGCGGCCGGAGTCGGCCTGCTGATCCTCTGGATGCTCTCCCGCATGGCGCTCCTCAGTTGGGCGGACCTCAGCTACGTGCTCCCCGTCACGTCCATCGGCTACGTCCTGGTGGCGATCGCCGGCCGCGTCTTCCTCCACGAACAAATCTCCGTCAAGCGATGGGCGGGCATTGCCCTCATCATGGGCGGCGTGGCCCTCGTCAGCGGCGGCGCCCCGCGCACCAGCCACGAGAAGGCGCGCGCCGCGGGGGCCGGCCAGTGAAGTGGATGTGGATCGGGGTGATCGTGGCCGCCACCACGGTCGGCGAAGTCCTGCAGGCGCACGGGATGCGCAGCCACGGGGAAATCCGCGACTTCCGACCGGGCGCGATCAGGCGCGCCATGGCGATGCTCGCGCGCAACTGGGCCATCATTCTCTCTGTCGTGGCCATGGCGGTGTCATTCTTCGCCTATATCGGCCTCCTCACCATCGCCGAGCTGAGTTTCGCGGTCCCGGCGACCGCCATCACGTACGTCCTGGAAACGTTGCTTGCCAAGTACGTGCTTAAAGAGCAGGTGAACTGGCTCCGCTGGGTGGGCGCATCGCTGGTCATCTGCGGCGTGGCGCTGGTATCGCTGTGACCTGGTGGGCAGCGCCGGCGATCGGGGCGGCCATCTACTACCTGCTCGCGCTCTTCGGCGCCTGGCGCTGGCATCTCTGGGTCGGCGACCCGGACGCCCCCCACAACGGCAACGGTCACGACCTCCCGCCCATCTCCATCCTCAAACCCATCCGCGGCCGCGACCCCAAGTTCCTCGACGCCATCCGCTCACACGCCTCTCAGGAATATCCCGAATTCGAAATCCTCTTCGGCCTGAGTGACCCGAACGACCCCGCGGCCGAGGACATCGCGCAGCTTCAGGCGGAATTCCCCCGCATCCCGATCTCCGCCTACGTGGTCTCCACCAAGGCGCCGAACGTGAAGGTCGGCGTTCTGGCCGCTCTCGCCAAACACGCGCGACACCCCCTCCTCCTCGTCAACGATAGCGACATCGTCGTCGAGCCCGGCTACCTCCGCGCCATCGCCGCCCCGCTGGCGGATCCCGGTGTAGGCCTCGTCACCTGCCTCTACCGCGCCGACGCCGAATCCGTCGCGTCGCGCGCCGAGGCGCTCGGGATCGCCACCGAATTCGCCCCCAGCGTCCTCGTCGCGCGGCTCCTCGGTGTCGCCGAATTCGCGCTCGGCTCCACCATGATCTTCCGCGGCGATTCCCTGCGCGCCATCGGCGGCTTCGAATCGATACAAGACTACCTTGCCGACGATTACCAGCTCGGCGCCCGCATCCACGCCCTCGGCCTGCGCATCGAGTTCGCCGCCGTGATCGTCGAGACCGATCTCGGCGCCGAATCGTGGAAGCAGACGTGGCGTCACCAGTTGCGCTGGTCGCGCACCATCCGCGTCTCCCGCCGCTTCGGTTATTACGGGTACGTGATCACACACGCGACTCTCTGGTCCGCCGTGGCCTTCGGCGGACGCCACTGGTGGCTGGGCGCCTTCACCATCGGCGTCAGGATGGCCGCGGGCCTCATCGTCGGACGCGGCATCCTGCGCTACCGCCGCACCATCGTCGATTGGTGGATGATCCCCCTTCGCGATCTCTTCGGCTTTGCCATATGGGTCGGCGGCGTCTTCGGTTCGGAAGTCCTGTGGCGTGGAAAAAAACTGCGCCTCCACGCCGACGGCCGCCTCAGCGGCTAAACCCCCTGTCCCGAATCGTTTCGATCCGGACTTCTCCTCACTCAGTACCCTTGCGTGCGGCGGTGGAAACTTGTAGTCTCGGGGCGTGATCATCCTGCTCTTCGGTCCCCCCGGGTGTGGGAAAGGGACCCAGGCGGCGTTCCTCATCGAACGTCTACAGATACCGGCGATCTCCACCGGCGAGATGTTTCGCGCCGAGTGCAAGGCGGGCACCAGCCTGGGGAGAAGGGCCCGCGCAATCCTCGCGCGGGGCGGCCTGATCGGTGACGACATCGTGAACGCGATGGTCGCCGGCCGCATCCATCGCGATGATTGCCTGGACGGTTTCCTCCTGGATGGATATCCGCGCACCGTGGCCCAGGCCCGCTTCTTCATGCGCCTGCTCGAGACCCGCGGCCTCTCCGCCCCGCTGGTCCTCCATCTGGACGTTCCCTCGGAATACCTGGTCGAGCGGCTCTCCGCGCGCCGCCAGTGTCCCAAATGTCTCAAAATTTATAACCTCATCACGCAGCCGCCCGCGAAAAGCGGGTTCTGCGATGAGGACGGAATCTCCCTACTCACGCGCGAAGACGACACCGAAGCCGCGGTCCTCGACCGCATCGGCGTCTATCGCGCGCAAACCAATCCGATCCTGGACTGGTTCGGCTCGACGCTGGTTCGCCGCGTCAACGGCAGCCTTCCGCCGGAGGAAGTCGCGGAGCGCATCGGCCGCCTCGTGATTCAGCCGGTGATGAGTTCGGCCGGGTGACCTGGCCGCGATAAACTGGCCGGATGGAAGCCCTCCGCACGGCCATTCTCTCCGACGACGCTGCTCGCCTCGCCGCCTTGCTCGAAGCGCGCCCCGAGTTGCGCGGCCGGCTCGATGAAGGCGATCCCGCCTTCCACTTCGGAGCCACGCCCTTGCTGCTCGCCGTCGGCCGCCGGAATCGCGAAATCATCGACCTCCTGCTCCGCGCCGGCGCCGGCATCAACGCCCGCAGCAACTGGTGGGCCGGCAGCTTCGGAGTTCTCGACGATTGCGACCGCGACCTCGCCGCCTGGCTGATCGACCGGGGCGCCACTGTCGACGCCCACGCCGCCGCGCGACTCGGGATGATCGACCGCCTCCGCGCGATCCTCGACGCCGATCCCGCTGCCGTGCACGCCCGCGGCGGCGACGGCCAGACGCCGCTTCACTTCGCCTCCACTGTCGAAATCGCCGACATCCTCCTCGACCGCGCCGCCGACCCGAATGCCGAGGATATTGACCACGAGTCCACGCCCGCCCAGTGGATGGCGCGCGACCGCCACCAAGTCGCCAGGCGAGTCGTGGAGCGCGGTGGCCGCACCGACATCCTCCTCGCAGCGGCCCTCGGCGACCTCGACCGCGTGAAGCAACACCTCACGGACCTCCGCACGGCCGTCACCCCCGAGTATTTCCCCATGCGGAATCCCCATGCCGGAGGCAAGATCTACATCTGGACTCTCGGCTGGAACAAGACCGCCCATATGGTCGCGCACGAGCACGGTCACCACGAGGTCTTCCGCCTGTTGATGGATCACAGCTCCGCCGAGTTGCGTCTCGCGATGGCGTGCGCCGTAGGCGACGAGGCGATGGTCGACTCCTTGCCCCGAGTCCCGATTGACACCGAGTCCCGCCGCATCGCCGACGCCGCCCAGTCCAACGACGCCGCCAAGGTCCGCCTCTTCCTCCGAGCCGGGTGGCCGGCAGACGCCCGAGGCCAGCATCGCATGACGCCTCTCCATTGGGCAGCCTTCCACGGCAACGCAGAAATGGTGCGTTTGCTCCTCGACGCCGGAGCCGGCGTAAATCTCGGAGGCAACGATTTCGGAGGCGCCGCGCTCGGAGCCGCCCTCCACGGTTCCCAACACGGCTGGTATGTCAAAACCGGAGACTATACCGGAGTCATCCAGATCTTGCGAAACGCCGGCGCGACCGAGCCCGCCTAAATGCGTTCTCTGCGTCTCTGCGGTGAACTCAGCGCTCACTCGTACCGGAGCGCCACCACAGGGTCCAACCGAGCCGCCTTATTCGCCGGCCAGATGCCGAAGAACAGCCCCACCGCCACAGACACCACGATCCCCGTCACCGCCGCCCACAACGGCACCGCCGCCGGCAGCGTCGTGAAGATCAGCCGCGTCACCATCGCAATCAACCAGCCGAACACGATCCCGGCAATCCCCCCGAGGAACGTCAACGCCGCCGCCTCCAGCAGGAACTGCACCAGGATGTCCGCCCGCCGCGCCCCAATCGCCTTCCGGATCCCGATCTCGAACGTCCGCTCCGTCACAGAGACCAGCATGATGTTCATCACCCCGATCCCGCCCACCAGCAGCCCGATCGAGCTGAGCACTGCCATCACCAGGAACGTCACTGCCGTGATCTGCCGGAAATCCGCCACCATCTGGTCCGCCGTCGAGAGCGCGAAATTGTCCGGCTTGTCATAGGGCACCCGCCGGTCGATCCGCAGCACCGTCCGGACCTCGTCGATCGCCTGCGGCAGCTTGCCGTCCATCGCCGTCACGACGATCGCGTTCTCGCGCGCCGTCGGGTACATCTTCTGCATCGCGCCGTATGGAATCACCACGCGATTGTCCGTGTCGCCGAAGAACGACGCCGCCGGACGCAGCATCGTCCCGATCACCGTGAACTCATGGCCATCCACCATTAGCGGCTTGCCGATCGGGTCCACACCCGCAAACAGCCCCTTCTCGAGGTCCGCGCCGATCACCGCCACAGGCAGACGCCGGTGGCTCTCCTGGTCCGAAAAAAAGCGGCCGACATGGATATCGACCTGTCCGCCGCGGGCATACGCCTCCTCCACGCCGAACAGGTTCACGTCGTACATGTCGTTGCCCTTGTACTTGACGTTGATCGGCCCGTGGTTCGGAAACAGCATCGGGGAAACATCCAGGACCGACTTGCAGCGGTCGCGGATCTCCACTGCGTTCAGGTACGTCAGGTCCTTCCGCGTGCGCTCCTCGGGGGAGAGGCGCCCGGTCCGCGGACCCACCGGGAATTTGAACACGATGATCGAGTTCGGCCCGAAACTGCGCAGCACGCCCGCGACCGACGCGTCGAACCCCGTGAGGATCGCCGCCACCCCGATGATTGTCCCCGTGCCGATGATCACTCCGAGCACCGTCAGAAACGACCGCAGCTTGTGCGTGCGGATGGTCTGCAGAGCCAGCACGATGCCGTTCGTAAACGCCAGTCTCAGCACGGCTATTTCTCCGCCCGCAACGCTTCGATCGGATCCAGCTTGGACGCCTGCCGCGCCGGATAAATTCCGAAGAACAGGCCTACCGTGGCCGAGAGCCCGACCCCGATGAATACCGATGTGTAGGGCAGCGCCATCGGCACCGAGGTCAAACTGCGCACCAGCGTCGCCAGGATCCAGGCCAGCACCACGCCCACCAGTCCGCCCATTCCCGAGAGCGTCGCCGATTCCACGAGGTACTGGTTCAGGATGTCCCGCCGCCGCGCGCCCAGCGACTTGCGGATCCCGATCTCGTGCGTGCGCTCCGTCACCACCGCCAGCATGATGTTCATGATCACGATGCCGCCCACCACCATGAACACCGAGACGATCCCGACCGCCATGCCCGCAATCGCCGCCGTGAGCCGCTCCCATAAGCTGACAATCGTCTCCGACGCGAAGATGCTGAAATTATCGTCCTGCCCCGGACGCAGGTGCCGGTACGAGCGCAGCAGCACCCGCACCTCGTCCTGCGCCTCCGAAAGCTTCGTCTGGTCGAGCGCCTTCGCCACCATCGCGAGCCCCTGCCGGGCCCCGTACGTCTTGAAGTAGCTCTCGATCGGGATCATCACGAAGTTGTCCATCGAGTTGCCGAAAACGCTGCCCAGCGCCTTCGCCACTCCCACCACCTCGTAAGGATTGCCCTCGATCGTAATCGTCTTGCCAATGGGATCCTTGCCCTCGAAAAACTTGTTCCGGACGTCGTTGCCGATGTATGCCACCGGCGCGTGCCGCCGCACCTCTTCGTACGTGATGGTCCGGCCGGTCCCCACCTGCACGTTATTAATAGCGGGGATGTTGTCCGTGACGCCCTGAATGTTGACGTCCTCCATCGATTCGGTCTTGAATTTGACCATGGCCCGCCGCTGCGCCATCATCCCGATGTCCTTCAGCAGCACCGCCTTCGATTTCACGAACTCGTACTCGTCCGGCTTGAGCTGCGGATTGCGCTTGTCCATCTCGAAGAATTTCTTCGGATCCCACGGTCCGAACCACGCCATACGAACCACGCGAAATCCGTCCGCGCCCATGTTCGACACCTTGTCCGCGATGTAAAGGTTCATCCCGTGGATTAGCGCGGTCACGGCGATTAACGTCGTCGTCGCCAGGATAATCCCGAGCAGCGTCAGGAAGCTGCGAAGCTTATTCTTGCGCAACGAGTCGAGAGCGATCAGGCTCGCTTCCCAAAACGAGGCGGCAAAATGATGTCTAGGCTGTTCCGGCACTTGGGCTCAATCAGGAAGACGCGCGGCTCGCCGCGTTTGTTCCCTGATTTGAGGGACGCGCCGGCAGCGGTAGGATTAACAGCATGTGGAAATCCACAATGGCGGCGTTCGCCCTCGCCACGGGCCTGCTAGTCGCTCAAACCGACGCCAAACCGGCTCAATTCCAGTTCATGGTCGGCAAATGGAAGGCGGAAACGGGATCGTTTTCCTTCCTGCCGGAGCTCGACGGCCATGTGCTCGTGCGGCGCAATGTGAACAACACGCCCGGTCAGAAGCACGAGGACCTCATGATCGTTTACCTCGAGGACACTCCCAAGGCGATTTACTTCGACACCGAAGGCCACACCATCCGCTACGAGATCACCTTTCCCTCAAAGACCGCCGCCGTCTTCGACTCCGTCGGCCCCGGTCCGAAATACAAGCTCTCCTACACGCTCAATGGCGAGAAGCTCGACGGCAGGTTCGACGTCAATGGCAAGACCTACCTGCAGTGGACCACCACTCGGGAGTAGCCCCTGCTAGACTGAGCGGCGGAGGAGTCCCTGATGCTCCATCGTCGCCTTGCCGCGCTCGCTGCTCTCCTGACGGCCGCCTGCGCGTTCGGTCAAACCGCCGTCAAACCCGAGTCGGTCGGCTTTTCATCCGAACGCCTGCAGCGCCTGCACGCCGTAATGGAACAAAAAGTCGAGGAGAAGCAGCTCCCCGGCATCATCACCGTGCTGGCCCGGCACGGCAAAGTCGTCGAGTTTCAAACCTATGGCAAAACGGAACTCTCCGGCGGCGCGCCTCTCGATAAGGACGCCATCTTCCGCATCTACTCGATGACGAAGCCCATTACCGGCGTCGCCATGATGATCCTGTACGAACAGGGCAAGTGGGCGCCCGGTGACCCCATCGCCAAGCACATTCCGGAATTCGCCGGCTTGAAGGTTCTGCAAGGAACCGAATTGGTGGCCCCCGCTCATCCCCCCACCATGGGTGAGCTGATGAGCCACACCGCCGGCTTCACCTATGGGATCTTCGGCGAGACCGCCGTCGACAAGCTCTATCGCGAGGCCAACGTGTTCGGGTCCGCGAACCTGCAGGAGATGGTCGGCAAACTCGCCAAAATCCCGCTGCTCTATCAGCCCGGCACGAAGTGGGTCTACAGCATGAGCGTGGATATCCAGGGCTACATCGTCGAAAAGCTTTCCGGCAAGCCGCTCGGGACCTTCCTGCGCGAGCAGATCTTCCAGCCCCTCG
>Ga0157369_10011411_pt1 | contig 10090 bp, 9 predicted proteins | sample C25metaG_FD_113461 | JGI IMG/M metagenome (GOLD analysis project Ga0157369, IMG submission 113461) | Corn rhizosphere microbial communities from Kellogg Biological Station, Michigan, USA - C2-5 metaG | ecosystem: Host-associated > Plants > Roots > Rhizosphere > Soil | place: USA: Michigan...
AATACGATATACTGTAACAGATATGGCAACACTGCAAGATTACCGTGACGAACGGCTACGAAAATTAGATGAGCTGAAAGCTCTTGGTATTAACCCATACCCAAGTGAGGCTCATCGAACCAACACTACAACTGAAATTACAAATGACTTTGAGAAATTTGAAGGCAAAGTAGTGACTGTTGCTGGTAGAATTACAGGACTTCGCAAGTTCGGTAAACTGGCATTTATTGTCGTCAAAGACTTTACTGGTTCGGTTCAGTTGTTTCTTCGCGATGGGGACGTTTCGGAGCTCGACGCGGCGAATGGTATTCTTGGTATGAAAGAATTGCCTCTTCTTGATACTGGCGATTTTGTTGAGGCAACAGGCGAGGTTATTAAAACCAAAACCGGTGAAATCTCAGTTGCCGTAAAGACGCTTCGGCTCCTTACAAAGAGCCTTCGCCCTATGCCAACCGAGCTTACAAACAAAGAAGAGCGTCTTCGCCGCCGTTATATTGATATGAATGTGAATAATGACGTGCGCGAGCGCTTCATGCGTCGTTCAAAGTTCTGGCAGGCGACTCGCGACTTTCTGAATGGCCAAGGTTTCACTGAAATCAATGTACCGGTACTCGAACACACTACTGGTGGAGCAGATGCCAACCCGTTTGTGACTCATATGGATGCCCTTGACCAGGATTTCTATCTTCGTATTAGTCACGAGTTACCCTTGAAGCGACTTTTAGGTGCCGGCTTTGAAAAAGTCTATGACATTGGCCCACGCTTTAGAAACGAAAACTATAGCGATGAGCATCTTCCGGAGCATGTCGCTATGGAATGGTACTGGGCATATGCCGATTGGGAAGATGGCATGAAACTTACTCAGGATATGGTACGTTATATCGCCGATAAAACATGGGGCAAGCGTGAGTTTACGCTCTTAAATGGTATGACTGTCGACCTTGGAAAAGATGGCGAGGACTTTCCACGGGTTAGTTTTGTTGATGTTATTAAAGAACGTTACGGGATTGATGTATTTAACTGTACTCTCGAAGAAGTCCAAGCGAAGCTCAAAGAGAATAATCTCGAAGTTGAAAAAGCTGACAATATCGGTCGCTGTATCGATAAGCTTTGGAAGAAAATTCGCGTTGAACTAAACGGACCAGCTTTCCTTGTTGATGTTCCAGCATTTTTACAGCCGCTTGCTAAACTTCAGGCGAAAGATCCACGGCTTACCGAACAGTTTAACCTGCTGCTTGGGGGTACCGAGGCGTGTAAGGCTTATAGCGAGCTCAATGACCCAGTCGATCAGCTTCATCGGTTTGTAGAGCAGCAAGGCCTTCGCGATGCTGGTGACGACGAAGCAATGATGCTTGACATCGATTTTGTTGAAATGCTTGAATACGGCATGCCGCCCGCATGTGGCTATGGTCATGCTGAGCGACTTTTCTGGATACTAGAAGCTGTGACGGCAAGGGAAGGGGTGGTATTTCCACAGCTTCGCACCGAAATTGACGCCACGACTCGTGACGTATACCCAGACGTAAAACTTTAATTTTGTATACAATATATAGTAAAAACCTTGTTTTTGATGCTTAAAATTACTATACTTAGTATAGTAATTAATAAAACAAAGGGAGTATTTATGACACGTATTGCTGTGATTGTAGGGAGTCTGCGTGAAGATTCTATAAATAAAAAACTGGCCAAAAATATTGAGTCACTAGCGCCGGAAGGCGTAGAATTTACGCACGTCGATATTAATTTGCCATTATTTAACCAAGATTTTTCAGAAGACAACTACCCGGTAGAAGCACGGGCTGCAAAAGATATGGTTGAGGCGGCTGACGGCGTGTTGTTTGTGACACCTGAATACAACCGTAGCCTGCCGGGTCCGCTTAAGAACGCAATTGACTGGCTGAGTCGCCCGTGGGGAACGAATTCTTTTGATGGTAAACCATCTGGTGTCATCGGTGCATCAATTGGTCCCGTGGGCACCGCGGTCGCCCAGGCTGATTTACGACATATTTTGGGATTTTTAAACGCTCCGCAACTGGGCCAGCCTGAAATATATGTGGCAAATGCTAGCGACTTATTCGATGAAACTGGAACCCTTATCGATGAAAGATGGCACAAAAACCTAAAAGCCTACATTGAAACATTTGCTGCTTGGGTAGAGAAACAAAAGTAGTTTATACTTAGCCTATGACGGAAAAACAACAAACATACGAAGAATTCAAGGTTAAGGGCGAAGACCTGCTTGGAAAAGTAAAACAGCTTGTCGAGGAGGGGAATGTTCGCCGAATTATTATTAAAGACAAAGATGGTAAAACATTAGTTGAACTACCGCTCACTATTGGTGTTGTTGGTATCGTGTTGGCGCCAATGCTTGCCGCTGTTGGCGCACTTGCCGCACTTGTGACTGAATGTACAATTATTGTTGAGCGTCGCGACTAAATCATACGCCGATACTGCAAAAGCACTAAGTTTCCTTAGTGCTTTTTGTTATAGTAAAAACATGAAGCGCGTGGTGTTGGGTATTTTCGTAGCAACCATCCTATTATTAGGGGCTTTTCAAACCTCCTATGCGCAAAATCCAAACGATTTTACAATAGACAGCTTCGATGCAAATTATACGCTAGATCAAGATGCCGAAGGCCGCTCGACGCTCAAGACGGTCGAGACAATCACTGCCACTTTTCCGGATTTTGATCAAAATCATGGTTTGGAGCGAGCTATCCCTAAAACGTATGACAATCACTCAACCAGCTTAAAAATTGAATCAATTACAGACGAAAATCACAAGAAATTAGTTTACACCGAGTCGACCTCAAACGATAATTTAGTTGTCCGAATCGGTGATGGTGACACATATGTACACGGTAAAAACACCTATGTCATTACCTATACACAGCGTGATGTTACCAAATTTTTTCAGAATACCAACGACGACGAGTTTTACTGGGATATCAATGGTACTCAGTGGCAACAGACGATGCGTAAAGTAAGCATGCGGCTTCAGGTAGGAAGTAAGCTTGAAAACCAGTTCAATAATGCCCAAAGCTGTTACCAAGGAGCAGCAGGTAGTACGCAGCGGTGTGCTATGGAAAAGAATGGCAATGTATTTACGGCCGAGGCAACAGGTTTTGGTCCCGGCGAGAATATGACGATTGCCATCGGGTTTAAGCCGCACACATTTTCTGAATATCAATCTACGTTAGGTGAAAAGATTCTGGGTGTACTTGTCGTTTGTTGGTTTATTTTCCAAGCTATAGGAACTGTCGCGGCAATCGGGCTTATTACCTGGATGGCGGTAAAACGTCACAATATTATGAATCGTATAAAGGGCCGGGGGACAATTATTCCTGAATATGTGCCGCCAACAAATGCAAGTGTCCTTTTGTCGTCAGAGGTTCTTGGAAGTTCGCGGTCAGACATTACTGCGCAGCTCATCGATCTTGCGGTAAGGCACTTTATAAAAATTTATCAGACTAAAGACAAAACCGTGTTTAAACCTGCCGAATATGAAATAGAGGTCACTAAAGACATATCGGGCTTATATTCTGAGGAACAGGCGCTTCTTGTTACGTTATTTGGCGGGAGTGCTTCTGTTGGTGGCCGATTCGAAATGAAAAAACTACAAAATAATTATACGATTGGCCAAAAATTACTAGCTGGTCGTAAAGTACTCCAAAAACGTGCCCGTGGTGAATATGGGTTATTTGAGCGTGCGGAAAAAGAAGCTCGTCTGTTTAACAAAATTGGAATCGTCACAATTATTGTTGGCGTTTTGACGCTTTCACCACTTATTATCATTGCTGCGATTATTGCCTTTGGAATTGCCTATGGTCTATGGCCACTTACCGAAAAAGGCGTAGAACTTCGAGATTATTTAGCTGGACTCAAGATATACATTACTGTTGCCGAAAAGGATCGCTTAAAAATGTTACAAAGCCCAGAGGGAGCAGAGAAAGTAGGTGCATCCGTGGGTGATGACACAAAGCAGCTTGTGAAATTATATGAGCGAGTTCTTCCATACGCGGTATTGTTTAATGTTGAAAAAGAATGGACAAAACAACTCGGGGCTTACTATGAGCAATCAGGCACCGAGCCAGATTGGTATGCTGGTAACACAGCGTTTAATGCCGTTGTTTTTGCGTCTGCGCTTAATAGTTTTAGCTCACAAAGCTCAACATATACATCGCCTTCAAATGCGTCTTCAGGTGGCTCCAGTGGAGGCGGTTCTTCAGGCGGAGGCGGCGGAGGTGGCGGTGGGGGAGGCTGGTAACCTTCAAACCCCAGTTTATTTTTATACTCATTTATTTCAACTCTAAGTGCTGTCCGCCGGCGCTTCAGCTTCTGTGCTTGACATTCAACAGTACCTTGTATAACATAGAACTATGACGCAGCAAGAACAATCAAGTGAAATTTATGCCGAACAGCTTGCGACCCAGCTTCGCAAAGGCTTTTTAGCATACTGCGTACTAAAAGTGTGTAGTGAAAAAGCAGTATATACCAGTGATATTATTCGCCGTCTTCACGAAGCCGAATTGGTAGTAGTAGAAGGGACGATTTATCCACTTTTAAGCCGTCTTCAAAAAGATGGCCTGCTTGCACATGAATGGCAAGAGTCAGAGCAAGGTCCGCCACGCAAGTACTATAAAATCACCGGCTATGGTCATGAGGTTATGGAATATGTCACGAAAAAGATCACAACACTTAATACCACGTTAAAAAAGTTATAAGGAAAGGTCATGAAAGAAATCACCAGAATCCATATCGCAAAGGTGCCCTACGATGCAGAAGTCGAGGCAAAAAAAGCGCTCGAGTCCTATATCAAAAAGCTCGAGGCATATAGCAGCGATACAGAAATTATCAACGATATAGAAATCCGTATTACAGAAATTCTAGCAGAACGAGGAGTCGCTAAAAATAGCGTTGTCACAGTAGCAGATATTGAAGCGCTCAAAGACCAGCTTGGTGAACCAAAAGAGTTCATGGGCGATGGCGATATGGCTATGAGCGAAGAAAATATCGAGCAAACGACCACCTTCTCTCGTAAGCTTTATAGAGATACAGATCACGCGATTCTAGGTGGTGTGATGAGCGGCATCGGTGCGTTTTTTGGCGTAAATCCGGTGTGGGTGCGGCTTTTGTTTATTGTACTGGCGCTTGCATCATTTGGGACTGCTCTTATTGTGTACATTGTTCTATGGGCTGTTATTCCACCTGCAAAGACAGCTACAGACAAGCTTCAAATGAAAGGCCGTCCGGTCACAATCGCATCAATTCGCGAATTGAATGAGCAGCCTGTGGTGACTCAAAGCGTAGCGATTGGGAGGCAGGTTCTCATTGTAATTGCTGGGATTTTAGCATCTTTTGGTGCGTTGGGAAGCGTGATTTTGGTGGCTGGTGCAACAGCTAGGGTTCTTGTTGCGCCAGATGTGCACAGCATATGGCACAGCGGCGAAGCGCAAGTTTTTGTGTCGGCATTTGTTTTATTTGCGATAAGCGGACTACTTCTGGCGACGCTGTGTGTGCTTGGAGCAACGGCAGCATTTACACAAAAAATCTCAAAACGACTTGTTGTTAGTGCAGTCGTAGTGACAATACTTGGAATTGCCTCGTTTGGCACAGGGGTAGGGCTGGCGCAGTATGGAGTGACCCTTCGACAACAAGCGGTTGAGGCCAATACGCATGAAGTGAGCCTTAAGCTTCCCGCAAATTCCCGCACGGCATCATCTCTTCAGGTTGATGCACCTGGGTTTAATGTGAAATATATTGCGGATACAGGTGAGCCAAATGCTCGTATGCGTGTCGTAACGGCAAGTAATGGAGAGGTACCGAAAGTAACCGTATCTTTAGAGGGTACCGCATTAAAAATCACCGGAGATGGCACAAAATTATCTGATGTCTGTTATTGGCCTGGTTGCGGGCAGTTACAGCAGCAGATTATAATTTATGGTCCAATGGTTCAGTCTATAGAGGCAGCCCCCAATTCTTACGTAGCGTATTCGGCTTCTAAACAATCAAGTTTAGCTCTCACCGCAAAAAAGAACGCGACGATAACTATAGATGAAGGCATTGTGGATCATTTAGAAGGCGTGACCGACGAAGAAGCTTCAATCTCTGCAAGTGATGCCACAGTGCGAACTGCAAAAGTGACATTTGGCAGTGATTCTACCGTTAATCTAGGTACTGTTCAGACACTCGATGTAGCAAATGGGAATTCTTGTCCAGCCGGAAAATTCTCGCGGCTAGATGTTTGGGACGCCGAATCCCTCACGGTAAACGGATCGGCAAAGCCTGTTCAAAGTGGTCGACTGACATGTCTTACATTATCTGTAGAAGGGGGAAGAAATGATTGAAGTTAAACACGTCACCAAAACATACGGTAAAAAGCAAAATACGTTCAAAGCGCTAGATGATGTCAGTTTTGAGATTCCAAAAGGGGCGAGTGTTGCGATTTTAGGTAAATCTGGAAGCGGAAAGAGTACACTCATGCACGCTATGAGCGGGCTAGATAGACCTGAAAAAGGCGAAATTGTCATTGACGGCAAAGATATTTTAAAACTAAAAACCAAGCAGATCGACGCCTTTCGTTCTCATCAAATGAGCTTTATTTTCCAAAGCTTTTTCGTACAGGCAAATGAAAACTGTTACGACAATGTCAGTTTGCCTCTTGAAATCGCAGGAGTTCCAGTGGGGCAGCGTCGCCGCAAAATTGAAGCAGCGCTTCAGGCTGTTGAACTTTTAGATAAAAAGAAATCTCGGGCCCGTGATCTTTCTGGCGGACAGAAACAGCGGTTGGCTATTGCCCGCGCTATCGTAAATGACCCGCAGATTTTATTTGCCGACGAACCAACTGGAAACCTCGATAGCGTGACAGGTAATGTGGTTGAAAAACTACTATTTGCCTACAATAAAAATCGTGGCGTGACGCTTATTATTGTCACGCACGACCCGGACCTTGCGAAAAAATGTGACATGCAAATTCATATTAAAGATGGCAAAATTGAATCTATTACAGGAGCAAAATCATGAAAGTAAGAGATATTGTTATTCGCGCCGGAAGGAGTCTCCGCCAGGCGAAAGCACGAACGCTACTTACGAGTCTTGCAATTAGCGTCGGAGCATTCACTGTTACCTTGGCTTTGGCGGCCGGTGCCGGTGGACAAGCTTACACTGATTCGCTTATTAAAAATAATGGCGACTCAAATAATCTTTCGGTATTTGCCAAAATAGACGAAGGCCAAAACGACAAGCCAAAAGAATATGGCAGTCAGAGCGAGTCAGCCAAGCAGGGAATCTTGAACGACAAGGACATCGAAAAAATTCAAAAAATCGATGGCGTTGCGGAGATTACACCTGAATATAATATCAGTGCTGCATATATGACGCGCGGCGATGGGTATAAAAAATACGATACTAATCTTAGTATTAAAACCGATCGTACTGCAATTCCGCTTGCAGCTGGGACGCTCAAAGACAATCAGATTCCAGCCGGAAGCGTTGTTGTACCAGAAGATTATTTAGAATCACTGGGCTTTGCAAATGCGACCGATGCAGTTGGAAAGACAATTGTTGTTCACATTGAAAAACCATCTATGATTGTTGGCGGAAAAAGCACCGACTCTAAGGATGAGACATTTACGGTGGCTGCAGTCGATAAAAAATCTGCGACAGTCCTTCGCTATCAAGCAGCTCTTCGTATTTCACCGGAAGATGGCAAGGCAATTTACGAATACCAGACGGCAGGCAGGCCAGGCAGTAACGAATACTATACTGTGAATGCACGCGTTGAAAGTGGCAAAGACGTAAAGGCTGTTCAGGAGTCTATTAAAGCTGCAGGCTACAGCGTCTTCTCGCTTCAGGATTTACAGCAGGCACTTTTTCAGTTTATTAATATCGTGCAGTGGGGTGCGGCTGGATTCGGGTTCCTCGCAATCTTAGCTTCGATCTTTGGGATTATCAACACGCAGTATATTAGCGTGCTCGAGCGAACCCAGCAGATTGGTCTTATGAAAGCACTTGGCGCTCGTCGAAAAGATGTCGGCCGTCTATTCCGCTACGAAGCAGCATGGGTAGGATTTCTCGGTGGCGCAATTGGAACGTTCTTTGCGGTTGCTACGAGCCTTTTGAACCCATGGATTGCAAAAAGTCTCAGTCTCGAAAAAGGAACAGATTTGCTTCAATTCCACCCCCTTACAAGCGTCATCCTCATTCTTGGACTAATGCTTGTGGCTGTTATGGCGGGCTACTTCCCAGCGCGAAAAGCTGCTAAGCTTGATCCAATTGAAGCCCTTCGCACAGAGTAAATATTGACAAATATAAGCATAAGTGCTATGATGTAACAAATGTCAACAATTGAAAACAAACAAATACCTTCAGCTAATATAGAACCATCTATTGGGGATGATTTGCTTACTGTCATGGCCGCAGAAGATGAGGAGACTCGTCAGCAGGATATGCAAAGCAAAGCATTTCAACAATTTCAGGCAGGTGAAATTAGCCGTAGGGAATATAATGAACTTACTCAGCACGGTGCTTATACTGAACACGAAGCATTGCTCCGTCAGGAAACCAAGGGGGCTGCACTTGACCGTATTAATGGTAAGAAAAAGCTCGGTGACTATGTGACTGGTCTTTTCCGTCGCAAATAGTTTATAGTTGTCGTTTAGCGCTGGTCTCTGTAGAATAAGAGATATGTTAGATATCCGTTTTGTCCGCGAGCACGCGCAGGAAGTGCAGCAAAATGCCAAAAATAAAGGTTACGACGTCAATATTGACGAACTTTTAAAGGTAGACTCCAGTAAACGCGAACTCCAACAAAAAACGGATGAACTTCGTGAAAAACGAAACGACCTGGCTGCTCAAATGAAAGGCGGCAAGCCTAGTGATGAAATGATCGCCGAAGGGAAGCGCCTTCGTGAGGAACTGGCAGAACTTGAAACGAAACTCAAAGAAGCCGATGCCTTGTTAACAGACTTTCTATGGCAACTGCCAAACATGACCCAACCAGACGTACCGGTTGGTGGCGAAGAAGACAGCGTTGAAATTAAAACTTGGGGCGAGCAAACGACGGGTGCGGTTGACCACCTTGATTATGCGGTTTCACGCGATTGGGTAGATTTCGAGCGCGGCGCAAAAGTTGCCGGTGCGAAGTTTTATTACCTAAAAGGCGACTTGGCACTTTTAGAAAATGCTATTACGCAGTACGCACTCGACTTTGTTACAAAAAAAGGCTTTACGTTCATGACCGTGCCGAACATGGTAAATTCTCGCGTAGCTACCGGAACGGGCTTTGCCCCGCGCAGTAGCGACCAAAGCGACGAATACTTTATTGAAGGCGAAGATTTGTCACTCATTGCAACGGCTGAAATGCCGCTTACTGGATACCACGCCGATGAAATTTTGGACGAAGATCAGCTGCCACTTATGTATGCTGGCCTTAGCCCTTGCTACCGCAAGGAAGCGGGCACATATGGCAAACACACCCGCGGGCTCTTCCGTGTTCACCAGTTTAACAAACTCGAAATGTATGCGTTTACATTGCCTGAGCAAAGTATAGAGATCCATGAAAAAATTCGTGAACTCGAAGAGGAATTATGGCAGGCGATTGGCATTCCGTACCACGTGATCAACATTGCATCTGGTGATCTTGGCGCGCCGGCTTCGAAAAAGTACGACATTGAGTATTGGTCAAAAGTTGACGGTAACTACCGTGAACTCACCAGCTGCTCTAATTGTACCGATTTTCAGGCGCGGAATCTTAACATTCGTGTTCGTCGAAAAGATGGCAAAGTGGAAATGGTCCACACACTTAATGGAACTGCCGTATCCCTGGCTCGTTCGTTGGTGGCTGTGATTGAGCACAACCAGCGCGAAGACGGAAAGCTCACTATTCCAGAAGTACTACGTCCATATATGGGCGCTCGCGAAGTTATCTAATTCGCGGTATAATAAATGTACTAGACCTAACCTAATAGGAGGGTAGCATGATTGAAGCAATCGATATAACCGGTGTCAAATTTGACGTTAACCAAACGACCAGAAAGTACGTCACGAAAAAAATTGGAAGGCTCGATCGATATCTCCCTAAGCACGCTAG
>Ga0157369_10011413_pt1 | contig 10090 bp, 6 predicted proteins | sample C25metaG_FD_113461 | JGI IMG/M metagenome (GOLD analysis project Ga0157369, IMG submission 113461) | Corn rhizosphere microbial communities from Kellogg Biological Station, Michigan, USA - C2-5 metaG | ecosystem: Host-associated > Plants > Roots > Rhizosphere > Soil | place: USA: Michigan...
AGAGGATTCGACCGGCAACGCCCTCGAGAAGAGCTATCGCCATACCGCCCACGCGCTCGGCACATCGGCCAGGCATGTGGGCAGGGCGCTGCATATAACGCCTAAAGCGGAGAAAGACGAACAGCAGCGCTGAAGCAGGAGGAACTGTCGATAACTGCCCCGGGTAACCAGGCTCATCCGTGCGCTCCTGCAGATGCCGTCTTCCGCCGCGGCGGCGAATCGCAGTAGAATGGATGCGATGGCTGGCCGTCTTCCATGCACGAAGCGCTTTCGCCACGGTCGCCCCGACCGCGGTCGCTGCTAAAGTATTTCTCCTGTGGGTATAACCCGAAGCCGCAGATTTGAACGCCGTTTTTTCCCAAGAAAAACGGCACTCTCAACTTTATCCGGCACGCAGGAACAGGAGAAATGCTTTAGCTCACCTCTTCGCATTTGCAGAACTTTGTCAGGCTTCAACCCGTTGCCCACTCGCGCTGAACGCCGCCCCTACGACCCCTTATTTCGCGCTCTTATAGAAGCGCGCCTACGGAGAAGAGACCAATGCCGAACCAAACCCATCCCGACTCGTTCAAAAGCCAGTCCACCCTTCGCTCTGGCTCCAACAGCTACCGCATCTTCCGCTTGCAGGCTCTGGCCGACGCCGGAGTTAAGCTGACGCGCCTTCCTTTTTCGCTGCGCATCCTGCTCGAAAACCTGCTGCGGCATGAAGACGGCCGCACCGTCACCGCCGACGATATTAAATTCCTCGCCAACTGGGACGCTAAAGCCGAGCCTTCACGCGAGATCGCCTACATGCCCGCCCGTGTGCTGATGCAGGATTTTACCGGCGTCCCTGCCATCGTCGACCTCGCCGCCATGCGCGATGCGATGCGCACACTCGGCGGCGATCCGGAGAAGATCAATCCGCTGCAACCGGCGGAGCTGGTCATCGACCACTCGGTCCAGGTCGATGAGTTCGGCACGGCGCGGGCCTATGACCTGAACGCGGCGATGGAGTTTCAGCGCAACCGCGAGCGCTATGCCTTTCTGAAATGGGGGCAGACTGCCTTCCGCAACTTCTCCGCCGTGCCGCCGGGCATGGGCATCTGTCACCAGGTGAACCTCGAATATCTCGCCCGCGTGGTGTTTACCACTCAGCCGGATGCCGAGGGAAATGTCTCCGCCTATCCCGACACGCTGGTGGGAACGGACTCGCACACCACCATGATTAACGGGCTTGGCGTGCTGGGCTGGGGCGTCGGCGGAATCGAGGCCGAGGCCGCTATGCTGGGGCAGCCGGTCTCGATGCTGGTGCCGCAGGTCGTGGGCTTCAAATTAACCGGCAAGCTGAAGGAAGGCACCACCGCCACCGACCTGGTGCTGACCGTCACCGAACAGCTTCGCAAGCTGGGCGTCGTCGGCAAGTTCGTCGAGTTCTACGGCTCAGGCATTGCCGAACTGCCGCTGGCCGACCGCGCAACCATCGCCAACATGGCCCCCGAGTATGGAGCGACCTGCGGAATCTTCCCGGTCGATGCTGAGACGCTGAAATATCTACGGCTCACTGGCCGCTCGGACGAGCAGATTGCGCTGGTCGAGGCGTATTACCGCGAGCAGGGCATGTTCCATGCGCCGGACGCTCCCGAAGCCGAGTACTCCGTTACCACTTCGCTGGACCTGGGCACGGTGCGCCCCAGCGTGGCCGGACCCAAGCGGCCGCAGGACCGGGTATTGCTGCCCGAGGTGAAGGAATCGTTCCAGCAGCAGCTTCCTTCGCTGCTGGGGCCGAAGTCGAATGGCAGCGTGGTCCGGCAGCTTGTCCGCTGGGAGGGCGAGGGCGGCCACATGAGCGCGCATGGCGATCTTTTCAGCGCAGCCGGTGCACCGGCTCCAGTCGTTGCGGGTCCTGCCGTTCCGGTTTCCACACTACAGAGCGCGGGAACGGCGGTGCTGGATGCGCCTCCGGTCTCGATCCGCAACCGCTTCGGCGTTGATCCGGAGAAGTATCTGGACCATGGTTCCATCGTGATCGCGGCCATTACGTCATGCACCAACACCTCGAACCCCTACGTGATGATCGCCGCCGGGCTGCTGGCCAAAAAAGCCGTGGAGAAGGGGCTTTGCACTCCTCCCTGGGTGAAGACCTCGCTTGCGCCGGGTTCGCGTGTAGTCACCGATTATTTTGTGAAGTCGGGCCTGATGCCATACCTCGACGCGCTGCGTTTTCAGACCGTCGGCTACGGATGCACTACCTGCATCGGCAATTCGGGGCCATTGCCGACTGATGTATCGAAGGTCATCGATGATAACGGACTGGTGGCCGTCTCGGTGCTCTCCGGAAACCGCAACTTCGAGGGCCGCATCTCGCCGGAGGTCCGGGCGAACTACCTGATGAGCCCGCCGCTGGTGGTCGCGTATGCGTTGGCCGGTCACATCCAGCACAACTTCGATACTGAGCCGCTGGGCAAGGGCAAAGACGGCCAGCCGGTCTTTCTGCGCGACATCTGGCCGACTCAGGCGGAGGTCGCGGATACGGTAGCGGCTTCAATCGATTCCGAGATGTTCCGCCACGAGTACGGCACCGTAACCGAGGGTGACCAGAACTGGCAGCACCTGACCTTCCCCGAAGGCAACACCTATGGATGGGAGGGGGATTCGACCTACATCCGTAAGGCTCCTTACTTCGACGGCATGGGCGCGCAACCCGAGCCGGTGAAGGACATCCACGGAGCGCGGGTGCTCGCGCTTCTGGGCGACAGCGTTACGACTGACCACATCTCTCCGGCGGGTTCCATTAAGCGTGACGGTCCGGCCGGCAAGTACCTGACCGAGCATGGAGTGAAGCCCACCGATTTCAACAGCTATGGATCGCGGCGCGGCAATCACGAGGTCATGGTTCGCGGCACCTTCGCCAATGTGCGGCTGCGGAACAAACTGGCTCCCGGCACCGAAGGCGGCGTTACGCGCCTGCTGCCCGAGGACGTGCCGATGTCGATCTACGACGCTTCGGTAAAGTATGCCGAGCGCGGAACGCCGCTGGCCATTATTGCCGGCAAGGAGTACGGATCGGGATCGTCGCGCGACTGGGCTGCCAAGGGGCCGCTGCTTCTGGGCGTGCGGTTCGTGATTGCGGAGAGCTATGAGCGCATTCACCGCTCCAACCTGGTGGGCATGGGCATTCTCCCGCTGCAGTTCCTGCCGGGACAGAATGCGGAATCGCTGCACCTTACCGGCGAAGAGGTCTACGCCATCGGGGACACTCCCGGACAGCTCCGCGCCATGCTCGACAGCAAGTTCGCCGAGGGCAAGGAGATCACCGTGTTCGCGGAATCGGACACGGGTAAGACCACCGAGTTCACCGTGACGGTGCGCATCGATACGCCGCAGGAGATCCTCTATTACCAGAACGGCGGAATCCTGCAATACGTTCTCCGGCAGTTGGCGGGCAAGGCCTCAGCCTCCGCTTAGGAGTTCTTCGGGGTGTTTGAAGACAGGGAGGGGCTTCGGCCCGTCCCTGTCTTCGTTAAATGCGCTCTTCCGCTGAGAATTGCTCCTCTATCGATTGCAAAAACCACAAGCAGGCGGGTTTATCTCGATTCCTTCCCGCTGGTCATGCAATCATTCCAATGCCGGCCGTAGTGCACGGCGGACGTTTCTGAAACCCAGAGGAGATAGATCGATGAAGCGATGGTTTGCCCTGACGGCAGTCCTGATGACCGTGACCCTGGCCTTTGGCCAGAAGAAATCCGCCAGCCTGAAAGTTTACTTCGCCGATGTGGAAGGCGGGCAGGCCACCCTCTTCGTTCCGCCGAGCGGCGAAAATCTGCTGGTCGACGCGGGTTGGCCGCGTCCGGACAACGCCGACAAGATCGTCGAACTCTGCAAACTCGCTGGGGTAACGAAGATCGACAATCTCGTCATCACGCATTATCACATCGACCATGCCGGGGGAATTCCGCAGCTCGCTGCCAAGATTCCGATTGGCCGCTTCATCGATCACGGCGTAAACAGGGAAGAGAACGACAAAGCGACCGAAGCCAGTTGGCAGGGTTATCAGAAAGTATTGAACGAGGGGCATTATGCCCATCTCACGGTAAAGCCGGGAGACGTTCTCCCCATCAAGGGAATGCACGTCGAAGTTGTCAGCGCCGACGGCAACGTTCTCGACAAGCCACTCGCCGGAGCCGGAGAGGCGAATTCGGCCTGTGCCACCAGCATCATCAAGCCTGCCGAAAACTCGGAGAACGACCGCTCCGTCGGCATGATCATCACTTTCGGCAAGCTGCGCATCGCCGACCTCGGCGACCTTACCTGGGCCAAGGAGCGTCCGCTGGTCTGCCCGGCCGACAAACTGGGCAAGGTGGACGTCTATATCGTTTCGCACCACGGCTTCGACCGCAGCTCCAGCCCGGCGCTGCTGCATGCAATTGCTCCGCGAGTGGCCATCATGGACAACGGAGCCACCAAAGGCGGCCAGCCGGGAGCATGGGACATCATTGAGCACTCACCCCGGCTCAAAGATCTGTGGCAGCTTCATACCGCGATTCACAACGATGCCGCCCACAACTCCGCCGAGGAGCGCATCGCCAATCTCCCCGGCCCAGATGCGTATCATTATTTAGTGCTCACGGGGCGGCGCGACGCGAGCTTTGCTGTAACCAACTCGCGTACCAACCAGACGGTCGACTACCCGGCTCATTAGCTTTAATAGATAAGATGACGAAAGCCGCTCTGGAATGAGCGGCTTTCGTCATTTGAATGGCCAGTCACTGGCCTCCTGAAAGAACTTCCGGCATTGGGAAGTGGCCTCTTGGACGATGGCTGCACCCATCTATGGGGCGTAGCTTCTTTCGATCCAGGGCATTACCACCACGTATCAACTTCGACTCGGAGGCGTAATGCTTATGAGTAAAGCAATCGGATAGCCAAACCGGCTGCAAAGGATTCAGGGCACTTACGCACTCTCTCTGCCGACGCTCCCCCGAAATCGGAAGACGAACCGTTTGAACCTATGTAATTCGGGATAATTTGCAGTTTGACCGGCATTCGGGGCAGCCCTATAATTCGAGATATTCCAACAGCCCTCTCGCTTCCGGATAGTCACGATCTGTTGATCGAACCCCGGCGATCGAGGCAACAATGGTAGTTCGGTTTTTCGAGCGTCACCATAGAGGATGCAGGAATGGCTCGGAAGGCACGCGCTTGGTGCGCCTACGACCGGATAATTGGAATGATCCCCGAAGGAGTACCACACACCGCATGAATCGCACTCTCACCATAGTCTCCGCCCTTGGCGCGGGATTGATGACCGTTGCCGGAGTGGCCCAGACCGCTGGACCCCAGGCATCGACGCCCACCACACAGTCCGCCGCAACTGCTCCCGTTGCGCCAGAAGCCGTTCCCGCAAAGATCGCCCTGATCGCCTATGAACAGGTCGCTGCCGCCACCAACGAAGGCCAGCACGCCATCCAAGACATTCAGAAGAAGTACGAACCGAAGAAGAACCAGATCGATGCTCTTTCGACCGAGGTCGATTCTCTGAAGAAGCAGTTGCAGGCCGCGCCCGCTACTCTCTCCGACGCCGACCGCGCGAGCCGTCTGCGCACCATCGACACCAAGGAAAAGCAGCTTCAGCGAGACGCCGAGGATGCTCAGACTGCCTACAATAACGATCTGCAGGAAGCGCTCGGCAAAGTTGCCCAGAAGCTCGGTCCTACCGTCGTCAAGTACGTTAAGGACAACGGCTACACCCTGCTCCTCGACATCGGCCAGCAGCAGGGCGGCGTGTCGGTGATGTGGGCTGCCCCCGGAACCGATATCTCGCAGGCCATTATCTCCGCTTACAACGCCTCATCCGGTGTAGCGGCGCCGGTGCCTTCTGCACCCACGCCTGCCGCCAACCACACCGCACGGCCCAGCACCACTAAGAAGTAAGTAGCTTCACATCAAAGCGATGGAGATCTCATGCGAGATTTCCATCGCTTTCTTGTGGAAAAAACTGTGGATTTTAAATCGACTTTGGCACGCAACATGCCACGTGAATGCGATTTTTCTCTCGATCCTTATATCTGATTCTCATGTAAATGCAGATCCATCAATAGTTTGTGCGAGTATGATGGGCCTTCTGGTTTATTCCTCGATAGTTTCGGGGCAACTGTAGGAATTTGAAGGGTTTCCACAGATCGATGTTACTGATGTGTTACAGCGGCTCCCACTTTCGGGGTATTTCGGAGCAGTGGGGGATAGTTTAAGGAGAGCGTCACATCTTCAGAAGAGGCTGAGTTTCCGCGGCATATCGATCCCGAGATGCTCGTAAGCCAGCCGGGTAGCAACTCGTCCACGCGGTGTGCGATCCAGAAACCCGATTTGAATCAGGAAGGGCTCATAGACCTCTTCCAGTGCATCCTGCTCTTCGGCCAGCGCAGCCGCAAGGGTGTTCAATCCCACCGGGCCGCCATCGTACTTTTCTATGATCGTCCGCAGCAGCCGCCGGTCCAGCTCATCGAAACCATGCGCATCTACTTCAAGCAAGGACAGCGCCGCCTGCGCGACCGGTCGGTCGATGATGCCCTGCGCACGCACCTGGGCGTAGTCCCGCACCCGCCGGAGCAGCCGGTTGGCAATCCTCGGGGTGCCACGGGAGCGCATCGCGATCTCCGCCGCGCCGTCGCGGTCGATTGGAACTCCCAACACCTCTGCCGAACGCTCGACCACGAACCGCAGCTCGTCGTCGGTATAAAACTCCAGCCGCAACAGGATGCCAAACCGCGAGCGCAAAGGCGACGAGAGTAGACCGGGCCGGGTGGTTGCCGCCACAAATGTGAACGGCTTGATATCCATCACATGCGTTCGCGCCGCCGGACCCTGTCCGATCATGATGTCGAGCTTGTAGTCTTCGAGCGCGGTGTAGAGCTTCTCTTCCAGCACCGGCTGCAAGCGGTGAATCTCATCGAGAAAGAGCACCTGCCGCTCGCGCAGGTTGGTGAGGATCGCCGTCAGATCGCCCTGAATCTGCAGTGCCGGTCCCGAGGTCTGCTGATAGCCGACCTCCAGCTCATTGGCGATGATGGTCGCCAGCGTCGTTTTTCCCAGCCCCGGAGGTCCAAAGAGCAGGACGTGATCGAGCGCCTCGCCGCGCGACTTTGCCGCCTCCAGCGCAATGGCCAACTGCTCCTTGGCCTTCTCCTGACCGACAAATTCGCGCAGCCGGGTGGGGCGCAGCTTCAGCTCGAATGCCGCGTCTTCATCCACCCGGCCGGCAGAGACCAGGCGTTCCGCCTCGGCATCGCGTGTCTTCTTCAGAATGTCCACTAAGGGCGATGGTAAGGCGAATCTATGCTGGAAGCAACCGGCTTTATCCGTTGGCCCGCACTCGTTGCCACCAATTGAGATACCGTAAAGAACATGGATCGCCGACAAATGATTACTGGTGCAGCAGCAATGTCCGCTTTACTTGCCTCGAATGCAGAAGCCGCTCAGAATGCAGGCCGCTCTGACGATAAGACAACCCGCACCTTCCTGGAACTCAAGACGTGGAGACTGCATAACAGCGAAGAAGATCAGGCAAAGCGCGTGTCCGAGTATCTCGAGTCCGGGCTGTTTCCTGCCCTTACCCGCGCAGGCGCAAAGCCTGTTGCCGCGCTTTCCAATCTCATCGGGCCGGATGGACCCTATATGTTCACCATCGTCCAATATCCGTCTCTCGCCGCGATGCAGGATGCGCTTGCGAAGATAGCCGCCGATGAAACCTATGAAAAAGCATCACAAAAGCTGAGCAGTGGGCCGGGAATGCCGTTTGTCGGCCTCGAAAGCAGCGTTCTCCATAGCCTCGATGTGCTTCCCGAGGCCGTCCTCTCGAACGGCTCCGGCAATGGACATACGCGCATCTTCGAGCTTCGTACTTACCAGTCCCAATCTATGACCGCGCTCAAGAAGAAGGTGGGCATGTTCAACGGCGGTGAGATTGCCACCTTTCAGCGGCTGAATATGCAGCCGGTCTTCATCGGAGAAACCATCATCGGCCCGCGCCAGCCCAGCATCACGTACATGCTGTCGTTTGAGAACCTCGACGGCCGCGAGAAGCTCTGGCAACAGTTTGGCTCAGATCCGGAGTGGAAGAAGCTCAGCGCGCCGGCCGAGTTGAAGGACTCCGAAATCGTTGCCAATATCAGCAACGTCATCCTGCGGCCGCTGCCGTTTTCTCCGTTGCGTTAAGGAGTTTTATCTCCTCTGCGGACCGCCAGATTGAGAGTTTCGGATTTAGCTTCCGCGAAAATGCCCCATCTTCGCAACACGAGACTCTCGCGAAGATGGGGCACCCGAGTTTTCTTGCGAGGAAGTCTATCTGTGCAACTGCAGCAGCAAGACACCATGCGGGGCCACGCTCTTATTGATCTCGGCTGAGTGCCCGAGATCTTTGCTGTCCCAGACATCTCGTGCCGAATAAGTTCCTGCTGCGAGGCCGTAATGGGCGAACCCGGTCTTTACCGCTGCGAGGGAATCGCCCACATTGAATATCGCCAGGAACGTTCGATCATTGACCTGTGTCGTCCACGCGATCACATCTCCATCCTGCGCGGCCAATCGCTGATTGTGTCCGTGCTGGTCCATCGCGATCACCGTGGGATTGGTGATGAGCGCGGCTGTCCAGTCATCGAGCTTCGTCAGATTTCCGCCAAAGAAAAGGGGAGACCGAGCAATCGACCACAGCGTCACCATCGTCCGCTGCTCATCGTGCGTCAGCCGCGTGGTTCGAGGCTTGCCGTTGCCCGGCACTGGTCCCAGCGTTCCCAGCGGAAGCATGTCGGCGTCCGGCCAGTTGCCGGGCCTGACGTACTTCGCCCAACTGGCGATGACGGCGAACTGGTTCTTCACTCCCTGGGGAAAATGCTTGCCCGGCTCTCTCTGCCAGAGGTCCCACACATCGTCGGAGATGCGCCAGAGCTGTGCATTTTGTCCCAGCTCCACGGCTTGTTCCAGAGGGGCCGGTCCCGGCGAAAGACTCAGCACGATGGGCCGCCCCGTCTTCGCAATGGCGTGATGAATCATCCGTATCTCGTCGCCCTTATAAGGATGCGAGGCGATGCAATCGACCTTGATGTAGTCCACTCCCCAGCTTGCGTACTGTTTCATCAGCGAGTCATACCAGGCCTGCCCTGCGGCGTTGTCTTTTACCCCGAAATTATCGGGGTTCCAGGGGCATGTGTCCGCGGTGTCCGCAGCATCGGCTGCGTGGAACGCGCTGTCGGCGATCGGTAGATTACCGGCCACGGCTTTTTTAGGAATGCCGCGAATAATGTGGATGCCGAACCGCAGCCCCTGCGAGTGCACGGCGTCGGCAATCGGCTTGAATCCCGCCCGACCCGTCGCAGACTGGAAGCGGTTCAGCGCCGGCTCATAACGGCCATTGCCATCCATCCTGTATTGCAGTGTCTCGGGTTTGCGCGCATCTTCGGGATTTGCCAGATACCATCCCTCGTCGACGACGGCATATTGATAGCCTGCGCCTTTCAGCCGCTTCGTCAGCACATCGGCATTCGCCCGAAACTGAGATTCGTTCACCGTCAGTCCATAGGAGTCCCAGCTATTCCATCCCATGGGGGGCGTCGGAGCCAGCACCTTCTGCTGGGCAGAGCCGGAAGGCAGCATCCAAACCGACAGTACCGTTGCAACGAAGACCGTCCACACCCCTGTTTTCCTCGATCGCATCACGCCTTCTTTCTGTTTTGTTCGCTCCGCCAATATACCAACCCGGTGCCGTCGCGGGAGCAGGCATCGTGTACACTTGAACATGTAGAAACCCCAGCCGTCGCCCCTTCCCGGGCGATGCGCAACCATAGTCGGGACGTGGCTCAGCCTGGTAGAGCGCACCCTTGGGGTGGGTGAGGTCGCTAGTTCGAATCTAGTCGTCCCGACCATTTACTTTCAATCACTTAGCAGTACGGCAAAGTTCGAATGGGAACAACTTCGGGAACACAAAGGAACATACTGCTCCCAAGTGGCCGTCTTCTAAGCCGTTGCCGCGTCTGCACTCTGGTTAGAGTTGCCTACGAACAAGGCAAAGCGGCTAAACATCTAGAACCGATGAACGGCATACGCTTCCGCCATTGAA
>Ga0157369_10011414_pt1 | contig 10089 bp, 9 predicted proteins | sample C25metaG_FD_113461 | JGI IMG/M metagenome (GOLD analysis project Ga0157369, IMG submission 113461) | Corn rhizosphere microbial communities from Kellogg Biological Station, Michigan, USA - C2-5 metaG | ecosystem: Host-associated > Plants > Roots > Rhizosphere > Soil | place: USA: Michigan...
AGTTCGATCTTGTTCACATGCTGCGGGTAGTAGGGCGCGAGCAGGATGACCTCATCGCCCGGGTCGAGTGCCGCCATGAAGACGGCATAGGACGCATGGGTCAGGCCGTTCGTGACAATGACCTCGTCTTCCCTGACCATGACAGCATTGCGTTCGGCCAGATGCCGCACAATGGCGCGCCGCAACTCGATATTTCCGCGGAAATCGCCGTAATGCACGCGCCCCGCGTGCAGTGCAGCAATCGTGGCGTCCTTGATGTGCGCCGGCGTATCGAAGCTCGGCATGCCGACTTCGAGATGGATCAGGTCTGCGCCGCCGGCCGCAAGCCTCGACGCCTTCTCGTACATGCCGAAGCTTTTCGGGGAACTCGTAGTGATTCGCGTGGATGGCCATTTCATGTCTAAAAGAATTCTCGTGCTGGCGGGTGAATTGTAGATTTTTTAGCAACCAAATTTCAGCGGTACCGTTGTAGGATCGTACTTGAAGCTGCTTCGAAATTACGTCGGAGTTCGCGTATGTCCAGTCCGGTCTATACAGCAGTCGCGGTTTCGGTAGTTTTGCTGATCCCTATCGCTGTCCAGGCCCAGTCGCTGGCATCCGTTCCCCAGCCTCCCGTCGCCACCGCTCCGTCCGATGATCCCCTCGCCCTGGACGGCGTTGCGCCCAAGACCGCCGAAGTCCCGAACCAATCGAAGCTTGACGAGCCTATCGCACAGATCGCCGGCACGGCCCATGGCTGCGCTATCCTCGACAAGGACTTCCCGGGACTGCGTGAGCATCCGATGTACGGCTTCTTCAAGAATATGAGCCTGCATCAGATCGCGGCGATGTCGCGCGGACGGATCACGACCGACATGCTGACTCAGGCCCAGACCGACCTGACGGCCCAGCCTTCGGGGGCCGCTGCAATTTCCGTCAGCGCCCGCTAGGCGCTGGCCTCGATATTGGCGACGTTATTCCCTGTCCTCGCGCCAGTTTTGCCTTGCCGTTCAAAGGGTCGTCTCTCGGAAGAAAGCTGACTTCTCATCAGGGTGTGGTAGTGGCCGGCCTTGTCGTTCGTCAGCTGGTGGTGCGTGCCGCTTTGAACGACACGGCCTTGACTCATAACGATCAGACGGTCGGCATAGCTGATCGTGGAGAGGCGATGCGACACGATGATGGTCGTGCGGCCTTCCATCAGGCGCTGCAGCGCGATCTGCACCTTCTCCTCGTTTTCGGAATCGAGGGCGCTGGTCGCTTCGTCCAGAATGAGGATCCGCGGATCGCGGAGCAGAGCGCGCGCAATGGCGATCCGCTGCTTCTGGCCGCCGGACAATTGCAAGCCCCTTGTGCCGACCAGCGTCTCGTAACCCATCGGCAGCGTTGCGACGAATTCGTGGACATTCGCGTGCTTCGCTGCGCGGATAACGTCCTCTTCGTCGACACGGCCGTTCGGTACAGCGTAGCGAATGTTGTCGATGATGCTGCCGGCAAAGAGCGCCGGTTCCTGTTCCACGATCCCGATATGCTTGCGCAAGTGAGGCAAGCTCAGCGCCTCGGCGCCGTGTCCGTCGAAGCGTATCGCGCCCGAAAGCGGCTCGTAGAATCCGAGCAGCAGATTGATGACGGTCGACTTCCCCGCACCGGAGGGCCCCACCAGTGCGATCTTTTCGCCTTGCGCTACGGAGAGATCGAACGCGTCGAGGGCAAGCTGCTCCGGCCGCGCCGGATAGGCGAACGTCACATTGCGGAATTCGACGTTTCCCCTAAGCGCCGGTCCGGCCTTCTCGGACCGCGTCCGGGTTTCGGGTCCGCGCCCAATGATCTCGAACACGCGCCGCGTCGCGCCGATCGATTGCATCCATTCGCTCCAGAACAGGCTTACGGTACTCGCGGCGCCAGTGATCATCACCGCATAAATCAGAAAGCCTGCAAGGCTTCCGATCGTGAGCGCATGGCGTTGGACCAGTACAAGGCCGGTCCCTACGAGGATCAACACCATCAAACCCTGCAGCAGCGAGAGTGAACCCGCGAGTTCCGCGGACACCCGGTTGCAGGAAAGCGCCTCCGTCATCGCGCTCGCGGCCGCGCGGGTATATTTCTCCGCTTCGAAGTCCTGCTGGTTATAGGCATGAACCAAACGGATATTGGAAATCGCCTCCTGCGCCACGTGCACGGACTCGGCAAGTTTCTGCTGCCGAATGCCCGACTGCGCGCGCATTCTGCCGCCGGTCCAGCGCATGACAAACAGCAGTGGCGGCGCTGCCAGCAACAAAGAAAGGCTCAGCGCGGGCGACAGCATCATTAGCATCACGACGCTTCCCGCGAGCGTGAGCAGCGATTGCATCAGCATGCCCAAGTATCCCGATAATGCCAGCCGCAATTGCTCGACGTCCGAAGTCAGGCGGCTCATCAGCCCGCCGATATTCTCTTTGTCGAAAAATCCAATCTCCTGGCGGAGCATGGCGCCGAACAAAGTGGTTCGAATGCGGAATACAGTCTCAGTACCCACCGACGAGAACAGATAGGAATGCGCGACAATCGCCGCTGCCTGCAGCACCATGACGGTTACAATGACGGCTACCGTGACAATAAGCCGGTACGTCCCGATTCCATCGCGTACGTGATCGATGAAATAGGCGACAAGCCAGGGGTAGGCGAGCTGGGTTGCGACAGTCATCAGCAGAAGAACAAGGCCGAACCCGAGGCGTGCGCGATGGGTCTTGATCAGCGAGAGATACTCCGCCGGAAACAGGCCTCGAAACGAAAAACGGGAAATACCCATTACGCGGCCGCATTCGCGGAGGCTTCGAGAAGCTGGTTCGCGAACAGGGACCAGTTTTCGTCGCCCACCAGCTCGCTCGCTTTCGCGATCCCATCATCGTCGATGAAGACGTAGAGCGGTGCGGCGCGCTGCGGGTTGAGCCGCCTGCGCGTCTCAGGGTTCAGGATGAGAACATTGCGAAGAAGCTCCGAGTCTTTCAGGTCCTTGCGCAGAAGGCGTGGAGATTCGTTGCCGACGATCCAGAGCGGCAATCCGATCCGCCTTGCCCCGGGGGACACCCGTAGAAGTTCGGGAAGAGCGCGTTTGCATTGCGGGCAGCCGGCCGACAGAAAAACCAGAACCGCCGCTTGCCCACGCATCTCTTTCGAGGTGACCCAACGGCCGCCAACCAGCGCCTTGCCGTGAAATTCCTGTATCGGCGCACCGATCTGAACCGAGGCGGCCGGACGCCGCAGCGCCAGCTCCGCGCGCAAGATCGCATGAAGCCGCATCGTCAGAAGCAGGTTCATCGCTAGCGAAAAGGACAGCACGACGAGGATGATGACGATCAGTGTGTTGTCCATCTTCTGGGCCTCATGATTCGCGCAAGATGCGCGCGATACCTTTGACGTTCGCGGTGAAAATGAGTCCGATGAGCGCGACTGCCAGCAGCAACAACGTAACAACGGCGGACGGCGAGGATCCGGGATCCCGGCCAAGAAGAAGGTAGATTGCACAACACGCCGCCAGAACGCCGTTCCGGACGAGGTCGAGCCTGGAAATCATCTCGGTCGAAGCGCCGCCGAAACAATTGCAACGAACGGCTTTTCCCTGGAAGAGCATCGTCGTGATGAAAGCGGTGAACAGCACGGAGAGCAGAAGCGCGGTCACCATGCCCCATTGCGCGAAGGCGCCGCCGATCGCCGACATCAATGCCGCCAGATATTCCGCAGCGATGATCCCAACCGCGGCGGCCCGGGCAGTAGATTGCGAAACATGCGTGGCATCGAGAATCGTCCATTCGAATTCGTCGAACGCGAAACTCTTTCCGGCCGCCGATGCGAGCAGCAGCACCACGACATAGAGACGGCAAATTTCCGAGATATACGACACGAAGGGAGTCATCTTGTATCCTGGACCTCCCAGGTTTTCCCGGGATACGCCGGGTGCGTGCGTTGAAGCCAGGTTCTGCGGCGCGTCGCGATGAGGGCACACGTCATCACGTCGTCGGCAGAGTTGCGGTCGGGGCGTCTCATGGACTGGCGCAATTCGCCTGCGATCTCCCACGCTGCGCTTTCGACCGCCTCATCGCGCCGGATCGGCAGCCCCAACGATTTCAGATCATCGCTCGTCAATGAGTAGGTATGCGAATGATAGCCGAAGAGAAGCTTGTCCACGATTGCAGCGCGAGCTTCGTCCGATCGGTCAGGCATCGACAGTCTGAGCAGCGCGTTGCACATCTCTTTGGTCTCGAGCGTAGCCCGGTAAAAGGCCGTCAGCGTCGTCGGAAAAAAATTCGCGCAGATCACCGACATCGCCTGTGCCTGCGCCTCACCTTCCGGCACGCCGAACCAGTCCTTGGCCATTCTCGCAAACAGATGGATGTCCTCAGCACAGATCGCATTCGGTTGGCCGCCTGCCCCAGACTGTCCCCCTTCGAGGATTGGATCGAAGGGCGTGAACCCCGCCACGGGACCGGCCACGATCTCATGCGCGGCAAGCGCAAGCGCCGTGCCGGCGGATTCGCAATAATGCGGCACGATGAGGCGAATATGGGAAGCGAACGAATGCAGGAGTAGTGCGACCCGTCTCGCCGCGTTCAACTCGCCCCCGCGGCAATAGATCACGACATCGACACGATCGGTTTCTTCACATTCGCGCAAGGCATCGTACAGGGCGGGAAGAACGCTGAGTTCGAGGAGCGTGGTCGCAAGAACCACGACCGTGCTTCTCGCCATGCGTTCGACGCTTTCTATGCAAGCGCGCATTGCGCCACCTTATGGTCTGCTCTCTCGATGAGATGCGCGGCTAGCACGTCCGTCATGTTCAACTCGGGAACCAGCTGTTCGACGAACAGGAACTGGCCGGCGGGATTGTTCTCCAGAAAGACGAATTCCCCGCCGGGAGTCACGATCAGGTCGATTGCGCCGTAGTTCAGTTCATAACTGCGCAGAAAGGCGATGCAGCGGCGTTCGATCTCGGGGGGCAGAGATTCCGCCTCATACTTGATATCGGCCGTATAGGATCTGCAGTCGACCGCCGTACGCGGATCGTCCTGCGAATTGATCCTGGCGGCAAAAACATCCTCTCCGATCACCGTGACGCGCAGGTCGTACAGTTTGGGGATATGTTTCTGAAAGAAGCATGGAAGTTCGCTGACCGCGTCGAGCAACTCGTTATCCGCTTCGGAAATCCGTGTCGTTCCCACGCCGCCCGTGACGCGTTCTTCGGCGGACACTCTGTCGGCCCCAAGAAACGGGGACGAGAGTGTCTTGTATATCATGTCGCTATGCACGGTGTCGCGGAACGCTTCGACTTGGTCACGGCAGTTGGAGACGATCGAGGGCGGAACCGTAAATCCCATCCGCGCTGCGCGACAAAGCTGTTCACCTTTCCATTGGGCGTGGCGCGTGGCAATTGGGTGGTTCATCCAATAGCAGTCGAGCGAACACAGAAGGCCGAACAAAGTCTGCTCGGCCTCCATCTTGGCAAACGCGCGCTCCTGCGCGCCCAAATCACTGGACGCAAACGCGAATTCGCCAAGCCGGCGGAACCAACCCGCGCCTACGCTTGAGAGAGGCAAAATCTCGCCCGTCGGCTCGTGCACGATTTCTCCACAGCACACACCATGCCGCGCGCTGTAGGTGAGCCGGTAATCTCTCGGAAACTCCGATACGTTCAGCCGGAAGAACGCGCCGCCCTTGGCAACGATTTTTTGCGCGACGATATCGGCATGGAGATCGTCACGATTGGTGACGATCAGAATGCGTCGATTCATGGGCAATTCCCCGGCAGCGAAAAGCAAGACAGCAAACGCCGGGAGCCCGCATGATGCGGAACACCCGGCGCTGTATGCCGCGATTACCCCCCAGGGACGCAGCCGTCGAGTACGTCGCCGCCTCCAACATTAGAGATAAACCAGCCATGCGGGGGGGCCGGGCCGTAGGAACATCCCGCGATGGCGACGCCGTCACGCGCCGTCCATTTTTCTTGGTCAGCGCCATTGGATTGCTTTTCAGCAAGCTTGAAGGCGAACAACTTTTTCTCGGTGTTCATGTCGAAGTTCTCCTTACTGTCGCGCTTGGCTCAAGCGCTTGCGAAGTGTGAAGCGCGTATTCGACCGTCGCCAGTCCCCTTGTTAGGGGACCCACGCGATGACAAAGATCAATGCGTGAAACACAAACACGTCATGCTTCGTTGCGATGTGCCAATGTGAGAACGGGGCGTTGCGATTCAAATTGGCGTATTGACCGCGTGCGCGTTCGAGTGAGTAATGCGATCGCTCGAATAGCAACGCTTCGTGTGCTGACGCTTTTCACTTGCCCGCTCTTTTGCCTCAAGCCATGATGGCGATCGGGCGTACTGTACTCTTAGGTTGTTTCGTTGCGGCGCTTGCAACCAGAGAGGGAGGGTCATGTGGCATCTTCCGGAAATGCAAGTATTCATCGAACAGGTGAATACAGCCGAAGATTTGGGGAACTTCGGCCGCGCCATCGATGACATGGCCCGGTATCTCGGGTTTGAATACTTTGCGCTCAGCCATCATGCGCGAGCGCTCTCCAACAACCTGCTGCAGGTTTCCAACTATCCGAGTGCCCTTATCAAGCAGTTCGCAATTCTTGCATCTCCGTCTGATGATCCCATTGTTGCGGCCTGCGAGAAGACGATAGTCGGGTTTCTATGGTCTGATATTCATCGCCTCATCATCTTGAGCGAGCGTCAGAAGGCGTTTCTCACCGAACTGCGGGATGGAGGATTGGGCGAAGGATTCACAGTGCCTATTCATCTACCCGGAACGTGCGTGGGCTCGTGCAATTTCGTGACAGCGCCGGGAAAGAGCATTCCGTCAAGCCTTTTCCCCGTGGCGCAATACGTCGGCGCGCTGGCGTTCGAGGTGGGTCAGCGGCTGATCCGCAACGGCAAGAAACACGATGGCACGGAGCCGAATTTAGAGCGGACCGCACCGCGTCTGACTTCACGTCAGCTCGATTGTCTCGCCTTGGCCGCGCAGGGAAAATCCGATGCGGACGCCGGTCAGCTCCTCGGCATCAGCGGGCAAACCGTGCATCATCATATCGAGGCCGCGAAACACCGCTACGGCGTCGCGACGCGCGCGCAACTCATCGTCCACGCGCTGTTCGACAATCAGCTCGCTTTTGAGGACGTGCTCAATCGGCATTACCTAGAACGTCCGCTGAATGCTTAGCGCCACGAAGCCGCGGTCTGCAAAAGGCTGGCGGGGGGGTGAGCCGAGGAACTGGGTCATCGCGAGCTTTGCCTGCCAGACCGAGCGGTAGGTGGCTGACACTCCGATCCCGAAACTGCCGCTCCCGGCGTTTTCCGAACCGTCGATGCTGGAACGTCCCACGAGGCCATAGCCGAAACTCACCGGAATGCTGATGTCGAGGCTCGGCAGCACCTGGAAATATTGCGGCTCGAACGTCGCCTGCATCGCCATCGCAAACGGATCGCGCCCCGGCATGAGCGCCGAGGCATTCTTCACGACATCGAGCCGGTCATTGGCCGCCAGTTCAAAGGCGAGCGACGCGCCATTCCACCAGCGGCTCGCGGTCAAAAGGCTGACCGTCGACACCTGGGCATGAAGCGTATCGCCGATCGGATAGAGCGGATGGTCGTGGCCGTCTGCGACGACACCGGGCGGAACGATGATCCCGCCCGACATCAGCGGCATGTTCCGGCGGCCCGAGATTTCGCCCGCGATATTGCTGTCGCCGAGATAGGTGCTGAAGCTCGCGCCATAGATCTCGATGCCTTGCGGATAGACGAGGTCGTAAGTGCCGATCCGTCCCGGAGGCAATGAGAAATCGGGATGAAGATAGACTGCGGGCGATTTGGAATTGTAGCGCAGCGCGTAAAAGCCGTAGCTGAAATCGGGCGAGGTGATCTGCACCGCCGCGCCGAACTGGCCGAGCCCCGGCGCATGAAGATCGTGCACGCGGGTCAGATAATTGCCATTGCCGAGCAGCAGCCGCTCGCCGCCGGTGTCCAGAAAATCCACCGCGCTGAAATAGCTGCCGACACCGGGCAGCCGGTCCTTGCGCCATTCGAACTGGTTGTAGAGCGTCACCGCCACGTCCGGCCACGGCAGCAGCACGGCGGAGGCCTGCGTCACCGGCAGCACGATCTCCGGCGTCTCGGCCTGCGGCTCGCCGACGGCCTTGATGACATCGACGGTCGACTGACCGGCCGCGATTCCGTTCTGCGGGAAGAACAGGCTCTCGCCCAGGATCAGCGCGTAACGGCCCGCGCGCACGGACACGGGCATGTTGCCCAATGAGAAGTCGCCGTGCGCGAAAGCATCGGAGAGTTCGATATGGCTGCCGTGCAGGTCGCGCACCGCGTCCGTGAACTTGTCGTGCGGCACGGACAGCGGATTGAAGGTGGCCGGTGAATTGTTGTCGTTGCGCTGATTGTAGACGCTGTCGTACCAGCCGGCCGCGCTGATCCGCACGCCGAAATCGTCCGCCGTGAGATCGAGCTGGGAGACGAGGTCCAGGCGATTGGAAACCAGCCCCGGATCGAAATCGCGATTGCCATCGTCGGTATTCGGATTGGCGATCAGCTGCGGGTCTTGCGACGCAAGCCGGAACGCGGTCGAGTAGCGGATCGTGTTGTCCCAGCGCAGATCGAAGCCGTCGGCCGTATAGAGCTCAGCCGCGAGTGACCGGCCGCATAGGAGCGGCAGGCAAAGCAGTCCCACGCGTACGATGAACCCACCCTTCATGGCCGCCGGCTTCGACTATGCTATAGACGATCAATAATAGACGGATTGTCCCGTCTCAAACGAGGCTTGGATGCGGCGTGGTCTACCCGTTCTTCTGGCATTTGTAACCCTGGCCGCGCTGCCGGGCTTGGCCGGCGTGACTGTCGATGAAGCCAATCTTCTCAAAACGAAATTAACGCCGGTTGGCGCCGAACGCGCGGGCAACAAGGATGGAACAATCCCCGCGTGGACGGGGGGCTATACCACGCCCGCGCCCGGCTGGCATCTGGGGCAGGCACGCCCCGACCCTTTCGCGCAGGAAAAGCCTTTGTTCGCTATCACACCGGCGAACGTCGCGAGCTACGCCGACAGACTGCCGGAAGGCCAGAAGGAATTGTTCAAGCGCCACGCCGACTACCGCATGGACGTCTATCCCACCCATCGCAGCGCCGCTTTCCCGCAATCGGTCTATGACAGCATCGCCCGAAACGCGACCCAGGCCCACGCCGCGCCGTCCGGCATCGCGTATGGCGTGGAGGGCGCGGCTGGCGGCGTTCCGTTTCCGATTCCCAAGAGCGGGATGGAGGTCGTCTGGAACCATCTCCTCGCCTATTGGGGCGCAGCAAGGCAGGTGCGGATCAGCACTTATGTCGCCGCACCCAACGGCCGGATCGAAATGGCCTCCACCTATGACGAGACCGCCGATTTTCCGTACTACGCTCCGGGCGCCACGCCACAGTCGATCGACGGCTATTACTTCAAGACACGGCACATCGGCGTCGCGCCGCCGTCACATGTGGGCGAAAGCTATCTCGCGTGGCAACCGCTCGACACCACGCGCTACAAATTCACCGCGTGGCGTCTGATCCCCGGCGAGCGCCGCGTGCGGCGCGCACCGTCGATCTCCTACGACATCCCCGATCCCGATGCGTCGGGTTTCGAGAACCTCGACGAGTACTACATCTATTTCGGCGGCCCCGATCGCTACGACTTCAAGCTCCTCGGCAAGAAGGAGATGTATATCCCCTACAACAACAACCGCTTCTACACACGGCCGTCGTCGGAGGTGATGAAGCCGCTGCACGCGAACCCGGACGATCTTCGCTACGAGTTGCATCGCGTGTGGGTGGTCGAAGGCACCCTCGCCCCCGGCAAGCATCACATCGCCCCGCGCCGCCGGCTCTATATCGACGAGGACACCTGGCTCGCGGTCTACGCCGACTCGTGGGACGAGAACGGCAAGCTGTGGAAGTTCGGAGAAGGCACGATGTACCTGATGCCCGACATCCCCGCCGTCGTCCTCGGTAGCCAGTTCGTCTACGATTTCGTTCTCGGCGGTTACGTCTACGGTTTCGCCCTCGACGGCGTCCCCTACAAGATCAGCGCGCCCCATCCCGCGAAC
>Ga0157369_10011415_pt1 | contig 10089 bp, 9 predicted proteins | sample C25metaG_FD_113461 | JGI IMG/M metagenome (GOLD analysis project Ga0157369, IMG submission 113461) | Corn rhizosphere microbial communities from Kellogg Biological Station, Michigan, USA - C2-5 metaG | ecosystem: Host-associated > Plants > Roots > Rhizosphere > Soil | place: USA: Michigan...
GGACCTTCCGCTCCACTAATGTGCTGACTTCGCACGTTATCTGAAGCCTATTATCTCGGCCACGGCCGCAGTTCGCTTTTTGATCCGATCTGGCTAAGACGATTGTTAGATCGAAAGCGGACCCCCTGATGAACACGTGGACGAACGGCAACTCTCGGTAGATGCACATGCATGCACCTAGGCCGGCGCCTCGTTCACGCTTTCGAAACGTTGGGGAAATAAACGAGCTCGGACGACCGGCGGCGTAAGGCCTGTTCCCCACCGTCGGTCGTCACCTTCGCCACCATGCGTTGATAAGCTTGAAGTTGGATCGCATAGCTCGCGGCTTCGACCGGAGCGGCAATTATCAGTGCCGCGCCCAATATCAGCTTGTTCTTTCCTATCCCCCAAGGGCGAGCGCCATGCGCCATTAGGGTATCCGCCAATCAGGTACGTCAAGGCAGGGCTGAGGCGTGGCTGCAAACGTTCGCCTCAAGCCAGGACGACGGATTTCCCCATCGTGTCAGCCTCAAATCGATCAGCCTACTGATCGCTTCTGGGCGCAGTGCGGCGGTGTCAATCGCGTTTTAACCTTAGCGTACCGGCGGACGTACACGATCAATGAGGGGGTCCGTGCGGAGGAAGTGAACGACATCCTACTCGAGCAATCGAGCGAGGAGGGCGGCGGAAACCTAGCTGGATCCGGAAGCCGCTTGCCTGTGACTTCATCGCCTACGCCTACTGACATACAAGCCGCTGCGAATACCACCCGAGCTTTCGAGCTAGAGCCTGAGGCTCGCAACCGCGGCCGTGCGTCGAGGGCTTGAACCGTGTTTGACGTACGGCGATGGTAAGATTTCTTCGGCGGATAAAAAAATAGCCGCATCAGCGCGGCGTGCTAGCACTAGGCAAGGTAGTATCGATCAGCTCCACTACACGGGCTAAAGCTTCCCGCACTGCCAGCAGTTCGGCCCCGACCATGTGGTGATTTCGACCCGCAAGTGCGAGAACAGTTGCAAGGACGATGTCCGACTCCCGAGCGAGGCGTACGAGGTGAAAGCCGCTCGGCCCGCAGCGACCGCTCAGCCAATTCTTAGCTGTCCGTTCGCTGGCGCCCGTCCAGCGCATCAGCGTCTTGGTCGCGCGATGCGTGGCACCGAGTTCGGCGCGCAGAGCTTCCGCAATCGCTTCGGCATAGTCAGTGCTTGAGCCGGAGCGTTGGAGAAGTTTTTTGCCCGCCTTCGGAAACATCTTTCCCCTTCCGATGATCTAGAGCTGCCGCGACTCCCCAAACTGCTGCTGGAGATGAGCGTCATGATCAGATGGGATAAGACGACCGAAGACGGCGCTACCCTGGCTCCGGCTGTTGAATATGTCCGAATGTCGACCGAGCATCAGAGATACTCCACCGACAACCAGCATGAAGCGATCCAGCGCTACGCGGATAAGCGCGGCTATGAGATCGTCAGAACTTTTGCTGACGAAGGCAAGAGCGGTTTACGCCTCGATGGTCGCGAAGCGCTAAAGGAACTGCTCCGTGAGGTTGAGAGCAAAACCGCCAACTTCGCAGCAATCCTGGTCTACGATGTCAGCCGCTGGGGACGCTTTCAGGATCCGGATGAGGCGGCCGCGATCGAGCTCAGGTGCAAAAAGGCCGGCATCGCAGTTCACTATTGCGCGGAGCAATTTGAGAATGACGGCAGCATCGGCTCATCTATCATCAAGACCGTCAAGCGCGCGATGGCGGGAGAATATAGCCGCGAACTTTCGGTCAAGGTGTTCGCGGGGCAGTCGAATCTGATTCGCCTCGGTTTTCGTCAAGGGGGTCCGGCGGGATTCGGACTTCGACGACGGCTGGTGGACCAGAGCGGGGTCCAAAAATTCGACCTTGGAAGAGGCGAACATAAAAGCCTCACTACGGACCGAGTCATCCTGGTTGCCGGTCCGCCTGAAGAAGTCGCGATCGTTCGCGACATATATCGTTGGTTCATTCAGGACCATCAGTCTGAAACCGAGATAGCCGAGAAGCTCAATCGCCAAGGTGTCTTGACGGACCTCTCGCGTCCCTGGACGCGTGGGACGGTGCACCAGCTTCTCATCAACGAAAAATATATCGGGAATAACGTGTGGGCGCGTAGGTCCTTCAAATTGAAACAGGCGCGGCGCGAGAATCTGCCGGAAGATTGGGTTCGATGCGACAGTGTTTTCGATGCGATCGTAGAGCCGACGCTCTTTGCCCAAGCGCAAGCGATCATTTCGGAGCGCTCCGCGCGGCTCACAAATGACGAAATGCTCGGCCGCCTGACCCGGCTCCTCCAAAGCCAGGGTAACCTTTCTGGCCTCATCATTGACGAATGCGAAGCGTGCCCATCCAGCAGCGCGTTTCGCAACCGGTTCGGCAGCCTGCTGCGTGCCTATACCCTGGTTGGTTTCTCGCCCATGCACGATTACCGCTATCTGGAGGTCAACCGAGCGCTTCGCCGCATGCATCCGGACGTGGTCGGCAGTGTGGTGAACGGAATGCGCGCCGCGGGCGGAAGGGTGCTTCAGGACAGCGGCAATGATCTCCTTTGGATCAACGGAGAGTTCACGGCTTCTGTGGTGATCGCCCGCTGCCGCCAGACGCCTGCAGGATCGCTTCGATGGCAGGTCCGGCTCGATCGAAGCCTTCGTCCCGACATCACGATCACCGTGCGCATGGATAGAAATAACGAACATCCGCTAGACTTCTACTTGCTGCCGAGGCTGGACGTCCGCGAGACCGTGGTTCGCCTTTGCGAGCATAACGGGGTCTGGTTGGATGGCTATCGCTTCACCTCCTTCGAGAAGCTTTACGAGCTAGCCCGAAGGGTGCTGCTGCGGAGGGCCGCATGATGGAGGCGACACCGGCGCAGCGGGTTGAGATGGTGCCGATCAACCGCGTGGTGGTGGTCAATCCACGCGTCCGCAATCCCCGGACGTTCAATGAGATCGTCGAGAGTATTGCGCTCGTCGGACTTAAGCGGCCGATCACCGTCACCCGCCGCCAGGAGGGCGAACATACCCTCTACGACCTCGTCTGCGGCCAAGGGCGCCTCGAAGCGTGCAAAAGTCTCGGCTTTGAAGAGGTGCCCGCGCTGATCGTCAGTGCCGATCAAGAGGATTGCCTCGTCTCGAGCCTGGTAGAGAATTGCGCGAGACGCCATCACCGCGCCGTAGACCTCCTCCAGGATATCGCGGCGATGGGACAGCGCGGATATTCAAACGGGGAGATCGCCAACAAGACGGGTCTCTCCGGTGAATACGTAAACGGCGTGGTCCGGCTCCTCCAGAATGGGGAGAATCGCCTGCTGCGCGCCGTGGAGTCCGGATCGATACCGATCACAGTGGCGGTGCAGATCGCCGATGCCGATGAAACCGAGGTCCAAGGAGCGTTGCAAGCCGCCTATGAACAGAATCTGCTCAAGGGTCGGAAGCTCGCGGCGGCGCGCAGGCTGGTCGAAATCCGCCGCCGGCGGGGCAGCGGGTACAAGGGCGAGAACCGGTCGCGCCGCCGCGTGTCCACGCAGGCGTTGGTCAAAGCCTATGAAGAGGACTCGCAACGGAAGCAGGATCTTATCAGGAGGTCTGAACTTGCGAAGGCACGCCTGAACTTAATCACCGAAGCAATAAGAAGTCTTATGGATGATGACGCGTTTTTTGCCATATTGGAAGAGGAGGACCTGATCACCGTGCCGGCCAATTTGGCCGCTCGCATCCCCGAACTCATGGGGGCTTCCGAATGAAAAAGTACCCGAAGCTGGCTTTCGAAACCGCCAGCCTCCGCATACCGATATCCCAGATCGTCCCGCTTCGGGCGGTACCTGATGAAATAAAGAAGTCTGTCAAATATGCACAGATCGTCGCGTCGATCAACGAGGTAGGAATCATCGAGCCGCCGGTCGTGATCAGAGACTCGAGCGAGCCGAATTTCTATCATCTTCTCGACGGGCACTTAAGGATCGAAGCTCTGAGGGACCAAGGTGTTAGTGCTGTCATATGCCTGATCTCGACCGAGGATGAAGCCTATACCTATAATAAGCGCGTCAACCGCCTCGCGACCATTCAGGAGCATCAGATGATCAACGTCGCGCTTGACCGTGGCGTTTCGGAGGAGCGACTGGCCAGAGCACTGAACATAAACATCAAGGCTATTCGGAGTCGCCGACAGTTGCTGGAGGGGATATCTGCGGAAGTTGCGACGCTGCTCCAAGACAAGCACGTGGCGATCCAGGCCTTTCGTGAGCTACGCCGCCTCCGGCCCGAGCGTCAGCTAGAGGCCGCGCAGCTCATGGTTGCGATGAACCGTTACAATTGCAGTTATGCGCGATCTTTGGTCGCCGCGACGCCTGAAAATCTCCTGACAAAGCCCAAAAGAACCAAGGCGCTGATGGGCCTGACCGCGGACCAGATAGCCCTAATGGAGGAAGAATCCGCAAAGCTGCAGCGGCATTTCAAGCTCATCGAGAAAGATTATGGCGCCGATCACCTGGATTTGGTGCTGGCGAGCGGTTATGTTGAGCGGCTCCTCTCGAATGCTCGCGTGGTCGGCTACCTCGCCCAGTGCCACCCTGAAATATTGACGGAGTTCCAAAAACTGCAACGCCAGCTGCGCAGCACCTAACAGCGCGATTGAGATGCCATGCAGCGCTTGCACAGCCATGTGCGCGGCGCTCGACGCTATGGACCCGCTGGCAAGGGGGCGTTCGAGCCGGTCCGGCTGCCCGGGGCCGGATAACCGTAGATCGCCGACGGATCCGGCCTCAAGATTCATGAAGTAGAGCAGCGTTTCGCCGATGCCTTGCTCTAACTCTGGGGCCATCTCGGCGGGGCAGACCGGCTATGAATCACCTCAATGGCGCATATTCCGCTTGGCAAGTGGTAGGCGACAGGCGAGTCTCACCTGAGATGAAGACGAGCCTCGACCATCTGCCCGCGTCCAAGCAGCGTGACCTGGAGCGTGTCATCCAGATCATCTTCGAGGAGTTTGCCGACGCGCTTGCGGTGTCGACATCGGAGTGGAAGAAGCGCGGGCGGATCGACAAGATCATCCTCTACGGCAGCTATGCGCGCGGCGGCTGGGTCGATGAACCCCACACTGCCAAGGGCTATCAGTCGGACTTCGATCTGCTGATCATCGTCAGCGACAAGCGCCTGACCGAGCGCGCGGCTTACTGGTCAAAACTCGACGAGCGGCTGATCCGCGAGTTCGCGATCACCAAGACGATCCATGTTCCCGTCAACTACATTCTGCACACGCTGCAGGAGGTGAATGACGGGCTGGCGCATGGCCGCTACTTCTTCATGGACGTGAAGCGCGAGGGTGTGGTCGTCTATCAGGCCGACGACACCGAGCTGCACGAGCCCAAGCCGAAGACGCCCGCGCAGGCGCTTAAAATGGCTAAGGGATACTTTGAGGAATGGTTTCCTCAGGCCCTCGCCTTCTTCAAAATGTATCAAACCGGGGTGGAGTCAGGCACACCAAAACAGGCTGCCTTCGTTCTCCATCAGTCGGCGGAAAGCCTGTATCACTGCGCCCTGCTTGTCTGCACGTTCTATACGCCGCACGTCCATAATCTGGCGTTTCTCCGCAGCCAGGCCGAGCTGATCGACCGACGCTTGATCGATGCGTGGCCGCGCGAAAATCGACGCGAACGCGCCATGTTCGAGAAGCTCAAAGAGGCTTATGTGAAGGCTCGTTACTCATCGCACTATAAGATCAGCGCCGAGGAGTTGGCGTGGCTCGGCGAGCGTGTCGAGGAACTAGGCCGCGTGGTGATGACACTGTGTAACGAGCGTATCGCAGAGCTTGAGAAAGCGGGCTAAGCGGCCTCTTTGACGTCCCATAATTGTGGCTGACCGGCGTCAATTTCGTCGGTTGTGGGTAACAGCGCCTGGCTTCCGGAAGCCAGGCTGACCCACTCGATCCGCCAGTTCAACTCGACCTAGTAACCAGAACATTTAGGGGAACATGTGGAAGGCGGGAGAGTGGAGGGTGTAAGGCAAGTTAAAAGCGCTGCCTCCATGAGGCTGCGGAATTGGCGTCTGCACGTCATTTTTCTTGGAGGTATGACCCGGGCCTTGCCTCCATCGCGGCCGCGGCCGGCATATATTTCGCGCATTTCTGCGGCTTCTAGGCCGAGTCAAATGGAGGCCCTTGAAGCCCGGCCTTAGCAGTCCTCATCTGACGCTTTTCGGCGCGGGATGACGTCATGGCCGACGATGATTTCGAGCTTTGGCTAGGCCGGATCAGCGCGGACCGGCCGTTCGCACACCAGGTGCGCAAGGTGGTCAATCTGGCGGGCAAATCCGTCCGCAAATCGACCACCCGCGCACGGCGGTTCGACGGGAGCCGGATCGGCCGAGGTGCCGGCATCGGCCGGATGCTCAGCACCTCCGATCGCTTCGCCGGATTCCGCTCGCGTCGGGTGGTGGTGAAGGCGCGGTTCGTGAAGCTCGCCGGCAAGGGTGCGAAAGTTGCCGCCGCGCACATGCGCTATCTTCAGCGCGATGGCACGACGCGCGAGGGCGAGCGCGGCACGCTTTACGGCCCGACGACCGACGTCGCCGACGGCAAGGAATTCCTCGAACGCGGGTCGGGCGACCGCCAACAATTCCGCTTCATCGTCGCGCCTGAGGACGGTGCTCAATACGAAGATTTGAAGCCACTGGTGCGACGCTGGATGAGCCAGGCCGAGCATGACCTCGGCACCAAGCTCGACTGGGTCGCGGTCGACCATTTCAACACCGGCCATCCCCACAGCCACGTTCTGGTCCGTGGCGTCGATGATCGGGGCAAGGATCTGATCATCGCTCGGGAATATATCAGCCATGGCTTGGCCGGCCGTGCCGCCGAGCTGGTCAATCTCGACCTTGGTCCCCGCACTGATCAGGAGATTTTCGAAGCGCGCCAGCGCGAAATCGCGCAGGAGCGGTTCACGGGAGTCGATCGGCGGCTGTTGCTTGCTCGGGATGGCGACGGGTTGGTCTCATCCTGGCATAGCGACGGCATCGAGCAAAGCCTGCGCGCGTCGCGCCTCAGGACGCTGGCGCGCATGGGGCTTACGATGGAGGAGGGGCGGGGGCGTTACCGGCTGGCGGACGATCTGGAAGAGACGCTCCGCACGATGGGCCGGCGCCGCGACATCATCGCCGAGATGCATGATCAACTGAAGCTGCGCGCACCCGATGTCCCGCCGCAGGATTATGCGATCTACGATCCTACCGAAGGCAAGCCGCTGGTCGGGCGCGTCGTAGCGCGAGGACTCGCCGACGAGCATGCAGACCGGCATTACATGATCGTGGCCGCGACGGACGGCCTCAGCCACTATGTCGAACTCGGCAACTGGCCGCTGTCGGAGCTGCTCGACAGCCCCGAGATCGTGCGGGTCAATCCCGTGGTGCCGATGGTGCGGGATGTCGATCGCACGATCGCGGAGGTCGCCGCCGCCAATGGCGGCATCTATAGCATCGATAATCACCTTCGGTGTGACACCGCCGCCACCATTCGCTTTGCGGAAGCGCATGTGCGGCGCCTCGAAGCCATGCGGCGCGGCGGCGGGGAGGCCGAACGGCTGGCCGATGGCAGTTGGAAAGTCGCGGCCGATCACCTCGGTCGAGCCTTCGAGTTTGAACGGCGTGCGGCCGCCGCGCGCCCGGTCGAAATCGAGACGTTGTCGCAGCTGAAGATTGACCAGCTACCCCGACACAACGGCGTGACGTGGCTCGACGAGCGGCAAGTGGCGAAGGAGCCTGAGCAGCTGGAGCGCGGCTTCGGCGCACAGGTCCGCCAAGCCATCGCGCTACGCCGGCAGTGGCTGATTGAGCAGGGCCTCGCCTGGCGCGAGGGCGACCTGGTCCACTTCCGCGCCGGCATGATGGGCGAACTGCGCCAGCGCGAATTGACGCAGGTTGCGGGCCAGCTGTCTGAGGAGTTGGGGCTCGACTATGCCGAGCACCGGGGAGGGGCGATCGAGGGTGTCTACCGAAAGGCCGTGCAGGTCGGCTCAGCCAAGTTCGCTGTGATCGAGAAATCGCGGGAATTCACGTTGGTGCTATGGCGCCCGGTGCTGGAAAAGCAGATCGGCCGCGCCGTGTCCGGCATCGATCGCGCTGGCACGATCAGCTGGACATTTGGACGGCAGCGCGCGGGTCCGGAAATCGGCGGGTTCTGAATGCACTCCATGTGTAGCTCAGTACCCCAGAAAGGCGCTGTTGCCAGGAACCGAAACAGCCGACCTTGTCTGCCATGCAGACGAGCAAGACCCGCCACCAATTCTACCTGCCCGACGACCTGTCGGCCAAGCTTGATGCGATGGCGGCGCAGCCAGGTTCGTCCAAGACCGCAATCCTGACCGATGCGCTGACCGCGTGGTTCGATCGTCGCGCGGGGCATGAGCTGGATCAGAGGTTCGGCGCCCGGCTCGATCGCCAGAGCCAGATCGCGGACCGCACCGAACAGAAGCTCAGCTTCCTTACAGAAGCGCTCGGGCTGTTCGTCCGACATCAGCTGACGCTCACCGCGCATCAGCCCGCATTCGACGCCGAGACCAATCGGCTGGGGCGGCTTCGCTACGACGAATTTATGAAGGTCGTCGGGCGGATGCTCACGCGCGGCGATGCCACGTCCCGCCTGTCTCACCGTCAATACCCAGAAATGGGTATCGACAAATGAAGGAGCCCCGCACGCGCAGCGGCAAAGCGGGCTCGGGTCGCGGCCTACCGCCGCTCAGTGTCAGGATTTCGGACGCGTCTCGGATGACCGGCATCGGTCGGAAGCTTTATGTGCTGATCAAGGATGGCGCAGTCGAGGTGGTTAAAGCCGACGCAATCACGCTCGTGCCAATGTCATCAATCCACGCGCGACTGGACCGAGGTCACCGGGGCGCAGCGGCTCCGGCGCAGTGCCATTGGCGCAAATGATCAATGCCATCGACAATGATCAGGCAGGACAGAAACTCCTTTGCACGGCGGAGGCGGCGTCCTTCTTGAAGGTACATCCCAACACCGTTCGAGCATGGGCCAATTCCGGCCGCATCCCGGGTTCGAAGATCGGGCGAGACTGGCGCTTCATCGAGGCTGACCTTGTGGCCGCGACCCGGCAGGCGTATTTTAGGACCGCACGAATGCAGCCGAGTGCCTTTCCAAAGGAGGCAATATGGCACTCTGGAAACGTGCAGGAATCTATTACGTCAAGCTCACAGCGCCAGACGGAACGCTCCTTAGACGCTCTACTGGAACGACCGACCAGACGAAGGCCGAAGAATATCACGACAAGCTGAAGGCCGAGCTGTGGGACCTTGCCAGACTGAAGCGGAAGCCGAAGCGGACCTGGGACGAAGCGGCTTTACGGTGGCTGAAGGAGATGGCGCACAAGAAGTCCTACCGGGGCGATGTGCAACGGATCCGTTGGTTCACCTCGCATCTACGCGGCAAGAGATTGGACCAGGTGAGCAGAGACATGATCGACAGGATCGTCTCCCGCCAACTCGCCCGTCGCAGTGACCGCACCAAGGATCTCTACGTGGCGCTGATCCGCGCCATTTTCCGGAAGGCGATGCGAGACTGGGAGTGGCTGGAGCATATCCCGGCGTTCAAGACCTACGCGAAGGGCGGCAAGGTGCGGGTCAGGTATCTGACTCACGATCAAGCCAAAGACCTTCTCGAACGTCTACCGGCTCACCAGCGCGAGGTGGTCACTTTCGCGCTGGCCACCGGCCTGCGTCAGGGCAACATTCTCGGTCTTACCTGGGATAGGGTCGACCTGACCCGTCGCGTGGTGACAATCGAGCATGGCGACACCAAGAACGGGGATGCGCTTGGCGTGCCCCTGAACGAGGCGGCCCTGGGCGTGCTGGCGCGGCAGCGTGGCAAGAACCGCAAGTGGGTGTTCTGCTTTCGCGGCGACAGGCTGCGTAACGCGAATAACCGGGCTTGGCGGGCGGCATTGAAGGCATGCGGGATCGAGGATTTCCGCTGGCACGATCTGCGGCACACCTGGGCGAGCTGGCTCCGGCAGAATGACGTGCCTACCTGGGTGCTTCAGGAGCTGGGTGGCTGGAAATCTGAATCGATGGTGCGTCGTTATGCGCA
>Ga0157369_10011416_pt1 | contig 10088 bp, 8 predicted proteins | sample C25metaG_FD_113461 | JGI IMG/M metagenome (GOLD analysis project Ga0157369, IMG submission 113461) | Corn rhizosphere microbial communities from Kellogg Biological Station, Michigan, USA - C2-5 metaG | ecosystem: Host-associated > Plants > Roots > Rhizosphere > Soil | place: USA: Michigan...
CAAGAAGCAGCAGGCTGCCGACGCTCTCAAATACACCGCGACCGATGTTCAGCGGCTGGGCTGCGTCGACGATGTGCTGCCGGAGCCCGAGGGTGGAACGCAGAACGATCCTGCCGCCGCCATGGCGATGGTTGACAAGAGGCTTCAATATCATCTTGCGGCTCTTCGCGGCTTGCCCATCGACGAGTTGCTCGAAGAGCGGTATCGCAAGTTCCGCAACATCGCGCAGTTCTATACCACCGCCTCGTAGCGGACGCAGCACAGGGAGCAGGTATTGTTGAAGGCGTTTGGCTCAACACCGTCAACCCGTTCGGATCGTCCACTGCAAATTGCGCTCTTCCTGATCTCGGTCGTGTGGTTCTTTATCTCGCAGTCGCTGGCGGGGCGCGCCGCTACCGGGCTGTCCGTGCGCTTTGGTCTCAGCGACCAGCGCCCTTTGCTGTCCGTGCTCTTCCTGCTTTTTCTGCTGGCGTTGGGCTTCAGCTTTCTGCAATCGCTGGCAGAGCGAAACGCGTCCCTGCAGGAGGTGCTGGGATTGCCGGAACGGCCGACGGCAGGGCGGGAGTGGGTGATCGGCGCGGCGCTGGGATGGGGACTGGTGGTGCTTGCAGTGCTGCCGATGGCGCTGGGCGGAACGCTGCATGTTGAGTTCTGGTGGTCGCTGCGCTCGTTCGGGCTGCTGGTGCTGTACCTGGCGACGCTGGCGGTGAGCGCGCTGGTCGAAGAGATCGCGTTTCGCGGCTATCCGTTTCGCCGCCTGATCAAGGCGATGGGGCCGACGGGGGCGACCGTGGTGATGTCGTTGTTCTTTGGGCTGCTTCATGCCTTCAACCCGGACGCGACGTGGATCAGCGTGTTGATCACTATGTTTGCCGGGGTGCTGCTCTCGCTGGCGTGGCTGCGCACGCATGGCCTGTGGCTGGGCTGGGGACTGCACTTTGCCTGGAATGCGAGCATGGGCGTCCTCTTTGGCCTGCCGGTGAGCGGCATCGTCGACTTCTCCAGTGTTGTCCAGACCCGCGCCATTGGAGCCCATTGGCTGACCGGCGGGTACTATGGCCCGGAGGGAGCCCTGCTGACGCTGCCGGTGCTGGTGGCGGGCATCGTCGTTCTGGTCCTGGTCACCAGCGACTATGCGTGGCAGTACACGCATAAGCCGATCGTCGCCGCGGGATATCCAATGGACGCGCCGCCGCCCGAGGCGCACACGGCCATGGAGCAGAATGCGAAGCCGGTATCGCTGGTGCAGATTCTGCCGACGCCGCCGGATCGTTCGATCGATAAACCTGAACAATAGTTTTTGAACCACAGAAGGGCATGACGATGGAGCTTGACTGGAGCCGCGGAGAGCTTGCCGAAGGGCTGCGCTGCTACTGCGCGGAGGAGTTCTTTCTGGCTCACGAGCATTGGGAGCTTGTCTGGTTAAGACTGCCGGAGCCGGAGAAGACCTTTCTGCAGGCGTTGATTCAGGTGGCCGCCGCATTTCATCATCTTCAGCGCGGCAATCGACCAGGGGCTGAGTCACTGCTGCGGCACGCGCAGAGACGCATGGAGCCTCTGCCGGATGTCTTCGGCGGCATCGCAGTCGAGCCGTTGCGCAGGCAGATTGAGGAGCGGCTGTCGGCGCTCGAAGCGCGCGAGATACAGTTGGAGCGCCTGATATTTCCGCAGATTCAGCCGGTCGGGACGCGATCGATCGATGGAGGCATTCCGGCTAAACGCGCTTAGGGAAGGTCTGATTAAGTCTGCGAGGATGCCCTCAGCGGCTAAATCCGCGTTGCAGACAGGTTGCTTACGGCACGGCTGAAGCTGTGCCCTTAACGGAACCGGACTTATTCAGAAGTTCCTTAGGAGCGAGCGGGCTATTTTGTGTAGTGCTTGAGAGCGCGGATATCGGGAATGGTGATCACTCTTCCGTTGATCGCGATCAGGCCATCGTGCTGCAACCGGGCGAGAGCGCGGGAGACGACGTCGCGAACGGAGCCGATACGGGTGGCGATCTGATGGTTCGACAACGAGAGCGGAAATGAGGTCGCGCCGCTGGCGGGCGCTCCCGCGTCCTGCGCCTCGGAGAGAAGGAGAAGCGCCAGCCGCTGGCCGACCTCGCGGAAGGACAGGATCTCGACCATCTCGGCGTGTCTCCGCACCCTGGCGGACATCAGTTTCAGCGTCTTGAACATGAAGACGGGATGTTCGAGGCAGAACTCGCACATGTCGCGCTTGGCGATAAAGAGCACGGTGGAATCTTCTTCGGCCACGACGGAGGCGGGGTAGGGGCCGTCGTCGAAGACCGGGACCTCGGCGATAACGGCTCCTGCTATATCAACGTGCATCACATGCTCACGACCCTCCGCGTTGTTCCTGAAGGCGCGCACCTTGCCGTCGACGATGACAAAGAGTCCCTTCGCCTCCTCGCCCGCGAGGAAGAGCATCTCTCCTTTTTTGAACTGGAGCTTGATGACCTGTCTCTCCAGTTGCGAGAGTTCGTTTGCATTCAGGTCCCCGAACAGCACCGTGTTTTTCAGCGCGGTGGTCTTTTCCGTTTCCATTGCACCTCCGTGGACAATCTGGTCCTACGACTGATGTCATATCTCCATGGTTGATCGTAGCGTAGATTCTGGGGCAGAAACGTGGATTTGAAATCGTGTGCAGGAGGCGGCAATGCAAAAGTACAATTTGCATGAATTGATTGAGTACAACGACAGCAGGTTCAACCCCAAGGTACTGGTGAACGAACCGGGATATCGCATGGTGTTGCTCAATCTGCGCAAGGGCCAGTCGGTTCCCGAGCACGCGAACCAGGCCGTGGTCACGGTTTATGCGATTACCGGCCACATTACCTTCTATGAGAACGGGGACCCTATCGATCTGCGCGCGGGAGAGGTTGTGCGCGTCGCCGCCGGTGCTCAGCACCATCTTGAAGCGCACGAGGATTCAGCCCTGTATGTCCTTGCAGCCGGTCAGAGCGCGGCGCAGCCGGCCGCATCTCCCGCATCTGCGTCGTCTCCCGAGGAACTGGATCTGCGCGAGGTGCCGCGTCCGCTGCGCCACTCGCTCGTGTTTCAGAAGCTGGACGCGTTGCCGACCGGCGGTTCGTTTATCGTCGTCAACGATCACGATCCAGTGCCTTTAAGTATGCAAATTGATAGTATGAGACCAGGACAGGCTGCTTGGGAGTACATTAAACGTGGACCGGAAATTTTCCGCATCCGTATCCGTCGGGTAGCCCCCGCCGCTTCGGACGTTTCTGCTCCGGCACAGCCTCAAGCTGCCGCGAAGATCGGCAATGTATAAGAACGCATCTGCGTTCCAAGAACGAAGGAGACAGAGATCGCAATGGCCACCGCTTCCACAGACCTCTCAGCGCTGCCGCAACGGAACTACCTGAACAACGAATACGGCCTCAAATCGTGGCTGCTGACCCTGGACCACAAGCGTATCGCGATCCTTTATCTCATCTCCACCAGCTTCTTCTTCGTGATTGGCGGCACGATGGCGGCGCTGATCCGGCTGAACCTGCTGACGCCGGGCGGCGAGCTTGTCTCCGCCGACACGTTCAATAAGCTGTTCTCAATCCACGGCATCATCATGGTGTTCTTCTTCCTGGTGCCGGTCGCTCCAGCGGTCTTTGGGAACTTTCTCATCCCGCTGATGATCGGTGCCAAGGACGTGGCATTCCCCAAGCTCAACCTGACGAGCTGGTACCTGTTCATGGCAGGCGGCTCACTCGAGCTGTACATGATCATATTCGGCGGCGTGGACACGGGGTGGACGTTCACAACTCCGCTCAGCACCCACTACGTGAATACCCATGTGATTGCCGCCGCGATGGGGATCTTCGTGGCCGGGTTCTCCTCCATTCTGACGGGCCTCAATTTCATCGTCACCATCCATCGGATGCGCGCGCCGGGCATGACGTGGTTCCGGCTGCCCCTCTTTATCTGGTCTTACTATGCGACGTCGATCATCTTCGTGCTGGCCACGCCGGTCGTCGCCATCTCGATGGTGCTGATCGCGCTGGAGCGGTTCAGCGGCATCGGGATCTTCGATCCTCAGAAGGGCGGTGATCCGCTCCTCTTCCAGCATCTGTTCTGGTTCTACTCCCATCCCGCCGTGTACGTCATGATTCTTCCCGGAATGGGGATCATCTCCGAGGTGATGGCGTGCTTCTGCCGTAAGCGGGTCTTCGGCTATACGGCCGTGGCCTTCTCCTCGGTGAGCATCGCGGTGTTCAGCTTCTTCGTCTGGGCGCACCACATGTTCATCATGGGCATCTCCAACTACTCCGCGCTGGTGTTCTCCATCTTCAGCATGATGGTCGCGGTGCCCTCGGCGATCAAGGTCTTCAACTGGACCGCAACCATGTACAAGGGGTCGATCAGCTTCGACACCCCAATGCTCTATGCGCTGGGCTTCATTGGCCTGTTCGCGTCCGGCGGCATGACCGGGATCTTCCTGGCCGCGCTGGGTATGGATATCCATCTGACAGAGACGTACTTCGTCATCGCGCACTTCCATTACGTGATGGTTGGAGGAATGGTGAGCGCCATTATGGCCGGGTTGCACTTCTGGTGGCCAAAGATCACCGGAAGGATGTATCCCGAATCGATGGGGAAACTGGCCGCCTCGACGCTGTTTATTGGCTTCAACCTGACCTTCTTCCCGCAGTACATTCTTGGCTACCTCGGTATGCCTCGGCGCTACCACTCCTATCCGCCTGAGTTCCAGGTGCTGAACGTTCTGTCGACGGCGGGCGCTTCCATCCTCGCCATCGGATACCTGCTCCCGGCGGTCTATCTGATCTGGTCGATCAAGTACGGCAAGATCGCGGGACCGAATCCCTGGCGCGCTGCCGGTCTGGAGTGGCAGGTTCAGTCGCCTCCGCTGGCGGAGAACTTCATCGACGTTCCGGTCGTCACGGAAGAGGCTTATGCCTATGCCAAGATCGACGGCCAGGTTGAAGTGGCCCACTAGAGCAATTCTCCTGTGGTGTACAGGGAGGCTTCGGAGGCGTGCCGTTTTCTCTCAAGGAAAACGGCACGCCTCAAAGTTTCCCGCTTCACGGTAACCGGAGAAGTGCTCGGGTCGTGCAGGAACAGAGAGGCTGAATGAGTACGCCGCTACAGGTACTGGACAACAAAAACACCCAGCGCATAGCGATGGAAAGGCAGAGCCAGTGGCTAGTCTCTGCCTTCATCGTTACCGGCGTCTTTTTCATGCTGCTGCCGGGGACGTTTCTAGGTGTCTGGAACCTGCTGGATATCTCGGAGGCGCATCTTTCGTCGGCGCTTCCGCAGGCATGGCTGCAAGCCCATGGGCAGGCGCAGATCTTCGGCTGGATCGGCTCATTCATCATCGGCATCGGGCTCTACTCGCTGACCAAGACGCAGAGCACGATGATCTTCCCCACGCGGATGGGGTGGTCGGCGTGGACGCTCTGGACGCTGGGCATTGCACTGCGCTGGACCGCGGGCATTGTTCTGTGGCACTGGCGAATCCTGCTGCCGGTCTCGGGACTGCTCCAACTCGTAGCATTCCTTCTCTTCTTCTATGCTGTTCGCCGCCATGGGCCCAAGACGACCTCCTCGAAGCCGGAGCCGTGGATGCGCATGGTCGTGGCATCGACGATCTGCTTTCTTCTGACGCTGGCCGTCAACTTCGCCGTGCTGCTCCGGCAGGGGATTACGGGAGCTTCTCCGGCTCTGCCTCATGTCCTCGATCAGGTGTTTGTTGTGCTGGCGGTGTGGGGCATTATCGTGCCGACCATATGGGGGTTCAATGCTCGCTGGCTGCCCATCTTCGCGGGGCTCAGGCCGGTGAACGGCGATCGGCTTCTGTGGGCGTATAGTCTGAGTCTCATCGGTCTGGTCTTCACGTTTTTCGATCTCCTTGCCGTCGCTTCGGTCGCCTTCTTTTTCGCGGCTCTGCTGTCGATTGAAGCGCTTCATGTCTGGCAGCGCTCCATTCACCCGCCCAAGCTGCTGAATATCCATCCCAGCTTTCCGGTATTTGTGCGGCTCGCCTACGTCTGGCTGGTGATCTCCTGCGTGCTGGCGCTGCTGGCTGTCCCGTTCGACCACGCAGGCGGTCTATGGGGCGCAAGCCGTCATGCGCTGACAGTGGGCTTTGCCGCCGGGATGGTCTTCGTCATCGGCCCGCGGATTCTGCCGGCCTTCTGCGGCATGAAGATTTTGTGGAGCAAACGGCTCATGTTCTGGTCGCTGCTGCTGCTCTCGACCGGATGCTTTCTGCGCGTCAGCTCCGAGCCGCTGGCCTATGAGAATCTCTGGAAGCCTGCGTGGAAGGTTCTGCCGGTGTCTGCAATTATTGAACTGACAGCGGTAAGCCTGTTCGCGATCAATATCGTGGTCACGCTTATCCTGCCCGCCGCTCATCTGCGAACCGCGGAGAAGCCGTCCTTGCCGCAGAGAAAACCCGCCCAGGCCTGACCCCGACGAGGGCGAGGATTGCCGCCTTGCGCCCGCAATGCTATCCTTACTCAGACACTAAGATAAGAGTGAACTAGAAGATCAGGAGTATAAGAAATCTGTGTTGGCATCCGCTAAAAAGACAGACATCATTGCGAAGTTCCGCACGCACGACTCAGACACCGGCAGTCCCGAGGTTCAGATCGCGATCTTGAGCGAGCGCATCGGCGAGTTGACGGAACACTTCAAAACCCACAAGAAGGACCACGGTTCCCGCCGCGGACTTCTCATGCTCGTGAGCAAGCGTCGCGGTTTGCTCGACTACCTGAAGAAATGCGACGCTGACCGCTACCGGGACGTCATCGACAAGCTGGGAATCCGCAAGTAACGCATCGTCTCCGGAGACACCGTTCAAACTATGGAAGCATGCACGGCCCGCTCTCGTTCGGCTGCAACTTCTCGTGCAAGGTCAGGCAAGACCTTGCCGTGGGAGTCGCTGGCGATGAGCGGAGCCGGCGTCGCTTCGATAGCCGCTGATAGCGGACGGTCGTTGTCTCTGGAAAATTTATTACAGTGCAGCCTGCTGGCGGCTCGATAGCCGATCCCGCGAGGCTGCGCTTTTTCGCGCCCGCAAATGAAAACGGACGACGCGATCCATAAGTTTCACTGACAGATAAACGAGAGAAGAGGGCACCATGAAGCAGGACGTGACAGTTGAGCTTGCCGGCGGCAGGCAGATTAAATTTGAGACGGGGCGCATGGCCAAGCAGGCCTCCGGCGCGGCCCTTACGTCGAGCGGCGATAACGTAATTCTGGCAACCGCGGTTGCCTCGCCCGACCCCAAGGAAGGCATCGACTTCTTCCCCCTCACGGTTGAGTATCGCGAGTTCACCTACGCCGGCGGGCGTATTCCCGGCGGCTTTATCAAGCGCGAAGGCCGTCCCAGCGAGAAGGAGATTCTGACCAGCCGTCAGATCGATCGTCCCATTCGCCCCTTGTTCCCCGCGGCCTTCCGCAACGAGACTCAGGTGGTCGCGTTTGTTTACTCCGCCGACAAGGAAAACGATCCCGACGTGCTCGGCATCAACGGCGCGAGCTGCGCTCTGGCGTTGAGCGACATTCCCTTTCACGGACCGGTAGGCGCGGTGCGCATCGGGCTGGTGGACGATCAGTTCATCGTCAATCCCACCTATGCCGAGCGCGCCAAGAGCCTGATGAACATCATGGTCGTCGGCACCAAGGACGGCATCGTGATGATCGAATCCGGCTCGAAGGAAGTGGCCGAAGGTCGCGTCGTCGATGCCATCGAGTTCGCGCACGAGCAGATCAAAAAGATCTGCGCCGCGATTGAGGACCTGGTCAGCCGCGCCGGAAAGACAAAGCGCCTGGTCACTGCCGCCGAGATCGACCACGAGTATCTCAACGGCTTGACCGCAAAGGTCGGCGACAAGTTGAAGGACGCGCTCGACACCCAGAAGCATCCCAAGTTCGAGAGCTATGCGCTGGTCAAGGAGATCAAGGACGAACTGAAGCGCGATCTGCCGGAAGGCGATGCGGCGGAGGCGAAGAAGCTCAGCAAGTATTACGAGCTGCTGCGCGAGAATATCTTCCGCGAGCAGGTACTCAAGGAGCGTATCCGCCCCGATCATCGCGCGTTCGATCAGATTCGGCAGGTCACGGTCGAGGTTGGCGTTCTTCCCCGCGTTCACGGCTCGGCGTTGTTCACGCGTGGCGAGACGCAGGCGCTGGTCAGCGCGACGCTGGGCACGACCGACGACGCGCAGCGTCTTGAAAGCTATGAGGGCGAGCAGAAGCGGCGCTTCATGCTGCACTACAACTTCCCGCCGTTCTCGGTTGGCGAAGTGGGCCGCATGACCGGCGTCGGCCGTCGCGAGATCGGCCACGGCGCGCTTGCGTCGCGGGCCATTGAGGCTGTCCTGCCGGGCGAAGACGAGTCGCCGTACACACTGCGCGTCGTCTCGGACATTCTGGAATCGAACGGTTCTTCTTCGATGGCGACGGTCTGCGGCGCATCGCTTGCGCTGATGCAGGCCGGCATCCCCATCAAGGGCTCGGTTGCGGGCGTGGCGATGGGCCTGGTCAAAGAGAATGAGAACTACGCAATCCTGACCGATATTGCCGGTGCCGAAGACCACTACGGCGACATGGACTTCAAGGTCGCCGGAACACGCAACGGCATCACCGCGCTGCAGATGGACATCAAGATCATGGGCATTACGCCGCAGATCATGCGCGAGGCCTTGGAGCAGGCGCGCCGCGGGCGGCTCTCGCTGCTGGACTCGATGGATGCCGTCATCTCAGGTGCGAAGGCGGAGAAGTCGCAGTTCGCTCCTCGCATCCACACGATTCAGATTCCCACCGACAAGATCCGCGATCTGATCGGACCCGGCGGCAAGGTCATCCGCGGCATCGTCGAGGCCACCGGCGTCAAGATCGATGTGGACGATACCGGCAGGGTCAACGTGGCTTCGAGCGACGCCGATGGTCTGGCTCGCGCGATCCAGATGATCAGCGATATCACCGCTGTTCCCGAGGTCGGCAAGACGTATCTCGGCAAGGTGGTTCGCCTGGCCGAGTTCGGCGCGTTCGTCGAGATCTTTCCCGGCACCGACGGTCTTCTCCACGTCTCCGAGATCGCGGAGCATCGTGTCAAGGAGGTCAAGGACGAGCTTCGCGAAGGCGATCAGATTCTGGTCAAGGTGCTCTCCATCGAGGGCAACCGCATCAAGCTCTCGCGCAAGGCGGTCCTCCGCGAACAGCGCGCCAAGCTGGGACTGCCGGAACCCGGGCAAGTCGGCATCGACGGACCGAATCCTCCGGCGGACGCTCGTTCTCGTGCGGCGGCTTCGGAAGAGAACGACGACGACGATGAGGATGGAGACGACTTCGACGACAATGAGAGTGAGGAATCGGACGATGAGCCGAACTTCAACCGTGCGGACGGTGCTCCTGCGACCGCCGGTTCAGGCGCTCCTGCGGGTCCCGGCGGCCAGCGTCGTCCCGGCGGCAGGCGTCGCCGCGGCGGACGCCGTGGCGGTTCGGGTGGCGGCGCTCCTCGTAACGGCGGTAATGGCAACCAGTAATTGTTGTGGAACACGATCGGAGAGGCCGCGCTATCAGCGCGGCCTCTCTGCTTTTGTTCCATCTGCCGATCTATTTCGATCTTGAGGTTCCAGCTGATGCTGCTCGGAGGACGATCGCACGAACGATGGACGATATGGGCTGGCTTTGCGGCGTTGTGCGTGCTGGTGTCGAGTTCCTGGCTGCTGCCCTTCGAAGCGAATGACGGACCTTGGTCGCTGGTGAAGCAAAGCTGCTTCTACGGAGTGGTCGGGCTTGTTGTTGCCCTCGTTGGCAGCTACCGTTCTCTTTGGAGCAGGCTGCAAAGAAACGCGGCTGCGCGGCTGCGATTGGCCGGGGCGAGCGTCATGCTATTCGGCGTGCCTGCCGTGGTACGAACCTGGACGCAGCATGGCGTGTCCGATGTTGATCAGGCGGCGCTCTTTGGGCTGGTTCCGTTCGTCGTTGTGGTCGCCGCGATGGGACGCGAGCCCCTTGCCGGGGAGGAATTTGCGGTCAGGCGATTCTTCGCGCCTGCGCTGGCGGCCTTTTGCGGCGTGCTTCTGGCGCTCTCTTTCG
>Ga0157369_10011417_pt1 | contig 10088 bp, 13 predicted proteins | sample C25metaG_FD_113461 | JGI IMG/M metagenome (GOLD analysis project Ga0157369, IMG submission 113461) | Corn rhizosphere microbial communities from Kellogg Biological Station, Michigan, USA - C2-5 metaG | ecosystem: Host-associated > Plants > Roots > Rhizosphere > Soil | place: USA: Michigan...
CGGCCTACTGGCGTATATGGGTGTGTGCTATGTGATGATGATCACAACATAGATGTATTGACAATGCGGTGGTTTATTGCTCTCTACCTAGGTGATTGTAACAATGTCGTAACAGAGCATGACAAGAGCGGTCCGGAGCTACAGAAATTATCGATTTCCCCATGCCTCCGGACCGCTCTTGTCAAGCTCTGTTACGACATTGTTACAATCACCTAGGTAGAGAGCAATAAACCACCGCATTGTCAATACATCTATGTTGTGATCATCATCACATAGCACACACCCATATACGCCAGTAGGCCGGTCACCATATGGCGCCGGCCTGTCCTGGTTGCTGCTTATGTCCATGTTTCGGATAATCGTCCTAGGTTATGACGAGATAATGACGTCGCCATCGAAGTCTATTCTTATATCGTCATTATCATTGAGTGGAAGTAGACTACCGTCGTCGTTGTATGCCCATACTATTGCATTTGGCGGCATGTTTGACAGGACAGCTATAAGCTCCACTACTTTCACTTCTTCACACCTTTCATTCCATCCCACACTGGCGCCTCATATCCGCAGACGCATTTTTGAATCAGGATTATGGTGTCCGATCCTTTGCTGGTGGGTGGGAAGTTGTGTGCGCATTCCGGGGCGTGTGAGGTTATGCGTGTGGCGTGCATTGTGCGTCCTTAGTTGTCGTGGTTGGTGTTGTCGTCCCGATACAACGCTGCGATGCGTACTGCTTCATCATACCGTCGTCTCATTCGGGGTGATGCGAGGAGTGGTCCGGGGTATTTGAGGAGTTCGCGGCATTCGTTGAGTTCGAGGAGTGCGGCGCGGCGGCCGGTGCTGCGGTGTGGGCCGGTGAGGGGGTGTTCGGAGGGGAGTATTTCACGTTCCTTGACTCGCATGTCAGTTCATCTCCTTGCGGTGTTTGGGGCCGGTGTAGGGGCCGGTGAGGAGGGTGTAGAGGCCGGTGGTGGTGATGGTGGAGAGGAGCGCTGAGAAGAGCAGGATGCCGGTCATTTTATTTACCTGCCTTGAGGTCTGCGGCGATGCAACGCTCAATTTCGGCGGCTTGTGCTGGGGTGAGGTTGTTGGCATCAAGTTCGAGTTCAGAGATGTTGAAGTCGACGCGTGACGCTGATTCCCAGTTGGGGATGTTGAATGTTGCGGCGATTTGAGCGACTAACGTTCCGTAGTTCATTGTGTGTTCCTTTGGGTTGTTGTGGCGTCCCTTGCTGATGAATCAATTATGCCATATCCAAGTGAAAAACTACAACACCAAATAGCTAATAAATGAGAAATTTTTCAGCCGAGCATAATGCGCTAAACCCCTCTCCACCACGGTCGGCTGATTTCCGAAAATAAACCACAATTCACCCAAAACAACCAAAGGGTTGACCGCCCAATAATTCGGCGGTTCCCTGTGGAAATGGTGTGGGCAAAACGCAGCACCCGCCGGCCCGGGGGTTTCCTGGGCGGGCGGGTGCTGCGGCGGACTTTCCTAGTAGGTGATGACGCGTGCGATGGCGTCCGCTTCGAGGGCGTACCCCCTGTCGTTTTCGTGGACGGTGTCGGTCATGAGGTTCGCTGCGGTGGCTGCGGGGTTGTCGCCGATGAGGGAGTTGAAGTCCAACAGGGGCAGGTCGAGGCTGTCGGCTATGTCGTAGAGCCGGACGCGTTTGGCGTCGTAGCCGCCGGCCGATCCGACGCCGCCGAAACCGATAAGCAGGGTGGGGATGGACAGGTTTTTGACGTTGGTGATGAACGATGTGATGTCGTCCAGGGTTGAGGTGTTGGTGTTGGTGCCGATGTTGATGATTGCCGCGTCAGGTTTGAGCGGGGTGAGGTTGGAGTTGTTCACGGAGAACGCAGCCGAGTAGACGCGGGACCAGTCCGTTGCGTACAACCATTCGGCGGCGCTGGATGATGGGCGTCCGGCGTTGCTGATGGTGAGCCCTGTCGTGTACGTCGGTTCGATTCCCAGGATTGATGTTGCCGACGTGCCGGACAGGACGATGGTGTGGACCGCGTCAGTCAGTCCGGTGTAGGTGGCTACCTTCCAAGTCGATCCTGAGGTGACGGTGAACGCTGTCTGCGCTACGCCGTCAACGGTGACGTTGACGGTCCCGCCGGCCGATATGTAGGCGAACAGTTTGAAACCGGTGAAGTTGGTGAGGCTGGTGAAGGTGACTGACCAGTTCCCGGCGGGCGCGCTGAAATAGTTTTGGCTGGTCCCGCCAATGTCCACGACACCGCCGGTGCGTGCGCTCCATCGGGTATCCCAGGTGTTGCCGTAGATCAGACCCGGCTTGGCGCCCATAATGTCGGCGAGCTGGCCGGGAACACTGTTGGTAGCCACCTGGGGCTGTGAGGACCCGCTGCCGGCCGTTTTGGAGTCACCGGCGACGACAATACGCTTCCGGGTACCCTCCCTTGCCTGCCGGACAATCGAACGGATGGACCGCAGGGTTGGTGATTCACCGTTGTACAGGTGCAGCGACGGGTTCCAGGTTTTCACCCGCGCCCCGCCACCGATGTACGCCGGCGGGGTTGGTTTGGTGACCAGCGACGGGGTCGCCCAGTTCTGGGCGGCATAGGTTGTCCCGGACGTGAACGCTGAAACCGCTGAGACGATGACACCGGAAGGGTTGACGACTTTATCCCCGGACGCGTAAACGGTTGAGGGCTTCCACTTGGGGACAATGTCCGCCTTGTCCGCTTTAGCGCTCAACGCCGCCAGGGTAAGGTGTGGTGGCAGTTGCGCGTCGGGGAGCCGTTCGGCGGCGCGCTGCTTGGGTCGGCGGGGTACGGTGCCGTAGGTCATGACTGTGCTCCTTGGAATAGTTTGCCGAGTTCGGTGTAGACGTCTTTGGCGATGCCTGCCGCGTTGATCTGCGCGGCCAGGGTGGCGGGGTTGGTGTTGATCAGGTGGGCGGTGTTTTCAACGATGTGGTTGTTGTTGGACCGGTATTCGGCGAGGAGTTGCCCGAGGTTCATTTTGCCGGTGGGCCCGCCGGTTTCGTCGACGGTGAAGTCGAGGACGGCGCGGGCAATGTCGGTTTTGTCCTGGTCGGTGAGTGCCATGTCGGTGTCCGTTTCTGCTGATTCGTAGGCGAGGGCTGGTTCGATGATGCGGACGTTGGAAATATCCTCCGACCAGCCTAAATAGGTGAGGGGGTAGTAGGTGGCGTACGCGTCGAACAGGTCCCGCATGTCGGGGTGGTGCGTGGGTGTGGTGCTGGTGGGGTGGGTGGTGCTGTAGATACTGCCGTCGGGCGCCCTGAGGGCAACGTGCCCTTCGGGGACACCGCGGACGGCGAACCAGACAGGCACCCAACAATCGGGGAAGTCCCAGTCGGTGTGCTTGTAGTCGGCGTTGGCCCAGCCGGCGGTCGCGGTCGGCTCCACAATGGGCGCACCGAACGCTTGCCGGACGTACTGCAAACACCACCCAGGCTGGCAGGGTATGTCCGGGTTGGGGGTAACGAGTTGCCGGTAGGTCATGCGTTCTCCCTTACAGGGTCGCGTTCGGGTTTGGCAGGGATTTTGTGTTCGGGGACGCCGAGCTGGGCGAGCATGTACGCGAGCCGGCCTCCCCATTCTTCGATGCGGCGGCGGAATTCTGCTTCCCGGTCGGCGCGTGCTTCGGCGAATTTGGCCCGTCCGAGGAGGGTACGGTTTTCCTGCCGCTCCTCTTTGGCGCGGTTGCTGCGGTGCGCTTTGATGCCGTCGACGATCATGGGAATGATTTTGGCGCCGCCCAACGCTGCGATGACAGCGGTGATTACCCCCACGATTTCGGCGCTGACGGTCATCTTGTCGGGTCCAGATATGCCCAGTCAATACGGCGGTACCGTTTGAACACGTCGCACAGCACGGCGCTGAGGAGGGCGATGACAAGCCAGATCGCCGAGTTGTGGGTGGTGAACGCGAAATACAGGGCCGGTGGCATGAGCATGAGCCAGCCGACGCCGGTGATGATCAGGGCGACGCATTCGAGCCACCACATGCCGAACACCACAGCCACTACACCTGTAGTGCCGCCGGCGGCGAGGAACACCCCGACGGCGATAATAATCCACGGCCCGACAGTGGTTGACGTGAACAGCGGGGTCATGGCGCCGATCGCTGCGGCGATGCCGGCGGCGGCGGCGATCCCGTACAGGATGACCTGGGCGGTGTTGATACCGCGCGGTTCACTGATCAGTTTCACAGCCTTCTGCACACCGCTCATGCTTCATGCCTGCCGTTGCTGAGGAGGACGTTGACGGCGGGCCGTGGTTTGACGAGCCAGCCGGCGAGGATGACGAACAGGACGGCGAGGGCGCCCTGTATTTCGGTGGGGACCTGGACGCCGAGGAGGGTTTCGAGGAGCCAGGAAATAACGGCGGACAGGGCTGCACCCCCGCCGGCTGCCGTCGTGACAGGTCCTATGGTTCTAGCGGGGGTGGTGTCCATGAGCGCTCCCAGTTAGCGTTTGAATATTTCTATGAATGCGTTACGCGATTTTGCTGTATCAAAATAGGTGTTGCCGTTACGGAATGCAGTCCTGAGAGATTGCATTACCTTGTCTGAATAGGATAGCAACGTTTTGGTGTCGTCCATCTTTTCCGCCAACACCGTGAAAAGGATTTCCTGCCGGGGACGTTTTTCCTGGACATAATATTTCCCGGCCAACCAGTCGATCCACACCGAAAAGGTCCCGGTTTTGGTTTCAATGCTGTACGTGTACCGGGCTGACGCGCCTTTGACGTTGAGGAGGTTGTCGTGGTTGTCGGCGAATTCGTTGCCGGCCGCGAAGTCACCGTAGTCGGTGCCGGCAATGAATTTACCGAACCTGGTGGCGTACACCTGTTCGGTGAATTCGGCGGCTTTGACGACATGCACGACAATGAAACCGTCGCGTTTGATGATGAACTCGGTGTCTTTGTCGATCTTGATGTCGTATTCGAGGAAATACGGGTTGGTGATCGACACGGCGTTCGCCATGAAGAACACTTTGGTTTTGTCCTGGTTGCGGTCGACGGTGGAGTAGAGGTTGTTGAACGCGTGGACCTCGTTGGCGATGTAGTGGGTGGTGCCTTTTTCGAGGATGAACTCGTCGTACCCGATGTTGGTGACGAGCGGGTAGGCGACCGATTTGATGGACTGGGCGGTGGACAGGGCGATGAAATGTCCGATGGTCGTCCATTTGCGTTTTTTGTCGTCCCTCGTTGTGGCGGGCGCGGCCTGGGCGACGGCGCCGTAGGTGCGGAAGTCCCAGTCGGGGAACTCATTGTTGGCGATCAGGTCGGCGAAGAACGTTTCCTTGCTGATTTTGAGTTCGTCCTTGTACCGGCGAACGTACATGAATTCTTCACCCTTGCGTATCCACGCACGGATGACCTTTTTCTTCCAGCCATACGTTTTGCCGACGCCACGGGCGCCGACCATAAAGTTGTACGTCCCGTTATAGGAACTGATTTTGTCCCAGTTGTACCATTTGAATTGCCTCTTTTTTATGGAGGGCGTGGCTGCCTTAGTCATAGTTTCCATTATGTCATTTCCTAGATGTTGACGCCGTGCGCTCTTAGGACGGGTAGCGGGTCGATGGGGTTGCCGTATGGGGGCGCCCAGGGGTCGTCCAGGGCGCCCTCGTAGCATTCAAAATGCAGGTGCTGGCCGGTGACGTTGCCGGTCGCTCCTTCGACCCCGAGTTTCTGGCCGGCGGTGACGGTGTCGCCGGCGTGGACAATGACCGACCCTTCGGCCATGTGGTTGAACGTGAACGTGTACGCCCCGTCGAGGGTGTGCCCTTTGACGTACCCGCCGGCGGTGGCGTTGGCGCCGGGGTCGCCGACGTTGTAGGCGCGGGTGAGGATCAGGTCGGTGTTGGCGACAACGTCGCCGGGGGAGCCGGCGGGGTTGGCGAGGTCGGCGCCGTAGTGGAAGTAGGCGAGCCCATCGAACGCGCGGGGCCCGTACCCGGACGTCATGGTTGGATTGCCGGTGAGGGGCAGCACCCAGGAACCGGTACCGGCCGGCGGCGGCGGCTGGGTCGGGGTGGGGGCCGGTGGTGCGGTGCCTGCTTTGCGGGGCACCCATTGTCCGTGCCCTGACGGGTAGTAGGTGACGCGTTCCCCGTCGAGGAACCGGACGATGAGGAGGTCCCCGGATGCGGTGATGGTGCGGGCGTTCCCGTTCGGCTGTACCGCCGGGGGTGTTGGGGGTGGTGTGGGGTCGACCCCGGACAGGTCCTGCACGGAGATGAGGTCGTAGGCGGTTTTGTACCGGGACCCGTACTTGCCGAGGACGGCGTCGTTCAAACAGGCCGCGTAGATTTGGTCGAGGGTCGCGGTGCCGCCGACGTCGTCGAGGACGTTGAGGGCGTACACGGGGCCCTGGTGGTACATGGCGAAGAAGAAGATCATGGTCGCCGTGTTGGTGTCGGGGTTGATGCCGTGCGCGACGGCGACGGCCTTGTAGGCGTCGAGGTCGGTGATGACCTGGTCGTTCTGGAGTGCCTGGTTGCGGTCGAGGACGTCGACGAGGGATTCGCCTTCGGCGGTGGTGAGGTAGCGGTTGTTCCAGAATGTGTCGGTGGCGGGGATGGTGGTGAGTTGGGAGTCGAGGGATGGTTCGACGCCGTACCATTCGGTCGGGTTTTCGTCGCGCAGCCGGTCGAGGATCGTGGCGGCCCTGACGCCGTACCATTGGACGACGCCGACGGTGATGGGGTCGTTGTAGTTGATCGCCGAATAATTCAGGTTCGACTCAACCGTCACAATCACTTTTATAGCCAATTTCTTGGCAGCATCATCATATGTCATAGGTAAAAGAATACCCCACACAAATTATGTGCAGGGCATTCCCTTTTTCATTGATTAAGTTGTGCTATTTCCGTGTGATGGAATCACCCAAGGTTTCTTACGGTGAATTCGATGGGGTCGGCGGTGGTGCCGAAGACGCGCCGGGTTCCGGTTTGGCAGCGGAACACGGGGGCGATGGTGATGGTGTCCCGGTACACGTCTTCGGGCTGGAGGGTGTAGTGGGCGGTGCCGCCGGCGGAAGTGAACCTGCCGCCCATTGCACCCCACCGGGTGAAGCCGTGCTCATTTTTGGACAGGTAGTTGACGGCGGTGCCGTTGACGAGGATGACGGCGTCGGCGCGGCAGTCGCCGGTGTCGTCGTTGGCCGCATAGCCGAGGGTCAGTTCGATGGTGTCCCCGACCTTCGCGGAAATGACGGCGGCGGCGAGGAGGGCGACACCCCAGTTGGCGTCGCAGATTTTGTCGCCGTCGGCCGGCCCGGATTTGATCTGTGAGAGGGTGCCGATGTTGGACGGGGTGGCGACGTCGCGGAGTTTCCCCCGCAACGGGATGCCGCCCCGGCCGGGGTCGACGGCGACGGCGATACGGCGGTCGGCGTTGGTGTTGACGGCCGTGTAGTAGTGGAAGGTCCGGCCGGCGTAACGCTGCACCCAGGGTTTGTGGGCGTACTGTTCGTCGATCGTCGCCGGCGGGCCTTGCTGCAACGTCCGGTACCCGGTCGCGGCAGGGTCGTGCTGCCGCCAGCCGAGCGGGAACGCCGTATCGGTGGTGGTGGTGTACCAGTCCGACGCGGTCCCGCCGTTGGCGTAGTAGTAGTCCATCCGCCAGCCGCCGGGAATCTTGGACACGCACGGGTCGCCGATGATCCCGTCCCCGGAGACGAGGGGCGAGTTGAGGTCATCAAAGGTCCAGGGACCTGTCGGTGCGGGCGCGGTCGCGTACCCGATACGTTCCTGGGTGACACCTGCGACGACACCGGTGGCGTTGACGAAGCAGAACCATGTGCCGTTGTGCTGGACAATGTCGGGGTGCCAGACGTCCTGGGAGCGCCAGCCGACACCACCCTTGTCCAAAATTTTGCCGCGCCGCGTCCACACAGGGTTCTTCAACGATGGGCTGGTGGCGAGCATGACGGACCGGGCACCGCCCTCGTACCCGGTTTCAGACAAACCGATGTAGTAGAGGTGGTAGATACCGTTGTGCAGGACAATCCGGGGGCCGGTCGTGCCGCCCTTGTCGGCGTCGCCGACAACACCGGTGGGCCCGAACAGTTGCCCGGCTTTGGTCCAGGTGACACCGTCGTCGGAGTAGGCAAGCCCGATTCCGGCTTTGGTGACGCCGCCGGCGTCGCCGTAGCCGGTGTAGACGCCGGCGAGCCGGCCCGATTCAGGGTCGACGAACGTGGTCAGTGACTCAACACTGACATTGTCGAACGAACCGGTGGCACCCTTGTCCAGGACGATGCCGAGCTTGTAGAGCCGGTTCCCGAGCGGGTCGGTGTCGCCCGGGTCTGCCTTGTCGGCGGTGGCGTTCGCCGCTGCGGCCCGGTCGGCGGTCGCAGTCGCGGCGGCTGCGGACTGGGCGGCGGTCGCGTCGGTTTTGGTTTGGAACGTCGCGTCGGCGTCGGTCCGGTTGTAATACTGGGAACCGATCAGGGAAATGACCTGCGCGGCGGTGACCTGGTTCGTGATCGAGGCGGTGATCAGGGACCGCAACGCCGAACCGGTCGCTGATGTGGCGTTGTTGACGAGGGCGGTGACGCCGGCGTCGTTGAGCGCGGCGATCTGCGCCGTAATGTCGGCCATGAACGTGTCGAACCGGGTCTGCCAGGTCGTTTGGGCGTCGGTGACGGTCTGTTCGGCGTTGTCGATACCGTTCTGGTACTGGGCGAGGACGTCGGCGTCGTAGTTGTTGACGTGCGGGATCAGGACCGTGTCGATCCAGTTTTTGAGGTTTTCGAGGACGGTGAGGTAGGTGTCGCCGTCCCGGTAGGTGAACGGGGTGATGTTCGCCATCGGGGTGATCTGGTACGGGAACGGGGCGAGTTGTGTGAAAACCATTTCCGGTTATTACCTTTCGTTTTAGAAAAAGAGTCGGCCGTAACCGAAATAGCCTAGCTGCGGTGGTGCGGTGGTGAATTCGTCCCCGTTATCCCATACAAGCATGAAAAGGTTTTGCAATTCATCAATGATCATCATATCGACATTCACGAGAGACTGCCGGTACTGCAAAATCATGAGGGCCGCGTTACCTTGGAACCCTGTTGTTTCGGAATTTGTGGTGCCGTCCTGGTTGGTGGTTGTCGCGTCCGTCGCCGACGACGCGGCCGTCGTGTCCGAAATGTTGTCCTGAGCCGCGGTCGCATAATCGCCGTTGTCGGCCAGCATGGTCTGCGGCAGCTGCTGCGACACCGCCCGCGATTTAGCACCTGAGGTGGAGGTGTTGGACGAGTCGGCGTTGGTCGCGGTCGTCGCGTTCGTGGTGTTGGCGTTGTTGATGCGGACGGTTTCGAGCTGGTTGAACTTGATCGCCGAAATTTCGTAGTGCTGGTTGTAGAGGGGCATGATTTCGTCGAGTTTGCGTTTGAGCGCGAGACGCCACATCGCCACCGACTCCTGCCCGATTTCCTGGTTCCAGTAATGGTTAATGATTTTCCGGTTCAACGTTGCACGGTGTGACTCGTCGAAGATGGGGTATTCGGCGAGGATACCGGTTTCGATGGTCGGGTCAAGCTCCAACACCCGGTGCAGTTCAATCGTGGTCGTTGCCATTATGCGTTCTCCCCTGCGCCCTGGTTGTCTGCGGTGGTCCCGCCGCCGGTGGTGAATTCTTCGCCGGCTGCGTCGGCCGGCGGGGGCGGCGGTTGTTTGTAGTCGACTTCAACGGTCAGGCCGTAGAGCTGGTTGATTTGTTCTGCGGCTTGTTGGCGGGCGTTGAGGGCGATGTTGCGGGTGGCCTGGACCTGTTCGTCGTTGGCGCCGACTTCGGCGGCGACGAGCCGTTCCTTTTTGTCCTGGTTGGCGTTGTTGATGCCGAGGAGTCCCATGCATTCGTTCCAGAGTTTGGAGCGGGCGATCATGAGGTTGGGGAGGGTGAGCGGGTCAACGCCCAAATCCAACACCTGCATGTTGGATATCATGGCGGCGCCGGCGGTGTCGGTGACAAAGACGGCGTCCTGCCCTTCCGCAATTTTCGCCATCGCGTTGACCACCGACAGCCGCTCGTTCTCGGACGCGGCGACGACTTTGGTTTTGCGCATGTTGTCGGACGTGATTTCGATCGACC